>ENA-OZGU01000421-OZGU01000421.1-human-gut-metagenome-genome-assembly--contig:-NODE-421-length-31540-cov-6.778371_pt1 | contig 31540 bp, 25 predicted proteins | sample MGYA00244662_ERZ653670 | MGnify/ENA primary metagenome ERZ653670 (study PRJEB26926, sample SAMN06165224) | human gut metagenome | biome: ENVO:00009003; feature: ENVO:2100002; material: ENVO:00002003...
GTCGGACGTAAGTCTATACGGACTTTCTATTATTTATTATATAATAGGTGTGAAGCGGTTTTCGGTATAAAATGAAACTTTTTCGTGAAAAAAATGCGGTTGAGGATAGAAAAAGAGCAAAATACGGCGACAGAGCTGTAAAAAAGGCTTTTAGGTAAGTGTCGGCAAAAAGGGTAACGCCAACGGAAACCGGAAAAAAGCCAAATGAAACCGGAGTTACGTTACCAAGTCATAACCGTTTTCCGTATCGTGCTCAAGTCAGGAAAGGCGAATAATATACGGGACGACGGGGGCACGGGCTGCCATTTGAACGGCCTTTGCTGTAAGCAAAGGTAAACATTTTCGGGGTACGCCCCGAAAAAAATGTGCCGGACGGTTCTTTTGCGTTGATACGCTGCGATTTGCATAACTACGAATAGCTCCATAGTTAATAGTTTTGTACCATTAAAAATGTGAGTTATGCGAAGTACATTCTGTGTATTGTTTTACCTGAAAAGGAAGGACGTAAGAAAAGACGGTACGGTTCCCGTCATGGGACGTATCACCATCGACGGGGGCAAGCCCGCGCAGTTCAGTTGCAAGATGACGGTCGATCCGTCGCTTTGGAATACCGAAACGGGACGTATGACAGGTCGGAGTATCGCCGCGCAGGAGGCGAACAAGATGCTCGACGGCATCCGTGTAAAAATCAACAACCATTATCGTGAAATCGTGGATCGGGACGGCTTCGTTACGGCGGAGAAGGTCAAGAACGCCTTTTTAGGTCTGGAATACCGCCATGAGACGCTGCTGAAAGTTTACGATCAGTTCAACAGCGATTTCGACAAGTTAGTGCAGGCCGGAATGCGTGCGAAATCCACGCAACAAAAGTACCTGACCGTTTACGACCACCTGAAACGGTTTCTCGAAACGCGCTACCACGTGAGCGACATCGCGCTGAAAGAGATAGCCCCCGCGTTCATCAACGACTTCGAGCTGTACCTCCGCACGGAGAACCATTGCAGCCACAACACGGTGTGGGTGTACCTTATGCCGCTCCGCAAGATGATAAGCATCGCCATAGAGAACGGCTGGCTTCTGCGCGACCCGTTCATCAAGCACGAGATCAGCATGGAAGAAACCGAGCGCGCGTTCCTGACGAACGAGGAACTGAAAAGGTTGATGGACATGCGCTTCAAAAAACCCAAATACGAACTCGTGCGCGACCTGTTCGTGTTCTGCTGCTTCACGGGGTTGTCCTATTGCGAGCTGTATAACCTCTCGGAGAACAATATCCGCACGTATTTCGACGATCACGAGTGGATTCATATCTCCCGCCAGAAAACGACGGTCTTGTCGGAGGTGCAGTTGCTCGACATTCCCAAGATGATTTACGAGAAATACAAGGGAATAGGTGAAGGCGGCAAGATATTCCCCGTACCCAAGTACCGCACGGCTCTCGGAACCATCAAAAAGATCATGAAACTGTGCGGCATAGACAAGGAGGTTACGTGGCATATCGGACGGCACACGATGGCCACGACGGTCTGCCTGTCGAACAACGTACCGATTGAAACGGTCAGCTCGATTTTAGGGCACAAGAATATCCGCACGACGCAGATTTACGCCAAAATCACGAAAGAGAAAGTCAAAAAGGACATGGCCGCCCTCGCCGCGCAATTGAACTCCATCGAGGAATTTGCGGGAGTAGCCATTTAATCGACACGGTATTAACCATTCAAATAAGGAAGATATGAAAAGGGACACAATCAAGATAGAAGGGAAAGCGATCCGCGTAACGGGCAGCGAGGTATGGATGACGCTGCCGGAACTCGTCGAACTGTTCGGCACGACCGCCGCAGCGATCTATGCAGGTATCAAGGCCATCCTCAAAGAAAACGCCCTGCGCGATTACGAAGTCTGCAAGTGTATCCGGCTGGACAGCGGCAACAGCGCGGACGTGTATAACATGGAGGTCGTCATAGCCCTCACGTTCCGGCTGGACACGTATCCTGCGGCGGCGTTGCGCGGTTGGATCGTGAGCAAGGCGACGACCCCCGTGCGGACGGCTCCCCCGATTGTCCTCCGGTACAGGGAGGGAGTCTTAAATTGAAAAACGGCGGACAGGCTTTCGGGCTTGTCCGCCGTTCGCTTTACGGTATGGCCTTGCGGTAATTGTCCATCAGGAGTTTCTCGATGTCGGTCTCCCGATAGAGGACTTTGCCTCCGAACACGATATAGGGTATCTTGCGCTCGGTACGGTATTCCTGCAAGGTTCGTCGGCTCACTTTCAGCAGGGAGATCACCTCCTTGTCCGTGAGGTATCTCTCGCCCGCGAACGGAGGCCGGAATCTCTCCATGAGCCGCTCCGCGTCTTTCGTCCCCTTTTTCAGGGCGTGCAGCAACGAGGCGATACGCCCGTCGTCTGCCGTGATCACTCGGTCATTGTCCATATATCTGTGGATTTAGTGGGTTTGAGTTTCCGCTTAGGTATCCTCCCGTCCGAATTGCAGCAAGGCCGCCTCCTTCAACAGCCGCTCCACCTCCTCCGGCCTGTAATAAAACTTGCGGTTCACCTGCGCGAAGGCGATCTTCCGGTTGTCGCGCAAGGTCTGCAAGGTTCGCGGGCTTATGCGCATCAGGCGGCAGACCTCCTGCCCGTCGAGCCATTTTCTTTCCCGCCTGTCGCTGCAACGGCGGCACAACTCCCCGACCTTTCCCGCGAGCGTCTCCGCAGCGGCGAGCAATGCCTCGAATGTTTTCTTTTCTACGATAACTATTTCCATGTCCTTCGATTTTTAAGATTTGCGGCAAATCTACTCAATCCCTTTCGCACTTGCCTACTGTTCGGGGCTTCTGGCAGCTTGTGGCGTCGGTTTGGCACTCTCTGACTTCTTCGCATCGCCTTTCCGTGCATAAAATCTTTCCATAGTCGCTACCGACTATGGAAAGCACCTTACGGAGATACGCCACCTTTGCCCGTGAAACAAAAAGCAAAGGTTATGGAAATCATCACGATGGAAAGTTCCGCCTATAAGGAGCTGGTGGAAAAAATAGATAAGATAGCCGGATATGTCCGCGACAGCGAACGGGAGAAGAAGAAACCCGACGCGGACGTATGGCTGTGCAACGGGGAGGTCATGTCGCTGCTGGGTATCAGCCGCCGCACGCTCCAACGCCTTCGGGACGGCAAGCGCATCCGCTACGCGATTTTCAGGGGCGCGTGCCGCTATCATTTTTCAGAGGTAGCGCGTATGGTCGAAGAATCGGTCGTCGAGTGCGACCCGCAAAGGCTGGAAGATTTCAGACGTAATTATCTGCTCCGCACGGGCAGCCAAAAGAAGAAAGGGTAAGCGTATGGGACTGCTGGAAACGGAAACATTCGAGCTGTGGATGTCGAAAATCATGGAGCGTTTCGACCGCCACGAGCAGATGCTCTCGAAGCTCGCGGGCAAGGAGATCAAGGAGGTGAAATATCTGGACGGCGAACGGCTGCTGGACAATCAGGACTTGTGCCAGCTCTTGCAGGCGAGCAAACGCTCGCTGCAACGCTACCGCAGCTCCGGCACGCTGCGCTACCAGATGCTATGGCATAAAATCTATTACAAGGAATCGGACGTGCAGGAGTTCCTGAAAAATCATTTCGACGAGTTCAGGGGTTGCCGCAAGGTGGAAAAGGAGCAGGGCTGAACGCCAAAGGCTGCCAGACGGACGCCACAAGCTGCCACCTGCGGCGCAAGCCATTGCCGCCGCATTCCGTACCGCTAAATTCGCGGCACATCCATTCAGGTACAATTAAATATCAATCAGTTATGGAACAAAAGAAAAAAGAACAGGACGTTCTGGTCGTCAGGGACGAGCAGACGGGCGAAATTGGCGTCGTCGCGGGTTTGAAGCGCGACGGCACGCCGAACATGAAAGCCGCCAAAGCGGAACACGCGCAGGATTTCCTGCGCTTCGACCGTCATGGCGACGTATTGGACAACTTCTTCTCCAATTTCTTCCGGCAATGTATGCACCCCAAGCGGTTCTCCTTCTACCGTGTAGCGGCAGAAGGCATCGAGAACGTGCTTACGGTCATGAAAGAAATGCTGAAGAAGCCGGACGAGTACCGCGAGGTTCTCGCGGCGCACCGTGTCGATACGACCAAGTATGAGCAGCAGGCCGAGCAGATGCGGCAGGAGGCGCAGCAGGAGACGGCTCAAACCGTCGCGGAGGAAACGCCCGACGGCGTCGGCGTGCGTCGGGAGGGCGATGCCGAAAGCCAGTCTGCCGACACGGAACAGGGGCAGGCTCCCGACGGGCAAGGCTACAAGCCTATCGACGACAGCCGCCTCGACCGCGCGGAGGTCGCCGAACGCTGGGGCATCGACCTCGCGGCGTTGGAGCAGTCGGGCGATCTGGAGCGTATGCGCAACTATGGCAAGTCGCGCCTTATCGACTGCAACCCCGAAATCGGGGGTATCCGCGTCCCGATGCAGGCGCGGCTGTCGCTTCGGGAGAATCCCGACGGCACGGTGTCGCTCGTGCCGCACCCGATACGCCGTGCGCCGAACTATGACGAGTACCTGAACGTCAAGTTCACGCCGGAAGATCAGGAAAACCTGAAAAAGACGGGCAATCTCGGACGTGTGGCGGAGGTCGTCGATCCGGCGACGGGCGAGCTGCTCCCCTCGTTCGTCAGTATCGACCGCATCACCAACGAAACGGTGTCCGTTCCGGTCAGGGACATCAACATTCCCCAAGAGGTACTGGGCGCGGCACTGGACGGCAAGCAGCAGGCGGCACTTGCCAGAGGCGAGGGCGTGTACGTGGAGGGCATGACCTCGAAGAACAACGGCAAGGTGTTCAATGCCACGATCCAAATCAACGCCGACAGGCGGGGGCTGGACTTTCATTTCGGAGAAAGAAAGCAACAGCAACGTCAGGAGCAGACGCGGGCGACAGACGGCGAGAAGCAGGAGAAGCCGCGCAAGCTGCGTATCGGCAGCACCCTGCTCCAAAGGCCGGTTACCGACGAGATCAAAAAAGGCTGGGAGCAGAACAAATGGGTCTATATGGAGGGGCTTATCGACAGGAAAGGAAAGCCTTTCAATGCCTACGTGCGTCCCAACCACGAACGCGGCAAATACGATTTCTCCCGCAAGCGACCGGAAGAATCGCAAATCCATGAAATCAAACCCGACAACGCCTCCCGCACGCAGGTAGCGGTCAATTCGGAGGGCAAAACCCACGAGGCGACCAAGCACGTGGGCGAGCCGCTGCAACGGGGGCAGACCGCACCCGCCAACGAGGAGCAGCAGCGCAGGCAGCAGAACGCGAACAGACCCCGAATGAAGATGTAGCTATGGCGGCCTTCATCCTTCTGCTGTTCTTCTGCCTCGTCTGCGGCGCGGGCGGTTACGTCCTGCGACATGTCGATTGGCGTGCCGTCGATGAAGAAAACGCGCGGTATTACACCGCCGACGGGTATCATATCTATTACGACCGTAAAATCCTGCGCCGTCTGTACGGTGAGGAGGCTGCGGCGAATGAAACGAACGAATAAACCAACCGGGGCGTCAAGTCCCACCCACTAAATCCACAGTAAAATAAATCGAATATGAAAACGATCATTGCAGAAAAACCGAGCGTGGCGCGGGAAATCGCCCGCGTCGTGAAGGCCACCCGACGGGAGGCCGGTTATCTGACCGGAAACGGTTATAACGTAACTTGGGCGTTCGGCCACCTCGTGCAGCCCGCCCTGCCGGACGGCTACGGCATCAAGGGCTTCCATCCCGACAACCTGCCCATCATCCCTCCGGTGTTCAAACTTATCCCCCGTCAGGTCAAGGACGGGAAGGGCTACAAGCCCGACAGCGACGCGGAGGCGCAAATCAAGGTCATCGCCCGCCTGTTCCGTGAGAGCGAGCGTATCATCGTGGCGACGGATGCGGGGCGCGAGGGCGAGCTGATCTTCCGCTACCTGTACGAGTACATCGGCTGCGCCACGCCGTTCGACCGCCTTTGGATCAGCTCGCTGACGGACACCGCCATCCGCGAGGGGCTGGAAAGGCTCGAATGCGGCAACAAGTATGACAACCTCTATTACGCGGCCAAAGCCCGCAGCGAGGCCGACTGGCTGGTGGGGATCAACGCCACGCAAGCCATCACGGTGGCCGCCGGACGCGGCACGTATTCGCTCGGACGGGTACAGACCCCCACGCTGGCGATGGTCTGCGAACGCTTTTGGGAGAACAGGCGTTTCACGCCCGAAACCCTCTGGCAGACGCATTTCTCGACCACCGGAGAAGAAGACGGCGAGGCCGTGAAATTCTCCTCCCGCAAGAAATGGAAAGAGAAACAACCCGCGACGGAGGCTTACGAGGCACTCAAAGGACAAGGTACGGCGATAATCACGAAGGTCGAACGCAAGGAAACCGTGCAGGAGCCGCCCCTGCTGTACGACCTGACGACGCTGCAAAAGGAGGCGAACGCCAAGCACGGCTTCACGGCGGAAAAGACGCTCTCCATCGCGCAGAAGCTCTACGAGGCGAAGCTGGTCACCTACCCCCGCACGGGCAGCCGCTACATCCCCGAAGATGTCTTCGACGGGATTCCGGCCTTGCTGCTCACGCTCAAAGGCAACCCGACGTGGGGCGAACGCCTCGCCCTCGTGGGAGAGCCTACGCGCCGGAGCGTGGACGCGGCGAAAGTGACCGACCACCACGCGCTGCTTATTACGGGCATGAAGCCTAAAAACCTGCTGCCCGACGAGCAGACCCTCTACGACATGATCGTCGGGCGTATGCTGGAAGCCTTCTCGGAAAAGTGCGTCAAGGACGTGACGACCGTCGTGGCGGAGTGCGGCGGTACGGAATATGCCGTAAAAGGCGCTATCATCCGTCAGGCGGGATGGCGCGGCGTGTATAACGAGGAGACGGAGGATACCGTGCTGCCCGAATGGTCGGAAGGCATGGGGCTGCCCGTCACGGCCTGTTCGATGACCGAAGGCAAGACCAAGCCCAAACCGCTGCACACCGAAGCGACACTGCTGGCGGCGATGGAGACCGCAGGCAAGGAAATCGAGGACGAGGAGCTGCGGCAGTCGCTCAAAGAGTGCGGTATCGGCACTCCGGCCACCCGTGCCGCCATCATCGAGACGCTCTTTTCACGGGAATACATGGTGCGTCAGAAAAAATCGCTCGTGCCGACGGAAAAGGGGCTGGCTCTCTATTCGGTGGTCAAGACGATGCGCATCGCCGACGTGCGCATGACGGGCGAATGGGAGGCCGCCCTCGCCAAAATCGAACGCGGCGAGTTGCGCGATGCGACGTTCCGCAAGGAAATCGAGGCGTACACCTCTGAAATCACGACCGAGCTGCTGACCTGCGACAAGCTGTTCGCGCCGTCGGCTTCGGAGTGCCTCTGCCCCAAGTGCAAGACGGGACGGATGCAGTTCTTCGGCAAGGTCGTGCGCTGCGGCAACCCCGCGTGCGGGCTTCCCGTGTTCCGTGTGAAAGCCGGAAAGACGCTCTCCGACGCGGAGATCACGGAGCTGCTGGCCAACGGCCGCACCGGAGTAATCAAGGGCTTCAACAGCAAGCAGGGCAAGAAATTCTCGGCAGTCGTGGCCTTCGACGGGGAGTTCAACACCGTTTTCGAGTTTCCGGAGGCCGCCCGAACGGAGAAATCCACAAAACGAAGAAAATAATGCGTATATTTGCCCCTAAATTCACGGACTTAGATTGTTCTTCCGTTCCGACGGTCGATACCGATTTATTTACTGTGGATTTAGTGGGTGGCACTCGGCGGGGACGTCGAGTGCCTTTTCTTCACCTTCTTTTTTATCCGATAATCCACTAAATCCACAGAAATATGAATAAGACAAGCAAGCCTGCGGAATTATCCTACTACGGGCTTTACCTGTTGTCCTACCTCAAAGAGAACCATCCCGACAAGGCGGGCGACGCGGCCTTCATCGAGGCACGCGCCGACCATGCCGCCGACGTGTACGAACGTGCGCGTCTGGAAGGCTACCTGCCCGAAGGGGCGCACGAGCTGGCGATGGCCGCCCTTTTGAAAGGACTGCACTTTTCCAAGTACAACACCGTCATAGAGGTACTCTGGAACGAATGCGCGGACGAAGTGCCGCAAAGCGAGGCTCCCGCCGCCGCGCTGAAACTGTTACCCTATCTGGAGGGCGTCTTCGCCCGCTACCCGCTCTCGGACGATTTCGCCTACTCGCCCGAATACGAGCAGCTCTGCACGGAGCTTACGGGGGCTGTGCTAATCTCGCTGGAAGAGAATGGCCTTTAACCGTAAAGCCAAGCTGCGCGACAACATCGAGGCGATACGGACGGCTTTCGAGTTGGGCAAGGCAGGACGGGCGGCCACTCCCGAAGAAAGGGAGCGGCTCGCCCGCTATTGCGGTTTCGGGGGACTGAAATGTATCCTCAATCCCGCCGCCTCGCTGACCGATGCCGTCCAGTGGGCGAAATCCGACCTCGACCTGTTCCCGCAGACGATGGAGCTGCACCGTCTGATCCGTGAGAACAGTGCCAGCGAGAACGAATACAAGCGTTATATCGACAGCCTGAAAAGCTCCGTGCTGACGGCGTTCTATACCCCGTCGGCTGTAACGGAGGCTCTGGCCGACGTGCTGCACGACTATAATGTGCGTCCGCTCCGCCTACTGGAACCCTCCGCAGGGCACGGCGTGTTCATCGGGGCGTTCGCGCGGAAAGATGCCGCCGTCGATGTCATGGCCTTCGAGAAAGACCTCCTGACGGGCAAAATCCTCTCCTGCCTCTATCCTGACAAGAAAATACGGACGGAGGGTTTCGAGCGCATCGAGAAATCTTTCGACGGCTATTTCGACGCGGCGGTTTCCAATATCCCGTTCGGCGACATGGCCGTCTTCGATCCGTCCTTCTCCGCGAGCGAGGCTCCCGCACGCCGCATGGCGACGAGAGCCATACACAACTATTTTTTCCTCAAAGGGCTGGATGCCGTCCGCGACGGCGGTATCGTGGCGTTCATCACCTCGCAGGGCGTGCTGAACTCCCCGCAAAATGAGGCGATACGGCTCGAAATGATGGAAAAGGCACGTCTGGTTTCTGCTATCCGTCTGCCGAACAACCTCTTTACCGACAATGCCGGAACGGAGGTGGGCAGCGACCTCGTCATCCTGCAAAAAGACACCCGCAAAGAGGGGCTGACCGAAGATGAAAGGCTGTTTACCCGAACGGGGACGCTGCGCGGCGTAAGCACCAACAGCTATTTCATCGAGCACGAGGAACAAATCGTCTGCACGAGCGCGGAGCTGGACACCGACCCCTACGGCAAGCCCGCAATGGTCTATCGGCACGAGGGCGGTGCGGAAGGCATCGCGGACAGCTTGCGCGAACTGCTCGACCGGAACCTGCACGCACGTCTGGTCATGCGCCTCTATTCCGGCGGCATTCGGGACGCACGGCTGAAAGAGGAGCGGGCGGCAAAGGTACAGGAGGCTGAACCGATCCTGCAAACGGAGGATTCAGGGCAGACTGCCGTTTCGGAAAATACCGTTCGGACAGAAGCGGCACGAACGTCCGCACCGACGAGAGAGGAGAAACCCGAAATAGAGCCTCCGGTAATGAGCCTTTACGACCTGTTCGGCTTCACGGTGGAGGAGGTGCGCATCGCCCAGACGGGCGGTAAGCCCCGACGCAGGAACAGCCGTTCCAAGCAGGCACGACCGCATCAGCCGTCGCTGTTCGATGCGCCGCTGCAAACGGCGGCGACCACCCAAGAGGAACGGACGGCGCACAGCTCCGCTGAATCCGCAACTCGTCCCGCTTATCCCGTCGAGAACGGGTTCAAGGCGGACTTGAACCGCCGCATCACCGACATCGAGCGGCAGATGCACGAGGAGGAGGCGAAACTCTCGGCAGAAGAAAGGCAGCGCAGGCATGAGGAGGAGATGCAGCCCCGTCCTTTCGAGGGCATCATGGAACCGCACCTGAAAGAAGGCTCGCTCGTCAGGGTGAACACCGCAGGCGTGCGTTATCAGGTCGGCTACCTGAAAGGGATAACCCCTTACGGGGCGACGTTCCACCCGCTCGAACTGGACAAGGCGCAGCGGGAGAAAGCGGCGGCCTACATTCTCGTGCGCGACGCCTACGAGCGTCTGTACGCTTACGAGGCGGACAAGCACGAGGAGAACAAGACGCTGCGCGAAAGCCTGAACACCCGCTACGACGAGTTCGTCGGACGGTACGGCTCGCTCAATGCCAAAGCGAACGTCAAGCTCCTTATGATGGACGCTTCGGGGCGCGACATCCTCGCCATAGAACGGGCGGAAGACGGCAGGTTCGTCAAGGCCGACATTTTCGACCATCCCGTCTCGTTCGCACTCAACCAGCTCACGCACGTCGATACGCCCGAAGAAGCCCTGTCCGCGTCGCTCAACCGCTACGGCGGCGTGAACCTCGATTATATGGAATCCTTGTCGGACAACAGCCGCGAGGAGCTGATCGACGGGCTGAAAGGACGTATTTTCTACAATCCGCTGGCCGGGAATTACGAGATCAAAGACCGTTTCATCGCGGGCAACGTCGTCGATAAGGCGGAACGCATCGAGGCATGGATGGCCGAAAACCCGTACGGCGAGTGCGAAAGAGAAGCCCTTGCAGCACTCCGAGAGGCCACGCCGCGACCGATTTCGTTCGACGAGCTGGATTTCAATCTGGGCGAACGGTGGATACCGACGGGGATTTACGCGGCCTACGCCTCCTACCTGTTCGGTACGGATGTGAGTATCGGTTTCTCGGAGAGCATGGACGAGTATTCGGTCAAGTGCGGCGTGAAGAACGCCAAGATTCTCGACCAATACTGCGTCAAGGGCTATTACCGCAATTACGATGGTATCGCCCTGCTGAAACACGCCCTCGTGAACACCGTCCCCGACATGAGCAAAAGTGCCGGCAAGGACGAGCACGGGCACGACATCAAGGTGCGCGACAGCGAGGGCATACAGCTCGCCAACGCCAAAATCGACGAGATCCGCAACGGTTTCGTCGAATGGCTCTCGGAGCAGTCTCCGGAATTTCAGAAAAGGCTTGCGGACATGTATAACAGCAAGTTCAACTGTTACGTCCGCCCGCAGTACGACGGCTCGCACCAGACGTTTCCCGACCTCGACCTGAAAGCCCTCGAACGGCGCTTCGGCATCAAGGACGTGTACCAGAGCCAGAAGGATTGCATCTGGATGCTCAAACAGAACGGGGGCGGCATCTGCGACCACGAGGTAGGCACGGGAAAGACGCTGATCATGTGTGTCGCGGCGCACGAGATGAAGCGGCTGGGGCTGGCGCACAAGCCGATGATTATCGGCCTGAAAGCCAACGTCGCGGAGATTGCCGAGTGTTACCGCACCGCCTACCCGAATGCGAAGATACTCTACGCTTCGGAAAAGGACTTTTCGCCCGCCAACCGCGTGCGGTTCTTCAACAATATCAAGAACAACGACTACGATTGCGTCATCATGTCGCACGACCAGTTCGGGAAGATTCCGCAGTCGCCCGAATTGCAGCAGCGCATCCTGCAAGCGGAGCTGGACACGGTGGAGGAGAATCTCGAAGTGCTGCGCAGTCAGGGCAAGGAGGTTTCCAAAGCGATGCTGCGGGGGTTGGAGAAGCGGAAAATCAACCTTTCCGTCAAGCTCGAAACCATTGCGCACGCCATCAAGTCACGCACGGACGACGTGGTGGACTTCAAGCAGATGGGCATCGACCATATCTTCGTGGACGAATCGCATCAATTCAAGAACTTGATGTTCAACACGCGCCATGACCGCGTGGCGGGATTAGGCAATCAGGACGGCAGCCAGAAGGCGCTCAATATGCTTTACGCCATCCGCACCATTCAGGAGCGGACGGGAAAGGATTTGGGCGCGACGTTCCTTTCCGGCACGACGATTTCCAACTCGCTGACGGAACTGTACCTGCTGTTCAAATACCTGCGCCCGAAGGAGCTGGAGAGGCAGAATATCAACTCGTTCGACGCATGGGCGGCCATATTCGCCAAGAAAAGCGTGGATTTCGAGTTCTCGGTAACGAACAACATCGTGCAGAAAGAACGCTTCCGCTACTTTATCAAAGTGCCGGAGCTGGCGCAGTTCTACAATGAGATCACGGACTACCGCACGGCGGAGGACGTGGGCGTGGACAGGCCGCAGAAAAACGAGATGCTGCACAACATACCGCCCACGCCGCAACAGGAAGAGTTCATCGAGAAGCTGATGCAGTTCGCGCAGTCGGGCGACGCCACGATACTCGGACGCGACAAGCTCTCGGAAACCGAAGAAAAGGCCAAGATGCTGATCGCAACGGACTACGCCCGCAAGATGGCTCTCGACATGCGGCTTATCGACCCCGACCTGTACGAAGACCACCCCGACAACAAGGCGAGCCATTGCGCGAAAATGATTGCGGAGTATTACCACAAATACGACGCGCAGAAAGGCACGCAGTTCGTCTTCTCGGATTTGGGGACGTTCCAGCCGGGACAGTGGAACGTGTATAGCGAAATCAAACGCAAGCTCGTGGAGGATTACGGCATACCCCCGTCGGAGATACGCTTCATTCAGGAGTGCAAGAACGAAAAGGCTCGCAAGGCCGTCATCGACGCGATGAACGAAGGACAGGTGCGGGTGATATTCGGCTCGACCTCCATGCTCGGAACGGGCGTGAACGCGCAGAAACGGGCGGTGGCGGTGCATCACCTCGATACGCCGTGGCGACCCTCCGACCTCGCGCAGCGTGACGGGCGTGCCGTGCGCAAAGGCAACGAGATAGCCAAGTTCTTCGCCGGAGGCAAGGTGGATGTGATTATCTACGCGGTGGAAAAGTCGCTCGACAGCTACAAGTTCAACCTGCTGCACTGCAAGCAGACCTTCATCTCGCAGCTCAAAAGCGGGGCGATGGGTGCGCGTACCATAGACGAGGGCGCGATGGACGAGAAATCGGGCATGAATTTCTCCGAATACATGGCTATTCTTTCAGGGAACACGGATTTGCTCGACAAAGCCCGTTTAGAGAAGAAAGTCGCGGCGTTGGAGAGCGAGCGCAAGACGTTCTACAAGGCCAAGAGTGCCTCCTCGTGGAAATTGGAGGAGTACACCAAGACACTCGCTTTCAACAACGACTGCATCGTCAAGATGACCGCCGACTACGAGGCGTTCCTCTCGCGGGTACAGACCGACAAGGAGGGAAACAGGCTCAACGCCGTGCGGCTCGACGGATTGGAGGCGACAGACCACAAGAGCGTCGGGACACGCTTGCAGGAAATCGCCAAGAACGCCACGACGGGCGGTGAGTATGTGCGTATCGGCGAGCTGTACGGCTTTCCGCTGCTCGTAAAGACCGAACCGCAGTTGAAAGACGGCAAGGAGGTAAAATTGAACCGTTTCTTCGTGGAGGGAGCGTTCAAGTACACCTACAACAACGGGCAGATAGCGATGGCCGACACCAAAGCCGCGTCGATGAACTTCCTGAACGCGCTGGAGCGCATACCCAAACTTGTGGAACAGTACAAAGCGCAGAATGTAACCTACGAGCGAGATATTCCGATTTTGCAGGAAACGGTCGGCGGGGTATGGAAGAAAGAGGACGAGTTGAAGGCGTTGAAAGCGGAGGTCGCGGCATTGGAGAGAAAGATACAACTCACGCTTGCTCCACCCAAGCCCGAAGCGACACTGGAACAGCAGGCCGACGGCGTACAACCGGAGAACGGACAACGGGAACAGCAGCCGGAAAGCCCGTATGAAGACGTCCCGCATAACCGCCTGATTATCGGACGACCGGGAATATCAGAATACAAAGGTGTAAAACTTTAATCTGAAAGTTTATTTGAGAAAAAGCCGTTGGTGGGAGTTCTCATCATCGGCTTTTAATCTTTAATTAAAAAGAAATATATCGAATAAGGATTTAGAACATTGATTTTCAATATCCATATTTTTTATTCTATATAAACTCTTAAAGTATAACATCAATTAGTATTTGATTCATTTCATCTCGAAAAAAAAACTGTAATTTTGTAACCATACTAAATTTAATACAATGAACGATCTGATATACAGTTATTCACTTTGCATCGCACTGCCGTTGATGTTATTCTTCGGCTTTTATTTTTTGTTTGCCAAGACACCTGAGAAGAAAATTTTCGAAAATTATCTCCGCTCCCGGCGGATAATGGGTATCGCACTGCTGTTGCTTGCCGCCAATTATTCGGTACATTTCTTTTTCGGAATAAGGTTCAAAAATGTCAATGCAGCCATATTGATGAATCTGTCCACCTACTTTTTGTGTTACTATCTGTTCAGCTCGGCAATGATAACCCTGCTCGACCGTTTCTACATCACGCGCAAAAGGTCATGGACACACATCATTCTATGGGTTGTCTTCTCAACCCTTTCCGGGGTCGTATTATTGCTGCTGCCGGGTGGTGCCGTGCAGAAGATCGCATTACTGGCTTTGGCTGCATGGTTGGTGATTTATGGGCTTGTGCTGGCCCGCAGAGTCATTGTCGCATACCGCAGAGCCGTCCGGACTTTCGACGACACGCATGCAGATGATATAGGGGCATATATAGAATGGCTGTCCACCTTTACCTATTGGGCACTTATCTTCGGTGTCGGATGCGGATTGCTGACATTTCTGCCAGACAAATATGTTTTTATCTGGATTCTGTCGTCAATCCCGTTCTACAGCTATCTTTTCTACAGTTATCTGAACTACCTGCTGTTCTATGAACAGGTAGAAAATGCTTTTGAGCAGGACATACAGTCTGAAGAAGAACTTCTGACAGATACGGAAACAGAACCTGAAATGGTTTCAGAGGAGGAAGTTTCTGTGTCCTATACAGAAATTATAGAGAAGGTGGACAACTGGATAAAGACGGACGGCTATGTCCGGCAGGGACTTACCATAAAAGAACTGTCCGAAATACTTCATACAAACCGTACCTATCTTTCCGCTTATATCAAGACTACATATAAAATGACATTCCGCGAGTGGATAACCGGACTTCGTATTGATTATGCAAAGCGTATGCTTGTTCGACATCCTGAATTTACGGTGGCCGATATATCAGAAAAATCGGGTTTCCAGTCCCCCTCTCATTTTATTCGACTGTTCAAAGAAAGGGCTGATTGTTCTCCTGCCAAATGGAGGAAAATGAAGATAAAATGATTGACCTTATAGTCGTAGGAAATAGCCTAAACAACAAAAAATAGCCTGTTCGACAAAAATAAAATAGCCTAAACAACAAAGATATGTGATTCTAACAATTATCACATTTTTTATGGTCGATAAGAATGTGTAAGTAGATTCTTTTTGTTTACTTTATGTGTTGAAATCCAACCGGAATACTTAACAACATCATAAAGTATGAGCAGAAAAATCACTTTTCTTACCCTGTTTCTGTGGCTGACAACGGTAACTTTTCCTGTCATGGCGCAGCAAAAAGCAGACACGACCTACACCTTCCGGTTCGTTCCGCAGAAGGATATGTTCTATGTGCCTTGGAACGGCAATGACACGGAACTTGCCCGCCTGCTGGAGTGTATCGAAAAAAACAAAACCACAATTCTTGACGGCAAGCTGCCGCTACTGGTTGACAGTTACTGCAACTCGCTGGGCAGTGAAGCCGAGAACCTTGCCACGGCGAAGATCCGTGCCAACCGTGTGAAATCCGAACTGATTACACGCGCGGAAATAAAAGAGGAGAATTTCATTACCCGCAACCATGCGACTGAGGGTGATTTTGTCACCGTGCGCCTGACGGTATCGGTAAAGGAAACAGCTGCGACGGATGCGGAAGCGGAAGCGCGACGCAAGGCGGAAGCCGAACGACTGGCAGCCGAGAAGCGTGCCGAACAGGAACGGCTTGCCGAAGAGCAGCGCAAAGCGGAAGAAGCCCGACTTGCCGCTGAAAAGGCAGAGGCAGAGAAAGCCGCTCAACAAAACACACTTGCCGACACGCCGTCGGAAACCAAAATTACAAATGATTATCATTTTTCCCTGCGTGCCAACCTGCTGCGCTGGGCTACCCTGACACCAGATTTAGGACTTGAATGGCGCATCTGCCCGTCATGGGGCATTGCCGTAAACGGCTCGTGGACTTCATGGACGTGGAGCGACAAAGACCGCCGCTATGCACTCTGGGAAGTGGCTCCGGAAGTGCGTTACTACATGGGCGAGAAGAAAGCCTGGTATCTGGGTGCTATGTTCAAGGCCGGACAGTTCAACTACAAGCTCTCCGATACGGGCAAGCAGGGCGACCTGATGGGTGGCGGCATCACTGCCGGCTACCGGCTGCGGCTGAACAAGGCATTAGATCTTGATTTCAACCTCGGCTTGGGCTACCTGAATGCCGACTATGAGAAATATGAAGTCATTGACGGTGTGCGAGTACGTCGCGGCAACGAGACAAAGGACTGGTGGGGCCCCATCAATGCCGGTGTGACATTGGTATGGAAGTTATTCTAACTCGGAGGAATCGAATATGAAAGCAAGACAATATATAAATATGATGGGAATGGCAGCCGCCGTGCTGCTCTCTTCCTGCGTGAAGGACACGCTTTATGACACGCCGCACCCCGACAAGGGAGCTGTCACCATCAGCCTGACGGGACTGTCGGCAGACGATAACTATGTACTCGACATGGACGGGAAGGTGGCCGACATTACAGGTTCGCCATTCACCAATCCCGACCTGCTCAATCCGGGAACACACAGTATGGTAATCTATAACCGTGCGGAAGGTTTCACTTTCGACGGACGAATGGCACGGGTCAATGCCCCTGATGGCAAGAGCCGTGCGGACGGTGCATCCGTAATCCCCCTGCCGGGCTATCTGAAGACCGTCAGTCAGGAGATAACCGTAACAGCTGACGACACGCTGCGTGTCAACCCTGTTCCGCAGCAGCGTGTACGTGACCTGCAACTGGAACTGGAAGTGACGCAGGGACGCCCCGAACTGATACAGAGCGTGACCGCCACCCTCAGCGGCATAGCCGGAATTTTTGATATGGAGAAGGGACAGACCATCGGCGAACCGACCTCCACGGTCTTCTCCTTCACCCGTGACGGCAGCAAGCTCACGGCCGACGCCCGCCTGCTGGGTACGATGGGAGACGTGCAGGCGCTGGTGCTGGACATCGTCTTTACCGATGGCGGACGCACACAGCGCACGGAGGTCGACCTGACGGAAGCCCTTGCGGACTTTAACGGCGATATGACCACCGCCTACCGTGTGACCGGGACACTGGAAACCCCCGTCGGCATGGAAGAAGGCAAGGGCGAAATTACCGGATGGGAAACGGTAGAAGGTGGTGATGCCAGTGCGGAAATGTAAGACAATGAAGAATTAATAATTAAGAATGAATAAGATGAAGACAAGATTTTTTGCTTTCGCAGCGCTGGCATTGACACTTGCCGCCTGCAACAACGACAATGAGAACCTGAATGACGGCCCGGTAGCCGCCCAGTTTATCGCCGACATTACGCCCGCTACCCGCGTCAATTCGGAAGGAACCGACTGGACCGACGGCGACCGCATCGGCGTCACCGGCGCAGGCTTCACCAACGTGCCCTACAAGAGAGAGAACGGTAAGTTCGTGACCGACGGTACGACCATCTATTTCAATGACACCGAAACGCATACCTTCCATGCCTACTATCCGTATCAGTCTGACGGCGGAACGGTGACCGTCAGCACCGCAGCCGACAAGCAGGGCGCGGACATCGACTTCCTCTTTGCCTCGGGAGCCACAGGCGACACCCACAACCCGACGGTGAGCTTCACCGGCGACCATGCGTTCCACCACTGCATGAGTCTCATCAAGTTCACCTTCAAGGCAGGCGATGGTCTCAGTTTCAACGAAACGGAACCTGCCGGCTACACGTTGGAGGGGCTGAAGCACGAAGGCACATTCGACACGGCTACCGGCACGACTGCCGTAACCGCAGCCTCCGAATCGCCGATTACCATGCAGCTGGGCGGTGCCACCACTTCGCAAGTCATCATTCTCCCGCAGGAAGTGACCTCCTCTCTTAACCTTAAAGTGTCTTACAACGGACAGAGCTACAACGCCCAACTGAAACTGCCTGCTACACCCACAGCCAATTTCTACACAGCAGGCTATGCCTACACCTACAACATAACGCTCAACAATAAGGACATCGAGGTGAGCGACCCCACAATTAACCCGTGGGAATCCGGAGATTCGAACGATGCAAGTGCAGAGTTGTAATCCCCGCACACCGCTGCCCCGGCGCAAGCGTCAAGCCGGAGCTGCCCATAGACAGAATGGTGCGACGGCCGCCTTCGCAGGCGGCGGCAGCACAAAACGAAAACAAATAAAAAACAACCCGATATGAAGAAAAGACATTCCATCCATGTAATTCTTGCCGCAGCCGCGCTGCTACTTGCCATGGCTGCCTGCACGAAGGACGAACTGGCGGACGGCGACCGTCTGCCCGAAGGACAATACCCCCTTGAGATAGCCCGCATCACCCTCGGCGTGGAGGGCAGCGAGGCGCAGCCCTGGGGCACACCGCAGACGCGCGTCAGCGAGATTGCGGACGGCAACAGCAGCAAGTTTGACGCGGACGACAAGTTCGCCGTACAGATAGACGGCAAGGAAGAGGTCGGCACCTACGCCGTGCAGGACAACAACAACGTCAAAGCCGAAACACCCCTGTACTGGAGCGACACCGGCGAACATACCGTCACCGCCTGGTACCCCGCCACGGGCGGCACCCTCGACCTCAGCGACCAAAGCCAAAGTCTTGCCTACCTGCTGTACGGCACAGGCAGCGGCAACTACCAGACTCAGGTCACGCTGAATTTCACCCACGCTCTGGCGAAGGTGCGCGTGACGCCCACGGACGATGCACTCGGCGAGGTGCAGAGTCTTCAGCTCTATACCTACACACAGTGTACTTATGAAAAGGGCACGGTAGTGCAAGGCTCGCAAGAGGGCTGGATAGAGATGAAGAAGTGCAAATACACCGAGAACGGCGCCACCATCACCTGCTGGGAGGCGAACGTGGTGCCCGGCTACACAATAACCAAGCTGCGGGCAAACGGCACCGAGGAACGCGAACTCTCCTCCGGCATCACCCCCGTGGCAGGCAAGTTCTACAACATCACGCTGGATAAGGACAAGGGATATACCGACGACGGACAGGGCAACTACACCGTGACCTCCGCCGAGGGATTGAAGGCTGTGGCAGACATAGCCAACAACGGTAATTTCGGTATCAACATTACTTTGACTGAAAACATCAATCTCACAGATATGGACTGGACGCCGATAGGCATAGACTATAACCACCAATACACCGGCACCTTCAACGGCGGCGGCCATACCATTACGGGGCTGACCGTTACGGGAAGTAACGAATATGCGGGTCTGTTCGGACGTATCGGCTCCGGCGGCAAGGTGATGAACGTGAAGTTGGAGGGCGTACAGATAGAAAGCGATAACGAAATGAGCGCTGTCGGCGGCGTGGTGGGATATAGCTATGGCAACATTGAAAACTGCTCGGTGTCGGGCAGCGTCAGCAGCAACTCCACCGCAGGTGGCGTGGTGGGCGCTCAACTGGGCGGTTCCATCACCGGGTGCAACACCTCGGCCACAGTGAAGGGCGTGACCTATGCCGGCGGCATAGCGGGATATACGAATGGTGGTGCCTCCCTGACCGGCTGCTATGCTACGGGCAGCATAAGCGTTGAAAATAACACAACAAATGCTGCCTGGGCCGGCGGCGTGGTGGGATCTAACGGAAGCAGCACCCTAACCGCCTGCTATGCCACGGGCAGCGTGACCAGTAGCGGAAGCGGCACCATCTATGCAGGCGGCGTAACGGGAACCAACGATTTTGGCACCCTGACTGCCTGCTACCATGCCAATGGGACTATCAGCTGCCCAGGAGGAACCACAGGCGGCGTGGCGGGACGGAACTACAAGGGCCTCATGTCGTATGGCGGTATCATCACCGCCTGCTACTGGGGAAGCAACGGCCAGATACAAGGCATCGGTGAAGACCAGGTAGGCACCGGCGGAACCACGATGGTGACGGACGGCGACTGGCAGACTGCCGTTGATGCCATGAACGCCGCTCTGAGCGGTAAAGGCTGGCAGTACGAACTCAAAGACGGCAGCAGCCGGCCTACCTTGAAGAAGGAATAGTGAACCGTCGGGCGGGAAAAGTTCCGCCCGCAACGGAAAATAACCGAAGTATAACCCCAAAAAAGAAAGGAGGACGTGATGGAACACACGGAGAATCCACCAGTGAGAGAGGTCGTATTGGTAGTTTGACCTGTATAAGTTTAAGCGACAAAGATTATATCTGCATATAACAATACTTTCTTTAATTTAACAGGTCAAAACCACTGGTACATTGACGGAACGTATAAAATCCTGTCTTCCTGGCAGATGGCGGAATCCGAAAAGCCGAAAGAGTAGGAAATAACAAAGAAATAATTTAATATTATGGCATATCCATTAGTAAAAATTGTAAATTCAACACCATACGCAGTTGCAGGGAAGGTTGTCTATTGCAGTGCTTTTTGTTCAGATGACGACTACCAGATAGACTCGTTTAGTTCTTGGGAAGCTAAAAGCCGGGGCGTTTGTCTGGTAAAAAAAGTAACCGCATCAATAAGCAAAGACGGGAAACATTTTGAGGCAAAGGAGTACACTTCGAGCGGAACCTCATACAGCCAATTTGCCATTATACAATTAGGTGAAGAGGAGTTTGCCATTACAAGAATTGTCAATGGTGCAGACGACCTACCACCAATAGACTATGTAGAACCAACAGAGAAACAAAAATAAATATACCGCTTCTATAAGGTAACCATATAATCCCGAAAGACTGCGGACAACCACAACCTTTCGGGATTTTTTCAAGGGTATATGGGAAAACAAAACGGAATATCGCTACGGGTAAAAATAGTATCAGGCTATCTTATTTTATTGGCGGTTATATGCGGCATGACCGCCATTTTAGTGCATGAACGTGAACGGACAAGTGCAATAGAAGCCGGTACACAGGATATCTGGCAGGTGTGCCGCAGCATCAACACCGCCCACCGTGGCATCACGGAACTCACCACATTAGGTGAGAGCGTACTCGGTTGGTATGAAGAGGATTGCTGTGCCTACCGTGCCAAACGGCTCCGCCTCGACAGCCTGCTGCTCACGCTCTGCTGGGAGTGCGTCCGTTTCGTGCGCCCCGAACAAATCGACACGTTGCGGATGCTGCTGGCGGCCAAAGAATCGCACCTGCTGCGTATCATGCAGAGCTTTCGCCAGCGGGAGACAGTAGATAGCCTTATCGCCCACCAACTGCCGACGGTCGTTACAAGTGTAGTCAAGCCCCGTATAGAAATACGGCGCAAGAAAGGCATCGCGGGCTTCTTCGGCAAGAAGGACACAATACGGGTATATTCGCCGTCGCAGAACCTACATGCGCTGAACAGCCAAATAAATACTTTGCGGGATACGCCGACCTTTGATTTCAATGATCCGGTGGACAGCCTTCGCCAGCAAAACAGGCAGTTGAACCGTAAATTGTCGGCACTTATTACCTTTCTGGACGAGCAGGCTCAAAAGTCATTCGACGTTCAGGAAAGACAAATAGCCGACATGAGGCTATCCTCTTTCCGTTTGCTGGCCTGCGTGCTGGGTGCAGCTATCTTGCTGCTTATCCTTTCCTATGTCATTATTCAACGTGACATACGCCAAAAAGAAGCGGGACACCGTAAACTGAAAGAGATTATCGGGCAGAACCGCGACCTGCTGGATATGCGCAAGAAAATCATCCTGACGATTTCCCACGACATACGCGCCCCGTTGAGCATCATCAACGGCAGCGCGGAGCTGGCGATGGACACGCGCGACCGCAAGAAGCGCAACAGCCATCTGGCCAATATCGGCATATTGTGCAAACATATCCTGCACCTGCTGAACAACCTTTTGGACGTGTACCGTCTCAACGAGGCGAAGGAGACCCGCAACGACACCCCTTTCCGGCTTTCCGACCTGCTGGAACGTATCGCAGTGGGGTTCACCCACGCCGCCAACGACAAAGGGCTTCTCTTTCAGTGCAATTTCGAGGGCACGGACGTTACGGTCTGCGGCGACAGCGACCGCATCGAACAGATCGCGGACAACCTGCTCTCGAACGCCGTCAAGTTTACCGAGGCTGGAAACATCCGCTTCACAGCCCGTTACAAGGACGGGACGCTCCTGCTGGCCGTCGAAGATACGGGTATCGGCATGAGCGAGGAAACGGCGGCACGCATATTCAACCCTTTCGAGCGGTCTGCCCCCGATGCGAACTCCGAAGGTTTCGGATTGGGGTTGTCGATCACGAAGGGGCTGGTCGGATTGCTAGGCGGGGAAATTGCCGTCGCCAGCGAGGTCGGCAAGGGCAGCACCTTCCGCGTGTCGCTCCCCCTTCCGCTGACGGACGAAGCGGTGGAAAGAGAGGTACAAACGCATAATACCTCCTCTCACCTTCCGCAACGGGTCATCGCCATCGACGACGACCCGTTGCAACTCGAAATCGTCAAGGAAATGCTCGAACGCAGCGGTGTCTCCTGTACGACCTGCGAAAATACCCGTGCACTGGTCGGGGAGATGCGCAAGGCGGACTACGACCTGCTCCTGTCGGATATACAGATGGCGGGGACGAACGGTTTCGACCTGCTGGAACTGCTGCACAACTCCAATATCGGCAATTCGCGCACGATTCCGGTCGTCGCCATGACCGCACGGGGCGACAAGGAACGAGAGGCTTTCGCCTCCGCCGGCTTCGCCGCCTGCATCTACAAGCCGTTCTCGATGCACGAGCTGCTCGACCTTATCGCCTCCGTGGTGAGCGGCATGAAGCCGGAGACCGTATCTGCGGATTTCGCCTCTCTCACAGCGGACGTGAAGGATAAAAGGAAACTGCTTCGGACGTTCATCGAAGCCTCCCGCAAGGACATCGCGCAGCTCCGCGAGGCGGGCAATGACCGCGAATGGCTGCGGGAGGTCGTACACCGTATGCTGCCGATGTGGGAACTGCTGCAAACGGACGAACTGCTGCACGCCTACCGGGATGTGCTGCACGACAACAAGGCGGACGACGAGGCGGTCGGGGAATACACGCGACGGGTCATAGACCGTACCGCCCTGCTGATCGCGGAAGCGGAAAATGAAATAGAAAGACTGACGAATGAAACGGAAGATATTGATCGTGGAAGATAACGTCGGCCTGTCGCAGATGCAGAAAGACTGGCTGCTGCAAGCCGGGTACGAGGTAACGACGGCCATCGACGAGCCTGCGGCACGGCGTCTGCTCCGCAGGACGGCTTTCGATTTGATCCTCGCGGACGTGCGGCTGCCCGAAGGTGACGGCATCTCCCTCTTGGAATGGACGCGCGGGGAGAGGATGACGACCCCGTATATCGTCATGACGGAGTACGCAACGGTGTCCGACGCAGTACGTGCCATCCGTTCGGGCGCGAAAGACTACCTGCCCAAGCCCGTCCACAAGGAGCGGCTGCTGGAAATGACGGACGAGATACTGCGCCCGCTTTCGACCGTGCAGCGGGAGGAGAAGGTGCTGTTCCGACGCCGCAGCGCACAAGCCCGCCACGTGGAGCGGCTCGCCGCGCTGGTCGCGCCGTCGGACATGTCGGTCTTGATTCTCGGTGCGAACGGAACGGGCAAGGAGTCCGTCGCCCGAAGCATCCACAGGTCGAGCGAACGGCGGAGTATGCCGTTCGTGGCCGTAAACTGCGGCGTGCTGCCCAAAGAACTCGCCCCGTCCCTCTTTTTCGGCCATGTCAAGGGAGCGTTCACGGGAGCCGACACGAACAAGGAGGGATATTTCAGTATGGCCGAAGGAGGGACGCTGTTTCTGGACGAAATCGGTACGATGCCCTATGAAATACAGGCCATGCTACTCAGGGTATTGCAAGAGAACAGCTACCTGCCTATTGGCGATAGGCACGAGCGGAAAGCGGACGTGCGGATCGTCGCGGCCACGAACGAGGATATGCAAAAAGCCATTCGGGACGGTCGTTTCCGGGAGGACTTGTACCACCGGCTGAACGAATTTGAAATCCGGCTGCCGCTCCTTTCGGAATGTCCCGATGACATCCTGCCGCTCGCCGAGTTTTTTCGGGAGCGGTACTCGAAAGAGCTGCGGCGTGAAACATGCGGGTTCACGGAGAAGGCCGCCGAACAGTTGCTCGCCTACGCGTGGCCGGGCAATGTGCGTGAGTTGCAGAATAAAGTCAGGCGTGCGGTGTTGCTGGCCGAAAGCGGCATTGTCCGTGTGGAGGACATGGGGCTGGAAGCTACCGAACCGACAAGCGACGCGGGGCACTCGCTGGCCATCCGGGACGAGGCGGACGAGAAACGCCGTATCGTCGAAGCCCTGAAACGGTGCGGCGGAAACCGCACGGAGGCGGCAAAACTGCTGCGCATCGACCGTGCCACCCTCTACCGTAAAATGAGAAAATACGGACTGAATGAATAATTAACGGACTTATAGCCCTTGCATCTCACTGAAAAGGTGTATATTTGGGCTGGAAATAGATAAAAATAGCGGTGGAGGCCGACAGCCTGCCGCCGTAATTATACATAAGTACGCAAGACGTTTCCGGCGTGAATCTGGAAAATTGACTGAAAGGGACTATTGCGTGAGGCTTATGCTATGCTTTTGCGTAGCGTGCGCTCACGTACTCCTTTCAGGGCATTCCAGAGCCTACGTCGGAGGTGGTGTAGATGCACGCTACTTTTTATTTGGGCAAAGGATATGGCGAAGGTACGGATAGTTGTCGCAATGACATTGGACGGCTGTCTCCCCGCAAAGGAGGACGGGCGGTTGGAGTGGTTGAAAACAGACCGCAGGGGCTTTCGCCGCTGGTACGGATCGTGCGACCGCCGTTTGTCGGACGACGAACCCTTCGTCGATTTTCTCTGTATGAAAGACCGCCCCGACAATCGGGCGACCTATCTGGCCGAGATCTACGATGCCGGACACCTGCGCCTGCTGCGCGGTCTTTTCCTCTATCATGCAGTCGATGAAATCGTCTTCTACCTGCTGCCCGTAATCCGGCGCGGCGGTATCTCCATCGTCGGGGAATTTTCCGCTACGGAGTGGAAATGCGTACAGATAAGACGGTACGGGAACGGCATTTGCCGGATCGTTTACCGCAAGCTGTTGCAATAGACTGTTGCAAGGTGCGAAAAAACGTTGCAGGCTGCAACACGAAAAATCAGTCCTAAACAGAAGGTCGAAAAAATATATCGCTGAACGTCAGGAAGATATTTTCAAATATGCTTCCGGCCTTCGTTTCAGGTTCGGGGTTTGTCCCTTGTTTCCATGAGACCCGTTGCGCAATAGGGCAGGAAACAATGAAGTACGAACCTGATAACCCCGAACGATATGGACTACCATACATTGACCGAAAGCGACTTTTTCCGCTTCGTCAGCCAGAATACGGAGGCTGCCGACATGCGGGCGGCCTACGGTGAGTTTTCACAAACGATATTCCGCTCCTACGTGGAGGCGGGCAATCCCCATCGGTTGCTTTTCGCGTTGATTTACGCGGAGGTAGAGCTGCAAAGCCTCTATGACACCCTTCCCGATGGGAAGGATGGGCAAGCCGCCTATCTGAAAAAAGCCCTCGCGCTCGTGCGGCGTATGCTGGAAAACCTGCAAGCCCAAGTGCCGCCACTGTCCGCTATTTCTCTCGATAATTCACCCTCGTCTTTCCGTTGGACGGGCAGCCTTATCGAATTGATAGAAGTTATCTATGCTTTCGATGAGATGGGTTGTATCAACGACGGGCAGAACGACATCAAAGAGCTGACGGCGTTCTTCGGTTCGCAGCTCGGTCTGGAAATCAAAGACAGCCATTGCTATAACGCCTATACGGACATGAAACGCCGCAAGAGCGAGAGCCGCACCTATTTCCTCGACAAGATGCGCGAGCGTCTGAACCTGCGGATGCAGCGCGACGATGCCAAAGAGCGGGCAAGACGGTAAATAAACGGGAGGGCTGTTGCATGTCCTTCCGTTTATTTTTCATACCTTTGTACTATAAATTATTCGTTATCAATGGAAAAAGGAAATATAACATCTTTATATAATCCCGATTTCATTCGGGAAATCAAACAGATCGTAACGCAAGCCCGCCAGAAGGCATATACCGCCATCAATTCGGCAATGGTCGAAGCGTATTGGCAGATGGGCAGGCGTATCGTGGAGCAGGAGCAACAAGGAAAGGGTCGTGCCGATTACGGTACGCAGTTGTTGAAATCGCTCTCGAAAGAGCTTACGGCAGAGTTCGGAAAAGGGTTTTCCGTTCCTGCATTATATCACTATCGCTCTTTCTACCTGACCTTTCCCGAAATATTATCTACACCGTGGAGAATATTGTCATGGTCGCATTACAAGCGACTGCTGAGCGTTTCCAATGCCGAAGCGCGTGCATGGTATCTGCAAGAGGCCGCCGAGCAGATGTGGAGCTACCGCACCCTCGACCGCAATATCGGCTCGCAGTATTACGAACGGCTGCTGCTCTCGCAGCACAAAGATACAGTAGAGGCCGAAATGCGGACGCTGACCAAGCCGTTCGAGCGCGACCGTATGGAGTTCATCAAGAACCCGACCGTCGCGGAGTTCATCGGCCTTGCGCCGAACAGCGACTTTTCGGAAACGGAGCTGGAAGGTGCGATCATCGGCAACCTGCAAAAGTTCCTGCTCGAATTGGGCAAGGGCTTCTCGTTCGTGGCACGGCAGAAACTGATCCGTACCGAGAAAAAGGATTATTTTATCGACCTCGTTTTCTACAACTATATCCTCAAATCCTTCGTGCTGCTCGACCTTAAAACGACGACCATCACCCACCAAGACGTGGGACAAATGGATATGTACGTTCGGATGTACGACGAGCGTGTACGCGGCGAGGGCGACAATCCGACCATCGGCATCGTCCTCTGTTCGGAAACGGACGAGGACATCGCCCGTTACTCCGTGCTGCATGATAACGACCGCCTGTTCGCCTCGAAATACATGCTCTATATGCCTACGGAGAAGGAGTTGCGGGAGGAAATAGCACGGCAGAAAGAGTTTTTCCGCTTGCAGCACGATAATTCCCCAAAAGAGGAGATATAGCCATGCACTATGACGAGGGATATATTTTCGATGACGCGACGGACATGGACGATATGCCTTTTTTTTCGGAGAGCAAACGGTTCGTCAGCCTCGAAAATTACGAGAAAATGCTGTTGCGGGATTATATCCGCTCGTGTATTCGGGAGCATTGGGAGTATTCCGGCAGTTTCCCGAAAGAGAACGAGTTAATTGAAATCCGCAAACGAACCCTGAGCGTATTGGAGGAAGATTGGCATATCGTCCTGAAAAACGACAAACAGTGGCGGCAATTCTTTCAGGACAATGTGAAGGCGGCTATCGCCAAACTACAAAAGGAAACGGAGGGCAGCGAATAATCGGCAACCCTCCGTTTTTTCGTTCCAGCTATTATTTCTGCTGTAACAGATGTGCCAATGCCGGATCGTTCTGTATGCGCTCCAATTCATCGGCGACAATCTGCCTCACGTCGGCTTTGATACGGTTGTAGTTTTCCTGTATCATCTCTTTCATGCAGTCCTTTCCGTTCTCGTCCGTGAAATCGGTAATGACGGGTATGGGCTTGTAGGCTTTCTCCTCCCGTTTTACTTTTTCAGCGTCCACGACAATCTCGCAGTGGAAAATCTTCTGCTCGATGCGCTCGTCGAACGTGTCGGCTACCGAGCCTACGAACATTCCCTGCGTCAGGGAGGAAATCTTCGAGGGCGGGATAAGCGAATCCATTTGCGTGTTGATGGAGGTGGACTTGTCGTTGCGGTTGATGGTTATGCTCTGCCGCTTCTGCAAGACCTTGCCGAAACGCTCGGAGAGTGTCTTGGCCGTCTCCCCGACTACCTGACCGGAGAAGATATTGCCGACGGTGTTCATCACGACTTTGGCCTCCTTGTCGCCATAGTCGCGGACTAATTGGGAGAAATCCTGAAATCCCAGAAGCACGGCCACCTTGTTGCTTCGTGCCGTTGCAATCAGATTGTCCAAACCCTTGAAATAGATGGTCGGCAGCTCGTCGATGATAATCGAGGATTTGAGTTTTCCTTTCTTATTGACGAGTTTCACGATGCGCGAGTTATACAGACCGAGAGCCGCACCGTAAATATTCTGGCGGTCGGGATTGTTGCCCACGCAGAGGATTTTCGGCTCCTGCGGGTTGTTGATGTCGAGCGTAAACTCGCTGTCGGACATGACCCAATAGAGCTGGGGCGAAATCATGCGCGAGAGCGGGATTTTCGCCGACGCGATCTGCCCCTGAAGCTGCTCGGCAGCCCCTCCGAGCCAAGCGTCCATGAACGGCGAAAGATAGTTTTCGAGTTCGGGGTAAGAGGATAGTATCGGGAAAATATCCTCGTACCTGCGGTTCAGAAATTCGACGGCGTGCGGGAAGGTACAATACTTGCCGCCTTTGTAGATTTTGAGATACCAGATGATTGCCGCAAAGAGGATTATGGGCGATTCCACGAAGAAGTCGCCCTGCTTCTGCACCCACGTCTTATTGAGGTTGAGCATAATCGTGTAGGCACTCTCGTATGCGTCGGTAATGTCCTCCATGAAGTCGGGGTGAATGGGGTTGCAGCGGTGCGAGCGTCGCGGGTCGTCGAAATTGATCACGTAAAATTTCGGCTTCACCTCGTACCCGTCCAAATGGTTCATCAGGTGGTTGTAAGCAATGGTCGAGAGGTCTGCAAACTTGAAATCGTAGATATACATCGAGTAGCCCTTCTCGATCTGTTGCTTGATGTAGGAATTGACCACAGCGAAGGACTTGCCGCTGCCCGGCGTGCCTAACACGATGGAAGCGCGTTGCGGCAAAAGAATGTTGATCCAGCCGTTGTGCCACCTCTTTTTGTAGTAGAAACGGGTGGGCAGGTTCACGGAGTATTCGTTGGTCAGAAGGCGCGTTTCCTGCATGAACGATTCGTTCTCGTTGTTGAACGGGTCATCCATGAGGTTGTTCTTCAAAAGGCGGCTCGTCCACAATCCCGCCATGAGGAGGCAGACGTATCCCGCCGCCACCGTTGCGATGTAGAGTATCACCGTCGCCGTGAGCGGCAGAGGCAGGTCGAGCAGCCACCAGTTCAGGAAGAACAGCACGAAGCCCGCCACGAGTGCCGTGCCGATTCTCGGCCATGTGATTTTTTCATCCTTCACGCCCGTCGTCCCCAAGCACGAGAGGGCGAGTAGCACGACGGCAAAGAGTTTCGTGTAGAGTATGGAGTGGAACAGGTGCGCCGTGCGGTCGAAGTTCATCAGGATTCTATCGACCACGCCGATATTCACGCCCCACGCCAATATCGCTTCATAACAATACCAATACACGTTCATTACTACCAATAATATACTTACGGCACGCAGAAAATCCATGATTTTCGCCAATGCCCGAAGGTCGTCTTCTTGTTGCATAATGATTTGAATAATTAGATTTTACGATGTTTTCTTTTTTTCTTCTTTCGTCGCAGCATTTCGCGCATGAAGGCTTCCTCCTCCGCGTCTGCCGCGCCCCCTTCGGTCGAGAGCAGCCCCCAGCCTCCGGCGGCAATGCCGTCATCGGACGGGCTTTCAGCCAGCCTTACGGTGTCGGGCGTGTCGTGCAGCGGCAGGGATATGGAAAGGGGTATGTCCGGACGTGGCGGCTCGAAGTGCTCCTGCAAGGCGTTCGCTGAAAGCTCCTTACCCATGCGCGAGCCGTTCAGGACGCACCCCGTGCGGTGGTCGATGAATGTCGTACCGTAGATACGCCCCGTGTCGGTTTCGCGCAGCACGACATCCACGCCTTTGGCTCGGAGCAGGGCGATGAACTCCGCGCGGTCTTTCGTCCGGCGCAGGGTGGCCATTGCCGTCGCTTTGGTCATGTCGCCGAGTTTCCGCTCCTTGATCTGCTCCTTGCTTGCGGCGCACCACCTCCCGAACGCCTCGTACCCGTAGCGTTTGCCGAAGCGGGAGGCTTTGATCGGCGTGCCGACCTTATTCCCCTCGCCGTCGAGCGCGGAATACACGAACCCGCCGTATTCCCGGCCTCGCACCTCCCCGCGACACTCCTCTACGGTTACATTGTAGAGGGCGAGCAGTGCGCGGTACTCTCCGAGCGTCTGGAAACGGTATTTGCCCGATATGCCTTTCAGCACGTTCCCGATCTGCTTCTTGACATCGCCCGCCGCCGCATCCACCGCACGGAGCGGTTCTGTCTGCGTCTGCCGCTTGCGTTCGGCGGTGTGCAGTCCGTATTTCTGTTCCAATGCGCGGGTAATGTTCTTGCTGCGGCGACGGATGAAGCTGTCGCCGATTTTCCTCCCCGTCTCGTCCACCGATAGCGTTACGATATGCAAGTGGTGGCGGTCTATGTCCTCGTGTTTGAATACGGCATAGGGCTGGTTGCCGTAACCAAGTCGTGTGAGATACTCCTCGGCGATGGCCGTCAGTTCCGCATCGTCGAAGCGGTCGTCGGGGTGCGGATTCAGGGAGATATGCACGACGGGTTTCAAGGTTCGCACCTGCGGCGGCATACAGCGTGCGAAGTCTTCCGCAGCCTGCCGTATGTCGAACGTTCCCGTGCCGTCGTCGAAAATCTTGTGCGTCAGGAGCAGCCGTCCCTGCCCCTCGTTCACCTTCTCCCCGTTGTATGCCAATGCCCCGTAAAGGGAGCTTCCTACACTGATTTTGGCAACCATCGTTGCTGAAATTCGTGTGTCAGGGCGAGGATTTGACGGCTCAATCCAGCCAGTTCGACGGTCATTTTCTCCAGCTTGTAAAGCAAGGCCATCGCCTTCTTCTCCGAAAATCGGCTTTTCAGCTCCTTCACGGTCTGGTTGTAATTCACCCCGACGGCGCGGTATTGCGCGTGCAGGGAGGAGAGTTTGGTGTAATAATCGACGAGCGTCTTATCGACTTTCAGCACGCGAAATTCAGCTCCGAACACGCGGGCTTTGACGAAGACCGCTTTCGCGTACACGCCCGACTGCTCGTACATGGCGAGGAAACGGGCATATTCCTCGTCCGTGAAGCGCACCATGACTTGGTGGCTGGCCTTGTCGGGTTTGGGCGGTTTGCCCCCGACGTTTCTTTTCTTACCGTTCATATTTTATGGATTTAGCGGTTACGCGACCTAAGCCGCCGCACCTGTGCCGACCGCAGGTTCGAGATCAGGGCTGCCCGACTTCGGAGGGACAGCTCAGCCCCCTGCAAGGGCAAGGTTTTCGGGAGTAACCCGAAAAGTATCGAGTTACTCGATACACACCTTGCTATGTTCCGACGAACATAAAAATCCGTCGGAAGACGGATTGCGGGAGAGCCGACCCCGACCGCTTCGGCGAACCTTGCGGCGTGCCCCTGTCTCTTATACACATCTCCGAGCCCACGAGACACTGAGCGATCTCGTA
>ENA-OZGU01000449-OZGU01000449.1-human-gut-metagenome-genome-assembly--contig:-NODE-449-length-30030-cov-7.357131_pt1 | contig 30030 bp, 30 predicted proteins | sample MGYA00244662_ERZ653670 | MGnify/ENA primary metagenome ERZ653670 (study PRJEB26926, sample SAMN06165224) | human gut metagenome | biome: ENVO:00009003; feature: ENVO:2100002; material: ENVO:00002003...
AGTATTATGGTACATCTGTTTATAAATCGTGTCCACTTATTTAATATAGATCCAACCAGACCAAGAAAAAGGCAAGAGGTACATGAAAGGAGATAAATATGCAGAAGCCATTATATGCGGATGCCATTGCTTATTTTGAAAAGCTGGAAAAGAAACATGACTACCAGGCAAACAAGGCAAAGTGGCAGGGACGCAGTGAGCAGGAGACCGAAAACATCCAGCGGAAAAAGGAATATGCGCGAATGGCAGCGGAAGCGTTGAGACAAATGGAGGGATGAAGAATATGGTGATACGACCCCATTTGAAAACATTGGTCTGCCCTTGCAAGGACTGCCGAAAGCGGCATGAAAAATGCCATGGCAGCTGTGACCAGTACAAAAACTGGGATGCAGAACAGAAAAAGCTGAAAGCGGAAATGTGGAAGGAAAGAAAATCAGAACATGAAGCGGATGAGCGGAAAAAGGCAGCAGTGCGGAGTTACATAAGGAGGAAGAAGTGAACAATGTAATATTGATCAGGCTGACAAAAAATAAGTAGGGAAAGAATTGGAAAAGAGGGAGAGAATTTGAAAGCTTACTTTGAAGGGGATAAAAATATATTGGTTTTTAAGCCAATACAAAGAAGTAAAAAAGGGCGAAAGAAGAAAAAAACAAACGAAGAACGGCTGAAGGAGTGCGGAACAAAAGAACTTGCTCATGAACTAGCATTAATTGCTGAATGGGATAGGGGAGAAGTTAGGAAAGCAAAGCAAGGACCTGGGCTTGATAACTTTATGGAGAGATGGCTGAGACAGCCAGCAAAGGAGGATGAAAGATGAATAAAGTGGTATTGCTGGGCAGACTGACAAAGAATCCAGAGATCCGATACGCCGAGGGAGAAAATCCGGTTGCAGTGGGGCGGTATACGCTGGCTGTCAACCGAAGATGGAAGAAGGAAGGAGAATCGGAAGCGGATTTTATCCCATGTATTGTGTTTGGAAAGTCTGCCACATTTGCAGAAAAATATTTCGCCAAGGGACAGATGGTTTGTATTGTCGGGCGTTTGCAGGTGCGGAACTGGACGGATAAAGACGGCAACAAAAGAAGAAATATGGAAGTGGTTGTGGAGGAACAGCACTTTGCAGGCAGTAAGAACGAGAACCAGGAGCCGAGGAGAGAACCGGCACAGGATGGGTTTTATCCGGTGAGTGAGGATATCGAGGATGATGATCTGCCGTTTTGAGAGGTGAAGGTATGAAAACATTGATCAAATACCCAGGCAGCAAATGGAGAATTGCAGAATGGATCATATCATTTTTCCCAGAACATCACAGCTATTTGGAACCGTTTTTCGGAAGTGGCGCCGTACTTTTCAACAAAGAAAGAAGTCACATCGAAACCATAAATGATATGGACGGGGATGTGGTGAATTTTTTCGACTGGGTGAAGCGTGACCCGGAACGGCTGGCAAATGCGGTATGGAAGACACCATATAGCAGAAAAGAATACGACAGGTCATTTCAAAAACAAAAGGATGATTTTCAAAGAGCATTGTCATTCTGTGTAAAACTGAATATGGGACATGGGTTTCGGACTTCTGGCGGAAAAGTAGGATGGAAAATGGATGTGCAAGGAAGGGAAAGAGCGTATGCACTGAGAGATTGGAACCAATTCCCGGAACGGATTATAGAGGCAGCGGCCAGATTGAAAGAAGTACAGATAGAATGTAGACCAGCACTGGATGTGATCAGGCGGTTTGATTTTGAGAATGTGTTGATATACGCAGATCCGCCGTATCTGCTGGAAACGAGATATGGGAAGCAGTACAGACAGGAAATGACAAAGAAAGACCATATAGAGCTGCTGGAAGTGTTGATGGAAAGTAAGGCAAAAGTGATTTTAAGCGGATATGAAAGCAGCCTATACGACAAAATGCTGGATGGATGGCAGAAAGCATACATAGAAAGTATCACACAAAATGTGCAGAAAAAAAGAATGGAAGTCATTTACATGAATTTTGTACCTGAAAAGCAGATGGAGTTATTTTGAGGAGGGAAAGGCATGTATAAAATATTAGAAAAAATGGAAGCTGCTGCGGAAGAAGAATACGAGAAAATCTTAGCAAAGTGGGGAGTGTTCCACAGCGCCCATGAAGGATATGCAGTTTTACAGGAAGAAGTGGAAGAAGCCCAGGAAGAAATGGAAAGTCTGCGAGAAGACATGAAAGCACTATGGGGCAAGATCAGAGAAGATGCGGAGGACGAAGCGGCAGGGATCGCAGAAGAAATCTATAACGATGCCATGAAATGTGCAGCGGAGCTGATGCAGGTGGGAGCCGTATGTTTACGGTTCATCAACAGCAATGGAAAGGATTGGGGAAGATGAAGAAGAAAAAAACGAGGATGTGTACGCTGTTCAACTGCGACCGCAGGCATGGAAATGTATGCTGTGCGGACTGCGGGTTCAGACTAAAATGCAAGAATAGCTGCCAGAATGAGCCGGAGAAATGCGGTTGCGTGAAAGGGGACGAAGACCATGAAGAAAAATGCGTATGACGCCGGGAGAGAGGACGGGCTGTATCTGGCGTTAAAGATCGTCAGAGAAGGCGGGCTGGAAGCGTTAGAAAAGGAGATCCGGTTTCGGAATATCACAGGGATCAAAACATCCTTTGCCATGAAGGAGATAGAAGGAGCTACGCAGGAGATCAAAAACAATACCATTGATACGGTAACTTGACTTGCGGTACATACCCTCCATGATGAATTTGGTTTCGGAAAAGAAAGGGCGGCAAGATTTATGGAGCGGTTTCAGGAAAAAACATCTTGTTTGATTCATGAACTTGTTTTCTGGGAGGATATTGTGGAAGAAAACAAAAAGATGGGGATTGAAACAAAAATCAGGATGCTGGAGTGAGGTGGTGAGATGTGCCGAACGGATGCATCATCGTGAAATGCCCGTATTTTGTGCGGGAGAATCAAACAACAATCTTTTGTGAAAGCAATATCGGCAGTGGATTTTATGCACAGGTTTTTCGGACAAGTGTGGAAAAATCAAAGTATATGCGGGCGCATTGTGCGAATTTCCCAGACATGAACTGCCCTTATGCGGACTATTTAAACGACATTTACGGAGGAGAAGAAGAATGACAACTACGGAAAAACTGAAAAAAGCAGAACAGAAAGTGAAGCGGCTGGAAGCACAGGTGAGAGGGCTGCAGAGATCCGGCGCATATCTGAAAGAAGTATACGGAAAGTTGGAAATGATCAGAGGGCGTGAGCGGGAAGCCATGAAGGCGGAAGCGGACCTGCTGCGGACGATCCTGGAATGTGCAGTGGTAAAGATGGGAGGACTGGAACTGGAAACAGAAGGCATGGTAAAGATGCTGGAAGGAAAGGAAATCGAGTATCAGGCAGACCCGGAAAAGCATGTGATCTGTATAACAGTGAAGGACAAGGTGTAACTTGTTGGTAACTTGCTGGTAATTTGTTGGGGTGGGGGACAGGAAAAAACAGATATGATACAATCAGGATGTACGTTTTTTCTCACCCCTGTATTTTACGGAAAAAGGCATCAGACAGAAGTCTGATGTCTTTTTTTATTGCTCTGGGCATGGGGGAAAATGGTGCAAGGTTATGTCAAAATGGAAAAAACGGGGCAAAGGAGGGGTTTTGGCATGCAGGCTAGGGATTGGACTGCCATAGAAAATGAATACGTTACAGGCGAGATAAGCCTGCAAAAATTAAGCGAAAAATACGAGATACCACTACGCACCATCAAGGACAGGAGCCGAAAAGGCGAGTGGAGCCGGAAGAAGAAAGAATTCTGCGCCGACACTGCCCAAAAGGCAAGACAAAAAATCATGAAAAAGGAAGCTGCCCGACTGGAAAAGCTGAAGGGGGTAGCGGAGGAGCTGGCAGACATCATCAGTCGAGATGTGGAACAACTGAAAGAGCAGCATGGAAAAAGTAAAACGCTGACGGAAAGCGATGTGAAAATGATCAAAGAGTTGACGGTGGCGCTCAAAAACATTGCCGATGTCATGCGGGATGTTTACGGACTGCCTACCATTCGAGAAAAAGTGCTGCTGGAAAAACACAAGGAATGGAGAAAATCAATAAAAGATGCGGAAAAGGTCACAGGCGGCGTGATCTTCCTGCCGGAGGTATTGGAGGTGGTGGAAGATGCGGACCATTTGGACGCCACAGCCGAAACAGATTGAGTTTTTGCAGCGGGGGGAGTATGAAGCATTTTACGGCGGAGCTGCCGGAGGCGGCAAAAGCGATTCCCTTTTGATGGAGGCATTGCGGCAGGTGCATTTGCCAAATTACAGAGCGTTGATCATGAGAAAGACATTTCCGCAGATGACAGAACTCATAGACAGAAGCGAGGAATTATATCCACAGGCGTTTCCAGGCGCAAAATTCAACGGAAGCGAGCACGTCTGGAAGTTTCCAAAAGGAGCGAAGATCTATTTCGGTTCCATGCAATATACCAAGGATAAGACAAAGTATCAGGGGAAACATTTCGATTTCATCGGATTCGACGAACTGACACATTTTACTTACGACGAATATACCTATTTGTTTTCCCGGAACAGACCGTCAGGACCGGGAACACGGGTTTATATGCGGGCAACGGGAAACCCCGGCGGGGTCGGTCATGGGTGGGTGAAGTCAAGGTTTATCACGGCGGCACCGCCAAAGACGACCATATGGGAGAAATACAAAATTGAAACACCAGACGGGAAGCAGCTGGAAATGAAGCGGAACCGGATATTCATTCCATCATCGGTATTTGACAATCAGGAACTTTTACGAAACAACCCGGAATACCTGGCATCTCTGGCGATGCTGCCGGAAAGCGAGAAGCGGGCGTTATTATACGGCGATTGGGACAGCTTTAATGGGCAGGTTTTCAAGGAATGGAGGGACGACCCGGATGGATACGAAAGCCGGAGATTTTCCCATGTGATCAATCCATTTGAGATACCAAGTCACTGGCAAGTGGTACGAGGGTTTGACTTTGGGTATGCGAAGCCCTTTTCCGTTGGGTGGTATGCCGTAGACGAAAAAGGCGTCATGTATCGCATTGCGGAGTATTACGGCTGTACCGGGACACCAAACGAGGGGATCAAAATTACACCACAGGAAATTGCGGCGAATATCAGAGAAATGGAGCGTACACATCCGTTATTGAAAGACAGGGAGATATATGGCATCGCTGACCCTTCTATCTTTGACAAGAGCCGGGGGGAAAGTGTGGCAGGCATGATGGAGCAGCACCCATATTACATATTGTGGGAGAAAGGGGATAACACCAGACTGGCGGGAAAGATGCAGTTTCATTACCGGCTGGCTTTTGATCAGGAAGGGAAGTCCATGTTTTATTGTTTCAAAACCTGTAAGCACTTCATACGGACCATACCAAACCTTGTATATGACGAAAGCAGGGTGGAGGACATCGATACAAACGGTGAGGACCATATTTACGATGAGTGCCGATATGTTTTCATGTCAAAGCCCATCGCGAAACCACGTCAGATAGAGCGGTTTCTGCCGCCGGAAGATCCTCTGGACCTTTACGCAGAGGAAAGAAACAGCGACAAGTACGAATTTTACCGGATTTGAGGAGGGAGAACATGATCGAACAGAGCAAAGTCAGAGAAGGGGAAAGAATGATAGATCAGAACAAAGTCAGAGAAGGCGAAAGCATTTTACAGGAGTACAAAAACGGAAAGACCGCACTGGAAAAGCGTGTCATCGCCAACGAACAATGGTACAAGATGCGGCACTGGGAGCAGATCCGCAGAAAGGACAAGGGACCACAGACAGCGTCTGCATGGCTGTTTAATTCCTTAGCCAACAAGCACGCAGACGCCATGGACAACTACCCACAGGCAAACCTTTTGCCCCGTGAGGAGCGGGACAAACAGGATGCGGAGCAGTTATCCAAAATCGTGCCGGTGGTCATGGAGCAGAACGGATTTGAACAGACCTACAACGACGAATGGTGGGACAAGCTGAAGAACGGTACCGGGGTTTTCGGTGTGTTCTGGAATGCGGAAAAGGAAAACGGACTGGGGGATATTGAGATCCGTGACGTGGACATGCTGAACATATTCTGGGAGCCGGGGATTTCGGACATCCAGAACAGCCGGAATGTATTTACCATAGCGTTGGTGGATACGGACATTTTGCAGGAAATCTATCCTGATATGCGGTTCAAAGGTGACGGGGCGTTGAATACGGCGGAGTATATCCACGACAGCGCCATTGACACTTCCAAAAAATCCATTGTGGTGGACTGGTATTACAAAAAGAGAGTAGGCACAAAGCTGGTGCTGCATCTGATCAAATTCTGTGAGGGGAATCTGCTGTATGCTTCAGAGAATGAGGAAGGCATGGAGAACGGTATTTATGACCATGGGAAATATCCCTTTGTGTTTGATGTGCTTTTCCCGGAAAAGGACAGCCCGGCAGGGTTTGGGTATGTAGACATCATGAAGGACGCCCAGATCAGCATTGACAATATGTGGATTTCCTTTGAAAAAAATGTGAAGCAGCAGGCAGAGCCGAGATATTTCCGCAAACAGGGGGCGGGCATCAATGACAAACAGTTTGCGGATTTATCCAATTCCATTGTGGACTATACAGGGGATCCAAACGACATTTTGCCCATACAAGTGAATCCAGTCAGCGGTATTGCAACCAATCTGTATCAGATGAAAATTGAAGAACTGAAAGAAACATCGGCAAACAGGGATTTTTCTCAGGGGAGTACAGCAAGCGGCGTGACAGCGGCGTCTGCCATTGCTGCGTTGCAGGAAGCGGGGAGCAAGACAAGCAGGGATATGATCAAAGCCAGCTACCGGGCATATGTGGAAGTGGTTTCTCTGGTGGTGGAGCTGATCCGGCAGTTTTACGACCTGCCGCGGGAATTTCGCATTACAGGTGTGGGCGGTGACACTTTTGTTTCATATGACAACAGCAACATCAAACCACAGCCCAGGGAAACGGTCATGGGTGTTGAGGTGGGCGGCAGAAAGCCTATTTTTGACATCAAAATTACCAGTCAGAAAAGCAGCCCATTTTCCAGAATCGCCCAGAACGAACTGGCAAAGGAACTGTATGGAGCGGGACTGTTTAACCCGGAACTGGTGGATCAGGCGCTGATCTGTCTGGAGATGATGGACTTTGAAGGGAAAGACGCCATTGTGCGGAAAGTGGCGCAGAACGGTACCATGATGCAGCAAATGGAACAGATGCAGGCACAGATCGTACAGATGGCAGGCATCATCGACAAGCTGACAGGAAAAGACCTGACGGGAGCCGTGACACAAGGGACGGTGGGAGCGCCTATGCCAAACAAGGTGGAAGGGACAGGCACCAGTGTGAACCCTTTGGGGGATGCGCAGAAAACCAGTAAGCAGAACATTACAGACAAGGCAAGGCGGACGACGCAGGAACGGACAGCCGTGAAGTAAAAAAACTTTGCGTCTCAGGCAGAGCCCTCAAGCCGCAAAGTTGGAGACAGAGGTAAAAACAGAAGTTCCGGCGACATGCTGTCTGGAAACTTCTGCTTTTGTCCTCGGCGGAAGTGAATTCCGCCTGCGGATTCCAGAAAAAAACAATTAGGAGGTTGGGATATGATAGAAATCACATACAGCATGGAAAATGGGCGGTACACTTTGGAAGCCAAAGGACATGCCGGATACGACAAACACGGGCATGACATTATTTGCGCTGCGGTCAGCGCCCTTTTGCAGATGGGCTGGGCAGGACTTCGGAACGAATGTGGTGTGATAGGTGAAATGGAGCAGGAAAGCGGATATTTCTTTTTTGATTGCACTGTGACCAATGAGGAAAAACAAAAGGAGGCAGACACACTTATGAGGTCTGTCATTTACGGACTGAAGCTCATTGAGGATGGGGCGCCAAAGTATCTGAAAGTACAGCAAAAGGGGGGTGGGGGAAATCAAAATTGATTTTTCCTATACTGAAAACAGACACGCGGGAAAGACCGCAGAGGGCACGCCGGAGAGACGGCAGAGAGGACACGCGGGAGAGACCGCAGAAAGGGGATACATCATGGAAAAATTCAAAATGGACTTACATCTCTTTGACGAAGGCGCGGCAGGCGGCGAAGGAGGCGCTGCGGCTCAGGGACCGGAAGCAGGTGCACAGGCGGAAGGAGGAGCCCCAGAGGGCGGTCGTGACATGGAAGCGGAGTTTGACAGTCTGATCAAAGGCGATTTCAAGGACACCTACAACAAGCGGGTAAGCGGCATCGTGAAAGACCGACTGAAAGGCAGCAAACAGACAGAAGCCAGTCTGAGGGAAGCCAGAGAAGTCATGGCGCTCATGGGCGAGCGGTACGGACTGGACGGCACCGACGCAAAAGCGCTGAGAGCGGCACTGGAAAACGACAGGCAGTACCTGGAACAGGAAGCCCTGGAAAAGGGAATGAGCGTGGAACAGCTGGCAGAAATGAAGAAAATGGAGCGGGAAAACCGCAGTTTCCGGCAGGCTATGGAGCGGCAGCGGGAACAGGCAGAGTTTGACCAGAAATTCCGGGCATGGAGCGAGGAAGCGGAGGGACTGAAAGAACAGTATCCAACACTGAATCTCATGGAGGAATTCAACGATCCCAACTTCATTCGGCTGCTGGACAGTGGTGTGGGTGTGAAAGCTGCCTATCAGGCCATCCATTTTGATGAGATCATGTCCGGCGCTATGGCACACACAGCGCAGACCGCACAGAAAAAAGTCATGGACAGCGTGAAAGCCAACGGCGCAAGACCGCAGGAAAACGCAGCCCAAGGGGCAGCGGGTGTATCCGCCTATACAGACGTTAACAAACTGACAAAACAGCAGAGAAAGGAAATCGCGGAGCAGGTCATGAGAGATCCTGACAAGCGAATCACATTCCGATAAGGAGGGAAAACACATGAAATACAAAATGGATTTGCAGCTTTTCGCAACGACAATGACAACGGATACCGGCACATTGTCTGCGGAAATGAAAACATATTACGACAACTGGCTCATCGACAACGCAGAACCCAACCTGGTACACGACCAGCTGGGGCAGAAAAGACCCATTCCCAAAAACGGCGGTAAGAAAATCGAATTCCGCAGATACAAAGCACTGGCAAAAGCCATGACAGCCATCACGGAAGGCGTAACACCTGCGGGAAACAGTCTGACCGTTACAACCAAAGAAGCAACGGTCAAACAGTACGGCGATTTCATCCAGATGTCCGATGTACTGCTGCTGACTGCCATCGACAACAACCTGGTGGAAGCGGTGAAGCTGCTGGGACATCAGGCAGGCAGAACACTGGACACAGTTACCAGAGAAGTTATCAACGCCGGTACCAACGTACTGTATGCGCCTAAGAGCGACGGCACGCCTGTCACACAGAGAACCAATCTGGACGCAACCTGTATGGTGACAGTGCCTCTGATCATGAAGGCTGTGGCAACACTGAAAGGGCAGAACGCAACGCCCATTCGTGACAACTGCTATGGGGCTATCGTGCATCCTTTTGTGGCATACGACATTATGCAGGACGAAAAATGGGAAGAATGGAACAAGTACACAAACCCTGAACACATGTATAACGGGGAAATCGGCAGAATTGGCGGCGTGATTTTCCTGGAAAGCACAGAAGCGAAAATCTGGGAAGATGCGGCAAGCACTTCCCTGTCTGTATTCTCTACGCTGGTGGTTGGTGAAAACGCATACGGCGTCACAGAAGTTACCGGCGGCGGCTTGCAGACCATCGTGAAACAGCTGGGCAGCGGCGGCAGCTCTGACCCTCTGGACCAGAGAGCCACAGCGGGCTGGAAGGCACTGAAAACAGCCTGCATCCTGGCAGACGAATACATGGTAAGAATCGAAAGCACATCCAGCTTCAGCGAAGCGGCAGCCAACTAAAGGAGTGATACGAGATGGCAGAAAATAAAGAAAAAACAATGGAAGAAAAGATGCTGGAAGCTCTGGAGCAGGTAAAAAATGAACTGGCGACGGTGAAAGAAGAAAACGCAGCCATGAAAGAAAAGCTGCAGGAAGCGGAGAAAAAAGCAAAAGAAGCGGCAGAAACCGCAAAGGAAGCCAAAGGCGAAAGCAAGCTGACAGAAGCCCAGAAGCGGGCAAAGTTGGAAAGAGACATGCACGCAGCCATGCAGAAGGCGAAGGAAGACACCGTCATGGTGAAGATTCCAAAGACAGAAACGGAAAGAGAAGACGTTTTCGTGTGCGTAAACGGCTGTTCTTACCTGATCCAGAGGGGGCAGGAAGTGGAAGTGCCAAAGTTTGTGGCGGAAGTGCTGAAAAACAGCGAAGAACAGCGGGAAGCGGCTTACGAGCTTATGGAAAAAATGGAAGACAAAAACAAAGACGAATAACAACGGAGGAGGGGGCGAAAGCCCCCTTTTTTTCAGACGCAAAAGGCGTCTGTCGGACAAAGGCTCATTACATTCGAGCCTATAAAAAAGGAGTGATGTTATGATCTCGATTATTGGAAAACAGATGATCTTTCCCAATGAGGAACAGACTTTTGTCATCGGCGATGACGAAACCGTCAGCAGAGAGTTTATCATGAAGCGATATGAAGCGGACAGGATCGACCTTTCGGCGCTGACATTCCGGTTGGATTTGCAGTACAAGAGCGGCGCAAAAAATACGGCGCTGCTGGTAAAGAGTATTCAGGATGAAACCATCACACTGCTTTGGGATGTGACAAAAGAGGACTTCCCAGAAACAGGGACTGTGTTCATTGACATGAGAGCCTTTGACGATACCGGGGCGGTACGGTGGACAACAGTGAAAACACCTATCTTTGTGGAAACCACCATTGACACACCGGGGGACTACACGGGAGATTTGAGCGAACTGGAACAGATGGAGGCAGCCATTTCCAAAGTGTTGGACAGTGAGGCAGACAGAGTGGAGGCGGAAAATCAGCGGGTACTGAATGAAACCGTCAGAGAAGAAAAGGAAAATGAACGACAGACAGCAGAAACAGCCAGAGAACAGGCAGAAACAAAGCGTCAGGAAGATACAGCAGATGCCATCAAAGCGGCACTGGAAGCGGCGGAAAAAGCAAATACAGCAGTAGGACCACAGGGACCAGTGGGTCCGATGGGACCGGAGGGACCACAGGGACCAAAAGGCGATAAGGGCGAAAAAGGAGATAGAGGGGAAACAGGTATCCAAGGACCGACAGGTCCACAGGGTCCAATGGGACAGACAGGACCGCAAGGGGAACCATTTAGATACACAGATTTCACACCGGAACAATTAGAAGGACTGAAAGGACCAAAAGGTGACAAGGGAGACACCGGTCCGCAGGGTTTGCAGGGAGAAAAAGGAGAAAGAGGCGAACAAGGACCACAGGGCGAAACAGGACCACAGGGAGCAACAGGACCGCAGGGGGAGAAAGGTGATACAGGGCTGCAAGGACCAGAAGGACCAATGGGTCCAACAGGTCCGACAGGTCCAAAGGGTGACAAAGGAGAAAAAGGGAATACAGGTGCGCAGGGTCCAGAAGGGCCAACAGGCCCACAAGGCCCACAGGGCGAAACAGGTCCACAAGGCCCAGCAGGCCCAACAGGCCCACAAGGTCCCATCGGAGAAACGGGGAAAGGACTGCAAATTCTGGGATACTATGGGACACTGGATGCATTGAAACAGGCAGTCAAAACGCCGAAACCGGGGGACGCATACGGCGTCGGCAGTGCTGATCCATACGACATTTATGTGTATGATGGGATTTTGAAAGATTGGAGAAATAACGGGAAAATTCAGGGGCCACAAGGCCCGGCAGGACCAAAAGGTGACACGGGGGCACAAGGTCCAAAGGGTGATACAGGTGCACAGGGACAACAAGGTCTCAAAGGTGATAAGGGTGATAAAGGAGACCCGTTTACCTATGATGATTTCACACCGGAGCAGCTTGCAGCATTGAAAGGGGAAAAAGGCGATACTGGACCAACAGGACCACAAGGTCCAAAAGGGGAGAAAGGTGACACAGGGCTGCAAGGTCCAAAAGGAGAACAAGGACTGCAAGGCATACAGGGGATTCAAGGACCAGCAGGACCAACAGGACCAAAAGGTGATCCGGGTGACGAGGGACAGCAAGGACCAAAAGGGGAAAAGGGAGATCCATTTACATACGCAGATTTCACAGAAGAACAACTGGCAGCATTGAAAGGACCAAAGGGAGACACTGGCGAACAGGGTCCAACAGGAGAACAGGGACCACAAGGTCCGGCAGGTCCGAAAGGAGATACGGGGGAAGCTGGTGCAAAAGGCGATACCGGTGCACAAGGACCACAGGGTGTGCCGGGAGAAAAGGGCGCAGACGGCAAGAGCGCCTATACGGCAGCGGCGGAAAACGGGTTTACCGGAACGGAACAAGAATTTAACACCACACTGGGCAATCTGGGGAATTTGAACACCACACTGGATGCCATCAATGGGGAGGTGATCTGATGGGAACGACAACGGAAAAGCTGACATACTTACAGGGGACAAAAGACGCCATCAAAAACGCCATTGTGGCAAAGGGCGTGGAAGTGCCGGAAGGAACCACGTTTCGGGGATATGCGGAAAAGGTGGGAGAGATTCAGGTAGGTGGAGAAAGAATTAAAACGATGATTACAGTGACGTTAGTAGGAGATAAAATGATAAAAAATTTTTATGTATATCTCCTAGATGCAGATAGAAATATAGTAACGATTGAAGGAGTCAAGGGTGAAACTGTACAACAAGAAGTAGAGGTGATCAAAGGAAGTTTTGCTTTCATTGAGGACGAAAGAATGCAATATACTGATTCGGATTTAGTCGTAAATGACGACCCTAATGACACAGAGGGTATTGTATTTTCATTTGATAGTAGGAACCATATAGTAGAAATAAAGGAGGAAACACTGAAAATTAGTTTGGAATGGATATATTAAGGAGTTGAAGGAAATGAATTTACGGGAGTTATTGGTGGAGGTCGACCAACTCCGCCCAAACGCCTTTACAGATGCAGAGAAAATCCGCATGGTGAATACGGTGGAAGGTCGCATTTACAAAGATATTTTGAGCAAATACGAAGGGGAAGAACCTGTATTTGTACCCTTTGCGGAAGGACAGGAGGAGCGGGAACTGGTGGTTCCCGTTCCATTTACGAACATATATGTGTATTATCTCATCAGCATGATGGATTTTTACAATGGTGATTCCGGCAGATACAACGACAGCATGGTTCTGTATAACCAGGCATGGGAAGAATTCCAGGCACACTATTTGCAGACACACACGCCGAAGCAGACGAACCTTTGCGGTATGATCCCATTTAGGGGGTGGTGAGATGCGTTTACCAAGATTGAGCGGACGGGAAGCCGTATCGGACAGGCTGGTATCCTTCCAGGGGATCAATGTACTGGATACGGCGTCCCAGGGGGCATTTGTGGACATGCAAAACCTGTCCTCTGACCATTTCCCCTATCTGTCTATCCGAAAGCCCAGAGGGACCGTACAGAAGCTGACAAAGGCAAATGGGCTTTTGGTACGGGAGAAGATGTTCTATGTGGACGGCACAGAAGCATATTATGACGGGCAGAAAGTGGGAGATGTGACGGACAGTGAAAAGACGCTGCTTTCCATGGGGGCTTATATCCTGATTTTCCCGGACAAAATTTCTTACAACACGGCAGACGGCAAGTGGGAGAGAATGGAAAACAGCTACACTTCCACAGGGACAGTCACATTCAAACAATCCTATTTGACAGAAACAGATTTAGACCCGGAAGGGCAGATTTACGTCAAGATCGAGGCGGCAGGCATCAACACAGGATTTGAAACAGGGGACGGCGTGGAAATCAGCGGTTTTCTGGTGGAAAGTCTGAACAAAACAACGGTGCTGAAGGATGTGGGGGACGGGTATATCCTCATTGTGGGACCAATCGACAAGGATGGGAGCCAGACGGAGCCCATCACCATCAAGCGGACAGTGCCGGACATGGATTTTTACACCGTATCGGAGAACCGTTTATGGGGTTGTTCCTCAAAAAACCATGAGATCTACGCATCAAAGCTGGGAAGTTTTCGGAATTTCAACTGTTTCGATGGCGTAAGCAGTGACAGCTATGCCGCAACCATCGCCAGCGACGGGGATTTTACGGGAGCCATCACCTATCTGGGGTATGTGATGTTCTGGAAAGAAAATGCCGTTTACAAGGTGTACGGCAATCGTCCTTCCAATTTTCAAATCGTGGAAGGGATGCTGCGGGGCGTTGCGAAAGGATGCGGGAAAAGTCTTTGCATCGTCAACGAGGTTTTATACTACAAGTCAGAAAGCAGCGTCATGAGTTTTCAAGGGGCATTGCCCACGGATGTGGGGGCGGTGCTGGAAGCTGGATACGGTGCGGCGGAAGCAGGAAGGATGGGAAACAAGTACTATATTTCCATGGAAAATGGGCTTTTTGTCTATGACACGGCAAAAGGGCTTTGGCACCGGGAGGACAACACAAAAGGGAGATATTTTTCCACTTACGGAAGTGTGCTGTACTATTTGGACGGGAACACCATCAAGACCATGACGGGAGCAGACGAAGAAGTCATTGAGTGGTATGCAGATACCAACGATTTTACATACAACATGCCGGATAGTAAATTTGTATCACGCTTTTCCATCCGTATGATGGTACCCAATGGGGTGGCGGTGGAAATCTACATCCAGTACGACAGCACGGAGGCATGGCAGCGATTGAAGCAGATCGGGGGCATGCGTACAAATGTTGTAAATGTGCCTGTGATTCCCAGACGATGTGACCATTTCCGTTTACGCTTTGCGGGCTACGGTCCAGCGATTTTGCAGGATATGACCATTTATCTCACCAGCGGCAGCAACGAACGGAGGTGATGCCATGGCTATTTACAGCGGGATCCAATTACCGGATATGGGAGGAATTGACGATAGAAAAGAACGACAGCAGATACTCAATTATCTTGCCATGCTGGATGAAAAACTGCGGTACATGTTCCAGAACATCGACCCAGAGGAGAACTATACACCTAGTGCCTTCCAGAACTACATCAAGACAGAGAAAGGGCTTACCAGTTTACAAGTGGAGCAGGGGAAGATTTCTTCGTTGGTTTCGGATTTAGAGGGGAACTTTTCTCTGCTGGAACAGACAGTGAATGGGATTTCATCTACTGTGGCAGATATGGAGGGGAATATTTCCATCATTGAGCAGGAGGCGGACAAGATCAACTGGATTGTGGCTGGAGGCGGTAGTGCTTCCAGTTTTATGCTGACAAGCAGGATGGCGAAGCTGATTTCTGACGAGATTGAAATCTATGGACCTGTGACATTCAATGACCTTTCCACCGGCGGACGATCTGAGATCAACGGGGACAACATCACAACTGGGCAGATACTAGCGGACTATATCGCCTTAGGCGGTTTGATGACCGTTTACGAGGACAGCTACAACACGAAATACGAAGGCGGATACATCGGATACGGCAGAGGGGACGACGGCGAAGGCAGGACATACGGGATCATGATGACAGATGCCACAGAGAGCAGTCTTTTCATTGCAACTGACCGGGGCGCCAGAATGACAAACGGGAGCAGTGCTGTGTACTGTACGTCTTATGATGTGGTATTCACAACGGGCATCGACTATTATGTGACGGACTTGAACTTTTACTGTGGTACAGATGGGGTATCCAGACTGGGGACATCATCTAGGCTTTGGCGTGAGGTATATGCCGAGGTGGGAACCATCAACACATCTGACCGGAGAAAGAAAAACAGCATCACATACGATTTGACGAAATACGAAAAGTTTTTCTTAGAGCTGAAGCCGACGCCTTACAAGATGAACAACGGCACAAGCAACAGATTACACATCGGATTCATTGCCCAGGACATTGAAGAAAATCTGGCAGCCAATGGGCTGACCAGCCTTGACTTTGCGGGATTTATCAAAAGCCCGGAATATTCAGAAGTAACAAGGAGCGGCGTACCGTTAGAAGGGGCGGAAATCGTGGACTACCGATACGCATTGAGGTATGGGGAATTTGTGGCACTGAACACCTACATGATACAGCAGTTATATAAACGAGTAGAAGCATTGGAGGGGAAAGCATGAAGTTAAAGAAAAGAGCCATCATCGAAAGTCTGGACAGCGTGGCGAATCTGTACGGAAAGGAAATGGAAGCAGAAGCGGCGCTTTTGATGCTGGGGAACGCTTTGCAGCTGAACCGGGCGGCGGAAGCAGTGAAAAGTGAGCTGCAGGAAGCAACGAAGGACAGAAGTACATGGAAGGCAGAAACAGACAGGATTCTGGAAGAAACCATGGAAGTTCCTATTCATACAGTGGACGTGCGGAAGATGGGGTGCAGGGTAAGTCCTGCCCAGATGCATAAGGTGCTGTTTTTGTTTTGAAGAAACTTTGCGTCTCAGGCTTTGCCTTCAAGCCGCAAAGTTGGAGGCAGAGGAGGAAACAAGAAGTTCCAGCGACATTCTGTCTTGAAACTTCTGTTTCTGTCCTCGGCGGAAGTGAATTCCGCCTGCGGATTCCAAAAAAGAAGAAACTGAAAAATACCCTGCTGGAAGGCGGGGTATTTTTTATGCAAAAAAAAGGACCGATCATATCAGCCCATTTCTTTGATGCGTTTTTGCAGGAAGCGGAATTGTTCTTCCATTTCTTCTGTGGTGATCGCGCCAGACTGCACAGCATGTTCCATATTTTTTTCATAGACAGTCTTGATTTTTGCTGCACAGGACATGGGATTGAGCATGCCGGGGGAAATATGATATTTCCCGCTGGTGAGCAGGTCAAAAGCAGAATGAGAAAGAAGCGTACGGGAAATGGTGTCATAATCAACAGAGTTGTCATCCCATGTGGAAATTTCATCCGAAAAAGATTCCATCATGTTCCACACTTGTTTTTTCAGATCCGGCAGAGCCGAAGGCACAGACTGAGAGCATTGTTTTTCATATTCAGAAATGTGATACGCACAGAAAGACCAGAGTTTTTCCATGCGTTTTTTTATTTTTGCGCTGCGAAACAGAAACACGAAAATTCCCCCTTTTGGGTTCAATATAACACAGACGGAAAAGGTATGACAATAGACCTTTTCCACAAAAAGGGGCTGGGGGAAGTTTGCGTCTGATTTCTTTAGAATGAAAAGAAAAAAGGAGGTCGGACGATATGGCAAAAACACTGGAAGAGTATTTGAAGGAAAATCCAAATTTGAAGCTGGGACAGGCGGACATGGACCTGGGACGGCAGAACTTTGGGGCATTGGAAGAAATCATCAAAGCAAGGCAGGACTGGGCAAACGCAACGACAAAAGAGGAAAAGGATGCAGCACACAATCGGGCGGAGAACATCAGAAAATATTATGGCAGTTACAGCGGCGGCACAGACGGCATGGGCGGGCAGTACAGCCCCACATACGTGAAGCCAAGCAGCGCGGCACAGGAGGATAATATACAGACGATTTTTGACCGTTTGAACGGGGCATATAAAGGGAACGCGCCTACATGGACACCGAAGTATGAAAGTGAGATCGAAGATATTCTGGGGGAAATTGGGGACTATGGTCCATTTGAATATGATTTGATGGACGATCCCATGTACCAGCAGTACAGAGACAGTTATATCCGAGAAGGGAAAAGAGCCATGGAGGATACAGCGGCGCAGACGGCAGCCATGACAGGCGGTTACGGCAGTACCTACGGGGCGACAGCGGCTCAGCAGAGTTACGACCGTTATTTAGAGGGGCTCAATGATGTGGTACCACAGCTGGAACAGAACGCATACGGCAGATACCGAGATGAACTGGGTGACCTGTATAACCAGATGAGTGCGTTGCAGCAGGAAGAAAGCAGGTTGTTTGGACAGTATGCCACAGAAAGAGGATTTTCACAGGCGGACAGGGATTTTGCTTATAATGCAATGCTGGCGGCTATGAATCAGAACAACTATGAAAACGAGTTTGACAGAGGAATCTTTGAAAGTGACAGAGATTTTGATTTCAACGAAGGTACAACAAAATGGCAGATGACGCAGGAAGAAAGACAGAACGCCATCGACAACGCTCTGGCAATTGGAGATATTGAGGCATTAAAAGAACTGGGATACGATACCAGATATTTAGAATTTTTACAGCAAGTAGAACGGGCGCAGGGGAACGCCGCCATCCGGCAGGCACAGCAGGCATATACAGCGGGAAAAAGAAGCAGTAGCAGTAGTAAAAAAAGCAGTAGCAGTAAGAGCAGCGGAAGTAGCAGTGGAACGAAATCCAGCGGAAGTACAGGAAGCGGAACAAGCAGCGATACAGGGAAAACAACGAACGGATATACATTTTTATATATGAATTATAAGGTGTTAGGTGATACGCCTGAATTTGAGCAAAAGGCAGCTGAACTGATCCAAAAAGGTATGGTTACAAAAGAAGATTATGAAAAATTCAAAGCAAAATATGGAGATTGATCGGGGGGACGAGGATGCTTTCATTTGATGAATTACAGAAAAAATATAAGGACCAAAAGCCGCAGACTGTGGCAGGTCCATCTACAGAAGATCCGTTATATATAAAATACAGAGAAGCTGTGGAAGCGGAAAAACCAAAGGTAGCAGGGGGGACCGTAAACCCCATCATTTCTTTTGGGAATGTACGGGAAAATCCCGTGCTGAAACGGAAAACAAATACCACAAAAACATACAGTCAGGCATTGACGGAAAGCAGGAACAAAGCAAAGGTTTTAGAAAATGGGGCAAAACTGCCGGCAGTGATCCCGCCAAAGGGGGATGTGAGTAAGCTGATCCTGCCGGATACCGGGGGCGGCGGAACGGTAAACCCTACATTCAAAGCCAATGAATATCGAACAAATTATGACTACATGACAGACCGGGAAGCAGCCGTTTACAAATATTACCGGGACAGAGGACAGGTGGAAAAGGCACAGGAATATCTGGACGCACTGGAAATGGATGTGAACCAGAGAGCAGCCATGCAGAAACAGGAAGACGCAAAGAAGCTGGCAGAGGAAAGCACAGCAGCGGCACTGTATGCCCGTGCAGTGGGGAACATTGGACAGGCAGCCGGGGCGGCATATGCACTGGCAATGGAAGGGGCTGACAAGCCCGTTGACCCTTATCATCTTCTCATGGGCGGTGTGAACATGAATGAAGGATTGTATGAAGGACTTATGGGGAACAGCACAGGTCTGGGGAAATTTGCCAAAGAGGCTGGGCTTGCGGTGTTCGACTGGGGCACGCAGGCGGCGGCACTGGGACCTTTGACACCATATGTCATGGCAGCAGGGGCAGCAGCGGGAAACACAAAGGAAGCACTGGAAAGAGGCGGCACAACAGACGAAGCAGTCATGTATGGTCTGGCAGGAGGCGCGGCAGAAGCCATCACAGAGAAACTGGGGTATGATCGTTTATTTGAACTGGGAAAAATCACAAAAAACAAAGGAGCGGTTTCCACATTTTTGAAAAGTCTTTTGCCACAGGCAGCGTCTGAGGGCGCAGAAGAAGCCACTTCTGAGATAGCAAACATTCTGGCGGATACGCTCATTATGGGAGATAACAGTCAGATGAAACAGATCGCACAGACCGCCATGGAAAATGGTGCAACGGAAAGCGAAGCTGTGAAAACAGCACTCATGGAAGGTATCAAGCAGGTTGGATATAGTGGGGCTGTGGGTGCTGCCAGTGGCGGTGTCATTGCCGGCGGTATTGGCGGACTGAGCCGTATGACCGGAAGAAACACTTTGGAAATGGCTGGAAATCCGGTGGAAACAGCAAGGGATGCCATGACAAATGCGGGAAACGAAGTGACACAGAGAACCATGAAAAGCCGAACAAGGTCAGAAGTACCGGAAGGAACACAGCCGGAAACGATGCTGAAGGAACAGGGGAATGTGTTACCGGAAAGAGAAAATATGTTGCCAGAACAAGAAAATGTGATGGTAAACAGAGAAAATGTGCCGGAAGTGACGCAGCAAAACAAAGCCCTGCGGGAGTTCGGTGAAAAATACTATTACACCGAAGGGCAAAAGGTTGTCAACGAGGAGGCGGAACGGAGAGGGGACACATCTTTTATTCCAGCTTTTCAAACATACTACACAGCGGGACTGACGGGGGTAAAAGAAAGCGACATCAAACAGACAGCGGAAACAGCGGTAGCGGACAAGATGCTTTTGAACAGGGCGTATGAAGCAGGCGCACTGGACAGGAAAGAAGATCTGGAAATGCGCTTACAGGGGACAGGGAAAATGACAGACACCCCTGGGGTGGTGCTGGAAACAGAAGCCATTACAGAGGGGCAGAAAGCCCTTGCCAATTTGGTGAGTGAAACTACGGGAGCGGAAGTATGGGTTGTGGACCGAATCAAAGAAGGCGTAAGGGGTACCTTTGACAGAAACAAAGGGAGGATCACCATCGCGCTGGACAGCGGACAGTTTGCCGGGACATTATTCCATGAGAGTGTACACTTCATCAGGGACGCAAGCCCGGAGGGCTTTGACCGACTGCGGCAGGCGGTATTTTCCACGGCAGCTGCTATGAAAGGCATGGATTTAGAAACCTATGTCAGAAAATATGAAAAGATGTATGGGGAAGCGTACCAGCAAGAGGGGCGGGAAATCGACTTTGACCAGATTCTGGAGGAGATGGTAGCGGACGCTTTCGCGGAAGTGGCAGGAAATGAAAAAGCCATGCGAGCCCTTGTGACAGAGCTGAAAAAAGAAAATCCTTCGGTTCTGGAAAAACTGAAGGATTTTGTGGACAGCTTATTAAAGACACTGAAAAGTCTGGTTACAGATGGACGATTTTCTTCTTTTGGCGCAGAGCTGCAAAAAGACATTGATTTTACAGAAAGAATGGCAAAAATGCTGGCAGAGGAAATGAAGACCGCCGGGGAAATGCAGAGAGGGGAAAAGACAAGCATAAAAAATAGAAAACAAGTTTTTTCAGACATAAATTTAGAGGCAGACCCCAAAGTCCCTGGAACCGAAGTTCGTCTCTCCTATAAAAATAAAAACGATCTGCCTCTTATGGAAAATATAACACAGTCAAAAAAAGAAGACAATGGAAAAGAAAGAGAATCAGAAAATAGATTTTCCTTGAAAGAACCCATAGAAGAAACGAAAGACCTGATTGCTGTTCATAACCTGACTGGAGAGAAACTGCGCAAACTCTTAGACTTGCAGGGGATTCCTATGCCGAGTATTGCCATTACAAAAAGCGATGCCACGGCGGAGGATTTTGGGGAAATTTCTCTGGTATTTCGGAAAGATGCCATTGATCCGGCAGACGAAAGAAACAAAGTGTATGACGCAGACGCATGGACCCCAATGTTTCCTACGCTGGATAAAGAGGAATACAGAAAAACAAGAGCGTTTCTGGAAGAACTGGTGCGGACTATGCAGGCACAGACCAAAAGCGGAAAAAATGCCCAAGGGTTTATGGGGGAAAACACCATGCGGGCAGCCATGGCAAACAGATTTGTTTCCTTAGGTGAGATCAAGGAAGCAAGAGAAAAACTGGAGCATTTGCCCAAGGAAGAATTCGAAGCACTGCGAGAAGAAATGAACCAGCGGCTTTTTGGTGTGTTGGAAAAAATTTATAATACAGGCAGCCAAACTGGCATCAATGAGGTTTATGAAATGGAAGATATTGGTGAACAGATTCAGAACATGGCGGAGGAAGCAAAGGGTGTACCGAGTGCCCAGCAGATCCAACAGAATCTGAAAAAAGCAGGATATCCCATTTCCATGGAACTGGCGGAACAGACAGCGAGAGTTTTGGAAGAAATTAAGGAAATGCCAACAGATTTCTTTGAGGCAAAGCCGGAACGTGTGGTGGAATTTGCGGAAGTGGCAGCAGCGGTAGTACCTGATGATCTTGAGGTAGATCTGCGAAAGGCAGTGGAAAACAAAATTCCTCAAGTTCTGGAATATGAAGCGGGAAGCAAAGAAAGCAGAGTACGGAAGCTCAATCGTGTGCAAGGTGTGCGGTTTTCTATCCGGGAAACAGAAGATGGAAAAAAGGTCGCAGTGGTAGACAATGATATTTTGAGCCATGTAGATACTGAGAACTGGAACAAAACAGAAAAGGAAAAAGCGAGAAAAGCAGCGGTGGAAAGTTTGCTTCGTTTTCAGAATGGAATTGTGGTAGATCATCTGAAATATCATGTGAACAAACAAAGCAGAGATGAATATACACGCTCTAATGATGCAGAACGACTGTATAGAGTGGATAAAGAAGCCTATGGAGATAAAATGCGTCTTGCGGCATATATAGATGATGCCATTGTTGCCGCAACAAATTGGAAAGCAGATGAGAACTTAAAACATGATAGAAAAGACAAAATTGTTCAATTTTTGCATGGGGAAACACTGATACAGTCAGGTGATAACCAGTATGTCGCAAAAGTGATTGTAGGGATTACGACAGCAGGAAGGTATTTGTTTTATGATGTAGAAGATTTGAAAAGAACGAAGTTCAAATTAAAAGAGGAATCTTCTACCGCCGTCGTTGGCAATGATACCGTCAACGCCATCCAAGAAGATTCCTCTGACCAAAGCGTAGCACAAGGGAAAAGAGAAGTCAAGGATGTTTCTCAAATAAATGACATGGATATTTATTTTTCCATTCGGGAGGAAGATATTTCCTATGACAGCTTGATTGAAAAGGCGGATATGCCCGTTGTGAAGCTGGATAGTCACGCAATGGATGGAAAGAAGCGAAAAGATGTTTATCCCATAGCAAAACAGAGTGTACGATCGAGAAATCATCCTGATAATACGGAAGAAAAACAATATGTCTACAATGCGGATATAGACAGGAAAATTTTGGTTGGTCGAGGCGGTATCGAGCATTCCTTACAGAGAAAATGGGAAGAAACTGCTGTGATGATGACAAAATTGGGTGAAATTTTGGAAAATGCGGTAGAAATCAATCGGTTAAAGAAAAGGGATGAGGCAGATGAAGCATATGTTTTACTTGGATATGGAGAAGACGAACAGGGGAACGGCTATCCGGCATATTTTGTTGTGAACATTTTTCCTGACGGAACAAACCGACTGGAATATATAGATGTTTTATATTCAGCAAAGGCAAAAAAAATAGAGCCCTCCGCCAATCCCATAAAAAATGGGAACGCGGCCAAGGCTAGAGGCGATTCCGCCCCCTCCTTATCAGGCTCTACCATCAGTATAAAAGACCTATTAGAGGAAGTCAATATACTTTATTCAGACATTCTGCCGCAAAGCGTGGCGGATCATTTTGGAAATACAAGAAGAAAAACGAAATTGGGAGAAAGCGTGCTGTTTTCCATCCGTGAAGAAGCCTACGACGCTTTGGTAGAAGAAAATGAAGCACTGAAAGAAGCCAATGAAGCCCTGCGCCGTCAGCTTGAAATTACGAAAGACGCGGTACATGATCCAGTGAGCGCGAAGAAAGCCGTCAGAAAGTGGCTGAAAGCAATCAACAGTACATACGATGTAGATATTTTCACAGAAAAATTTGTTGCTTTGGCGGACTATGTGGCAAATGCCGGGGACAGAGTGGATTTCCAGCAGGTCATGGGCGCATTGCAGAAGCTGGCGTATGACGCTTTATCCGAAAGCAAGGTTTTGAACACAGACCTTTCCGACGCGTACAAGGACTTCAAGAACGAAGTACGCAAGACAAAAATCAAAGTGACAGACAGCATGCTGGAAGAATTGGAATATTATGGAGGATATATCGAATTCAGGAAGCGGAATTTCGGGAAGCTGAATTTGAGCAGGCAGAGCGGCATTCCGGCGGATGTGTTTTATCAGGAGATGGCGGAAAAATACCCGGGGTTATTGAAAGAAGGAAACGTAAAAACACAGGTAGATATTCTCATAGATTTAGCCAATACTGTGGATAGTTTACAGCCTATCTACGAAAACCCTTATGGCATGAATCTGGACGAATACGCCATGGATGCGGCTTATGATCTGTGGGAGATGTATTTTGACATCGAGATGCAGAAGCCTACCTTTGCGGACAAATACGAAAAGAAGGTAGAGCAGCTACAGATTGAAAATCAGAAGCTCAAAGCGGCGAAAAACAAAATGCGGCAGGAAATGAAAGAGCGGCATGAAGAACAGATGGAGAAAGCAAGGGCAGAAGCAAACAAGAGGCTGGCAGCGGAAAGAGAAAAATATATCCATCAGGTGGATGTTCTGCTGGAAGAAAAATACAAATTGCGTCAGAAGCTGGAAACACAGTGGAAAGCACATAAAAACAGTATGGTGGAGGCGCAAAGAACAGAACTGGCAAGGCTGATAGCAGAGGGGAAAAAGACAGCGGCGGAAATCAGGGAACTGAAAAAAGACAAAAAAGAACTAAAACAGAGAATGGATGAAGTGCTGGAAAGAGAAGACCTTTGGGTACAGGCTTGTCAGGCAATCTTGAGAGAAAACAATAAAGAAATCAATCGTTATAAAAAACAAGTACAAAGGTTAAAAGAAAGCAAAGAAAAACAAAGAGAAAGAGCCATTAGAAAATACGACAGATTGTTAGAAGCAAAATTTCAGTTGCAGGATCGGCAGAAGAAGCAGAGCGAAAGAAGGAAATACGCAAAGTATCGCCGGGTCGTGGAGCAGGAAACAAACAAAATGCTGAAATGGATCACGAAGCCAACAGACACCTATCATGTGCCGGAGGAAATGACAAAGGGACTGAAGGAACTTCTGACAAAAATCGGGACAAGTGATGGAGAAATCATGATCATGCAAAACGATCTGTTTCAGGCAATCAAAGATCTGGAACGGTTCAGACCAAAGGATGGAAAAGAAGAAGCAGATTTTTTTGTGGAGCATGATGAACAGACCATTGACAGCATGAATGAATTCATTGGTAAATATCCGAATGGATTTGATTTGGAAAACCTTCCGGCAGATGAGATGAAAGAACTGGCGGATATATTGCGGAGCATCCATAAGCGGATTACAAACGCCAATAAATTTATTTCATTATTCCGACAGGTGGAAGTGCGAGAAGTCAGTGAGAAATTTTTGTCAGAAAGTCAGAAAATGAAAAACACGATACAGGAAGGACGGACCAGACAGGTTTTGGATTTCTTCAATATGGATTTGGTAGATCCATACAGTTTTTTCACTGGCATGGGGGATTCTGTAAGAAACACGTTATTTAAAGCGACAGAAGAAGGATTTGAACGGAAAATCCGGCACGAAGCGGAAGCAGAGAAATTCATTTCCGGTATTGTTGCCAAAAAGGAAGCGGCTGCATGGAGTACGGCAACACCGACATTATACAAAATCGGCGGCAGAGATATTTATATGACTCCTGCGGAAGTGATGAGCCTATATGCCACATACAGAAGGAATCAGGGGATTTTACATTTGCTGACAGGTGGCTTCAAAACAGCCTTCAACAAATTAAAACGCATGACGAAGAAAGAGGCGGAAACCAGACTGGAAAATTTCAAGCCTTATCAGCCGTCAAGAAAAGAGCTGGAAGATATTTTCAACACGCTGACGGACAAGCAAAAAGAAGTGGTGGAAAAAGCCCAGGACTTCCTTTCCAACGTGGTCGGCGGTTGGGGGAATGAAACGAGCATGGAAATGTTTGGGTATAAAAAATTCAATGACCAGAGATATTTCCCGATCAGCAGCGACAAAGACTACATCAACAATGTATTTGGCGATCCGAACCAGAAACAAAAGGCGATTGTCAACATCGGTATGACAAGACCAACAAACGACCAGGCGAAAAACCCCATTGTAATAGAGGACTTTTTCACGGTATTTGCAAGGCAGATCGACCAGATGAGCAGCTACAACGCTTTTGTACCTGTGATTTCAGACTGGAATAAATTTATGGGATACAAAAAACACAGCAGGGAAGAAGGCGTACAGGAAGTAGAAAGTGTAAAAAAGGAAATCGTAAGAACTATGGGACGAGGAGCCATTTCCTACATTGGTAAATTTTTGGATGATATTCAGAGCGTAAACACAGGAGAAAAAGCACCCATTACAAAAACACTGGTTTCCAACATGAAGCGGGCAAGTGTTGGGGCAAACTTGCGAGTAGCGATTCAACAGCCGGTGAGCATTGTCCGGGCGGCAGACATGATCTCTCCCAAGTATCTGATGATGGCATTTTCAAAAGGAAAAAATGACTTTGAAAAAATATACGAATATGCACCCATAGCACAGTGGAAGGAATGGGGGCATTATGACATGAACATTGCCAGAGGACTTGAGGAAAGGATAAGGGGACAGAGCATCCTCGGAAAACTTTCTGATTACAGTATGGCAATGGCTTCCTGGGGAGATAAATTCACATGGGGCAGAATCTGGAAAGCGGTAGAAATGGAAACACGTGATAAATACCCGGACTTGAAAGGAGAACGATTTGACAGGAAAGTAGGAGAGAGGTTTTCCGAAATTATCAACCGTACGCAGGTGGTAGACAGTATGCTGCATAGAAGTCAGATCATGCGGGAAAAGACCATATACAAACAAATGACGACATCTTTCATGGGGGAACCAATCAAGACTTACAACATGATGAGAAATAGCATTGTGGCACTGATGAAGGACAACACCAAAGAGAACAGAAACAAGGTGGTGCGGTCATTTGTGACACTGACGTTCAACGCGGTAGCGGTTGCGGCGGCTGCGGCGGTGGTGGATGCGCTGCGGGATGATGACGACGATGAAACATGGGCGGAAAAATGGCTGGAAGCTTTTCGGGGAGATTATGAAAAGGCAGAGAGTGGCGGAGAGAAGATCATGGCGTTTTTATCTTCCAACGTGGGACAGAATACAAATCCTTTTACCTATATTCCATACTTGAAGGATGTGTTTTCCGCATTGCAGGGGTTTACCGTGCAGAGGACAGATATTGGATGGGTAAATGACATCATCAAAAGTGGAAATGTGCTGATGCAATACATACAAGGAGAAAGCCCATATACATTTGCAGCGGTGCTTGCCAATACAGCAGCCAGTCTTTCCAAAGCGACAGGTTTGCCTATTGCCAGTGCGAAACGTGATATGGAAGCAATCAAAAATACTGTCATCAATCAAGCGATGGGGCTGGAAGCACAGTACGAAAACAAAAAGCTGACATACGCCTTAGGCAGTGAAAAGAATGTTTCTGCGTATGTAAAAATGATGATCGACGCCAAACTGAGCGGCAATGACAAACTGGCAACCAGAATTTACAACGAGATGGTAAATGCAGGGATTTCCAACGAAAAAATGGAAAGCCAGTTGGGAAGCAAAGAAAAGGAAAAAATCAAAAAAGACAGCGTGGCAATGGAGGCAGTGGAAGCATACGCCAAAAAGGATTATGATACATACACACAAAAACTGGATGAACTGCGGAAGAAATACAGCCAGAAAAATATCGAGAGTGCAATCAGAAGTATGTACAAAGCAGCATACGGAGAGGATGATATTGAAACATTCGACACGATCTCGCAGGAATTCTGGGAGAAAGAGGAAGAAGTGGAAAGTTCCCAATTCAAAACAGTCATTGATGCCATGATGGAGGCGAAGTTATCAGGAAAACTTGGAGAAGCCACAAAGCTGTATAACTATATGGTGAACAATGGACTTCCAAATGACAAGTTAGATTCTGCCATTGACAGTAGGGAAAAGGAACTGCTGAAAAACGATCCTTTGATAAAAGAGGGAGTGGAAGCTTTCCATGAAGGAGACGCAGACAGATATGTGGATATTGTGGAACAATTAAAAAATAAAAACTACTACGCAAGAAATGTGACAAGTGCCATTGAAAGCATGCATGACAAATTATACGGGGAGGATGATGAAGATACTTTTGAAACCATCACGCAGGACTTCTGGGAAGAAGATGAAGCGGATGAGATGGTAAGCTATGAGTTGCTGTTTAACGCCTTTTGGAACGGAAGCAGAGGAACCTATAACGAAGTTTGGGGATTGCTCAATGCTGCGGGGAAAGAGGACAAGAGTATTCGAGCCAGTATGAGAAATCGGTGTTATGACGCATACTGGAAGGCGGAAGGTGAAGGAAATACAGAAGAAATGAACAAAGCCGCGGCAGAATACCAGAGAAACGGCGGGAAACTGGAAACACTACTGAAACCGCCAAAGGAATAAAGAAGGGAGGGGGAAACCCCTCTCTTTTTTTGGTAGGATGAATGGGAGGTGATGGGTATGGAAGCGGAATTGATCATGATGGGGCTTTCTTCCATTTGTTCCTTTCTGGCGGCGTACACGATGTATAAGATCCAGAAACGGGAAAAGTTGGAAGAAGAAAGAAGAAAAGCGCGGGACCAGGAGCACAAGCAAAAAGAAAAGGCGAGAGAACAGTTTGAGTTATATCTTATCCGCAGCAACAATGCAGCCATGGCACTGGGAGAAGCAACGGCAAGGGCAGTGCAGCGGATTCCTGACGCAAAATGCAACGGGGATATGCACAAGGCGCTGGAATATGCGGAAGCGGTGAAACATCAGCAGAAGGAGTACCTGCATCAAAAGGCGGTGGAGAACATTGTCTGAATACGAAGTAATCAAGAAAAAGAAAAAAGAATTTTCAAAAAAAATCATGAACATGGAAATGGCGCTTTTGTGGGTAAATACATTGGGTGTATTGGGGCTAGCGTATCTTTGTGTATTAAAATCATTTGACGCGGCTTTTCCATGGCTGACGGCTATGGTGACGCTGCCATGGGCGGCATGGGGCGTTAGCAAGACGGGGTATACCATGAAATCCGTGAAAGAGAACACGCAAGGAGGAATTGTCTATGAAAACATGATGCAGAACAAAGGAGGCGGTGTGTGATGCTGGAAGTTGTATGTGCATTTATCCTGGGGTTTTTGATAGGCGCAGGATGTGAAGGAGCAATAAAGAAGTGAAAGGAGGATGGGAATGAAAGAAGTGAATATTCAGAATCTTTTGACAGTGAAAAGCATTGTGACACTGGTTTTGACATTGGTATTTGCGTACCTGTCTATTACAGGGCATATCAGTGGGGAACAGTTCCTGACCATTTTCAGTGTTGTGATCGCTTTCTATTTTGGTACCCAGTACCAGAAGGGAAAGGAGGAGGACAATGGTACCGATTAAAGTCAATCTGGCAAACCCTGCAAATTATGGAGGGAAAAGAAGCAAGATCGAGTACATTGTAGTACATTACACGGCAAACGATGGGGATAGCGACGAAGGAAACGGAAGTTACTTCCACAACAATGTCGTGAACGCATCCGCTCATTATTTTGTCGACGGTGACAGTATTACCCAAAGTGTACCTGACAATTATGTCGCATGGAGTGTAGGCGGGAAAAAATATCCAAACTGCGGGCAGACAGGCGGCGGGAAGTTCTATGGGAAGTGTACCAACAGCAATTCCATTTCCGTGGAACTTTGCGACAAAGTGAAAAACGGAAGATATGATTTCACGGAAAAGACACTGCAGAACGCCGCAGACTTGGTACGTCTGCTCATGAAAAAATATGGTGTGCCTGTGGAACGGGTGATCCGGCATTTTGATGTGACCGGGAAAAAATGCCCGGCACCCATGGTGGATAATGTGCAGATGTGGAACGATTTCAAAGAAAGGCTGGTGGAAGAAGTGACAAAGTATTATGAAAACATCAATGAAGTGCCTACATGGGCAAAGCCTATGGTACAGGAGCAGATCAATAATGGATGTTATGCAGACAAAAATGCACTGCATCTGAGTGATGATATGCTGCGGACAATGGCGATTATGCAGAGAAATAAATAAAAAAACACACCTATTTTTTGCGGCGTGTTGCATGGCGTGTTGCATGGCGTGTTGCATATGTGATTGTTTTGTTTCAGAAATGATATGAAAATCTCAAAAATGGCGACCGTAAAACATGTTACAAATGGCGGAATATCAACGAAAAGTTGAGTTTTCCTGGTTTTGTTGTGATTTGAATGATTATGATGTTAGAGAGTTCGAGTCCCACCAGCCGCACTGAAGAAACCTTGAGAAATCAAGGTTTCTTTTT
>ENA-OZGU01000467-OZGU01000467.1-human-gut-metagenome-genome-assembly--contig:-NODE-467-length-29050-cov-10.331505_pt1 | contig 29050 bp, 26 predicted proteins | sample MGYA00244662_ERZ653670 | MGnify/ENA primary metagenome ERZ653670 (study PRJEB26926, sample SAMN06165224) | human gut metagenome | biome: ENVO:00009003; feature: ENVO:2100002; material: ENVO:00002003...
CGACTAGTCGTCGGCAGCGTCAGATGTGTATAAGAGACAGGAATAATATTGATAGTATCGTTAAATTGCAGTCAAATGCCGGTAAGCTGTGTATATTTGGATAAGGAATCTGACTGCAGGAAAAAAGGAGGACTTACGTATGGGATTGATAAAAGCGGCAATGGGCGCAGCTGGCGGTGTAATGGCGGATCAGTGGAAGGAGTATTTTTACTGTGAAGCTCTTCCGGTTGATGTTCTGGCGGTAAGAGGGCGCAAGAAGGTATCCGGCAGATCAAGCAACAAGGGCGGCGACAATGTGATTTCCAACGGTTCCCTGATTGCAGTTGCAGACGGTCAGTGTATGTTGATCGTAGACCAGGGTAAGATCGTGGATGTGTGCGCAGAACCGGGTGAATATACATATGATATGTCTACAGAACCGTCTGTTTTTACAGGAAGCTTAGGCGCTGGTATCAGTGCGGTGTTCAAAAATATCGGCAAGCGTTTTACTTTCGGCGGCGAGACACCTAAAGAACAGAGAGTTTATTATTTCAATACAAAGGAAATTACCGGCAATAAATACGGGACTCCGTCTCCGGTTCCGTTCCGGGTGGTAGATGAACGGGCAGGCATCGATCTGGATATCGGTATCCGCTGCTTTGGAGCCTACAGCTACAGAATCACGAATCCGCTGCTGTTCTACACCAATGTCTGCGGTAATGTATCAGAGGATTATACCCGTGATAAGATTGATGATCAGTTAAAGTCAGAGCTGTTGACAGCACTGCAGCCCGCCTTTGCAAGGGTTGGGGAAACCGGTGTCCGTTATTCCGGTCTGACTGCCCATACAAAGGAGATCTCGAAAGCATTAAATGATGAGCTTTCTGCAGAATGGAAGGATGTCCGCGGTCTGGAGATCGTTTCCTTTGGCGTATCTTCCGTCAAGGCAAGTGAAGAAGACGAGCAGATGATCAAAGAGATGCAGCGTGAAGCTGCATATATGGATCCGACCCGTGCAGCCGGCGCCCTGTCCCGTGCCCAGGCTCAGGCAATGACAGCAGCTGCTTCCAATACGTCAGCCGGTCCTGCAATGGCATTTATGGGAATGGGCATGGCACAGCAGGCAGGCGGCATCAATGCGCAGAGCCTGTATGCGATGGGGCAGCAGCAACAGATGGCGGCACAGCAGGCAGCAGCGAATGCGGCAGCACAGCAGGCAGCGGCAGCACCGAAGATGGAAGCTCCTGCAGGGGGCTGGAAATGCAGCTGCGGCGCAGTAAACACCGGCAAATTCTGTGCAGAATGCGGTCAGCCCAAGCCTGTTGACGATACCTGGACCTGCAGCTGCGGTGCAGTCAACAAAGGCAGATTCTGTTCCGAATGCGGAAAGCCCAAACCGGCTGCAGTAAAACAGTATAAATGCAACAAGTGCGGCTGGGTTCCGGAGGATCCCGCCAATCCGCCGAAATTCTGCCCGGAGTGCGGAGACCCCTTTGATGCAGGAGATGTACAGAACTGATCCAAAGAGATACAGGGATGATTACAATTCTGAGAGGGGATGAGCTGTTATGGCGGAACAAATTACCAATTATCAGTGTCCGGCCTGTACCGGACCGCTGCATTATTCGGAAAGCCTTGGCAAGCTGAAATGTGATTACTGCGGTACGGAGTATGAAGTCGCAGAAATCGAAGCGATGTATGCCAAGAAGGAAGAAAAATCTGTCGAAGCCCAGAAAAAGGCAGAAAAAGAGACGGAACAGAAAAAGCAACAGCAGGCAAAGGCGGCCGAAGAGGGCTGGGATACTTCGGATATCAGTGATAACTGGGGCAAGGATGCAGCAGGCATGAAAAGCTACAATTGTCCCTCCTGCGGCGCGGAGCTGATCTGCGATGAGACGACTGCTGCAACCTCCTGTCCCTACTGCGGGAATCCGACTGTTGTGCCCGGACAGTTTTCCGGTGTATTGAAGCCGGATTATGTGATCCCGTTTAAGGTCAGCAAAAAAGAAGCAATCGAAAAACTGAAAATGCACTATAAGGGAAGACCTTATTTGCCGAAATCCTTTAAGGACGACAACCATATCGAAGAGATCCAGGGCGTTTATGTTCCGTTCTGGATGTTCGACGGCAAAGCCTCCGGAGAAGCATCCTATAAGGCTACGACATCGAAGGTATACGAAAAGGGTGACGAAGAGATTACGGAAACCCGTCATTATGAGGTATCCCGTGCCGGCTCCATCGGCTTTGAGAAAATTCCGGTGGATGCGTCATCCAAAATGCCGGATGATCATATGGATTCCATCGAGCCCTATGATTACAGCGGGTTAAAGGAGTTTTCCACTGCATATCTGCCGGGCTTTCTTGCAGACAAATATGATGTGAGTGTCAAGGACAGCCAGAAGCGTGCGGATACGCGCTGTGCCAGCACACTGGAGGATGCCCTTCGGGGAACGGTAACCGGATATGACTCCTGTACTCTTGAGCACAAGCAGATCGATTTAAAGCGCGGCAAGGTACATTATGCACTGCTTCCGGTCTGGATGCTGCATACGAAATGGAACGGACAGGATTTTTTGTTTGCGATGAACGGTCAGACCGGCAAGATGGTCGGCGACCTTCCGACGAGCAAAGGAAAGTTCTGGGGATTGTTTGCAGCCATTGCAGCACCGATGACGGTTGTGTTGACGATCATTTTGATGCTGTCGTAAGGGGGAGAAAGAGATGAAGAAAAAACCGAACGGATTTGTTTCTGTGCTGCTGGCCCTTTGTCTTCTTCTGGCTCCGATGACAGTTTTTGCAGAGAGCAATGCACAGTTAAATTATGTAACGGATGATGCCGGGATCCTGACAGACAGTCAGTGGGAAGATCTGGAGCAGCGTGCACAGCAGGTCTCCGAAGAATATCAGTGCGGCGTCTATATGATAACGGTTGATGATTATACGGATTACAGCACGGAGAGCGTATATACCGCAGATTATACCATCTATCATGACTATGAGATGGGCATGGGAGAGGACCGGGACGGCATTATGATCCTGCTGAGCATGGAGGATCGGGATTATGCGATGTTTGTATACGGTCCGAAGGCTTCTGAGGTGTTCAACGCGTATGGTCAGGAACAGCTGGAAACCTATTTCCTGGATAATTTCCGGGATGACGACTGGTATGGAGGCTTTGGTGACTATATCGATGCCTGCAGCAATTACTTACAGCTTGCAGAGCAGGGAACACCTGTCAGTGCGCCCGAGGGATACGATTCCGGTGACTATGAGGATTATGAAGCGACTCCCGGAGAAAATTTCGGGGTGAGCTTTTTAATGGCACTTGGAATTTCCTGTGTGATTTCTATCATTATCTGTCTGCTGCTGCTGTTGAAGATGCACACGGTGCATCAGAAAACAGAAGCGAACGATTATGTCTCCGAAAAGCTAAAGTTGAGCCGGAAAGAGGATCGTTACACCCACACGACCCAGACAAGACGCAAAATTGAGAGAGAAAGCTCTTCCTCCTCAAGTACCCACAGCGAAAGCGGTGGAGGAGGCTCGGGACGAAGCGGAAAGTTCTAAACAGAGCAAATCAGAATAAAAAAAGCGACCGGCGGGAGAATTTCTTCCTGCTGGTCGCTTTGCGTTAATGCTCCTTCATCGGGTGCACTGTCCAAGAAACGCGCAGATCTCATCGATCAGCGCAGCGTTGTCATACTTGTGGTAGTTATCATAAAACGCATAGAAGCTTCCCTTGATGAGCATGGAGAGACGAATGTTGAACTGCATATTGTCTGTATATTCCGGTTTCAGGCGGTAAATATATTCCCGGATCGACGAATCGACGAGGTCTGGGAGAATATGCGCCTGCGAACCGGAGAACAGAAGCTGGATCAGATTGATCTGAGAAAAGAAGCCCGTTGTGATTTCCCTTGTGAACACATCGGGCTTTTCCAGTACATTTTCCGGTCTGGAAATACTGTTTAAAATATTGGTGAGCACCTCTTTCCCGATCTGCTCGGAAAGGTCGTAAATATCCTGATAATGGAGATAAAAGGTGGCTTTGCTGATTTCTGCGAGGGCGGCAAGTTCCCGGATCGTGATTTTTTCGATCGGCTTTTGGGCACGCAGCATCAGAAATGCATTCTTGATGGCGCGTTTGGTTTTGATTTCCCGTTGATCCAAAAGAATTCCCTCCTTTCTGGACAATTTGCCCGAAACGTCCAGTATTGTAACAAGGGGCAGGATTGTCGATTGTGCCGGAAACGCTCCGGCTGGTATGATAATATCATCAGTATACGGCGCAAATAGACACCCGTCAAGAAAATCAACGACGCGCTTTTGCGAATGGCGCGAGGAAGCTGTAACTGCAGATCAGAAAAGCAGGCTGCAAAAAATGATTTTTGCGGACGGAGAGAGAAGAAAGGAAGAAGAACATGGATTTTTACGGATTTTATACCGGACAGGAATTTGAAGCTTATAAATATCTGGGTGCCCATTACACGAAGGAGCGCACGACGTTTCGGACGTTTGCCCCCTCTGCAGCGGGCGTGGAGCTTGTATTAAACGGACAGGGACACGGAATGCAGCGGGTGCATGACGGCAACTTTTATGAAATTACACTGGACCAGGTAAAAGAAGGGGACCTGTATGAATTCCGTATCTGGCACAGGGATGGTTCCTGCCAGGAGCACTGTGATCCCTACGGGTTTGGAATGGAGCTTCGCCCGGCACATAAATCAGTGGTACGGGATCTTAACCGCTATGCATTTACCGATGAAAAATGGCTAAAGGATCGGGAGGATATCAGCACGAAGCCCCTCAATATTTACGAGGTACATGCTGGCTCCTTTAAAAAGCCGGGTACAGGACAGACCGACTGGTATACCTATGAGGAGCTGGGAGAGGTTCTGATCCCGTATCTGAAGGAAAGCGGCTATAACTGTGTGGAATTTCTTCCGCTGAGCGAGCATCCCTGCGATGAAAGCTGGGGATATCAGAATACGGGATTTTTTGCTCCGACTGCCCGGTATGGTACGGCAGAGGGATTACAGAAGCTGGTGGATCAGATGCATCAGAATGGAATTTATGTGCTGCTGGATTTTGTACCGGTACACTTTGCCACAGATGATTACGGTTTGAAACGTTACGATGGCGGAGAGCTGTACGAATATCCGAGCAGGGATGTTGGAGTGAGTGAATGGGGAAGCTGTAATTTTATGCATTCCCGTGGGGAGGTGCGCTGCTTTTTACAGTCTGCGGCGTATTACTGGATGAAGGAGTTTCATTTTGACGGTATCCGGATGGATGCCATCAGCCGGATCATTTACTGGCAGGGGGATGAACGGCGTGGCGTAAACGGTAATGCAGTTGACTTTATCCGTTTTATGAATAAAGGGTTGAAAGAGCGCGTTCCGAACTGTATCCTGGCGGCGGAGGATTCCACGAATTTCCCTGGCGTAACGGCGCCCGCTGATCAGGGCGGACTTGGATTCGATTTAAAATGGAACATGGGCTGGATGCACGACACGCTGGAATATTTTCAGCTCGATCCGTTGGCGCGCACGGAAGCGTACCACAAGCTGACCTTTTCAATGATGTATGCGTATAACGAGCATTATCTGCTGCCGCTTTCCCACGATGAGGTAGTGCATGGAAAGGCGACGATTCTGCAGAAGATGAACGGCGATTACGAACAGAAATTCCCACAGGCACGCGCCATGTACGCCTATATGATGCTGCATCCGGGTAAAAAGCTGAATTTCATGGGCAATGAAATCGGGCAGTTCCGGGAATGGGATGAAAAGCGGGAGCAGGACTGGAACCTGCTGGATTTCCCGATTCACGAAGCGTTCTATCATTATATGAAGGAACTGAATCACCTTTATCTCGATCATCCGGCGCTCTGGGAAAAGGACTTTAACCGCGACGGTTTTACCTGGCTGGACTGCCATCAGGAGGGGCGCGTGATCTACGCGATGCAGAGAATGGCGGGCGACCAGACCGTGATCGGCGTATTCAATTTTTCCGCTCAGCCGCAAAACGGCTATGCCGTACCGCTGCAGAAAGACGGCAGCTATCGCGTGCTGCTTAACAGCGATTGGGAGTGCTTTGGCGGCAGCAAAAAACGGGAAGAACTGGTATATGAGAACAGCTGTGTATTAGACCTCTCGCCCTTTAGCGCAGTGCTGTTAGTTAACGGTTGAAAAACCTGTCTTGCAATGCTATACTAACATTATCTTTTTGTACCTGCAGGCGATCGCGCTGCATTCATAACAAAGCACAGGCATTTTCAATGCACTGCAACGAAGGAGAATACAAGAAATGGAACAGTATAAACAGGAATTTATCGAATTTATGGTGGACAGCAATGTCTTAAAGTTTGGCGATTTTACGTTGAAGAGCGGACGTAAGTCCCCGTTTTTCATGAATGCGGGCGCTTATGTGACTGGCACACAGCTGCGCAGACTGGGCGAATATTATGCAAAGGCGATTCATGACAACTACGGACTGGATTTTGACGTGCTGTTTGGACCCGCATACAAAGGCATTCCGCTGACCGTTGCGACGACGATGGCCATCAGCGAGCTTTACGGCAAGGATATCCGTTACTGTTCCAATCGTAAGGAAGTAAAGGATCATGGCGACACTGGTATTTTACTGGGCAGCAAGTTAAAGGATGGCGACCGCGTTGTTATTATTGAGGATGTAACGACCTCCGGCAAGTCCATCGAAGAAACCTTCCCGATCTTAAAAGCACAGGCAGATGTGGAAATTGTTGGACTGATGGTTTCCTTAAACCGCATGGAGCGCGGACTTTCTTCTGAGAAGAGCGCGCTGGAAGAGATCAAAGAAAAGTACGGTTTTGACGCCAATGCCATCGTAAGCATGGCAGAGGTGACAGAATATCTGTATAACAAGCCCTACAAGGGACAGGTTTATATTGATGATACCTTAAAGGCTGCGATCGACGCTTATTACGCGCAGTACGGTGCAAAATAAGGAGGTTCAACCAATATGGAAGAAAAGACCTATAAGCTTTTGGGCGGCAGCGGCGCTTTGAATATCGCGGTCGGCGCGGTTGTGCTGGTTTCCGGGATTGCAAGCGGCGTGCTGCTGATCGTAAACGGCGCAAGACAGCTGGCACACCGGGGCAAACTGATTTTCTGAGAATGCAGGAAATGGAATTTTTACGCAGTTCCCGGTTACAGATAGGGAACTGCGTAAGCGAAGCTTTTCGGAAAGGAGACCGGCGTGCGCAGGCATTACATTTTTACCGATAAGAGGGAATCCAAAAAGGGGATATTGTCAGCAATGCTGGGGGCAATGTCCCTGATTTCTGTTTTCCTGACCGTCTATTTTACCTGGCAGAATCATGGGACGGCATATGTGCGCTACGGCGTGGTGACACTGCTGTGCCTGATTTTTTCTGTGGCAGGTCTGGTAATTGGAATTATGGCGAAGCTGGAAGAGGATAAATTTTATCTGTTCGCCTGGATTGGCATTGTGTTGAACGCCCTGACCCTGTTGGGGATCGGGGGGATTGTGGCAGTAGGAGTGTATGGATTATGACAGTAATGGAAGAACGGTTTGAGCTTGCCTCACAGCGTATTTTGGAAATCGAAAAAGAAAAACGGATGCCGGAGCAGTTTCAACGCTATTTTGCAGAAAACGCAGACTACCTGGGCGTCCTGCTCGAAGAATACAAATGGATAGCGTCCGGGGCGATGCGGGAAGCCTCTCTGCAAGAGCTGGAACGGCACAACGAAAGCTGCTTCATCGACCTGATGGGACGCAATTATGAGACGAGCTATGCAAACCCTGACTGGGCGTATGCACAGCTTGGCGAAACCTTTGGACAGCTGCTTTCTGCAGTTGCGGCGGAGCTGCGCAGCCTGCCTGCGTTCATTTATGAACAGGATCTGGAAGGCATCACGATCCGCCTGGAGCTGTTTGTCGAAATTTACTGTGCGTTTGCAGAAAGCTTCGAGGAGACAAAAGAAGCACCGGAGTATTCCCGGATCCGGGATATTTTCTACTGGTTTGCAAGCGACTATGCGGAGCTGACTGCAGAGCATGCGATCCGCCATACCGTGGACTGGGGACAGAGATTTGCGCTGGACATCATCGAAAACGCAGACCTGTCTGATATCCGTTACCTGTTCTGGTTCGGGGAATATATCGCGGATGACCAGTGGAAGCTGGCAGAGCATTTGAATGGTCTGCCGGAAGAAAAAATTCAGAAAATCGCAGACACCTACACGGAGGGCTTTCGCAAGGGCTTTGAGCTGGCAAAGAAGCCTCTGGACAAAAAGAAATCCATCCAGATCCGTTATCCTCTGGGCTTTGAGCGTGTCGTAAAAGCTGCAATTGAAAACTTCAGAAAAATGGGCTTAGAGCCTGTCATCGCCCGCACACCTGCGAGCTTTGCAGAGGGACGCAGAGTGTTTCGGCTCGGATTTTTCGGCGGTGCAGTGAACCGGCAGTTCGATTATGACCATGAAAACGATAAGGCACTGTACCTGGACAAAAAATATGTCCACAGGATGCTGGAATGCCGCAAAAATGCGTGGGAAGAGTACAAAGATATGGCGGTTGTCCATGCAGGTCCCGCTGTCATCGAAGCATTCGGCGAAGAGCCCTTCGAGCCTGCGAGCAAGGAGTATCTGCTCACCTTATCGACCGAACAGCAGAAGCTGTATGTCGAATATCAGAGCCAGGCGGGTGCGATGACGAACGAATATATTGACCCGGAGGAAAGAAGCTTTACCTGTATCGCGTTCCCGGTTCCGGGCATAGGCGAGCATTTCCCGGAAATTTTCGACGAAGTGTTAAAGATCAATACGTTGGATTACAAGACCTACGAGACGATTCAGCAGCACCTGATCGATGCGCTGGATAAGGCAGCGTGGGTGGAGATCAAGGGACGCGGCGACAACCACACCGATATGAAGGTCATGCTCCATACGCTCAACAACCCTGCGCAGGAAACGAATTTCGAAAACTGCGTGGCGGACGTCAACATTCCGGTTGGGGAAGTGTTCACCTCTCCGAAGCTGACCGGAACAGAAGGCGTTTTACATGTACCGCAGACGTTTTTGCGCGGTATGCAGTATAACGATCTGGAGCTGCAGTTTAGGGATGGCATGATTACCAAATACACCTGCCGTAACTTTGAAAAGGAAGCGGAAAATGAAAAGCTGCTGCAGGATGGTGTGCTGTATCATCATGATACGCTGCCGATCGGCGAATTTGCTATTGGTACGAACACGACTGCTTATATGGTGGCGCGCCGTTATGAAATCAATGACAAGCTTCCGGTGTTGATTGCAGAAAAGACCGGCCCCCACTTCGCAGTGGGTGATACCTGCTACAGCTATGAAGAAGACCGCATGACCTATAATCCGGATGGCAAGGCGATCATCGCGCGGGACAACGAGGTGTCCGCGCTTCGTCATACCGATCCGGAAAAGGCATATTTTAACTGCCACACAGATATTACGATCCCGTACGCAGAGCTGGCAGAGGTAACAGCAGTATGTGCAGACGGCACCAGGATTGGCCTGATCAAGGACGGATTTTTCGTACTGGACGGCACGGAAGAATTAAATTTGCCGCTGTATCAGGGATAAACATCTTACAGTTCACACGCGCTATTCGCGGGAAGGTGCGTTACAGTTCACCCGCGCCATTCGCAAAAACGCGTCTTCGACGCTCTCCGCTGCGTTGCAGCTCCTTTTGCTCATAAAATGGCGATCCCTTCGTACCTTTTTGTAAGCAGATTTTCATGCGAGCATGAAATCTGCTTTCAAAAAGGTACGAGTGAACTGTAATACAAAAATAGGTTGCATCTGCCAAAAAAGTTTAGTACACTGTAGATTGATAAGTTGCGACATATTTTGACAGGAGGATAAAAGCACATGGCACAGGTCAGTATTGTAATGGGCAGTGATTCCGATATGCCTGTAATGGCAAAAGCAGCTGAGATTTTGGACAAATTCGGTATTTCCTATGAAATGCGGATTATTTCTGCACATCGGATGCCCGATACTTTTTTTGAATATGCACAGACCGCGGAGGAGCGGGGCGTAAAGGTGATTATCGCCGGCGCCGGTATGGCAGCTCATCTGCCGGGTATGTGCGCTGCATTGTTTCCGATGCCGGTGATCGGTATCCCGATGCACACGACGTCTCTGGGAGGCAGGGATTCCCTGTATTCCATCGTTCAGATGCCCTCCGGTATCCCGGTGGCGACCGTTGCGATCAACGGCGGTGCAAACGCAGGTATTCTGGCGGCGAAGATTTTAGCGGTTTCCGATCCGGAGCTTCTTGCAAAGCTCAAGGCTTACAGCGCAGAGATGAAAGACGGCGTACTGAAAAAGGATGCAAAGCTGCAGGAATGCGGCTATCACAACTACACAAAATAAACAGGTGCACAGGCACGGTATGGAGGATCAGATGGATTACAAGAGTTCTGGAGTGGATATTGAAGCCGGATACAAATCGGTGGAACTGATGAAACAGTATGTAAAGACGACAATGCGCCCGGAAGTGCTTGGCGGACTGGGCGGTTTTTCCGGTGCATTTTCCCTGGAAAAGATCAAGGATATGGAAAAGCCTACCCTGGTATCCGGTACAGATGGTGTCGGAACCAAGATCAAGCTCGCCTTTCTTATGGACAAGCATGATACCATCGGTATCGACTGCGTTGCCATGTGCGTAAACGATATTGCATGCGCAGGCGGCGAACCGCTGTTTTTCCTGGACTATATCGCATGCGGCAAAAATATTCCCGAGAAGATCGCAGAGATCGTAAAAGGCGTATCCGCAGGCTGTGTACAGTCGGAAGCTGCCCTGATCGGCGGCGAGACAGCAGAACATCCCGGACTGATGCCGGAGGATGAGTACGATCTGGCTGGTTTTGCAGTCGGCGTAGTGGATGAAAAAGACCTGATTACCGGCGAAAACTTAAAGCCCGGTGACGTGCTGATCGGCATGGCAAGCTCCGGCGTGCATTCCAACGGCTTCTCTCTGGTTCGTAAGGTATTCGACATGACCGTTGAAAGCTTAAACACCTATTATGATGAGCTGGGCGCAACCCTGGGCGAGACCCTGCTGGCTCCGACACGCATCTATGTTAAGGCGTTAAAGGCAGTCAAAGAAGCCGGCGTAACCGTAAAGGCATGCAGCCATATCACCGGCGGCGGCTTTTATGAAAACGTGCCCCGTATGTTAAAAGAAGGCACCCATGCGGTGATCAACAAAAACAGCTATCCCATTCCTCCGATCTTTACCCTGATGGCGAAAAAGGGCAATATCGAAGAGCATATGATGTATAACACCTATAACATGGGACTGGGTATGATCGTCGCAGTAGATCCCGCAGATGTGGATAAGACCATGGAAGCAATGAAATCTGCAGGCGATACCCCTTATGTGGTAGGCACCATCGAAGCAGGCGAAAAGGGAGTGACCTTATGTTAAGGCTTCTGGTCTGTGTCTCAGGCGGAGGCACGAACCTGCAGGCGATTTTCGATGCGATTGACGCGGGAAAAATCCGCAATGCCGAAATCGCAGCGGTGATCAGCAACAACCCGGGCGCATATGCGCTGGAACGCGCGCGGCAGCATAATGTGGAAGCAATCTGTCTTTCTCCGAAATCTTTCGAGAGCAGAGAGACGTTCAATCATGCCCTGACCGAAAAGGTGAAGGAAATCGCACCGGATCTGATCGTGCTGGCAGGATTTTTAGTCGCTGTTCCGGCAGAGATGATTGAAGCGTTCCCAAATCAGATTATCAATATCCATCCGTCGCTGATCCCTGCGTTTTGCGGTGTTGGCTTTTACGGTCTGCATGTCCATGAGGGTGTGCTTGCGCGCGGTGCAAAAGTGACCGGCGCGACGGTGCATTTTGTGGACAACGGAATGGATACCGGTCCGATTATCTTACAGAAGGCGGTTGAAGTGCAGCAGGGCGATACACCCAAGAGTCTGCAGCAGCGGGTCATGGAGGAAGCGGAATGGAAAATTTTGCCCCAGGCCATCGATCTGATTGCCCAGGGCAGAGTAACCGTTGTGGATGGAAAGACGATTATCGCATCGTGATGCAAAATTGCATCGCATAACAGCGAAAGCGCCTGAAAATATGGAGGTTCATATGAAAATTCTGATTGTGGGAAGCGGCGGCAGAGAGCATGCGATCGCTGCAAGCGTGGCAAAGAGCCCGAAAGCAGAGAAGATTTACTGTGCGCCCGGCAACGCCGGAATTGCGCAGCTGGCAGAGTGCGTTCCGATCGGCGCGATGGAATTTGACCGTCTGACCGAGTTCGCAAAGGAAAAAGAGATCGACCTCGTTATCGTCGGCATGGATGATCCGCTTGTCGGAGGCCTGGTAGACCAGCTGGAAGCAGCCGGGATCCGTGCATTCGGTCCTCGCAAAAATGCGGCGATTCTGGAAGGCAGCAAGGCATTTTCCAAGGAACTGATGAAAAAATACAATATTCCGACGGCTGCCTATGAAGTGTTCGACAAGGCAGAGGATGCGCTGGAATATCTGCATACCAAAGCGAAATTCCCGATCGTTTTAAAGGCGGATGGCCTTGCACTTGGAAAAGGCGTTTTAATCTGCAGCACGTTGGAAGAAGCGGAAGACGGCGTATGCACGATTATGACAGATAAGAAATTCGGCACAGCCGGCAACAAGATGGTCATCGAAGAGTTCATGACCGGACGCGAGGTTTCCGTGCTGTCCTTTACAGATGGCAAGACCATCCAGATCATGTCCTCCGCCCAGGATCACAAGCGCGCAAAAGACGGCGATCAGGGCTTGAACACTGGCGGCATGGGCAATTTTTCCCCGTCTCCGTTCTATACAAAAGAGGTTGATGCGTTCTGTAAAAAATATATCTATCAGGCTACCGTCGATGCAATGTCTGCGGAAGGACGCACCTTTCAGGGTGTAATTTTCTTCGGCCTGATGCTGACACCTGACGGCCCGAAAGTGCTGGAATATAATGTCCGCTTCGGTGATCCGGAAGCGCAGGTTGTGCTGCCGCGTATGAAAAACGACATTCTGGACGTTTGCGAGGCATGTATCGACGGTACGCTCGATCAGCTCAAGTTGGAGTTTGAAGACAATGCGACAGTTTGTGTTGTGCTGGCATCGGACGGTTATCCGTTAAAATACGACAAGGGACTCCCGATTTCCGGCCTGGAAGCCTTTGACGGAAAAGACGATGTGTTCTGTTTCCATGCAGGAACCAGGTTTGCAGAAGACGGAAAGACGATCCTGACCAACGGTGGACGTGTGCTGGGTATCACGGCGAAGGCGCCTACCTTAAAGGAAGCGCGCGCAAAAGCGTATGCAGCGACCGAATGGGTCAATTTTGCCAACAAATATATGAGACACGATATCGGTAAAGCGATCGACGAAGCATAATATACCGATAGAGCACTGGCGACAGGCGAAATCGGAAGCCTGGCTGAGGAGTTTGGAAAAGAGAAAAGGTCCGCAGAGACCTTTGCGGATCGGAATCAGAAAGGTACGTAAACTAGAATGATGAAATGGACGACCAAGTTCAGCACTGTGCTGGGATGTGCACTTGCTGCGGTATTTTTATTTACATCCACAATGGAAGTCGGCGCTGTGCCGCTGACCTCTTCCCCGAGCGGAACGACAACGACCACAACAACCGACACCAATGCTGCAGAGGACGGAAATGCTGATGCAGCCGCAGAGGATAACGCCGCAGAGGATAATGCCGCAGAGGATAACGCAGCAGGGACAGCTGCTGCAGGAACCGTTACCAGCGCAACCGTAACCTCTTCCAGCGTTAATATCAGAAGCGAAGCTTCCACCAGCGCAAGCGTTGCAGGTAAGGCAGCCAGCGGACAGGAGCTGACCGTTACCGGCGAGACACAGGGCAGCGACGGCAAGACCTGGTATGCAGTAACATTTGATAATGTAAGCGGATATATCCGTTCCGATCTGGTAGAGGCACATGTGTCGGAGGCGACAGCAGAGCCGGCTGTTGACGAAACTCAGGAGACGGAGGAACCGGAGGAGGAGCCGATCGTAGACAACTCCGCAGATTATTCCGTCGCCTTTGAGGATGACGGAAGCGGCAGCAGTGCATGGTATCTGCATGATAATACTATGGGAACCAGATATCAGGTCAGTGACCTGCTGAATGCAGAGGAGACCAACAAGAATAACCAGGCGACCATCGATCAGACCGCAAAGAGCATGCGCTTTGTCGTTATTCTGATGGCGTTTGTAATCGTAGTTCTGATTATCGTTGTAACAATCCTGATCATCAAAGTCAGAAGCACGTATGAAGACTATGACGATTATGATGATGACGACGAAGATGACGAAGACGACGATGAGGATGAGGACGAGGAAGAGGAAGAAGAACGTCCGCGCCGCTTCGGCCGCAAAAAGCCTGCCCGTTATGTAGAAGAGGATGACGATGACGACGAGGACGAAGACGATGACGAGGATGAGGACGAGGAAGAGGAAGAAGAGCGTCCGCGCCGCCGTCCGGCAAAGAAGGCTCCGGTAAAGAAGCCTGTCCGTCGCTCCAGAGTCGACGAATATGAAGACGAGGATGACGAGGATGAGGACGAGGAAGAGGAAGAAGAACGTCCGCGCCGCAAAAAGGGCAAATCCAAAGACTGGCAGTCCAGAAATTTCCTGGATGATGACGATCTTGAATTTGAATTCCTTGACCTGAAATAAGTCTTCCAAAAAGCAAGCATTCAGAAAACAATAGAAGCACGTTCTGCGAACATTCTATTGCCGTGAATCCATAAAAAACATCCGGCTTTTGCTGCAAACTGCCCGCTGTCTGGCGGGAGCACAGGAAACAGCAGTGCCGGGTGTTTTGTTTTATTCATGACAATAGCATGCTCGCAGCGCGTGCATGCTATTGTTGACTATTTTCAGAATTCTTGTTATAGTGTTTCTATAACACTTTAAAGATGAAATGGATGGGAGATCAGCATGATTCTGGAAGTAGATTTTAACAGCGAAGAAGCGTTATATATACAGCTGCGCAATCAGATCATTGTCGGGATTGCGACAAACAGGCTCAAGGAGGGAGAGTCCCTCCCGAGCGTGCGGCAGCTTGCAGAATCCATTGGGATTAACATGCATACAGTGAATAAGGCATATACCGTGCTCAAGCAGGAGGGCTTCGTCAAGGTGGACAGACGCCGCGGCGCAGTGATTGCGATTGATGCGGATCGGATCAGTGATCTGGAGCAGATGCGGGAGTCGCTGCGGGTCATTCTGGCGCGGGCAAGCTGTCGGAATATTTCCCGCGAGGAAGTACATGCTTTGATAGATGAGATTTATGAAGAGTATGGAGGACTATAACAGATGCAGTCACAGTTTACGGATAAGGCAAAAACTGCCCTGCTTTTGGCGGGGCGGGCGGCAAAAAGCCTGCATCAGAATTATGTTGGGACAGAGCATATCCTGCTGGGCCTGATCAAAGAAGGAACCGGTGTGGCATCAAGGGTTCTGACGGAAAACGGGGCAAAAGAAGAGGCGATCCGGGAAATGATTCAGGATCTGCTGGCTCCGGAGACGCCCAATCCGGTCATAGAGCGGGACGGTTATTCCCCCCGGGCAGAGGAAGTTCTGGAGGAAAGCCACAGACAGGCGGAAAAGGCAGGCAGCGTGCTGACCGGAACGGAACACATTTTGTTAGCGCTTTTAGGAGATGGGGATAATGTTGCAGTGCGGGTGCTGCAGACGCTGTCGCTGCCGCTGCAGAAAATCATGCGGGATACGCTCCTGGCAGCAGGACTGGACCCTACGGCGTACCGCGAAGAGCTGGGACGCAGGCAAAAAAAGAGCCAGACCGGGACGCTGGAGCTTTACAGCCGGGATCTGACGAAGCTGGCTGCACAGGGAAAGCTCGATCCGGTTGTCGGGCGCGATCAGGAGATTGGGCGCGTGATTCAGATTTTAAGCCGCAGGACGAAGAACAATCCGTGTCTGGTAGGAGAACCCGGCGTCGGCAAAACGGCGATCGTCGAGGGACTTGCGCTTCGGATTACGGAGGGCAGCGTGCCGGATACGGTAAAGGATAAACGGGTTCTGATGCTGGATCTCTCCGGGATGATCGCGGGAAGCAAATACCGCGGCGAATTTGAGGAGCGAATTCGTAAGGTCATCCGTGAGGTAACAGACGACGGAAATATTTTACTGTTTTTGGATGAGCTGCATACACTGATCGGTGCAGGCGGCGCAGAGGGGGCGATTGACGCTTCCAACATTTTAAAGCCGTCCCTTGCGCGCGGCGAGATTCAGCTGATCGGCGCGACAACGCTGGAAGAATACCGCAAATATATCGAAAAAGATGCTGCCCTGGAACGCCGTTTTCAGCCGGTTACGGTCGAAGAGCCAACGGAAAAAGAGGCGATCGGCATTTTACAGGGAATCGTTTCCAGATATGAAGAGCATCATAAAGTAAAGATTCTGCCGGAAGCCCTCGAGGCCGCAGTACATCTTTCCAATCGCTATATCAACGACCGGAAGCTCCCGGACAAGGCGATCGACGTGATGGACGAGGCGGCTGCTGCGGTGCGCCTGCAGCGGATGCAGACGACTGACGAGGCAACAGACCAGGCAAAGGAAATCAAAACGCTGGACGAAAAGCTGGAGCAGGCAATCCGCGTTCAGGATTTGGAGGAGGCCTCAAGACTAAAGCAAAAGCTAAAGGAGGCGCTTACCCGTTACGAAAAGCACCAGAAACGACAGGAAAAGAGCCGCAAAAAGGGGCAGCCAGAGGTGACAGCAGAGGATATCGCAAAGGTCATTTCCACTTGGACAAAGGTTCCGGTGAGCCGCCTGACCGAAAAAGAGAGCGAACGGCTGTTAAAGCTGGAATCTATTCTGCACAAGCGCGTGATCGGACAGGAAGAAGCCGTATCGAGCGTTGCGCGGGCGATGCGCCGCGGCAGAGTCGGACTGCAGGATCCGAGACGACCGATCGGTTCGTTTTTGTTCCTCGGTCCCACAGGTGTCGGAAAGACGGAGCTTTCCAAGGCGCTGGCAGAAGCGATGTTTGGTTCAGAAAACGCGCTGATCCGCGTGGACATGTCGGAATATATGGAAGGGCACTCTGTTTCGAAAATGATCGGCTCGCCTCCGGGCTATGTCGGCTTTGACGAGGGTGGACAGCTTTCTGAAAAGGTTCGCAGAAATCCGTATTCGGTGGTTTTATTTGACGAAATCGAAAAAGCGCACCCGGATGTTTTCAATATTTTGCTACAGGTGCTGGACGATGGGCATATCACGGATTCCAGGGGCAGGAAGGTCAGCTTCAAAAATACCGTCATCATCATGACGTCCAACGCTGGTGCACAGCGGATTGTGGAGCCAAAAAATCTCGGCTTTGCGGCAAAAGAAGATGCGCAAAAGACTTACGAAAAGATGAAAGCCGGCGTGATGGAAGAGGTAAAACGCCTGTTCAAACCGGAATTTTTAAACCGGATAGATGAAACGATCGTATTCCATCAGCTGACAAAAGACGATATGAAGCGAATTATCAATCTGCTGGCACAGAGCCTGATTACGCGCTGCCGGACGCAGCTGGATATCAGCCTGACACTGACACCATCTCTGAAAGAGCATATCGTAGAAAAATACAGCAACCTGAAAATGGGTGCAAGACCGTTAAAGAGAGCAATTCAGACGCTGATCGAGGACGCACTTGCGGAAGAAATTCTGTCGGGACGGGTAAAATCCGGCGATCATGTGAGTGCAGGCTTCCGCGAGAATAAAGTTGTTTTCAGCGTCAAAAACAAATAAACAGCAAACCGCCGCAAAGGCGGACAGGAGGACAAAAGAATGGCAGCAGTAGCAGAACTCATCAGAACAGAAGCAGACGGAAAGATCAGCTTCGGCAATCATCTTCTGCAGGAAAAGCGCAAGAAGGAGGGCTTTGAGGCCGGCGGCGATGAGTACAAGGTAAAGACTTTTAAAGAGATTACCAAGCTGGAAAGAAACGGCATGTTTGTCTATGAATCTGTGCCCGGCACGAGCGTAGAGCATTTTGCGGAGAGCGAAAATGGCGTCAGCTTCACGGTAGAGGGCACAGAGGATGCGCAGATCACACTCGGTCTGGAGGAAGATACGGAATATGATGTGAAAATCAACGGTGAGGATGCGGGCAGAATGCGCACGAACCTTGGCGGAAAGCTGAATGTGAGCGTGGAGCTTGCTGGAATCGGAGAAGTAAAGGTAGAAATTTCAAAATAAATGGCAACCAAAATAAAAACCAGATTTTTCTGTCAGGAATGCGGCTATGAAACGGCAAAATGGCTGGGGCAGTGTCCGGGCTGTAAGGCGTGGAACTCCCTCGTAGAGGAACCGGTTTCCGTGTCCGCAGGCGGAAAAGAGAAAAAGCAGGTGCTGTCCGGGGTGCAGAGCGCTCCGGCGGTGCTGAATGAAATTTCGATGGAAGAGGAAAGACGCACGGAAACCGGGATGGGAGAGCTCGACCGGGTACTGGGCGGCGGAATCGTTACCGGCTCGCTGACGCTGGTCGGCGGCGACCCGGGTATCGGCAAATCGACGCTTCTTTTGCAGATGTGCAGGAACCTTTCGTTAAAAAAGCAGCACATTTTGTATGTATCAGGCGAGGAATCCTTACGCCAGATCAAAATGCGCGCGATGCGGATCGGCGATTTTTCGGACACACTGGAGCTGTTCTGTGAGACGAACCTGAATCGGATTGAGGAGGTAATCCAGCAGAAAAAGCCTCAGATCGTCATCATTGACTCCATCCAGACGATGTACAATGAAGCGGTCAGCGCGGCGCCCGGCAGCGTGTCGCAGGTGCGCGAATCGACTGGTGTTTTGCTGCGGCTGGCAAAAGGGCTCGGTATTTCGATTTTTATCGTCGGCCATGTGACCAAAGAGGGAACGGTTGCAGGTCCCAGAGTGCTCGAGCATATGGTGGATACGGTGTTGTATTTTGAGGGTGACCGACATGCATCTTATCGAATCCTTCGGGGTGTCAAGAACCGTTTTGGCTCAACCGATGAGATCGGTGTGTTTGAGATGCGCCAAGAGGGGCTGACAGAGGTGTTAAACCCGTCGGAATTCATGTTAAATGGCAGACCTGCCGGCGCGAGCGGCTCGGTCGTCTCCTGCTCAATGGAGGGGACTCGTCCGATGCTCACGGAGATTCAGGCGCTCGTCTGCCACAGCAATTTTGGCATTCCACGCCGTCAGACGACCGGAACGGATTTTAACCGCGTCAATTTGCTGATGGCGGTATTGGAAAAACGGCTTGGCATGCAGATCGGGGGGTGTGATGCTTACGTCAATCTGGCGGGCGGCATTCGGATTACAGAGCCTGCCATCGATCTTGGAATCGTGATGGCAATCATGTCGAGCTTCAAAAACAGCCCCGTCCCGGAGGGCGTTGTCGCCTTCGGGGAAGTGGGCCTGAGCGGGGAAGTACGCGCCGTTTCGATGGCGGAGCAGAGAGTGAGGGAGGCGCAGAAGCTCGGTTTCACAACCTGTATCCTCCCCCAGGTCTGTCTCGAAAAAATGCCGAAAATTTCCGGCATCCGATTAGTCGGTGTCCGCAGTGTTGCCGACGCCGCGCGGGAGCTGTAAGAACGCCCTACAGCGGCTGGTTGGGATAACCCGGAAAATAAAACGGAAGGGTCGCACCCGGAACAGGATATACCGCGATCTTGTCGTCGAACAGATTTTTTTCAGACGGCGCTTCGTCGTTTTTGGAAACCGGATTGACGCCGTCGGGAGAGAGGATGCAGTCATCCGCAAGGTCAGAAGGACGGTCTGATTCTGGAATTACAGGATACATGACAAAAACCTCCTTTTCATTGTTGGATTTAAAAAGCGATAGGAAAGCTTTTGGGATCAGTATGTATCTTTTTTGGGGAAAATATTCTATTGTCGTGAACTGCAACATTTTGAAAAAGTAGTTGACAAAAGATACAGTGGTGCGATACAATATGATCAAGTTGAGAAGTTATCAACCCACAAAATCAGGCAGGATGTTTTCCGCAAGGAGGATGTCCTGCCATCCCCCCACAAAGATTCGATACCTGCTGATTTCGTGTCAGCAGGTTTTTTATTTGTTCATGACAATAGAATGCTCGCAGAGCGTGCATTCTATTGTTGCATAAGAAAGTTCGTTTCTATACAATGTTATACAATAAAAAACGCTCCGCGAGGATGCACACTCGACGCAAGGGTAGATGGTTGCCGAAGCAACCGCGCCTCGGCGCAAAAATATACTAAGGCACATTCTTTTTATATTTTATATGGAGAATTTATATGGAGAATACGAATGAAAAAAACGGTTTTAAAGGAAAATAATTCCTGCAGAATGCAGTGTATCGCAGAAGAAAATCTGGAACAGGAAATGGACAGCCAGGTAGAGCCGTTTCTGAAACAGGTTCAGATTTGCGGGTGGATGGAGGTCGCGCCCGAAGGCGGTGAATCGCAGGAGCGTGATGTGGCATCGGCAGACAGCACATCGCAAAAGTCTGAGAACGCACCAGAAGACGGCGTGGCTCAGAGAAAAACAGCTAAGACGGGCGGTCTGTATTATGAACTGTATCCGCAGGAGACACAAAAAGGGACGATCGTGATCAGCTATGGCTTTACAGAGTCCTGCCTGAAATATCATGAATTGATTTACTATTTTTATCTGCAGGGATATCAGGTGGCGATTATGGATCACAGAGGGCATGGAAAATCCATGCGTGAAGTGGAAGATCACACAATTGTACACATTGGATTGTTTTCCCGATATGTAAAAGATCTGCACCGGTTCGTCAAAACAGTGGTGAAGCCGATGGCAAAAGATCTGCCGCTGTATCTGTACGCACATTCCATGGGCGGCTGTATCGGCGCATTTTATCTGGAGCAGTACCCTGAGGATTTTGCCAAAGCGGTTCTGAATGCACCGATGTTGGGAGTGAATCTGGGCGGCGTGCCGTCCTGGGCGGCGCGGGTGCTGTGTGATTTTAAAGTGTTCGGAGGCAATGGGAAGGATCGTCTGCTCACACAGGGCACTTTTGATCCGGAAGAGTCTTTTTCGGACGCGTCCTGCAGCTCCGAAGCGCGCCATGATTATTATATGAAAAAACGGCGGGAGGATGAAAGCTGCCAGACCTCTTCAGGAAGCTATGAATGGGGCAGGGAAGCGATCAATGCCGGGAAATTTGTCATCAGCAAAAAGCAGGCGAAAAAGGTGAAGACGCCGGTGCTTTTATTTCAGGCGGGAAAAGATACGCTCGTAACGCCCGGAGCACAAAAAGAGTTTATCAAGAGGATCCCAGATGGACAGCTGGTGGTTGTGCCCGATATCCGGCATGAAATTTACCGCGCGCCAAACAGCGTCCTGCAGCCGTATCTGGAAATGATTTTTGAATTTTATGACAGTGGGGAAAAAGTCCTGTAAAAAAGGAGGATCGGCAGAAGTTTCGCTTTCCTGCCGACGATATGAAAGCAAGACTTGTTGCGTATTGACCGCCGGGGTGGTATGATAGAAGAAATGCAGACGGGCATAGTTTGCACAGTTTTGAGCGAAATGGAGATTAGAATGGAACAGTTAGCAATTTTTGGCGGGGAGCCGGTTCGGAAGACACCGATTTCCTATGGGCACCAGTATATTGATGATGCGGACATAGAAGCGGTTGCAAATGTGCTGCGCAGCGATGCGCTTACCTGTGGACCGAAGGTGACAGAGCTGGAGAAGCGTTTGTGCGAAGTAACCGGGGCAAACTATGTCGTTATGGTCAGCAACGGAACGGCGGCGCTGCATCTGGCTGCGATGGCGGCGGGCATTACGAAAGGGGATGAGGTAATCGTAACCCCCCTGACGTTTGCTGCTTCAGCCAACTGCATTTTGTATTGCGGCGGCACGCCGGTATTTGCTGATGTAAAGCGTGACACCTACAACATCGATCCGGAGAGTATCCGCAGCCATATCACGGAGAAGACAAAAGCTGTCGTTGCGGTGGATTTTACCGGTCAGGCAGTGGAGCTGGATGAGATCCGTCAGATCTGCAAGGAGCATAATCTGATGCTGATCGAGGATGCGGCGCATGCGATCGGCACACAGTATAAAAATAAAAAAGTAGGCAGCATCGCAGATTTTACAACCTTCAGTTTTCATCCGGTCAAAACCGTAACAGCCGGAGAAGGCGGCGCGATTGCGACCAACGATGAGAAGCTGTATCACAGGCTGCTTCGGCTGCGCTCTCACGGAATTACGAGAAATCCGGATGAGATGGTACATCCGACCGATGCGAAGTGGTACAATGAACAGGTTGAGCTCGGCTATAACTATCGGATGACAGATTTTCAGGCGGCGCTTTTGCTCAGCCAGTTAGACAAGCTGGACCGTTTTATCGAAAGAAGAACTCAGATTGTAAAACGCTACAACGAAGCATTTGCAGAGTGCCCAGAGCTTGTGCTGCAGCGGGAGATCCCGGAGTCAAAGACGGCACGCCATTTGTATGTCATTCAGTTAAACCCTGAGCTGCTGACCTGCACCAGAAGAGAGTTTTTCGATGCGTTGTATGCGGAAAATGTGCATGTACAGGTGCACTATCTGCCGGTTTACTGGCATTCCTATTATGAAAAGCTGGGCTATCCCAAGGGACTGTGCCCGAATGCGGAGTACCTGTATGAGCATGTGATGAGCATCCCGCTCTTTTACAGCATGACAGACGAGGACGTGGAAAGCGTCATCACTGCGATTAAAAAAGTGCTTGCTTATTACAGGAGATAGATTGGAGAACGAACATGAAGAAATTTTTGGAGCTCATTTCCGAAGAGATGGGAAAAGGCTTTGAAGCTGCAGGTTATGAGGCACAGTTGGGACGCGTAACCGTGTCCAACCGTCCCGATCTGTGCGAATATCAGTGTAACGGCGCGATGGCGGGCGCAAAAAAATACCATAAAGCCCCGATCATGATCGCCAACGACGTAGCGGAAAAGCTGACGGACAGCGCAGTATTTTCTGAAGTATCTGCGGTTGCGCCCGGATTTTTGAACCTGAAAGTAAAGGACAGTTTTGTCTGCGAATATTTAAAAGAGATGGCTGCAGCGGAGAAGTTTGGCGTAGAGCCTCCCGAAAAGAAAAAAACCATCGTTGTCGATTACGGCGGTCCCAACGTTGCAAAGCCGCTCCACGTCGGTCATCTGCGCTCCGCAGTCATAGGCGAAAGCATCAAGCGGATCAACCGTTACAAAGGACATAGGGTTATCGGCGATGTCCATCTGGGCGACTGGGGACTGCAGATGGGTCTGATCATTACCGAGTTAAAAGCACGCAAGCCCGAGCTGCCTTATTTTGATGAAAGCTTTACCGGGGAATATCCGCAGGAGGCTCCCTTTACCGTATCTGAGCTGGAAGAAATCTATCCGACAGCGAGCGGCAAGTCCAAAGAAGATCCTGCGTATAAGGAGGCAGCGCTGGAAGCAACACTGCGCCTGCAAAGCGGTGACCGTGGCTACCGCGCGCTGTGGAAGCATATTATTGCGGTATCTGTAGCCGATCTGAAAAAAAACTATAGCAACCTGGATGTGGAATTTGATCTCTGGAAGGGCGAATCCGATGCAGACCCGCTCATTCCGGGACTGGTAAGTCGTTTAAAAGAATCCGGCCTTGCGTATGAAAGCCAGGGTGCGCTGGTTGTAGATGTTAAAGAGGATACTGATACGAAGGAAATGCCGCCTTGCATCATCTTAAAATCCGATGGCGCGGCGCTGTATGCAACGACAGACCTTGCAACAATTGTGGACCGTATGGAGAATCTGCATGCGGATTCCCTGATCTATCTTGCGGACAAGCGTCAGGAGATGCACTTTGTACAGGTGTTCCGTGTAGCGAAAAAGGCGGGGCTGGTAACCCCTGAAACAGAGTTAAAATATGTTGGTTTCGGCACGATGAACGGCAAGGACGGAAAGCCCTTCAAGACGAGAGAGGGCGGCGTTATGCGTCTGGAATACCTGATCCGCGATATCGACGAGGAAATGTACCGTAAGGTATCCGAAAGCCGTCATGATCTGTCTGAGGAAGAGGCAAGAAAGATCGCCAAAATCATCGGTCTTTCCGCAATCAAATACGGAGATCTGTCCAATCAGGCTTCTAAGGACTATATTTTCGATATTGATCGCTTCACTTCCTTCGAGGGAGACACGGGTCCGTATATTCTGTATACAATCGTGCGTATTAAATCGATCCTTGCCAAGTATCAGGAGCAGGGAAAGAGCCTGGAAAACCTGTGCCTGGAAGAGGCGCAGGGCGCTTCCGAAAAAGATCTGATGCGTCAGCTGTGCAGCTTCAATGCAATGATGGACAGTGCCTGTGAGGAAACTGCGCCCCATAAGATCTGCGCGTACATTTATGATCTGGCGAACGCGTTCAACAAGTTTTACCACGAGACAAAGATTCTGGCAGAAGAGGATCAGAAGAAGCAGGCAGGCTGGATTGCACTGCTGAAGCTGACCAAAGAAGTGCTGGAAACCTGCATCGATGTACTGGGCTTCTCCGCACCCGACAGAATGTAAAAAACAATAGAATGCACGCTCTGCGAGCATTCTATTGTCATGAATAAAATTCTACGCCGCAGCTGGTTTTTACCAGCTGCGGCTTTTATGTTGTTCGTTTAACCACGCGACAGCTTCCAGACAGCCCTCCTGGGTCAGGGGAAACTGTTTTGTTGTCTTTTGCTCGGCGGGCGTTTTGACAAAGCAGAAGGGCTCCGGCCAGATCGTGACGTCCATACAGTCCCCCTCTTCAATTTTTCCTTTGGAAAGCCGATATCGCATGCCGCAGTAGCTTCCGGTCTGCGCTTCTTTTTTGATATAGTTCACATGAATGATTTCCGGTGAGATCATAGTTTCCTCCAATGGCAGTGCTGCAGTTTTCTGCAGAGCTTAGAAAAACAGCGGGATACCGACCAGTCCAAAGTAGCCGACGGATAAAATTCCGGCGATACTAAGCAGCGTGCGGTAGATTTTTTTCTGGAACAGCTCCGGGACGGTGCTTGCAAGGTATCCGGCGATCAGAATACATGGCAGCAGATAGCGTCCCTGAGCCATGGATTCGATCAGCCAGGAGTTTACAATGGATGCAGCAAGCTCACCCACCATCAGCAGCGTGCAGATAACAAAACGGATTTTGCCCTGCAGATTGTCAGGTTGTCGGAACGTGGCGATTCCGATTCCTGCAAACAGTGCAAGATAGAGCAGCCCCATGCACCAGTAGTACCACGCGCCGGTATCGTGATCCTGTAAAAGTCCGCAAAAGCTCTTGTAGCTCATGGCAAACCAGTCCGGGTTTTCGGCAAAGACGTCAGAAAGCGTATAGCCGCGGCTGTACATATGCCAGGACGGGTTCAGCTCTTCGGTCGGGGTAGACGGATTTTTGTCGTAGTCGGCGTACTGGATGGCGACCGCTTCCTTGACCTGAGATTTTTCCGTACCGTAGTGCGCGATGTCAAAGCCTGCCCGGAATGCAAAGACGGCGAGAAAAATGCCCACAATAATCAGGTAATTACGCCAGAGCACTTTTTTCTGTAAGGGGTCTTTCTGCCAGATCAGCCGCAGCAAAAGGACGAAGAAGGACAGCGCCAGAATCGCGAGATAGCACTGCTTTCCGAGGGCGATGTTGCCAAACAAAAGCCCTAAAAGAAGAAAAGCAGGAATATCTCTCCGGCATAAATTTTTCTTTTCCACGGTGCGATAAAGCAGACTCTGCGGGTTGCACAGCAGGCAGGTGATCGCGAAAGCGATGGTAAAATCCAGCGCATCTGCCGTCGTATAGGAGAAAATGTACCAGGACTGGACGCAGATTCCGAGTGCGACCATGAGCCAGTTTTTCTGACGGATATTCCGGACAAAATAAAAGGCGAGGGCGGCAAACAGCAAAAGGTTCGGAACTCGGTAGTAGGCAAGGCTACAGAACATCGTTTTAAAAAGCAGGGCGATCTTTCCGGCAAGATAAAAGTACCAGGTGTAATTTTCCAGCTTGGTGTAACCGTAGCCGCTATAGGTCTGAGCAACAGCGGGATCCCGCATATCGGGCGGCAGAAAGTGCGTCATGCCGTAATCCAGACAGGCTTTGACGTCCCATTCGTCGGGATGCAGACCGAGGGCAGAAAACAAACCGATGATACAGACGACGAGCAGTGCACCTGCAATCACTGCCGTACTGATGAGGGCAAACCAGTCAAAGTGCCCGGAGCTGTCCGGCAGGAACAGCGTTTTCAGATAAGAAGCGATACCATTGCGGAAAAATAAAAGCACACAGAGCAGCAGCGCGATGGACAGGGCAAGGAAAAAGCGCTGGCGCACATATAAAACGTGGAGCTTTGCAGCCGCATTTTCGGCAGCCTCCCGGATACTGTCAGCAGAAAGCAAAAAGCTGCTGTCGGGATTTTTCGGTGTGAAAACGAGCTCTTCCCCGTTTAACTGCCAGGAGGCGTTGACGGGGAAAGCCTGGGCTTCCAGATCGGCAGCTTCCATTGTGAAAAAAGCTTCTCCGTTTAGGAAAAATCCGACGTGTGTGACGCGATAGGATTCCTGGGTGTTCGTCGGGTCGAACCGAAATAAGCTAAGATTGCGCAGATCGGGCAGACCGGAAAAGGTGACGATGTTGCCGTCCCGGGTTCCGTCAGTGGAGTTGCCCTGCGAAAGTTCGTCATTGTCGCTGTAAAAAAGCTGGGACAGGACGGATGTGTCATCGTTTCTCAGATAAAGATCCGCCGACCACGAAAAATGATCCGGCGCTTTCAAAACCCAGATAAACGACGCCAGGAATAAAATCAGGATCGGAAGATAAAGGAATAGATTTTTTCTGGATGTATGCATGAAATGTCCTCTTTCATTATAAAATAAGCTGTTTTCTAACAGTAAGTATAGCGGAATTAAAAAATTTTTCAACTTGAATAGCAATTTGTTGGTGGACTTCGACGAACAAAAATAAGCGGTGGTTTAGGATAAAACGCAGTGCCCGGAACAAATTCGCCGGGATGGGAACACAACAGAGCAAATTTTTCTTGACAGGCGGGGCAGCAGAGAGGACAATTGGGAAAAAGAAGTAGCTTGGTCAGATTTTGCAGGAGGGCAGAACCGGATGCCTGGTATACGATTGCCTTGGGCACGACTTCTGCAGAATGGGGAGGGTTTCTTTTCATGATTCAAAAAACGAATGTCTGGAAAACAGCGGCGGGTTTGCTGCTTACAATTTCGATGATGATAAGCTCTGTAGCGATGACGGCAGCAGCGGCAGAGCCTGCGGCGCAGGCGGAAAGTACAGAAACCTCTGACTACGGTGCGCCGGCATATGGGACGAAAGCGGCGAACCTGCATCGGCTCACCTCACAGGAGCAGGTGCAGACGGTTTCCAAAGCGCTGCAGCCAGTCGCAGATGTGGTCGGCGTCTTGACGAAATCTCATAACGTATCCGTGATCAATTACAGTGATGTAGATGAACTCGGACTGATCCGCCGGTCGGACGGAAGCGGCGTGGTGCTGGTGATGGACGGCAGCAGAATTTATATTGCGACAGCAGCGCATTGCTTAAAACATAACCATACAGAAGTGATTCTGCCGGACGGAACAAGATGCAGCGCTGCTGTGCTGTATCGCAGCACCGAGACAGACACAGGATTTCTGACGGTGGAATACAGCCAGCTGCCGGAAGAAGTGCTGGGCGGGATTACCCCGGCAGCCGGAGCGGACGCGTCCGCGCTTGGAATGAAAACAGGCGATGCACTTGTTGCCGTGAGCTCTCTGGACAGCCCGAGTTCTGCCAGCTGTATCGGCGTTCTGGATCAGCTGTCCGTCATCTATCCGAACAATCCGGGTCAGAATGTGCTGCAGTTTTATTCGGAAACGAGTTACGGTTCAAGCGGCGGCGCGGTTTATACGCAGAATGGGATTTGGGTTGGGAGTATTTCCGGTGGTGATACCTACGGCACCTGCTGGGCAGTTCCCTATGGGGCGATTTTGACAGAATTTCAGAAGTGTCTGATTGAACTGGCAGCGCAGAGCGCTGGCTCGTGATATAATGAGCGCAAGTGAGCGGGAACAGGCGAAGCTTGCTCATCGCGAACGGCGAATGCCGATCATGAACGAAGTTCATGATATAAAGATGCAGCAGAAGCACAGACAGGAGGAAAAGATTGAAAAATAAAATTTTTCAATCGCGAGATTTGTGTCTGCACGCACTTGACACAAACTCGACATGCGCAAAAAATGTGCGTAGAAATGAGGAAAGCTATGACAGCAGATCTGTATTATGAGACAGCAAGGAAGCTGGTGTTAAAGGACAAAAGAGAGGTTTTTGTGCGGCAGCTGAATGCTGGAGACGCAGAAGCTATGCTGGTTTACTTACAGAAAACAGCACAGGAGACCCATTTTCTGATGCGTCTTCCGGAGGAAGCGGTTTATACGCTGGAGAACGAGCGGAAAATTCTGCAGAATACGAGAGAATCAAAGCAGACATTTATGCTGGGGGCACTGACTCAGGATGGAAGTGTTGTTGGAAATGTGGGCATATTTCCCATCGGGGAACGGTTTAAGGTGCGCCATCGGGCGAGCCTTGGAATTGCAGTAGTTCAGGAATACTGGAATACCGGTCTGGGAACGGTGCTCATAAACGGCGCGATTGATCTGGCGCGCAAGGCTGGCTATGAACAGCTGGAGCTTGGCGTATTTTCAGACAACAGCAGTGCACTCCATTTATATCAGAAGCTGGGATTTCAGGAGGTCGGCAGAATGCCCAATGCCTTCAAGCTCCCGGACGGAAGCTACGCGGACGAAATCATGATGGTGCTGCCCTTCACAAATGCTTCCTGATGTAAAAAGGTTACAGTTCACCCGAGCCATTCGCAAAAACGCCTCTGCGAGGCTTTCCGCGGAAGCTACGAGTGAACTGTAAAAAAATAAAATTACCCATTGACTTTTTCAGAAACCTTTGATATTATAATCAAGCAGTCGCGAAGAGCGGCGAACAATTATGGGGTCTTAGCTCAGCTGGGAGAGCATCTGCCTTACAAGCAGAGGGTCA
>ENA-OZGU01000510-OZGU01000510.1-human-gut-metagenome-genome-assembly--contig:-NODE-510-length-27375-cov-4.851537_pt1 | contig 27375 bp, 48 predicted proteins | sample MGYA00244662_ERZ653670 | MGnify/ENA primary metagenome ERZ653670 (study PRJEB26926, sample SAMN06165224) | human gut metagenome | biome: ENVO:00009003; feature: ENVO:2100002; material: ENVO:00002003...
CGAGATCGCTCAGTGTCTCGTGGGCTCGGAGATGTGTATAAGAGACAGAGTAAATGCTGAAATGACTCAAGAAGATGTAGCAAAGGAGATGCATGTCTCGAAAAATACAGTGGTAAATTGGGAAAAAGGTAAGTCAGAGCCTACAATTTCACAAAGCAGAGAACTTAGTAAGCTTTACAATATGCCATTGGAGTATATTTTTTTACCCTAATAATCAAATTAAATTTGATGCAAAATAGATAGAGGGAGAGAGGTAAGAATGTGAAACTAAGAAAAATAATTGGTTGGATATTGGTTTTTGTGCCATTACTTCTTGTGACCGTTGGCGAAAGTTATTTCTCGACAGACATAAGTATTTGGGTAATGAAAATATTGATGGCACTTGGGCTGCTGAGTATCAGCTTTATGGGAACATGCCTTGTATCAAATGAATTGCCAATAAGAATAATTATTGAGAAAGATAAAGAGGGAGAGAGGTGAGAAAAGATGGAAGATGAAATTAAAAAGAAGTTAGATAACATCTTATTTGAAATCAGGTGGATACAAAGAAATATGAATCCACCTGTCGACTATTCATTGATTGTTGTATGTTCCATTATTGATTCGGCAATAACAACGTATGTAATGTCTAAGATATGAAAAGAGGTGATTGAATGGCATTGCTGATCAGCATTGCAGTCATAATTCTGTTTATGGCAAAGTGGGGAATAGAAAGAACAAGAACGAAGGCACTGATGTATTTTATTGTTGACAGAGGATACACTCCACCAACCGAACAGGAAATGATGGAGTGCATCAAGATAGTGACACAGAAAACAGTAGAAAAATGGATTAAGGCTTAAATTTAGAGATCTCTTCGGGAAGATATTTGTTTGCAAGAGATGTCGTCACACCTTCGGCAATAGCAGAAACGACCTTAAGACTTGCACCACCGATTTTATTGAAAAGCGATTGAGTATGTTTCCAATTTTCTTCAGTTCGCGTATTGGCAATAAATTCATGACCAAGAGGTTCAAGACAACAATCGAATTGAGTATGTCCCCATGCTTTTGTACCAGAAACATCTGATAAAAGGTTTGCTTTTATACAGTATTGGACATGATATAGGATTTGTTCAGTATCGTATTCGGAAAGATAATCGCTATAGTAATCATATTTGGTATCGTCAAAAGATACAGGATCATAGAGTGTTTCGTATTTTTCTACTGTAAAAAGAATAGCGCGAATGCAGGAAATATCAAGTTTCATTAAGAATCTCCTTTCTTTCAGACTCGGCATGGCAGTGCCTGTAGTTAAAAGTATAGGAGAAAACGTAGGACAAATCAACAAGTACAACCAGCATCGCATAGTTTAAAGAGAGGTGGTGGATTTGCAACATATTTTTATTGCAGAAATTGATGGAAAAGAAATTGACATGGCAGCCATGATGCCGGAAGAAAAGCAGAAGGCAATCATGGAAATGACCAGAAAGTTTGTAGAACATTTAGGATACCAGCAGGAGAAAACCGCGTAAGCGGTACCAGTTGGACAAGCAAAGGAGGGATAAGAGATGTTTTACAAGATCGCAAAGACACTCAGCGTAACGGCAAGTATTATCGGAATCATGATGATGGCTGGTGCGTGCTCAGTGAAAAGTCAGGAGCTGTTTTATTTATATGCAGCACTTGGAATCACAACACTTACTACCGGAGCATTTGCACTGGAATATTTCCGGATACGGGAATGGCAGTACCGGAAAAGAAAGATAAGGGAGGCGAGGGAGCATGCCAGAAGAGAAGCAGCGTAAGAGCATCCGAGTGGGAGAGATCGACAAGATGATCAACAAACTGCAGTCGCTGGAAAGGGTTGACGGTACATCCGAGTATTATAAGAATAATGCGATCGCATACTTGTCGGATCTGGCAAATCATCTGGATAGGATAGGCGTAAAGACAATAAAAGTGCGCCCGGAAGTTGCAGCTTCCAGTGGCGCACATAACAAAAAACTCAACTAAATTATAACGCGGAAAGGGGAGAAAAGTCAATGGGATCAATCACTGACTGCATGACAATAACAATATCTACTTCTAAATATGAAAAGCTTCTTGAAAGCCAGACTAAGTTACAAATCTTTGAAAGACTGGCAAAGAGAGAGCAGAGTTCTTTTGTGGATTTAGCGGCAGTCCTTTGCATCTTGGGAGTTGAAAGAGAGGAAAATGGTGATCCGGAATGATCGAGGGATACGATGAATGGAAAACCGCACTTCCAGACGAACCAAAGCCGGTAGCATATTGCGATATCTGCGGTGAGCCATTATACGATGGAGATTACATCACGGATATTTGCGGAGAGAATTGGTGTGACGAGTGTTTGAATGGAGACTTAAGGAGGATGTTATAAATGTTGAAAAGCTATGAAGAAATGCGAAAAGTCGATGTGCGAAAGCATTGTAAAAAGCGTGATGGCATCGATTATCTTAACTGGGCGAAATGTATTGATCTTCTCCGGGAGAACGGTGCGGAAACGGTATATTTTGAACCATGCACCGGAGCAAATGGAAGTAGCCTGATTGCATCCGAGCATACCTTTACGGATAAGAATGGAGCTATAAATCGTTGCTACGAAACGAAGATAAAAGTTGTCGTCGACAACAATACTTACTATATGCAGACTCCGGTCATGAACGGCAGCAATCCGGTAAAAGACAATTCTATGTCTCAGCAGCGAGTCTGGAATAGCATGTGCAGAGCGTTTGTGAAGTGCATTGCGATTCATACAGGACTTGGGTTTGACTTGTGGGTACAGGAGGAAAACAAACAGGAACTGAGCATTCCGGAATCACTGGAAAAGACAGCTTCACCGGCAAAGATCAAGACTATTAAAAATATGTGCACAAGTCACGGAATTGATGGAGATGCATGGGTTACGAGCAATGGAAAGACGTGGGAAACGCTTACGGAGGGAGAAGCTGCTAAGATGCTTACCGCTTTGAAAGGAAAATTCGGTGATGATTGATGGAATTCACTGGTAGGTTTTCAGATCTGATGATAGATCTGTTCAGCAAAAAGCAAAAGATAGTCCTAACAGTCAATGAGGACGCAAAACAGGCATTTGAAGATCTTCGCAATTGCGATCTGGTAGACATCGTGATTAAGAAGCACCGGAAGAAGAGAAGCCTTGACGCTAACGCTTATTACTGGGTATTAGTAACGAAGCTCGCTAAAGTGCTTAATAGCTCGAATCCAGAGATTCACAACCATCTGCTAAGAATGTATGGAGAACCGGAATTATTTGACGGAAAAGCCGTATATACAACGATTCCAGACACGGTAGAAGCAGAGAAGAAAGTGAATGCATCTATGGACTATCACTTAGCACCTACTACACAAGTGCGACAGGGAAATGACGGTGTGATGTATAGAACATACAGAATGATTCGAGGAAGTCACACGTACAACACGGAAGAAATGTCCAGACTGATTAACGGACTTGTGGAGAGCTGCAAAGAAGCCAGAATACCGGACAGAGAGATAGCATCCACGGAAGAGAAAAGAATACTGAAAGAGAGGTACGGGGTAGATGTCTAAGAAGTTGTGGAGCATATTCACGGACGACATGGATCATTGCATGTACACAGGATTCTACGGTGTGGAAAGACACCATATCTTCTCCCACACCCATACAGAACGGATGCTTTGCGAGAAATACGGATTTATAGCACCGTTAAGACCAGACTTGCATCCGAACGGCGTACACGCCGGAAAAGAAGCATCAAAGATAGACAAGGATCTGCGGAAGAGATGCAGAGAGTACTATCTTGAGCATTATGGAACGATAGAAGACTTCCGAAAGGAGTTTTTCTATACATCGTAACTTATTAACCGCTCATGTGAAAAAATAATATATCACACGCAACTTGCATGAATGGATTCATCCTCCGGGAAACCGGAGGGGAAAGGAGAACGATGAACGCAGAAGAGTATTTCGTGAAAATACCGGACGGACATGAAAAAGCTATGGCACGTCCTTGCAACCAAACGACCGACCGCAGATTAAGGGAGATGATCGCTAATGCAAATAAGAACGGTGACTGCATCATCAATGTTGGAAATGGTATTTTCCGTCCGGTTCCTGGCGATCCAGAAGACGAAAGACAATTTGCACAGTATCTCAGGAAAGAGCTTGCAAGATCGAGAGCGATACTGTACAAACGAATGAAAATGAAAGAAGCGTTTAAAGGTTGGAAGAATGGAATATTTTTTAAGGATCAGCGGCAAGCTTGACAATTTGAACGATTATACATCCGCTTGCCGGACAAACCCGTATAAAGGTGCACAGATGAAAAGAAAGAATGAATCTAAGGTTATAGCAGCCATTCTGGAACAGCTGAAACGCCTTAGAATCAAGGGACCAGTGTACATGGTGTATGACTGGTACGAACCTAATAAAAGGAGGGATTTGGACAATATAAGCTCTTTCGGGCGCAAGGTGATACAAGATGCGCTAGTAGAAACGAAAGTGCTTGCAAATGACAGCTGGCGTGACATCGTAGGGTTTCAGGACAATTTCTATATTGACACCAAAAACCCACGAATAGAGGTAACTATAAAGGAGATAGAGAAATGAGAGATAGTTTCGTATTTTACCGATCTTTTGCAGAATCTGTGAAGAATCTCCCTCCTGAAGAATACAAAAAGGTAATGCAATCCATATTAGATTATGCGTTGGACGGTAAGGAGCCGGAACAGTCCGGCATCGAATACACGGTATTTTGTCTGGCAAAACCTCAGATCGACGCGAATAATAAGCGGTATGAGAACGGAAAAAAAGGTGGCAGACCGAAACCAAGCGATAACCAAGAGTTAACCAAGGTCGAACCAAGCAATAACCAAACCAAAACCAAACCAAAACCAAACAATAACCAAACAATAACCACCCCCGAACCTAATGTATATGTAAATGATAATGTAAATGTAAATGCTAAAAAAAAGAAAGACACTAGCGTGTCTAAAGAAAAAGCGTCCCGCTTTATCCCGCCCACCATTGAAGATATAAAAGCATACTGCGAGGAAAAGGGATACAAGCTTGACTATGACCGATTTATTGACTATTACACCTCAAACGGGTGGATGGTTGGGAAAAACAGAATGAAAGACTGGCGTGCCTGTGTGAGAAACTGGGCGAGAAAGGATTCATCTGGATGTGCCGAGTATCCTGCGAAAGTCTCGAAATTCCGTAATTTCCAAGAGCGCAGCTACGACATGGACAAGCTTACCAGAGACCTACTAGGAGGATAAAAGCATGAACAGGTACGAAAGAACGAGTATGTGGAAATTGATTCCACAGAAGCTAATGCCACCAACACGAACATCACGATATTGTTGCGCAGTATTGAAAGAAGCAGGATGTACGAATAGATTTATCGCTACTGGTGTGAGATGGGATGAAAGTAGACAAAGGAAAGATAGAGAAGAATTTGAAAAATTAGGAGCTACGAAAGCCACAAAAGAAAAATTCACATCGGTAATGCTAATGAATGATAACGATGCTCGCCGGAGAATGAATGAACACTGTATGCAGAAAAATAAGATGGTTGTCAATCCAATTATTGACTGGAAGCATTCCGATATTTGGGAATACATAAATTCAGAGGGAATCCATACTTGTGAGTTATACCAGTGTGGTTATGAACGTGTTGGATGCATCGGTTGTCCGATGGCTGGAAAGAAAAGATACAAAGAATTTGCTGATTTCCCAAAATATAAAAATTTGTATATCCATGCATTTGACCGGATGGTTAAAGAAAGAAAATCAAGAGGTTTACCGTGCCGATGGAAAAACGGTAACGATGCTTTTTTATGGTGGATGGACGATGAAAACATTGAGGGACAAATGGATATATTTGATTTTATTGGAGGTAAATAACGCCAGACAGCCGATTATCATTCGATAGTCGGTTGTCGAGAAAGGAACGAATTATGAGAAGTTATATGGTTAAATTGCCGAGAGGTGTTGAAGTAGATATTTTCGATCTTCCGGAAGATTTTGAAGAGCAGATAAAAGAATCTTTCAGAGGTTACACGGAAGAAACAGCAAAAGAATATAGATATTGTGACAAGTTAGGATACATTGATTGTTGCATCAAACATCTGAACGGTGGAAATAGTTCTGACAATATCGTAAACGAAATGGTAGAAGGACGTATTCTTTATGAGTGGAGAGAGAACGGAGAAATCATTGAGGAAGATGATATTTACTGCTTTGAGTTTATGGAAAATTGCTACGACAGAGGAAAAGAAGATGCAAGGCTGTGTTCTCATTTTGGAAGTGATGACCACCACATTTATGACCAGATTCAGAAAGTGCTGGTAAAAGTAATTACAATTGTAATGAATTATGAGGATTGATGAAGAAAAGGAGAAAACACATGAAAGGGAAGATTGCCTGTATTATGTAAAGGATGGTGAAAGCAATGAGAATAGTTAGTCAGGATGGATGTTATGATCTTCCTTATGAACAGACAGTAGTGCTAATAGAAGAGACTCATATACTTGTGAGAACTATGGAATATGAAGATTTGAGAATTGCAAGTTATTCCACCGAAGAGAAAGCGATTAAGGCTATGGAGATGTGCAGAGTTGAATATGGCAAGTATTACAGCGTTAGTGGTGGAACTAATGCGTTTACAGGAGCGACAATACAGCCGGGCGTGTTCACGTATCCGAAAGTATTCCAGTTTCCGACGGATGAAGAGGTGTAAATATGAACATAGAATTTAGTGAAGGGTTTCGGAAGACAATAGCAGATATTCTTGACCTATGTGTAAAAGGGGGAACTGATAGCTGTGTGATTGAAGTTGAAGTAAAAAAAGACGTAAAGCTTATGGTCGATATGAAGTTTTCTGTCGAGGATAAAAGAAATGATGGTGAAGATTATGAATAGAGAGATTCTTTTTAGAGCGAAGAAAGCAGACGGCGGAGAATGGGTTGAGGGATATGTGGTTCAAAGGTATGGCGAATGGTTCATATATGACATCAACAACTCTGATACGTGCAGACAAAACAACTACTTGATTGATGAAGATACCATTTGCCAGTATACAGGACTGACCGACAAGAACGGAAAGAAAATATTTGATGGAGATGTCGTGAAAGATAGTGCTGGTGTTTGTGGAGAGGTGAAATTCGGATTGTACTCAGCCGGATTTAGTATTCCAGATACTAACCAAGGATTTTACATTGAGTTCCCGGAAGAAAGTTTATACAGAAAAGAGCTTGGTTATTGGGAAAATAAAGTTGTAGTGATTGGTAATATCCATGACAAGTCAGAACAACAGAAAGATCAAAGAAGCAATATTATTTACCGCGATTTCATGAAGAAAGGCAGAGAATAATGAGTAACGGATGGATTCCAACAACAGAACGTCTCCCAGATCAACGGGAATTTATCGAGGCTTATGTCCGGGATGCATATGCAGCGGAGTTTCTAGTCACGATCGAGGGAGCTGATAAGGCAACAACGCTGTATTATTCCCAGACGGGTGTCTGGTTCGATGAACAGGGAGAACCGTATAAGGTTGCGGCGTGGATGCCACTTCCGGAAGTGTTCAGAGGATAGAAGGTGATAATTTGCAGGAGAAACGAAGCAGAAAAGAGCAGCGGAGGGACAGACAGCAGCATTATGAGGAACTGGAGAGCCGGCATGATGCAAAGGCGTTGGAGCGATTTAAGCGACCGGCTTACCAGAGCGTAAGCGTTGCGGAATATCTGGCAAGGAAGTATGACATTACAGCGGAGGTGGATACCATTGCAGACCGAAAATTTAAAAAATGAGAATAATGCAAAGAAATCATATCTCAGAAAATACCGGAAGCACGGAAAGCGAATTAAACGGATTGAAGCAGAGATAGATGAGATCCGGAGCATGAAGATGTATCCGTCAATGAATAATGACGGAATGCCGCATGGATCCAGTCAGAATGATTTGAGTTCATATGCGGCGGTATTACAGGAAAGAGAAGAAGAGTTATACCGTGAAGGTGTTAGTCAGGTGCAGTCATATAAGGATATTGCTTTCAGAATCAGCAGGCTTGAAGATCAGGATGAAAGAGATGTTCTGTTTTACAGGTACATAAAAGGGTATGACTGGTGGAAGATAGCACAGATTATGGACTACAGTGAAAGATGGATTTATGAATTACACGGAAGGGCATTGAAAAAGATGGAAATTTCTTAAAGAGTGCAGTTCACTGCAGTTTTGCATATGCTAATATGGTAGAGTCGAAAGACAACAAAAGAGATAATTATTTCATCGAAAAAAGCCGGGTAGCTAATCCGGCTTTTTGCTTTCCTGTTACTTATGCAAAAAAATATGTAAAGGCAACGTAGGTCAGTATGACGCAAACATAACTGAATACAGTTGAATTACATTTTGTAATGAGTTGATGCACTTTAGTGAAAAATGCAACTCCAAATGTGCCAAGTAAAAACAGGAAAAATTGCGTACTAGCCATCATCTCAATTAGGTCTCTCATACGTCTTTCTCCTTTGTTGGTTATTTAAGGACTTACACCGCATGCATACAAATACATGTGATCGCCCGAAAGACGTAAAAACGAAATAAAGATATGGCTTTAACAACGTGGAGAAAATTAAGACGTAACAATTGAGATGATGGCAATTACCGTACCTTAATCAAAGTCCGTAATTGATTGTTCATAGTGTACCTCCTTATGTTTTTCTCCGATGTCAGCTTATGCTGACTATTTCATATTACTGTAAAATGCGGAAAAAATCAAGGATTGCTACAAGTTGTAATTATGTAATAGGAAGTAGTTAGCACAGAGAAAGGTGGTGTTGCAGGATGGCAAGACTTACGGCAAAGCAGAAACGATTTTGTGATGAGTACCTAATTGACTTGAATGCAACACAGGCAGCTATTAGAGCAGGGTATTCACCAAAGGCAGCAACTGCATTGAAGATGCGGATCTGTGAAAAGGAGAAGAGAAAAGATCAGCTGATCCGGGAGAATGAGAAAGTAGAGAAGTACATAGCTGCAATGCCTGATGGAACGGCCAAGGATATATTTGAGATGGTATTTTTGGATGGAATGACGCAGAAAGAAGTTGGGGAGAGCGTTGGATATACACAGTCTATGGTGTCAAAGGTTATTAAAGATATTTTGAAACATTCATAACATTCATATTTTGACTATGTTATTATTATACTGAACTTAGTGAAAAGACAGATTTCCACGTTGAGTTCACTTCCTCGAGAAGTACATACAAAACCCAGAAGGGACGGCTTGGCAACAGGCCGTTCTTTTGCTATGCAAGGAGAAGGATATTGAAGAGAAATAGACCAGACAAGGACGGCACCCACCGCGGAGCTTTTGAAAAGAATAAGAAGAAAATATATGCAACACAGACCGTGTGTGGAATATGTGGGAAACCAGTAGACTTTTCTTTAAAGTATCCGCATCCACTATCACCTTGCATTGATCATATAATCCCGATTGCTAAGGGCGGTCACCCGAGTGATATAGACAATATGCAGTTGGCACACTGGACATGCAATAGGCAGAAGAGTGACAAGCTGATAGATAACAGAGTGGCAAAACAAGACGAAATATTAGGGAACCGAGTGCTTCCACATACGTTTAATTGGAGCAACTATAGACCTAGATAATGCTGACGGACAGGGGGGGTACCTCCCCCACCGCGGGCGCGTGCGGACTTCACACCGTCACTGCGAAAAAAAACACACGCCGGAAAAATAGCGTAGAAAGGAGAAATAAATGGCAGAGTACAGAGGCATAGAGTACCTGAGAAAAAAGCTGAATCGAAAGCGAAGCCGAGTCTTAAGACGGTATGAATTCTATGAGATGAAAAATATAGCACGGGACATGGGGATCGCTACGCCGCCCAGCCTACAATGGTTGCAGGCTGTACTTGGCTGGAATGCAAAAGCTGTAGATTCGATTGCGGATAGGCTTGAATTCAGAGGATTCCGTGACGATAATTTTGACATGACTGGGATATTTAGGATGAACAATCCAGATATTCTGTACGATTCTGCGACGTTGTCGGCATTGATTTCTTCCTGCTGTTTCATATATATATCGAAGGGAGAAGATGATTTCCCGAGATTGCAGGTAATTGATGGGGCGAATGCAACTGGCATTATTAATCCAATCACGAATCTTCTTACGGAAGGCTATGCGGTTCTGGAACGTGACGATTACGGAAAAGCGACTGTAGAGGCTTATTTTGTGGAAGGGTGGACGGTAATATACAGAAATGGAATTCCGGATCAACTTTTTGAAGAGAATGTGCCAGCACCATTATTAGTGCCAATTATATTCCGGCCAGATGCCAAGAGAGCATTTGGACATTCTAGAATCAGCCGGGCATGTATGTCAATCACAGAATCGGCCATGAGAACCTTGAAGCGGTCTGAGATTACAGCCGAGTTCTACTCATTTCCGCAAAAATATGTAGTTGGTCTGGATCCAGATGCGGAACAGATGGATAAGTGGAAAGCTACCGTATCAAGCCTCCTGCAATTTGATAAGGACGAGGACGGAGATTCGCCAACCTTGGGACAGTTCCAGCAGCAGTCTATGGCACCACATCTAGATCAGCTTAAAATGTTTGCTGCATTGTTTGCTGGAGAGACTGGGTTGACATTAGATGATCTAGGATTTGCAACGGAGAATCCGGCTAGCCAGGAAGCAATCAAGGCATCACACGAGAATCTGAGACTGACAGCAAGAAAGGCACAGCGAGCATTTGGCAGTGGATTTCTGAATGTTGGCTATCTGGCTGCGTGCCTACGTGATGATTATCAATATTACCGGAACCAGGTATATATGACTACACCAATCTGGGAGCCAGTGTTTGAACCAGATGCAGCAATGCTGTCCAATATTGGGGATGGAGCAATTAAGATTAACCAGGCAGTGCCAGGATATTTCAATGCAGATAACTTAAGAGATTTAACTGGAATTAACATGAGCAATCTGCCAGTAACTCCGGAGGTGTAGACTATGGAGGACATCACACCAGGACTTTTGGAGAAGATACAGAAACAATTCTATCATGATATTGAAAAGAGCAGCATCATTAAAAACTTCAAGAAACAGGCACAGAGAGGTAAGACTTCATACAGCCAAGCGAACGAGGTGGCACAAGAGATTGGGAAAATCTTAGCGCAATCATATTCGGACAATTTATCATCTGATATATTGCCAGATGGAAAGATGTATTATAACATTGCTTCCAGAGTATTGGACCCGACGTTGAGGGGAGCTTATGAGATGGTGGCAGATAATGCAGCTATTGTACAGAAGATCGTGAACGAAGCAGCAGGCATAGGAATTAAAACAATAAGAGCACAAATCCAACAGGATAATATAGACGGTATTGTAAATCGGATTTCAAGTGAGGAATATTTCGACGATGTGAAATGGATTCTCGATGCACCTGTACGGAATTTGGTTCAGAAAGCAATGGACGATACTGTTAAGAAAAATGCAGATTTTCATGCAAAAGCTGGATTGAGACCAAAGATTATACGGAGATCATCTGGACATTGTTGTGAATGGTGTAATCAGGTAGCCGGAACCTATGTATATCCAGATGTTCCTAAAGATGTGTTTCGGAGACATGATAATTGTGATTGCATTGTTGAGTATTATCCGGGAGACGGTAAAAAGCAAAATGTATGGACAAAAGAATGGAAATACGAAAAAGAATCTGATAAAATAGAAGAAAGAAAACTGCAGGGATTAAGTCCGGAATCAGATGCGATTATACGAAATATACGGGAAAAGATAATTCCGGAACAAAATCGTGAAAAAATTGCATCACGACAGGAAATACATCGACAAGGGACAAAGATGTATGAAGCCAGAAAAAAGAGTCTGGAAGCAAAAGGACAATTTGGACCTTCTTACATTACGGTATCGAACGAAGAAATTCAATCGCTAGTAAAGGAATTTTCAGGGACAGGAATTATTAAATATAATAGTCAAGGTAATTGGGATTCAAAAGAAATCATAACGACAAATGATAAAATCATAGGAGTAGTTGTTGATAATCGAAACGGAAATAGTGCAGAGACATCTGTGTTTAAGATTCACTACGCTAAAGATGGAATGCATATAGTTCCAGATTATCCAAGTAAAAAGAGGTGAGAGTTATGACATACGAGGAAATAAAAGACTTCATAGGTAAACAAGTCATCGTAAGAGATGTCGGAGGAAAAAGTTTTAAAGGTATTATAACTAATACGGAGAGTGAGTATGATACATCATCTGGAAAAGAAGAAATAGAATTAGATGCCGGAAAAGTATTTTATGGAATTCCACTAGATGAGGTAAAAAATATAATAGAAATCAATTAAGCTGCCAGATTATTCTGGTGGCTTATATTTTTGAGGAGGCTACATGGGAGAAATAAGGAAGGGGCGGCAGACCCCGACGCAATCTGTCGTGTTGCCTTATTCTTCAACATATGGAGCTGAAGCAATAGACATTTACAATTCGACAAGAAGAACTGCACAGGAGTGGCAGGAGCTTCTACTGTCAGACATTTTGGCCGTAAACGAAGAGGGGTTATGGGTACATACCAAATTCGGGTATTCAGTCCCAAGGCGTAATGGAAAGAATGAAATTGTTGCAATAAGAGAGATGTATGGATTAAAGAAAGGCGAAAGAATCCTACATACAGCACATAGAACCACAACTACACACAGCGCATGGGAACGACTTTCGAATTTGCTAAAGAAAGCAAATATCGAAGTCGTTTCTTCGTATAAGGCATTTGGAAAAGAACATTTGGAAGTTGCTGGCGGTGGAATTATCGAATTCCGAACCAGAACATCAAAAGGTGGTCTGGGAGAAGGATTTGATTTACTGATTATCGATGAGGCACAAGAGTACCAAGATGATCAGGAGAGCGCATTAAAATATGTCGTAACAGATAGTAAGAATCCACAGACAATATTTTGCGGAACACCACCAACTCCAGTCAGCTCCGGAACGGTTTTCACAAAATTCCGTAAGGCAACATTGGAAGGACAAACGGTTAACTCCGGGTGGGCAGAATGGTCAGTGCCGGAGCAGACAGATATAAGAGATATAGACGCCTGGTATGAGACAAATCCATCTCTAGGAACAGTATTCACGGAAAGATCTGTAACTGATGAGATCGGTTCAGATCCGATTGATTTTAATATCCAGCGATTAGGATTATGGATTCGCTATAATCAGAAATCAGCTATCAGCGCAACAGAATGGAATGAACTAAAAGCTGATGACCCACCGGAGCTTACAGGAGATCTTTTTGTGGGAATCAAATACAGCAAAGATGGGAATGTGGCAATGGGAGTTGCATCTAAAACAAACGATGGAAAGATATTTCTTGAATGTATTGATTGCCGTGAGGTACGTGCAGGAGATACATGGATATTAGCATATTTGAAAGAATGGAAAGCAAGGAAGGTGATTATTGATGGTGCATCAGGGCAGCAGTTAATGGAAAATGAAATGAAAGATTATGGTATAAAGAATTCACACCTACCCACTGTGAAGGAAATCATCGCAGCAAATGCCTCATTCGAACAGGGATTATATCAGAGGAATATAGTTCATTCTGGTCAGCCGTCACTGGTACAGGTAGTAAGTAACTGTGAAAAACGGTCGATTGGGACCAATGGAGGTTTTGGCTACAAGGCAATGAAGGAGGAAATGGAAGTTGCATTGCTCGACAGTATAATTCTTGCATACTGGGCGTGCAGTGAGACAAAAACCAAGAAAAGAAAACAAAGAATTAGTTGTTAAAGGACACCTGAACAGGGTGTCTTTTTGCATATTACGCAACCCAGCGGTTAATGGAGAAAGGAGCAACAAAAATGGCAGAATTTACACCAATTACAACACAGGAGCAGCTTGATAAAGTAATCGGAGAGCGCATTGCGGGAGTGAAAGCAAAATATGAAGGCTTTGATGATTACAAGAAAAAAGCAGAAGATTATGATGCTCTAAAAGTAAAATCCGATGGTTTTGAACGGCAGATTGCAACGTTGAACAAGGAAATTAACGGTGATGGAGAAAAGAACCTCGGATACAAGAAACAGCTTGAAGAGGCGCAGGGCAAGATCAAGGGATACGAGACCAGTTCTCTCAAGATGAGAATTGCACATGAAAATGGAATCCCATATGAACTTGCAGGCAGATTAAGTGGATCTGATGAAGAGGAAATTAAGAAAGATGCCGAGACAATGGCAAAATTCTTGAGAAAAAAAGATGTTCCTCCACTTGCAGGAGGAGATCCACAAAAAATTGATGACAAAAAGACAGCAATGAAAGGCATGCTGGCTAGTTTGAAAGGAGAATAAAAAATTATGGCAACATCAAAAGGAACAATGTTTGACCCTACACTGGTCAAAGATCTTATTACAAAAGTAAAAGGGAAGTCAGCACTGGCTGCATTATGTGGTCAGGCACCGATTCCATTCAATGGATTGAAAGAAATGATTTTTTCTATGGACAATGAAATTGATATTGTCGCAGAAAATGGAAAGAAAACCGAAGGCGGTATTGCTATCGCACCAGTTAAAATTGTACCGGTTAAGTTTGAATATGGTGCAAGAATCTCTGATGAATTTATGATTGCTACAGAAGAAGAACAGTTGGATATTTTAACAGCGTTTAATGATGGATTTGCGAAGAAAGTAGCGAAAGGACTTGACCTTGCAGCTATGCATGGTATTAACCCAAGAACGGGAACAGCATCTTCCGTAATTGGAGACAATCATTTTGATGCGAAAGTTACGCAAACTGTAGATTATGCGTCAGCAACACCGGATGCAAATCTGGAAGATGCGATTGCGGTAGTAGATGGTTCTGAAGGAGATGTAACAGGACTCGCGCTTTCGAAGACGTTTGGATCAGCGATGGCAAAAGTCAAAGCGAATGGAATCAAGCAGTATCCGGAATTTGCATTTGGAGCATCACCTGCAACATTTAACGGAATCCCGACAAGCGTCAACAAAACTGTATCTAGTGGAACAACGAAAGACCACGGTATTATTGGGGACTTCCAGGGAGCGGTTAAATGGGGATATTCAAAGGAAATCCCTATGGAAATTATTCAGTATGGTGATCCTGACAACTCAGGAAAAGACTTAAAAGGATATGGTCAGATCTATATCCGTGCAGAAGTATATCTGGGATGGGGAATCCTGGTGCCAGAATGGTTTGTAAGAATTAAGGAGGCATAGTATGAAGTATAAAAATACAAAAACGGGCGCAATTATTGAGACGAGTGCAAAGGTTTCTGGTGAAAACTGGGAACCTGAGATTGATGAAGAGCCTGAGGAGAAAAAAACGCCATCTAAAAACCAGGGGGCTGGAAAAAATAAATCACAAGAGGGTACAGAATAATGGAGTCATTTGCTACATTAGAAGATATATCTATTCTGTGGCGAGAACTTAAGGAATCCGAGTATAGCAAGGCAGAGCAGCTTCTGACAGTTGTCTCGGATTCTCTGAGATATGAAGCCAACAAAGTCGGAAAAGATTTGGATAAAATGATTGAACAGAATGAGGCGTTGCGAAACGTTGCGAAATCTGTGACCGTTGATGTGGTAGCGCGTACACTTATGACATCGACAGACACAGAGCCAATGACACAGATGTCTCAATCAGCTCTGGGCTATTCTGTGACAGGAACATATCTGATTCCTGGAGGCGGTTTATTCATTAAGAAATCCGAGTTATCCAGACTAGGTCTTAGAAGACAGAGAGTTGGGGTGATGGATATTTATGGCATCGATGATCAAGGGAATTCCAGTAACACTGTATGAGAAGACAGTAATTGGAAAAGATGAATTTGATCACCCATTATACCGAGAGACACCAGTGACAATTGAGAATGTGCTTGTAGCTCCGGCATCGACCACGGAGATTCTGGACACATTAAATCTGACCGGAAAGAAAGCGGTATACAATATTGCAATTCCGAAAGGAGACAATCACACTTGGCAGGATTGCCGGGTGGATTTCTTCGGAATGTCTTGGCAAGTGATTGGGTTTCCACAACAAGGTATTGAAGAGAATATCCCGTTAGAATGGAATCAAAAATGGCAGGTGGCGTTATATGGGTAAGACGAAGATTGTTTTGAACCGTGCTGGTGTTAGAGAGTTAATGCAGTCCACAGAAATGCAGGCAATCCTTGTGGAACATGCGAGTAAGATAGCCAGTGCATCAGATGCAGAAGTATATGTAGCACAGACGCGAGCGGTTGTAAAGGTATGCGGAGATGATGGTAATAACGGATTATTGAAGGCGGTTGGAAAGCATGGTGGAAAAAATCGTTAAGGATTATCTGCAGTCCAGTCTTGAAATACCGGTTAGGCTGGAAGAAGAGGATGATCTTGGAAATGAATATGTATTGATTGAAAAGACTGGATCTGGCGAAGAAAATCATATTGCATCAGCAACTCTTGCTATCCAGTCTTATTCAGGATCTCTTTACGGGGCGGCAACTCTCAATGAGAGAGTGAAAGAAGCAATGAAAAAAATTGTTGAAATGGATGATATCAGTAAATGTCAGCTTAACAGCGACTACAACTATACGGACACAACCAGGAAGAAATATCGGTATCAGGCTGTATACGATATGGTTCATTTCTGATGAAGGAGGATAAAAATGTCAGATGCTAAAAATGTAAGTACAGGTAAGCCGAAAGTAGGCGGTGCAATTTTTAGAGCACCGCTCGGAACAGAATTGCCGACAGATGCAACTACAGCATTAAATGCAGCATTTAAGTCACTTGGATATTGTTCAGAGGATGGATTTACTAATTCTAACAGTCCGGAAACTGACAACAAAAATGCTTGGGGCGGCGATACTGTATTGAATATGCAGACCAGTAAGAAAGATAATTTTAAATTTACGATGATCGAGGCACTGAACGTGGAGGTTCTGAAGAGTGTTTACGGAGATGATAATGTTACCGGAACACTTGAGGAAGGGATTACGGTAAAAGTAAATGCAGATGAAGCAGAACAGAATGCGTGGGCTGTGGATATGATTCTGAAAGACGCAGTGAAGCGTATCGTTATTCCGTGTGCAAGCATTACGGAAGTCGGAGACATTGTATATAAGGACGATGATGCGATTGGATACGAGACAACGTTATCGGCAGTACCGGATGCGGACGGACAGACACATTACGAATATATTAAGGGGAATAAGAAATAATGAAGGGAAAAACAAGCAGTGGTTTTGAGTATGAGTTAGATGAAGCGGCGTTGGATGATTATGAACTTCTGGAAGATCTATGTGAAATGGATGAAGGAGACATGACAAAAACAATCAGCGTATTAAACCGTCTTCTTGGAACAGAACAGAAAGAACGTTTGAAAGAACATTTACGAATGGAGAACGGAAGGGTACCGGCGTCGAAAATGATGAATGAAATTGGAGAAATTTTCAGAAATGTAAAAGAAGGAAAAAACTCTTAGCCCTCGCCTACATGCTTAATTTAGATAAGGACGCACTTTTGTGCGATCTTGCAGAAACATATCATATCTATGATTATAAGTCGTTGCCGTGCAGAATGGTAGCGACTTTTTCTTGTGGGTTGAGGGAAAATTCGAGAATTAAAATGAAAATAGCAGGGATTGAGCCGATACCGGAACAAATGCTTATGGCGGCTATTGCGGATGGAACGCGCATGACTGCCTGGTTGCAATCTGAGGATGGAGCGACCGGGAAAAACCGTCCGAAGTCATTGCTTGGAATGATCCTGGGCGATGGAAAGGAAAAATCTAAAGAAATTCAGACATTTGATTCTGGAGAAGATTTTGACAGAGAATGGGCGAAATTGACGGGAAAGGAGGAATAAGATGGTTACAGAACTTGCAAAGGCATATGTGCAGATCATACCGTCCGCCGAAGGAATACAAGGAAGAATTCAAAAAGAAATAGAGCCGGAAGCAGACTCAGCTGGAAGTTCTTTCGGCGGGAAAATGGTTGGCATGATCAAAAAGGTTATTGCCGCAGCAGCAATCGGGAAAGCTCTGTCAGCAAGCATCAGTGAAGGCGCAGCACTCGAACAGAGTCTTGGTGGAATCGAAACATTATTTAAAGATTCTGCCGATAAAGTGAAAGCAAATGCGGCAAAAGCCTACCAGACAGCGGGAATGAGTGCAAATGACTACATGGAACTCACTACAAGCTTTTCAGCGAGCCTTCTTAGTTCCCTTGCTGGCGACACCTCCAAAGCTGCAGATGTGGCAGATATGGCAATGGTAGATATGTCTGATAATGCGAATAAGATGGGAACCAATATGGAAGACATCAAAAATGCATATCAGGGATTTGCCAAACAGAACTATACAATGCTGGACAACCTGAAGCTTGGATATGGTGGTACGAAGTCGGAGATGGAACGTCTTCTGGCAGATGCACAGAAGATCAGTGGCGTGGAATACAACATTGATAATCTGGCAGATGTTTACAGTGCAATCCATGTGATCCAGGGACAATTGGATATTACCGGGACGACAGCCAAAGAAGCGGCAACGACTATATCTGGATCGTTCAACCAGATGAAAGCAGCGGCTAAAAATGTAATGGGAGAAATTGCTCTGGGAATGGATGTAGGACCGGCACTTAATGAACTGGCGAATACGATCATAACCTTTGCAGTTGGAAATCTGCTTCCGGCAGTATGGAATGTTATATCTGCACTTCCATCAGCAATCGTTACATTTGTAACGGCACTCGGTCCACAACTGTTTGCTGCAGTGTCTGGACTGATTCCGCAAATTGCAAGCGGAATCACAACAGGAATACCGACTCTTTATCAGAGCGCAATGCAGCTTATGGATCAGTTTAATATCGGAATCCAGGAGCAACTCCCGATCTTGTTGCAGAATGGTGTGGATTTCATAACAAACATTGTGAATGGAATCTTGCAAAATTTACCGCAAGTAATAACGATGGCGGGCAATATTATTACATATTTTGCCAACACAATTATTTCTATGTTTCCGACTGTTTTGAGTGCAGGTGCATCATTGCTGCTGAAACTTGTAAATGGCATCATAAATAATTTGCCACAGATTGCCCAGGCAGCAGTGACTACAATCGTGCGTTTTGTAGCGTCAATTGGTCAGAATCTTCCACAGATTCTTCAGAGTGGTATTACGATTATCGCTAAGCTGGCAGCAGGCTTGATACGTGCTATTCCGAATTTGGTTGGACAGATACCGGCAATTATCAGCGCAATTGTGAATGCTTTTACGAGCCAGAACTGGGGAAGTATTGGAATCAATATCATAAGCGGTATCGCATCCGGACTTCGTTCGGCGGCACATATGCTATGGGATGCTGTAAAAGGTGTTCTTGGTGGATTTAAAGAAAATGTTCTGGCATTCTTCGGGATTCACTCACCGTCACGTTGGGGAATGTTTGTTGGAGAGATGATAGACACCGGTATTGCGAATGGACTTACCGGAAACACATCGTTGATCTCTAATGCTGCAGAAGAACTCCAAAAATCACTCAAGAAACCTGTCGGGACAAGCTTGGATTTTGCGGTTTCTGGAAGAAATAGCACTGAAAACGAGAACAATGCGCTCATTGAAAAACTGGAACAGTTGTTGGAGTATTTGAAAACAACATCCAAACGAGGAGAAACTATCGTGATCAATCTGAATGACAGAGAGGTAATGAGAGTATTAAGAGAAATGGGGGTTGTGCTTGAATGATTGAGATCAAATATGTGTGTTCCAATGGAGAGGAATATAATCTGATTGGTGATAAGATGAGAGCAACCTCCGGATATTTCCACGCTTACGAATGGATACCAAATACTACAGAAAAAGAAATGGGAGTGGCGGTAAATTCTTTCACGAAAGAACCGGTGGTGTATGATATTACACTTACGGTGCGAGGGAAAGAATTTGAGAGAAAGCAGTTTCTGAATAAGCTTACCAATGCGTTTGAATATGATGTGGTGAATCTGTCACCTGGAAGGATTTATTATGGAAAATATTACATTGACGGATATATAAAGAAATCGAGCAATGAGGTTTCAGGTGAAAATAATAGTAGAACAGATTGCAAGATAGAAATATACTGTCCGTACCCGTTTTGGTCAATGGAACAGGAACAGAGCTTTTATCCGGATTCGGCAAACAAAGGAGAAGCATACGGATTTTTGGAATATCCGTATGACTATCCATATGATTATTCAAGAAAAAGCGCTGGCACACAGAACTGGTTTATTGATCATTTTCGTGATAATAATTTTGAAATTGTGATATATGGACCATGTGCAGATCCAAGAATCATTATCAATGATTATCCATATCAGATATATGAGACTTTGGAAAATGGAGAATACATTTTGATAAAGAGCAGGGATAAGACGATTACGAAATATCTTGGAAATGGAACGATCCAAAACATTTTTGCGAAAAGAGCAAAAGATAAAAGTGTGTTTTCTTTAATTCCGTCAGGCATGCTGACATTGAACTGGAGTGGCGAATTTGGTTTTGATATCAAAGTGTATAAGGAGAGGAGCGTGCCAGAATGGAGTTAATCTACACAGATCCAAATGGTAAAGAACTTGGATATATCCTAAATGCAAATATTGATATGGAAATCGGAGAGGATGAAAAGAACTCCATAAATGATTTTGAAATTGAATTTAAACGGTCAGGTTGGGATGGAACGATTGAATTTGGAAGCCAACTGTATGTTCCTGATACGGAGTATGGTGGGATTGTACAGGAAATCTCGACAAGTACAAAGGCGAATAGCATTACCACAAAAGGGTATACGTGGCGTGGAATGATGACAAAGAAGATTATTCAGCCTGGAAGTGGACAGGACTATGCAACGGTAGAAGGCGAACTGAATACGATCGTAAAGCAGAAAGTGCAGGAGGCTTTCCCAGGGCTTTTTTACGGCGTGAGTGAAGATACCGGTGTAGAAGTAACGAATTATCAGTTCGATCGGTATTGCACACTTCATGAAGGACTCCGAAAAATGCTGCAGTCTGTTGGATATCGTATGGAAATTAAGTATATCCAGGGCGATAAATACGAAATGGGATACGTGCAGGTAAAAGCAGTGCCTATTGTAGATTATTCATCGGAATATGAATTTTCAAATGATCAGAATATGAACTTCAAAATGGATGATAACAGAAGAGGCGTTAATCATTTGATTTGTCTTGGAAAAGGAGAATTGAAAAATCGCCTGGTAATTCATCTGTATGTTGGACAGAATGGGGAAATAGGACAGGAGCAGTATTTTAAAGGGACGGATGAAATTGTGGAAATCTACGACAGTTCAGGATCGGAACGAGATGATCTTCTGAAAAATGGGATAAAAAAACTGGAAGAATCAAAGAATAAAACGGAATATGATATGACTATGGAGAAAATCGAAGGAAACATGGATGTTGGAGATGTTGTAGGTGGACGAGATTATCTTACCGGTGCAAGCATGAAGAAACCAATCGGACGTAAGATTTGGACAATTTCAGAAGGTAAAGAAAAAATAGAATATAAATTGGAAGGAGAGTCTTAATGGATATCATCACAGGATATACAGGAAGTCCACATGTTACTGCTGAACAGGACAGAGATGTGAATATAGGAATTTTTGGAGCAGAATCATACGTTTTGCGAACTGGATCACAGTTAAAGGCTGAAGTGTCGTCAAATAATGAAATCAAGGTACGTGATGGAGTTATCATGCATCAAGGGTGTGCTGCATCAATCAAAAAGAATACATATGATTCACTAACGATTGCAAATGGGTCACAGGGAATGAAGAGAGTAGACCTTATCGTGGCACGATACAGCAGGGATCAGAACACAAAAGAAGAATCACTTGTGTTGAAAGTAATTCAAGGAACGCCAAAAGAAAGCGGTCCGGCAGTACCAGGATATACTACAGGAGATATCCAAGCTGGGGATTTGATTGCGGACATGCCGTTGTATCAGGTAACTCTTAATGGACTTAATATTACAGAAGTGAAGCAGCTGTTTGCGACACGGGATTCGATTGCTGAATTAAGTAGCAATTTAACAAAAGCAAATAACATTTTAACCAATATGGAAAGTAATTTAATGGCTATAAATACATATCACATGACACTTAATACTTCTAATGTTAAAACGCCCGATTCATGGATTGAGTGTAATAGAATTGGAAATCTGGTAATGATCAATGGATGTGCCAAGATTACAAAAGCGGTTAATACATATTCCGTTTTAAACATTGCGAGCGGAGCACCTGTACCATGTTGTAATGAACAACTTTATACTGTGGCAATAGCACAAGATAATACTTATTCCAACTGTTTCCTTGAAGTTAGTAAAAGCGGTGCTGTTAATCTTCTGGTTAGATGGCAAAAAGCATCGTCAGGGGATATCTTTTATTACGAATTCTGCTATATATGCAAATAGTCATTATTTTATCCGGATTGCCCGGAGTTCAATACCATTTACATTTCTAGGTTGACTGCTCCAAAAAGCAATACCGTATGTGCCAGCAGGAACTTTTTCGATACAGGTACTGGTTAATATTGGGTAAAAACCGTTACCAAAGTTCATATAAAACGTATTTTGGGTTCGCGTTGAATTTATTCCAGTTATCCCCATTATAAACGCATCATAGCTTTGACCTTTGGCACAGGGAGTTGCTTTTAGTGTAAAGATATAAGTACCGGCGGGAATGGTCACAGTGGACACGTTATTCACCCAGGTTTCTTTTTTAGAATATGAATAATTATCTTTTATGCCACTCCAGTATTCAGTTCCTATGACATTCAAGCTATTATTTGCTTTTATCAAATCTGCTTTTATATTTGCCAAATTGCTACTTAATTCAGTACGCCAGTTGATATACTGAAAGCAAAAAGGAGCAATGTATGGAAGCGAAAATAATGGATGTATTGCGAAGAATGCAGCTGATTCTTGATGAAGTACAGCTGCGGGAGCTAAAAGAAGTGCTGCAGATGACATTTACCGTGTGCAGAGTAATCCAGGAAACGGACCTGCAGGTTGTAGACAGGAGCTGGGAAGTGGATCTGGAAGAGTTTCTGATGAGTAAAGCACTGGAAGGAAAAGCATCAAAGACAGTGAAGCAATATCAGTATGAACTGGTTCGGTTACTGACCTATATCAATAAGCCAGTGAAGAACATAGATTCTGGAGATATTTCTGGATTCATGCGGGCTTATAAAATGATCCGCAAGGTAGCAAACCAGACACTAAAGAATGTCCGGGCAGTGTATAGCAGTTTCTTCGGATGGCTGCGAGATCGTGACCGGATTCGGAGAAATCCGATGGTGCTGGTGGAATCTATAAAAGTAGAAAAGAAGATCCGGAAACCATATACTGATGAAGAACGGGAGCGGATGCTTCGTAAATGCAGCAGTCTTCGGGATAAAGCGTTACTAGAATTCCTATATAGCACAGCAGTCAGAGTATCGGAGCTTTCAGAGATTAACAGGGAAGATATCCGGTATGCGAATAAAGAGCTGATTGTATATGGAAAAGGAGCGAAAGAAAGGACGGTGTACATCAATGAACGAACCAACATGTACTTGAAAGAATATCTGGAAAGCAGAAAAGACAATGATCCGGCACTATTTGTCGGAAGCAAGAAACCGAATAGCCGGCTGACGAAAACAGGAATTGAGGATATCATCCGGCGGATTGGAGAGAAGGCAGGCGTAGAAAATGCGCATCCGCATCGATTCCGGAGGACGGCTCTGACAAATGCATTGAACCGCGGAATGCCTCTGCAGGAGGCTATGATATTTGCGGGACACGCAAAGTCAGAGACAACCATGCGATATTGTACAGTGAATCAGGAAGGTGTACGGTATCATCACTTTAAATATTTAAGCGCATAAGTAAATAAACTTATTTATTTACACTCGGCATTGGTCGGGTGTTTTTGTTATGCGCTTTTATATATGTAACTTTATCAACCAGTAAAAGGAGGGATTCTGAACTAAGTAGCAAAATGGAGAAAACCGAGCTGACAAACGAGCGGATTATTGGAAAAGTCAACGGAAAAAATTTGTATGAAAAAATCGTGCTAGTAAACGATATCACGCTTAGTAAGAGTGCAAATCTTACCAAAGCGTACATTCCTCATGGCGTTCCTGTAATGAATCAGGTTATTTCATGTGAAGTATTATGCGGAAGATACAAATTGCCATACATTGACGAAGCAGGAATAGTTCATACTTTTTTATATCTGGTAGATGAAAAAAAAATTACTTTAATAAATAATGCTGAGTGGAAAAACTATGCATTTAAATTTATTTTACGCTACACAAAATATGACTAATAATCTCTTTTGACGCATAGCCATCTTATAGATAAGTCACGTATAGTATCGCCTGCTTTTCCAAATATATAGGCGTATCCGTTCGCACCTCTTCCGATCGTTGGACTTCCAGTTATTGTGCCACTTTCCCAAGTTAAAACAGACGCGGATACAACCTGATACTCTTTCATGTTTATGCCGGATATTTCCACAACGCCATATCCGGCATTTATTATCCTCACCGAACTGTATGAAACATCGATAATTTTTAAGGATTTGCTATTTAGTTCAGAATCCCTCTAAAAAGAAGAAAGGGGCAAACAGAAAAATGAAAATCACATTCAATGATGGTCAGGAACTGCAGATCCAGCAGGTCACTGAACAGACGGATGGCGCACTTCTGATCAAGACCATTTCAGCACACGAGGATCAGCTGAAGACTTTATTCTCTGATCAGACAACAACTAAGAGAATGTCTGTGAGCGAACGGGATGCAGATACCGTTGTGTATGAAAACTACACAAAGCTCGATGCAATCGTGAAGTACACGGCCGGCATTCTTGGTGTGTTAATGTACCGGGAAGGAGAAGATCCGGACAGCCGGATAGCAGCTCTGGAGGCAAGACTTAAAGAGGCAGAAGAGAAAAATACAGACCTGCAGTCAAGAGTCGAAAAAGCGGAGGAGAAAAATGAAATGCTCGAAGGATGCATTTTGGAAATGTCTGAAACGGTATATCAGTAAAACGATAATTGTATTAACCATTTTATTCATATTATTACAAATTTCAGGAGGAAAAGAAATGATGGCAATGTTATGGGCACAGCAGATTATGTTAGGAAAGAAAACTTATTCACAGGTACCGAGACTTTTAAAGGACAAAGTAAAAGAAATCCTGATCGATTCAGGAGTAGAAAATCTGGTAACGGAAGAATAATGGAAGAATGAGGTACATGAAAGTGGAACAGGCAAACTATATCAAGGCAATTTTTACGGCAGTATTTGCTTTCCTGTCGGCGCTTCTTGGAGTGCTTGCAGTGCCGGTGATCCTGCTGGTGGCATGTAATCTGATTGATTATGCTACCGGACTTATGGCAAGCAAATACAGAGCACAGGATATCAATTCCTATAAAAGCATCAGAGGAATCTTCAAAAAGGTATCCATGTGGCTATTGGTTGTTGTAGGAGCAATAATTGACGAAATGCTTCTATATGCATCCGCCTCGATCGGCTGGAAGTCACCGGTTACATTTCTGGCGGCGTGTGTCGTGGCAATGTGGCTGATCTGCAATGAGATTATCAGTATTTTAGAGAACATTCAGGACATGGGAGTGAATATCCCGGCATTTATGCAGCCGCTTGTGAAACACATCCGATCGCAGGTAGAAGATCAGGTGAAAGTGGATAATGATTCAGAGGGCGAATAATCGTCCTCTTTTTATTTGGAAGGAGAATGTATTATGGCAATGAATGGAATTGATATTGCAAGTTACCAGAGTGGAATCGACCTCAATGTGGTTCCATACGATTTTGTAATTATTAAGGCAACGGAGGGAACAGGCTACACAAATACAGACTTCGCCAGAGCTTATGCACAGGCGAGACATGCTGGAAAGTGCCTTGGTATTTACCATTATGCAAACGGTGGCAACGTTCAGGCAGAAGCGGATTACTTTCTGAACAAGGTTGGCGGTCGCTTGGGTGAAGCAATTCTCTGCCTTGACTGGGAGGGGAAGAATAACCCGGCGTTCGGTAGCTCTGACTTTGCATGGTGTAAATCGTGGCTTGACTATGTGTACCAGAAAACAGGTGTACGTCCGCTTTTGTACTGTTCGCAGTCAATCGCATACAAATTTGCAAACATTGGCAATTATGGACTCTGGATTGCGCAGTATGCAGATGATAGTCCGACCGGGTACCAGGATGCACTGTGGAACGAGGAAGCGTACACCTGTGCTATCCGGCAGTACAGCTCACATGGCAGACTGAATGGGTGGAATGGTGACCTTGATCTGGATAAATTCTACGGAGATAAGGACGCATGGAACAAATACGCCGGAAAAGGAAACGCCATTAAGCCGACACAGCCATACGAGCCAGAAGGGAATACACCTTCTGGCACTACACTTGATCTGGCAGTTGGAGTCATGCAGGGAAAATACGGAGATGGAGAGAAGAGAAAGAAAGCACTTGGAACACGCTATGTAGAGGTACAGGCCTTTATCGACCGGATCTACTCGCTGTCTGCAGATGCACTGGTTAACGAAACAAAGACCGGTAAATATGGAAATGGAGATACAAGGAAGATTGTTCTCGGCAGCCGGTATACGGAAGTACAGAACAAGATCAACGTTGCGTTTGCCAGAAAATCAAATGAGCAGATCGCACAGGAAGTTCTTGCTGGTAAATGGGGCAACGGAAATGACAGAAAGAATCGTCTTTCAGCTGCCGGATATGACTACAATACGATTCAGAATATCGTGAACGGTAAGTCAGGTGCTTCATCCGCACAGTATTACACCGTGCAGAGCGGAGATACGCTTTCCGGTATCGCATCCAAGTATGGCACATCCTACCAGAAGGTTGCGCAGTTGAATGGAATCAGCAATCCGAATGTGATCTATGTTGGTCAGAGACTGCGGGTGAAATAAATCACGGTTGACAGCGCCAAACATGAGGACTTATAATTCCCTTAAAATAAGAAGAAATAACTTTATAGGTTGTGGCAAAATGGTTGACCCAATGGGGTTCTAAAGCACTTGGTGATCAGGGGTATTCTCCATCGGAAATCCTCCGCTATTATTACGGAGATGATATTTACATCAACACCGCAGAAGAAATTTCAGGCATTCCGTCTTCATGGCCAGGGTATACCCTTTCCCAGGGCTCTTCTGGTACAAAAGTCCGGCAAATGCAGGAACAGCTAAATGTTATTGCCGGTGCATACCCGGTGATTCCGAAAATCACAGTTGACGGTATTTATGGCCCGGCAACAGCAGCGTCCGTCAGCAAATTCCAGTC
>ENA-OZGU01000511-OZGU01000511.1-human-gut-metagenome-genome-assembly--contig:-NODE-511-length-27338-cov-14.679581_pt1 | contig 27338 bp, 29 predicted proteins | sample MGYA00244662_ERZ653670 | MGnify/ENA primary metagenome ERZ653670 (study PRJEB26926, sample SAMN06165224) | human gut metagenome | biome: ENVO:00009003; feature: ENVO:2100002; material: ENVO:00002003...
AAGGTTTTACATACTGTTCCAGAAATGTCCGCTGGGATATTTCAACATCATTATAATCCCTTCCCGCATTCACTGCCCCATAACCTGCAAAATGCTTTAGGCATGCCGCTATTTTGGTATCAGCTTTCTGCTGATAGCCATCTACCATTGCTTTTCCCATGATCCCGTTTACATATGGATCTTCTCCAAAGGATTCCATTATCCTTCCCCATCTTGGATCTCTTGAAACATCAATCATAGGAGAAAATGTTGCCCTGAGCCCTTCTGAAGATGCCTCCAAGGCAGCTATAGAAGCCGCCTCAGACACCAGTTCCGGATGAAAGGAGCACGCCTGCCCCAATGGAATCGGATAAATTGTCCGACATCCATGGATAACATCTGCCATAAAGATAAGCGGAATATGATGGGGATGTTGTTCCATATATCTGCTCTGGATATCATAAATTTTATCTTTTCCAATCACTCCAAGCACTGAACCGGCATATTGAACAATCCATTCCGGTGGTAACTGTTCCCCAACAACACCTGTGAGTACCGCCTCTTTATCGAAGTATACACCAGTGAGCTGCACCATCTGTCCTATTTTTTCCTGTAATGACATTTCTGACAGCAATTGCTGTAATTCATGTATTTCCATAAATATACCCCTTCTTTCTGCGAAAGACACCAATGCGTCATGAAACACAGGTTCTGTCCTTCGCGATCTAATTTTTTGCCCCTCTGATATTACTCTATCACAATTTCCAAATCCTCATAAATGCCAGCTTTCAGACTATCTCCGAACCTGTAAAACATCGGTATCCAATCTTCTGCCGCGCGATAAATCACAGCAGATTCCCGTATTGGGTCAATGATCCAATATTCTTTCACGCCACTTAAAAGATATAATGCCTGCTTCCTGCCGTAGTCTATTGACTTGCTGGACGGTGACACGATCTCGATAACCCAATCCGGCGCGCCATGACATCCCTTTTCGTCAATCTTCTCTGGGTCGCAGATCACCGATATATCAGGTTCCACAAGATTTTCGTTCCCGTCTGCGTCCTGTTTTTTCTAATTTCTTTCTGAGGTCTGACCCCAATGTAGATATCGTCACCTCGTTTTCTGCTAATCATACTATAATCTTACTTCTCAGTTTTATTATAACCAGTTTACACACGTTTCTCAATCCATATTTCCCACGAAAGTCCCCGCTGTCTGATCTTCGCTCATATTGTTTTTTCCCGGGGTCAGACACCAACAATTGCTTCGCGCAGATCATGAACGAAGCCCTTTTACAAGATCAGTTTTTCTATAATACTACCGTCCTTCCCAACTGGGATTCACTTCCTCAGTTACGGCACATATTACCGTAGAGTTTTGTACATAGCAACTGGATTTTTATTCAAACATTCCCGATTCTGCAATCTTTTTGACCGCCTCAATTGCCACATCATAGCTTACATCTTCTTCCAAGATACGGGCAGTGATATTTTCGTAATCCTCTTTATAAACTTCGTTTTCTATCAGAAACTTCAACATCTCAGGCACGTTCACATCCGGCTGTGCAGATGGGCAGATATTTGTCATTGCTCTCACGCCTCGCACTTCTTTTATAAGTGCTTTAAACTCATCCGTCTGTGGAACAATCTGAAGCAATTTATAAATATCATAAATGTGGCGTGAATGCTTTTTCACCCGCCCCTGCATATAGTAATCACAAATGGCAAAAACCTTGTCTGCTAAAGTACGGTCAAGCCCCTGCACCTTCATTTCAAAAGGTTCCAGGCAAAAATTTTCAAGTTCTTCCGGCGCTTCTTCTGCCATCATGTCTCCAATATAGCTATGGACTGGCAGAACAACAGTCGGAAAAGACACTTCTGCAAATGAAGTTTCCATCAACACAGCAGTCTGGACAGCATCATCCGGCTCTGAAAGTACAGATTGACTGCGTTTGTAAATTCTTCTCGATTCTCATACAGATACGCCATTTAACAATCCTACCTCATACATATTTTTATAAATCCGCTCAGGATAGTACGGTAAAAACGGTCTCATGCTTTCAAATCCGATGCTTTTCTTTTTCATATAGCCGATCAGAAGGTTTGTCAGTTCTTCTCCGTCTACTTCTGAGATATCTACAATCTCCTTTAGTAAGTCCAGAAACTGAAGCGTTGCCGCATTTTTCTCATCTATCGCACAATATGGTTTCCTTAAGATTACACGCAGACTTGCCAATTGTGTTTCTCTGTACTCCGTCGTGGCCTTATTCGTGTAAATCTCATATACTCCGGGAACCTGAGTGGTCAAACCGAGCTGGTTTGCAAATAAAATTCCCCCAACATAACCACAGCAGTTTCCCCCGTCTGACAGATACTTTTTTCTGATAACTTCATCAACTGACAAAGTGGAGCCTGAACGAAACATTGACTTCTTTGGAATATAATATATCCCTGCATCAAAACGCTTCAGTTTCCCGGATTCTGTTAGCTTCTTCATCTGCTGCCGAACAGACACGGCTTTCATACCGGGAATATTCAATTCCGACAAAAAGATTGGTTCATTCGGCTGGTAGTTGTTTTCTATATAGCTATACACATCATTCATCAATGCCATTCTCTCTGCCTCCTTTGATACTTTTTAGAAGTATATGCTTTCTTTATTGTTATAATACGTCAAAGATATCAAAATTGCAAGTCTTCTGGCAGCTCAATCAGCTCAAACCTATATGTTTTTTATTGTTTTTTCCCGGGGTCAGGCACCCACATTTCCACTCTCAGAATCCGAGAATCGACTTAAAATTCCAGGCTATTCGCATTCAACAAGAAATACTTCATTCCCATGATGACAAAACCTTCCTCATTTCTCCAAGGCTTCTTACTGCCATTTACAATGACAATCTTCTTAAAAGAGTCTGGGATATTACGCAGAGAATTAAACTCCTGAGTCTGCTTTTCTTCCGAAGTCATGTCATAAGCAACCTGAATGTAATACCTCTGGTTGCCTTGATTCACCACAAAGTCAACCTCCAGCTGCTTACGAACACGCTTGCCCTCTTTATCCTTATCGAAGATATCCACGACACCCACATCAACATTGTAGCCACGGATCAGCAGCTCGTTATAAACAATGTTCTCCATGATATGAGTAGGCTCCTGCTGTCTGAAATTCAGACGTGCATTTCTCAGTCCCAGATCAGTAAAGTAGTATTTCAGATTTGCACCGATATACTTTCTTCCCTTAATATCGTAACGACTTGCCTTGGAAATCAAAAAGGCATCTGCCAAATGGTCAATATGGTTGGAGATCGTTTTATTGGTATAAGTTATCTGGCGCTCGCTGGCAAAAGTATTGGCAATCTTTGAAGGATTGGTCGGTGTACCGATTGCAGATGCAAGCACATCAACCAGAATGCCAATCTCATCTACGCTCTGAATCTTGTTTCTTTCAATAACATCCTTCAGATAGACGTTTGCAAAGATGTTCTTCAGATAGTCCGCTTTCTGTCGTTCGCTCTGAAGACTTACGATCTGCGGCAATCCTCCGTAAATCACGTAGTCATCCCAGGCATCATCATAATCGCCGTCATAGACAGAATAAAACTCTGCAAAGGAGAGGGGATAGATTCTGATCTCATCACCCCTGCCACGAAACTCGGTCACAATATCGCTGGATAAGAACTTAGAGTTGCTTCCGGTGACATACACATCAATATTACTCATATGGAGCAGGCTGTTCAGCACTTCCTCAAATCGTGGCATGAACTGCACTTCATCCAGAAGCAGATAGTATTTACCATCGTCTTTCATGGCATCCTTGATGTACTTGAAGCATACCTTGGGATCTCTTAATTCTTCGTTCTCAATACCATCCAATGCAATTTCAATAATATGATCAACATCAACGCCGTTCTCCAGTAAGTATCTCTTAAAGATGGTAAACAGCAAAAAGGATTTGCCACATCTACGAATGCCGGTAATCACCTTTATCATTCCATTATCTTTTCGCTCAATCAGCTGTTGTAGGTAAGCGTCTCTTTTAATCTCCATTGTTACACTCCCCATTTCCGTGCATCTGCACGTTTTTTAGTAATGATATTCTATCACAAAACAAGTTGAATTTTAATATCCATTCCCATTTTATGTGCATCTGCACGTTTTTATGTATTGTTTTTTCCCGGGGTCAGGCACTGGATGCTTTCAGTTACCAAACTAAAGAGGCACTCTTTCATTATGAACACTTTTCCATCAAATATAAAACAAAAATTCAACTCTACTATTCCGGATATGGCAGATCATCCTGGGCTCTTTACCCCAAAAAAGTACTTGCGATGTAGCATTTATATTATTACTAATAATACTATCATTTATGATTATCCTAAAACAATAGAATGCACGCTCTGCGAGCATTCTATTGTCATGTATTCTTCTTCCGGTTTATTGTTGTACTTATACTTTGCCATAACAACAAGGTATCCGTTGTCCCACTCCTTCACAGTTATATATCGCTCTGATCATACAGTATATCCAACCGTGGTGCTATTTCGCGTATATCGCTCCAACGATTTTTCCTCGAATACCGCAGGGCAGCAGCTTGCAGAGCAGGCTAAGGAACTTGTACTGCGCTCCTGCCACACAAATCGGCTTGCACTTCTTCTCTGCGATTTTCGCGATGTATGCACCGATCACTTCCGGGTTCGCGCCATTCTGCTCGTCTTTCTCCATCTGACTAACACTGCGTGAGATTCTGCCTCCGTATTCCTTGTCGCCAACGATTACCTTCTGCCGTGCCTGCGTGAAGCCTGTGTGGATATCACCCAGCTCAACAACTGTCACCTGAATACCATAAGGCTTTACCTCATTGTCCAGCGCGCAGGAGTACGAGGAAATCGCCGCTTTGCTGGCGGAGTAGCTTCCCTGCTTCCGAAAGAATCTCGCCTACTGCCTTCTGAACCGCATTTTCATCGGTCACATCCACGCTGATGTGTTTTATTCCGTCCTGCGGTACATTTCGGCGGCTGAATTCATAGACTGCAAACCCAGCATTTTTCAGTGCCGCGGCCGTACTGCGTCCGATGCCGGAACTGCCTCCCGTTACAAGAGCTGTTTTCATTGCTTTTCTCCATTTTTTTCATCCTTCGTCAATGTCGCCATAAGCAGTTTTCTGGATTCCTGCTGGAATGTAATCATCTCATTCCAATGGCTATTTCGTACCGCCGTGCTCAACTCCTGGCGAATTTCCTCATTTGGCACAAAGGCTGTTCCATTTTCTTCGTTGTATCCAAGATAGCCCAGATGAATCAGATAAGTTATAACGTCATCCCTGTTCTGAATTTTCGCTGGATCATTCTTAAAGCTTGCTGTGTTGACCTCGACCTCTGCGCCAGATAGCATCTCAATAATAGCCGTTTTCAATCCGTCAAAGTTCATACAAATCAACGGAACCACAACCTCATACGAGCCAGTTTCCGACCAATAACTTCTGAACTTTCCTTTTGTCATCAGGCTAACAACTGCTTTGGGATTATAGACCTGATAGCCATCCAGTAAATATCCATCGTACCATTTCTTCACTTTTTCAAAATCTCTGTTGTACTCTTTACAGAGGTCTTTCACTTCATTTTCAGTGAAGCCAATATACGGTGCCAATCCGAACGCCTGAAGCATTGTGAACTCGTCAAGATTATTTACCGCAGACTGAGCTTTTTCCTTTTTTATTGGCAGAATTCCCGTAAGATAAGCAAGTTGGATATATTTTGTCGGCTCAGTTCCCTTGAACATCCCACGCAGGAAGTTAATGTACTCATCCTGAATGGTTTCGCTCATTTCACCGTCTCGAATCAGAACATCCCATTCATCAATAATGATGATGAACTTTTGACCGGTTCTTTCTTTGACTCGTGATAGAGCGTCCGGAAGTCTTACCCCCTCTGCCGGAAGAGTTCCCGGGTAGATTTCCCGAAGCTCATCCAATACGCTTTTAGTGATAAATGGAACCACTTCATCAGCGTTTCCGCAGTTGGCAAGAAACCACTGAATATCAATATGAATCACATCGTACTTATTGAGGTGCCGCTTAAAATCTGATGCTTTTGCTATTTCCAGACCAGAGAACATTTTCTCCGAATCGCAACCCTTGCTATAATACGCCGCCAGCATATTAGCTGCATATGACTTTCCAAATCTCCGAGGACGACTATTGCAAATATAGCCATCCATCGTATCAAGAACGCTATTGGTAAAATTGATCAGTCCGGTCTTATCCACGTATATTCTGGAATTCAGAGCAACTTGAAATGCACTGTTATCTGGATTAACAAATCTTCCCATGCAGTTCAAACTCCTTTCTGGAGCTGTCTCTTATAAAAGGCTACAACTCACCCATTGTGCATTGATTTTACCATTTAGCAGGTCAAATAGCAAGTCAACAAGTCCACGTACTGCCACTGTGCTCACGGCGGGCGCCAGTCACCTTAAATTTTTCATTGCTTATCAGTCTTTTGCTTCGGATGCTTCATCTTCTCCTGCACTTCGTCTGGTACATCGATCAGGCCGAATCGGTAGAACATTCCGAATATGTAAGTTACGCCTCGGATATCCCCCAGAGCCTTTGGCCTATCCACTACTTTCTCTTTCCTATTTCCCAGTGCCAGCAGCACCGAGCTCCATGCCAGACTTTTGCTGTTCTTTCTGCGGTCGATCCAGAGCTCCTTTGTGTATTCGCCGTTCTTACCTTTGCGTACCTCATAAGAAAACGGCAAGCCGGAATAGGTTTTAAATTTTACCCCAGCATAGGCCACAACTACGCTCCAGAAGTTTTCTTCTGTCGGATCAGCCCTCCATCGCTTCATTGCTCTGTATCTCCGCTGCCGCTCTGCTCCAACACTAATCTTCTCTTTTTCCGTACCTGGAAAGTACACGCCTTTTTTATAAGGCAGGTACGAGGTGATGGATGCTTTGGAAAGGTCAAGGGCTGCTGCGGTTGATAGCAATGCGGTTTTATAGTCTTGTGTTTCCCGGTACTTTTCAAAAGCGTCCTGCACCTTCTCCGCCACATCCGACTCATACACACCGGCCGTGATGAGTAGCTTCCGTACCTTGATTGGATTTAATCCCAGCTCATCGGCAATGGCCTGCAAGGACATCTCAGAATCATAAAGCGCCACAGCACTTTCCATCTGCTCTTTCAGGTTCTTTCCGGCATTGAACTCCGGCTTCAGCTTCTTTCGACCGCCGCCGGGCTTCCGTGGTTTATATGCTCTTTTCTCTCCCATATTATCCTTTTCTATTTCCATCACAATCTATATGACATCCTTCAAAATATACCGTGTGAACTCCTGAAGTTTCGTTTGTCCACACGGCATGATTTTCTCATGGGCGAAGTTCCTTGACGATAGTCTGAAACTCCTGCTCTGTATCCACAAAATGATAAGGTGCATATTCGCCATATGCTGTTGGCCTGCTGATTGTTACAAGCTGTATTCCCTTATAACCAACGACCTTATTCAATTCCCTCTTTAATTCTACCAGATGCTTTCCATGCGTTGTTTTCAGAGCAAAACAGCCATGTGCATCACGATCTTTCGCTACCAGATAACACATTATTCAGCACCTCCTTAAATTCATGTTCATTCCGAATCAATCCACTCTCATACTTTTCACGCAGGATACATCCTGTCTCTATCGAATAATCTTTCTTATACAGGTAACCGTGGAGCCAGTTATTCAGCTGTCTGTCAAACAGTGTATTAAACTGAATTTCTATAGGATAGTGTTTTCCACTCTTTTGATAATACACATGAACGCCTCTGTATCCATCGTCCACGGCTTTTCCGCTTGACATATCAGCGATTCAGACCTGAACGGATTCTTCTTCCAATATCTGGTCGTAGCTATCACAAAAATCCCGGAACCCTAAAATATCATTTTCAGCAAGCCACTGCTTTGCCGTAGTGCCTGCCGGTCTGTCCTGGCACTGTCGAATGATGTTTATCCAGTTCGACCTGCGGACAGTGTGAGTTAATTGGTCCATGCGCTTTAGCCTCCTCTAAAAAACTAATAGTTTTTTCGTGTCATTTAGAGTGTGGCATAAAAAGATCAATTAGCCAAGGCGCAGGATTTGACGTTTACTGTATTTCCATAAATATACCCCTTCTTTCTGCGAAAGCGTTTACTCCCAGCTAAAGTACATTCCTTTGAAGCCATCGGCCTGCTCTTTACTGGTAAACACTACCTTAATTTCGTTCTTCACGGTGCAGTCATCGCTGACTACTAGGATATGTCTCTGAGAGGAGTCATAATCAAATGTTACCGTTGGGGATTCAAACAGCTCTCCATCTACATAGATATCTGCTTTGTTATCTCCGGATTCGTAGGTATAGTCGATACCCAGTATGCCAGACGCACTTGTGCTAATGGTAAAGGTAGTATCATCTACCTGCTCAAAATCCGAACTTGCATCGTACCAGACAAAGTTGTCGAACTTATGCACATCAGCATTGATCACATCAGTGTCTTTCATCTTTCCAGTAGAAGCAACTACGTTATCATCAATGACCGCCTTGACAGTCTCAAAGTAGATTTCCTGTCCTGTATCATTCGGGTGAACACCATCATCGGACAAGTCTTCATAGGCTTTGCCAGAATTGTTGAAAGCTGCAATCGTATCCGCTACTGGAATAGAGTAGTGCTCACAGATACTTTGAATAGTGGTCATCTTCTCCGTATACTCACGCTGGGAAGATTCCAAGATAGAAATGATAGAGCAATCTGGGTACTTAGTTCTGATGGCTTGGATGATGGACTCGTAGTTCGTGGAGAAGCCATCTGTTCTATCATTCTGACCATAACAGATAATTGCCAGATCATAGTCCACATCGTCATTCAAAACCATTGTCCGAACATAACCGGCGTAAGAGGTATTTCCACCCATAGATACATTGGTTACCGAAACTTTGCCTTTATTTACGTTCTGGAGATATGCCTGCAACTGTTTAAACCACTGTTGCCCATTCGTCTCCGTACCAGCACCTTCGCCAATGGAATCTCCTACAATCAAGATATTCGCGTCAAAACCATCTGCCAGCTTTTGATAGAAGCTATCTTCTGCTTCCTGCTGTTTCAAAGCAGTCTGCTTTTCTTGTTCCTCTTGATATAGTTTTTTATTAAGTGCTTGAAGTTCTGCTGACCGCTTATCGTCTTCCACCTTACTCATCCACAAAAGGACACCTAGCAGTGCTGCTAATATAACAATTACTATTCCGTATATCAGATTTTTCCGGGAGCTACTGCCGTACCCCCCCGCTTCTTATGACTCATTCAACTAACTCCTTTATTTTTCTCGGTAGTGTCAAAAAACTACCTCTTTTTTATTATTCTAAATCCTTTAAAACCTTGATTTATTGGAGGTTTGCAAATAAAAAGAGCATTGACCTCCCTTTTGAAGTATAATGAATTCACCACAAACCATTATCAACAAAGGAGACAATGCTCATGGACATTATACTTTATTTACTTCAGTTAATTCAATACCAACATAAACAAATCTGCTGGCTTTTAAATTTTATCTGCAGATATATTCCACTCAAGCAGTGGGCTTTCGATGATTCCCACTCCCCAAAGTATCAAAAGTTCAAAATTGATGAACTCCCTCTGATCACGGACTTCCGTCAGGACTGGACTTATAAAGAACTCATCCCTTACTCCGAAAAACGTTATGGAAAGAAGATCCGCCCGATCAGCCGCCGATCAGAATGTGACATCCCTGATTCCTGCAACTGCCCGCGTTGTGATGCACCAAAACCGTTTCTCTACAAGAACAACGGTTCCAAAAGACAACTCCTGTGCAAGATCTGGGCTATGGAACCTCACCCAAACGGCAAATCACAAATCGCTGTACAGTTCTTCCTGATACACGCCATCCTCAATCAGCTTCTTAAAGCTCTGAACAACCGACTCTATATCTTCCTTATAGGTAACACCGAACCACTTGTCCTTGGTTCCCAGCACCTTCACCGTATACTTCCCGTCTCTGAGCAAGCCGCCGATATGGGTTGGCAACAAATATTCTGCTTTCAGAGGATTCGCCTTCACGTCATTCTCAAAGAACTCCTTAAAGCCCTGCTCCAGAACATCCATATATGCCGGAGCGTAGCCTTCCTTCGCCGGGAAACCCCAGAAGTTCATAGACACATAGGACTCAGGATCAAGTTTCTTTCCATCGGCTTCTGCCCCGGCTCCTGTCTTGATAATATTACTTGTCTCCACTACATCGATGATGTGTGTATGACCCTCAGCTACCTTGCAGATACCTCTGGTAACTCCACCGTTATCCGACAAGGTATTCTTCAGAATAAAACCCGCCATTGCAATCGCATTATCTGCGTGTTCCAGAACCAGCCAGTCGTGCATCTGGCAATATGCTTCTTTACCGTAGTAGTCGTCCGCATTAATGACGGCAAATGGAGAATCTATTAGCTCCTTTGCAGCAAGGACAGCCTGTCCGGTTCCCCACGGTTTGGTTCGTCCTTCGGGAAAAGTACCCGGAATATCGTTGATATCCTGGAATGCGTAGGCAACTTCAACGCCTCGATTTTCACATATCTCTTCGATCCTATTACCGATTCTTTCGCGAAAATCATCTTCAATGTCCTTGCGAATTACAAAAATAATCTTGTTGAAGCCTGTTTCAATTGCGTCATGGATAGAATAGTCCATGATAATCTCATTATGTAAGCCAACCGGCTCTAGCTGCTTGATTCCGCCACCAAAGCGAGAGCCGATGCCAGCTGCCATGATAAGTAGTGTTGTGTTTTTCATATTGTTTTTCCTCTGTGCTTTATTTTGTATTACTATGCCTACATACCCCTAAGACTCGAATAAAGAGCTGCGGAGAACAACTTATTTGACAGGTTTTCCACCTGCCGGATTATGTGCCCTCTTCAAGCATGAAGCCCCTCCTGCAACAGCCTGCAAAGCAGGGACTCTGAAATATCGTTTTCAGCAAGCCACTGCTTTGCCGTAGTGCCTGCCGGTCTGTCCTGGCACTGTCGAATGATGTTTATCCAGTTCGACCTGCGGACAGTGTGAGTTAATTGGTCCATGCGCTTTAGCCTCCTCTAAAAAACTAATAGTTTTTTCGTGTCATTTAGAGTGTGGCACAAAAAGATCAATTAGCCAAGGCGGAGAATTTGACGTTTACACATAGACTTGGATTGGTCACTTAGATAGTCCAAGAAAATGTCCGTACCCTCCAATGTAAAGTATTTCCATAAAAAACCTCCTAAAATAGTGTTAAAAACATAGTCTAATGTTTGTCGATTCTAATGCAATCGTCCATCATCCGCCACGTGGGGGCCATTAGACACAGATGACTACCACCCTAATAGGTGGCATTTCGATTAGCTTATTTCCTTTTGAGAAGCATAATCAAGTTCATAATTTTACCTTTATTAGCCATCAAAAAAACTCCATACATTCCCAAAAATATAATCGTACCTAATCCATTACCGAAGACATTAATTGAAATGATAAACCCAAGTACTAGGCTTGATTCCAAAATAATACTTGAACCAACTTTTTTGTTGAGCATTCTTGCCAAGTACAATTCTGAAATAATGCTTCTAAGCGCAACCGACAAAACCATCGAGTAAACGACTGCCGTTATGCTTCCCAAAACATGTGCCGAAAAAGAGCAAATGATAAAAGAGATTAGTGCGGCTCCCGCGTTAATAAAAAGCAAAAAATTTTCTTTTCTTAACACTTTGAAATATGTATTACACAGCATCTGCATTTTTCCGTCGTAAGTGCACAATGGTAGCAAAACTGCAATATAGGACAGAGACTCTTTGTAGTCCGGTAACCAAATTCCAAAGATCAACTGCATTGGATAGTATGCAACAAATACAATCGGTAGTAGTATTCCCAGCGCATCTCTTAGGGAAGAATATATTTCATTTCGTTTGCTTTTATCAGTTTGCCTTAGAGCTGGGAAAAGAACCATACTTACCTGACCAATAAACTGAAGAAAAAAATTTGTCAAAGATAGCGAAAAAGAAAATCTACCGAATGCAGTGATTCCCCATACCGAATCTATTATTTGTCTTCCAATACCCAAAATAAGTGAACCAGCAATGTTAGCAAACAACAGTTTGGCGCCTATCGATATACTTAAAACCATATCCTTAATCACATCAAAAGTGATTCTAAATTTGGCAAATACAAGCTCCTTTGCTTTTATAATGCAATATATTAATGCAACACTTTTACTGAATGTGTAGCCAATAATATAGTACCGGAAAGAAAAGCCCCTTATCACAATGGCAATAAGTACAAATCCGATAAATATTATTCTATCGATCATAATCGATATTGAATAGACTCTCGTCTGATTAACTGCTTGAAATACATATCCTAAGTATCCCGCCGCATTAAATATGAGCATGTATATAAACGTCCAACTCAGAACGGTCATACGCATGGATTCTATTTGTACTAAAGAAAATACAAACAAGGCTACAACTGCAATCGAAAACTGAATCAGCAATGACAGCACTAACTGCGTCTTGTATTTGACATAGTCTAATTCCTCATATACACTGCCACCCAACCTAAGATATATACCGTCTGTTAGGCCAAAGTGTGAGAAGCCAACATATCCTATATAGAAAATAAATAACTGCCAATACGAATAGTCCTCAACTCCTAATAGCTTTGGAACAATCATGGACATTAGCACACTGAGGATTAATGATATTCCTTGTGCGCTAAATGCGTATATCAGATTTCTTATTAATGATTTCTTATTCATAATTATCGGCTACTCTCTTGTTTTTTTAATTTTATTACTGCAGTAACTCCCCACGCGATTATAAATCCGACAAGTTTAAATAATACGCTATATATTTGAGATGAAACATTATAACCTAACGCGGTTAGAAATCTATCTATAGTAGTCGGTATATACCCGGTTAGAGGGTAATAGACTATTGTGTTTCTTCCAATTGAATTTAGTGCTTTAGCCATTTTCCATGTACTAACACATTTCGCTAAACAGAACATAAAGTATATTCCAAAGCATGCTCCTAAGATTGCAAGACCTGGCATACATAAGTACCCATCAGATAGATCCAAGTATCTTCCTGTTTGCTTGAATTCAAAAGCTGCTATGATTATGCATATAACACAGGAAACAGCTCCACCTAACTTAGATAGATGTTTTTCTATCTTTATAGGATCATTAAATAGAGTACCCAGCGAAAAGAACAGCATCGCTTCAATCGTGGAACTCCAGAAAAAGTAATTCGGAACTCCTTCAGTTCTAGAATAGTGGGCAATCAGGGCAAGTATAAACGCAATAATACAAATGCTCCTTTTATTCTTTATCAATCTATAAATTACGTAATATATAATCTCCACAAAAAACAAAGAAAATAAAAACCAGAGTAGAGAAAACGAACCCTCTCCACGTAATACATCTATTACAGAAGCCACAAAAAAGTCTTTGTCTCGAAATAGAATAAAATCAATAGTTAGTATCAACAATGAGTATCCATAGAATGGAATCAGATAACTTTTTGCTTTTCTTATAACGTACTCTCTAGGTTTTCGATCCCTAAACCACATACCCGATATGAAAAAAAACATCGGCATGTGAAATACATATATCCAACATCTAAGGAGTATTGGTAAACCCGTATGTCCTGCAACGACACAGAAGACTCCTATTGCTTTTGCAATGTCTATCCATTCAACTCGTTTTGAGCATAATGATTTCTCTTTACTCATTGTATCTATCCTCTAATAACTTTTCTCTTTCTGGGGCTCGTTTAATCAACACAACCTGAATAAGCGCCACAAATAAGAAAACATATATTGGTTGCCACACGATCTCATTAAAATAGCCTCTTGTGTACCGCATTAAATAATACAAGAACGAAACCCATGTGCCAAACCAGACTGGTTTGTATGCTGAGCAATATATCTTTTGCTCAATTTTGCAAATAAATAATGCGAAAACAAGTGTTAGCGGGATTCCATACCATCCGAAATTCCAATACCACTCTGCTATGGCTGAACCACCCATCGCAAAGACAGTAGAGTTAATAAATGTTCCTCGTTCCGGCTGTGATAAATATATATTAAACAACGCATATTTCTCTAATCCGGAGCACGGAATTTTGAGTCCACTAAGAATTGAGTAAAAGAAGGAAGCAATATAAGTAAGACCCCACTGATAATTACCTGTTGCAGGTATTGACATAAGTGCCTGAATAGGAGCTTTTACCGTACCTCCCATTTCAAGGCACAAATCTTTGATGGGCTCTGACTCTCTGATTACCTCTTGTAAACTATTCCAGAAATTCGCATCTACGGCTAATTCACGTGTATGAGTGACAATTGTGACAAAATAAATTCCCAAATAGACCACAGCTATGTACCAGATTTTTAGCTTTGGTTTAAAGAAATAGCAATACATAAACAGCAATGGAACCAATGTCTGAATCGTGTTGCCTTTCCGACCAGTAAAAAACATAAATATTAAGAAATACGCAACTGTTATTCCCATAACAATAGTGAATCTACGCTTATTATTTCTATAGCTGCTGAGAACTAATAGAATTGCAGGTAAAAACAGCTTAGTGAACCAGCCAAGCGGAATACCATAAAATGTCGTATCAGATTCGAACATAGCCTGATAGCCACCAGCAATTTTTGCACTTATTTGAATTACGTCATGGTATAATTGAGGCAGAATAGAAATTGCTAACATACACAGCCCAATACTTCTGCATATTTCAAGGGAGTTTCCATCCGTTCCCTTTGTTTCATCATAATCCGCCAATTCAGTATTACTTTTTGAAAACATAAACACACCTAGCAAATATACTTCGATAAATAGTTCAGAGTATAGTGTTCCTTGAAATCCCCACTCATCTCCATATCGATAGAGCATTTGCATATAATCGTACTCTGTAGATGTATCAAAACCAATGACGGTTATACTCGATAAATGGAACATATAGAGACTAAATAGGACAAAAAATGTCGGGGATGCATATTTTAATCCAAGGATTCTCCAACTTATTAGCGAATACACAATCAAAACCACTGTTGTAATCCCTGCACGATACTCCCATCCCGGCGATAACTGTACAATATCAACCGCCAGAATGTAATAGTTTAGAAATATCATCATTATTCCTATTGTAACTACAACAAATTTGGTTTTTGATACATTCATTAATATAATCTCCTATATACGATTGCTTACATACTCCCGAGAGCCTTTTTTTGAAATAACTTTTCCCGGAATACCAACAACAACCGAATAATCCTCTACACTTTTTGTTAATACACTATTACTTCCTATTGCGACATCACTGCCAACCGTTATATCTCCAATAATTATTGCACCTGGAGCAATATAGATGTTATCCTGTAAAACTGGATACTGCTTTTTTCCATTGTGAATTGTCATGCCAACAGTTGTGTTCTGAGATAGCGTTATGTTTTTTCCACACTTTGCGGGGCTGAATACTATTCCACCAATATGAAAAATTTGTAATCCGGGGCCAATTTCTATTGCATAAGGAATATCATAACCATATTTATATTTATAATGGCGGTATATCATTCTACAGATTGGCAAAATAAATATCTTTGTAAGTTTCTTCTTTCTTGCAACAGAACACATTCTTAACCAAACAGAGAATTTGAATCCTTCATACGTTGCATATGCATGTAAAAAAGACTTAGTATCTGTCTTTCCCTCATATCTATATAAATCTGCTAAGACAAGTTCTTTAAGACTATAGTTCAATTTTCTCACCCAAATTATATGATTTTATTTTTCCTTCTATAAATGCGGTATACAATTTTGCTGCAGATGAAGCGGTAAAGAACAGACTATCAATTTGCTTAATACGATCTTCTACCGTAGGGATTTCCATACCGGCAGCTCTTTTTATAGCTTCAACCCAAACATCCATCGATTCGTCAAGACTGACACGCGTTACCAACCCCATTCCCATATCTATTTCTTCTGTTACTGCTGTAGATACTACAATAGGTGTACCTGCTGCCTGAGATTCGATTGCAACAGTAGGGAGTCCTTCATAATGCGAAGGTAATATACTAACGTCCATCAATTGGAACAATTTATTCACGTCATTCCTTCTACCTAAAAATCTACACCTTTCAATGATTCCCATTTCCTGTGCCTGATTTTGAATAAATTCAAAATCTCGTCCTGCACCAACAAAAATCCAAACAAAATTCAAATCTTCTTCCTTCATTTTTGCTATTAGATTTAACATGAATGGATGGTTTTTTTGGTATCCAAAATAACCCACATTGCCTAACACCATGGTGTTAGGCTCAATATCCAACTCCTTCATAAGGGATGCTTTCTCAGATTCCGTAATTTCAGATTCATATTTACTGACATCAATGCTATTAGGAATATGCATAATCTTTCTCTGATCCACACACTTCTGTCCAAACCGAAATGCAGAAGCAATTTTACTACAAGAAGCATATTCCGTTGCAACGGCTTTTGTCAGAAATTTGAAACACTCATACTTAATTCGGACTAGTGGATTGCTTGTATTTGGCTGATCCGCGATATGAGCATGAACGATGACTCTATGCACGCCACACAGTCGGGATAACATAGAAAAATACGCAGCTTGAAAATCCGTTAAATGCAAATGTACCGCATCATACTTATTTGTTCTAAGAATACTTATATACTCGCCAACACAAGCCATTATTGCTTTAACTCGTACATTTTTTAGGTGGAATGTTTGACCGCCTTTAGCTTTTACCTCCTCTATAAAAAAGTCAGGATAGTCTGTAAAGCCAGCAACATCAATTATTATTTTTTCTTTATCTACTCCGCGAATGATATTACGCACATGAGATGATATCCCACCTCCAAATCCCGGCATAATATGTAATACACGTAATTGTATCATTTTACATTCTCCCAAATAGCCAGTGTTTCTTTCGCTACACGTGCCACAACTCGTTCTGAATTGAATTTTTCCTGTGCCACTTTTAATGAGAATAGACCAGCATTTTTCTTCCACTCATCGCTACTACATATCATCTGCTCAATATCGTTCACAGCTTTTTTAGAGTTTTTATAGCTGATAACATACCCATTCTGACCTTCTGTAATGATTTCTGGATTGTTTCCAACATGTTCTGAGACAATCAACGGATTTGCGCTCCAACAAGCTTCAATACAAGACAGAGGATTAGGATCAGATAAAGATGGCAAAACAAACACATCCGTTGCACCATAAAGGTCTATCATATCGGTTTGTTTCTTAAATCCAACTAACCGCAGATCAATTCCATATTCCTTTGCTTTTTTCTCGATTTCTTCCTTCAGTTCGCCCTGACCAGGCATTACTATTGTAACCTTATTCTTACTTGGAACATCATTCATGATGTCTAAGAACTCCAGAATTCCCTTTTCTTTAGAAAGTCTTGCTGGTGTTAAAAACATAACATTATCATCTGCAACATTGTAGCTCTTACGAATTACCTTTTTTTGTTCTTCTGAGTATTTAGATGCAATATAATATGCTCTCTCATCAATCAGGTTAGGTACAAACACATAATAGCTATCCTCAGAAGCATATGTATCAATAAATTCTTTCGACATCTTGCCTGCATACCAGAAACCATCAAATCGACTGATAACGGTATTTCTAAAGAAACTGCGAACAGCGAGTTTTAGGCTGCCATACGAACGTTTTTCGTTTAAATGTGACTCTGACCAATAAAAAACTTTATAATTGCATTTCTTTTTTAAACCAATAGCTGCCCAAACGGACGGGAGCATATAGCTACCTGCGCACACCATAACATCAGGATTCATTTTTTTTATCACCCTGCCGATTCCTGGATTGATGATAACATCAATTCCCGAGACTTTTTTTAGTCCCCCATTCATGAGTGTTGTATAGTCTCTCCTGAAGTCATCATATTGCCACGTTCTTCCAGGCTCATTAGGAACCATTACAAGGACTCGAAAATCAACATTATGATGTGCATACTCATCCCTTAATTTGTCATAGAAGAATATTCTAAATGGATTTAGAATATTCGTTAATAACACTACTCTCATACTTCTCCTCCCAGCATTTTTCTATAGCCAATTAAGTCTTTACCAGGGTCGGTTTTCTCTGCGATATAGTTATTGTTAAACTTGAGCATTTCATCGATGCACTGTTGATCCGCATCTAAAAGACGTTCGACAATTTCTTCGAATTCTCTTTGCTCCGCAAGTGGGGCACCAATTCCAAGCGCATCAATATAGTCATCCCACGGTGTCACGCCCTTACTCAAAATACAAAGGCAATTATTCATCATTGCTTCAACAATCACATGGCCATAGTTTTCGCCCAATGTCGGGAAGAGGAAAGCATGATACTGTTCAAAAACATGTGGAATATCCTTATGTTCTGCCTCACCACAATACTTCACCTTGACATTATCAGGCATCTTTTTCATGAGATCTTCACACTCAGCCCAATAGCCCTTATCTTCCATAGGACCATAAATGTCAAAAACAACATTTCCCTTTGTAATTTTGCTCAGCACCTCAAGCGCATACTTGATATTTTTCTTTGGAAAAATTCTGGAGACAAATACCAGCCTCAGCTCTCCTTGTTTTTTTGATATACAAGGTTTCTTTGGCACAAATCTTGCGGGCAAATTCGAAACTGTAAACACATTTGCTTTTGCAAATTTACGTTTGATGTCACGTTCCTCAATGCTACTAGTTGCATGCCACAGAAGCCCGCTATACAAGCCAAGTAATTTTACCAAGTAAATATAGGAGTACTTCTTTAATTTCTTATTTTCACAACCACCTGTAAAATCACCTCGCGGTGTTAAAATCACAGGCTTCTTCTTAAGCTTTCCCATACGGCGGAGAAGTAGTGGACGAATAGTGAAAATAGGAGAGAAAAAGCCATTCAGGTACATTACATCATAATCGATGCTATTGATCACTTCTTCAAAACCTTTTAAGTCCTGCTTATCAGGGCTAAGATAATACACCTTTGCGTGACCCACTTCATTCCACTGGTTAATTTTCACATCACTGTACGGTACAGTTTCCTTATAATCCCGATCTGCACAAAGAACAAAAAAATCAATCTGCTCATATAAATTTTCAACCATGTTAATACAGGACTGAATAGGTCCACCGCCCTTATAACCAGGTGCGTATTGCCCATTTAACACAAGTACTCTTTTCTTCATTCCTGTCTCCTCTTATGCTTTCAAATCGCCTTGCGGTTTCATAGTAATTCCCTTTTTCTCGCATTCATAAATCTTCGCATCCACTAAGAAACGATACCAATATGCCTGCAAGAAGTGGAATATCTTTCCTTCTGGACCGTCAAGGAATCCCAATTTAATGTAATATCGATATATAAAATACAGATGCGCCCGGAAGAACTTCGGCAGCCTATAATAGCCGCTATTCTTCACGACACGCTTCATCTTGGCCTGCCCAGACGATGTACCATCTTGTTCCAGGCTTTCATCCATCGCCTTTTCCAGCGTCATCTGGTGATCCAGCACTTCCCGGTTGCTGTACCAGTTGTGTTTTGCTGTCCACCACTCCAAATCTTTCTGATTGTTGTCGATCAAATCATGTTTGAATTCAACTGTCATTCCCTCCGACAGAATCATATGTTCATCCATGATTTTCATCTCACAGGATGCCATTCCAGTTCGGAAAATGCGGAGCAATAACTCTGGGTATCGCCCACCATGCTTGATCCAGCGGCCCATAAAGTAGACTCTGCGCCGGAGGATGACTCCGTTCACTGGTGTCTTGATCTGCGGAAGTTTTTCATTAATCTCCGCAGCGAGATCTTCCATGATTTCTTCGTCAGCATCCATACGCATGGACCATTCTGTGTCGATGTCCGTGTTCCGAAGACCCCAGTTCAGCTGATCTGCGTAAGACACCCATTTATTTTGATAAAAGTCCAACCTCGAACCAATTTTCTGAAGCTCTGCATTAAGTTCTTTGCACAGTGCTTCCGTGCTATCTGTACTAAAGCTATCTACAATTACAAATCTCTTAGCAACTCCACGAAAGGACTCCACACACTTGCGAAGATTCTTTTCTTCATTTTTTGTAAGTATTACGACTGTTAAATCTGTCATGAAATCTCCAACCTCTTAATTACCTTCGCCGGGTTTCCAGCGATCACACAATTATCTTCAAACTTTCCGCAGACTACCGCACCAGCACCGACAACGCAACCATCGCCCAGCACTGTGCCCTTCAGTATTATTGAATTACACCCAATAAAGCAGTTCTTGCCAATCTTAATCTCTCGGCTCGGAACCAGATCACTGTCACCACCGTTTTCATCTCGAAGCAGTTTGTTTCTCGCCTCTGCTTCGATGGGATGGAAATCATTGTCCAGAATCTTGCAGTTTCCACCGATGCAAGTGTTCTCACCAATCGTGATCTTTTTCCGGGCATAGATTGTTGCTCCACTTATCCCAACATTATCGCCAATTTCGATCTCTGCTCCCGGAGTTCGAGTCACAATAATCGTCCGACTGTAAATACCAACCAGGTTACTTAGGAAGCTGCTCTTAATCGTGACGTTCTCTCCAATCTTTAACTTGGCACCGCCTTTGTTGAAGATGATCGGCACCCCCTTCAGCAAGAGGTTCTTTCCATATTCGACTTTTGTCATCTTCATAACCAGCTTAAACCAGTTACTGTTCATCCCTCTCGTCTCCTCACAGCTTCAGAATCTCTTCTGCATACTTTCTCACTGACACATTTCTGGTCAGGTTCTTCTCTAAATACTTCCGGCCATTCATGCCCATTTGTTGTACTTCATCAGATTCAGCATTTTCTATGTACCAGCGAATAATATCCGCTACTTCCACATAATCTCCAGGCTCGCAGCACTTACCGCAATGGCATTCCTCAATTAATCTGCGAACCTCAGTACCTTCCTCAAGTACACCAATAATCGGCTTGCCCGCAGCCATAATACCATATGCCTTAGACGGACAGCTTACTCCCTTTATCCCTTTGGCATTTACACACCAGTGGACATCCCCCGCATTTAAGCTATAGACCAAGTCAGCCTTATCCTGATACGGAATGAACACAGTGTTTTCAAAGTGATGCCTGTTACTATACTGTACCAGCTTTTGCAATACAGATCCTGCACCTATAAAAGCAAATACAACTTCTCTTCCATCTTTTGTTCTCAGACCATCTTCTCTCACACCTGTCAGTGTATATCCCTTTCGGAACTGTTTCAATACCTTAATCAGCTTTTCCAAATCATAGTATAGACCAATATTACCGGAATACATAATCACAAATTTTCCATCCAGCCCATACTTTTTCTTAAACTCCATTACCCTCTGATGATCCTGAGGCAGTGGGTAAATTTCTGTCTCATCGGTCCAGTTGTTGATCATAACGGTCTTGGGAACTCTCTTGCCCTTGAAACGCTTCCTGACCGTCTCCACCAGATCGCGACCGACTGTAATTACAAGGTCACTGCGCTTGCAGCTGAACTTGTCGAACCACATCATGGCATTGGTGATCAGCTTGCTCTTTGTGTAGCCAACAGCCAGTACCTGCTCTGGGTTAAAGTCCTGAATGTTATAGATGTACTTGGCGTGTTTCATCCATTTGCCCCATACGCCCAACAGACCGCCCAAAACCGGAGGCTGAGAGATAGAAAGCACATAGTCCATCTTACCAACTTTAAAAGTTGCGCCCATTGCACCAAAAAAATAAGATAAAATGTTCTTGACACGACTCTTCTTATTGATCTTGGTGAACTCCGGCACCCGGATCCGCAGCACATTCACACCATTGATTTTTTCTTTGTAATACTTCCGTGTCTTATATTTATCTTCAACGGTTCCTAAATAGCTGGGAACCACACAAATTACCGTAATATCAAACTTATCCAACATGCCTTCTGCGAGTTCACGGAGAATCTGGCCTGTGGATGCAGTATCAGGTATATAGTAATGCGCATAAATCAGCAGTTTCTTTTTTGCCATCCTGCATCTCCCCTTTACTTCCTCGTTAGTCCCTCTGGAAAATATCTCTTGTATAAACCTTATCCTTCACATCATCCAGACACTTGTCATAACGGTTTGCAATAATCGCGTTGCTCATTTCCTTAAACTTATTCAGATCATTCACAACAACAGAGCCAAAGAAAGTATCTCCATCCTTCAGCGTAGGCTCATAAATAATCACCGTTGCACCCTTGGCCTTGATGCGCTTCATAACGCCCTGGATAGAGCTCTGGCGGAAGTTATCGCTGTTGCTCTTCATAGTCAGACGATACACACCCACCACGACATCTTTTTCTTTATTCTCATCCCAGCTGTCATTTGCTCCATAGGCACCGGCAATTTCCAGAACACGGTCTGCAATGAAGTCTTTTCTTGTTCGATTGCTCTCAACAATTGCCCCGATCAGGTTTTCCGGCACATCAGCATAGTTAGCCAGCAGCTGTTTCGTGTCCTTGGGCAGACAGTATCCGCCATAGCCAAAGCTTGGATTGTTATAATGAGTGCCAATACGGGGATCCAGGCAGACACCGTTGATGATCTGCTGTGTGTTCAGCCCCTTCATCTCAGCATAAGTATCCAGCTCATTAAAGTAGCTCACACGCAGAGCCAAATAAGTATTGGCAAACAGTTTAACAGCCTCAGCCTCTGTAAATCCCATAATGAGCGTATCTATGTTTTCCTTGATCGCGCCCTCCTGCAGAAGCTCTGCAAAGGTGTGTGCTGCCTTTACCAGACGGGCATTCTCCACATCCGTGCCCACAATGATACGGCTCGGATACAGATTATCGTACAGAGCCTTGCTCTCACGCAAAAACTCTGGACTGAAGATAATGTTGTCGCAGTGATACTTCTCACGAACGCTGGCGGTAAAGCCAACCGGAATCGTACTCTTAATGACCATGATCGCTTCCGGATTATATTCAATGACCAGCTTGATCACAGCTTCCACTGCACTGGTATCAAAAAAGTTCTTCTTAGAATCGTAGTTTGTAGGAGCCGCTATCACTACAAAATCTGCGTCGCTGTATGCTTCCTTTGCATCCAGAGTTGCGGTCAGATTCAGTTCTTTTTCTGCCAGATACTTTTCAATATACTCATCCTGAATCGGGGACTTCCGGTTATTGATCATGTCCACCTTCTCCGGGATAATATCCACAGCAGTTACCTGATGGTGCTGGGAAAGCAAAGTGGCAATCGACAAACCAACATAGCCCGTTCCAGCAATCGCAATTTTATAGTCCTTTTTCATAATACTGACTCCTCCATCCAATTTCTTCCATAAAAACAAATTCCGCAACAGAGTATGCGCCTTTGCATTCGATGTTGCGGTCAAGTTCAGTCTTTTCTCTGTAAGTTTTTTTCGATACCGTCTCCCTGAAGCATGTTCTTATCCTTGTTCCTCAAACTATTTTACCGATACGGAGGCTTCCGATCCTATCCGGAATCACCTCCGCACCGTTGCTCTCCATGCCCAGAAGCACCTATAAACAACTGGCGTCATCGCCGACAGTCCTGCTTCTGTCCGGTACAGGTACCAGATCCGTCCTGTAGCTTAACCTCTTTTATTTCTCCGTCTTCAAAATCCGTGACAGTTCTGCCACGTTATTGGACGAATCCATAGCTGCATAGGTTACGATCACTTCGCCATTTCCGGTCTCTGTCACCTTTTCAATCAGTAAGGAGGCTGTCACATCCCCGTCATGGGAATCGTAAGCGGTTACGCCTTCCAGCAGCTGATCGGTATCTGTGCCGGTTGTATAGGTATGCTCGGTATCCGGCAGTGTGATGACCGGCGCTGTCCGGTCCATTTGTAAGTAGAAGAATGCGCAAACCGCAATTAAAGCTGCATCTGCAATAAAAAATCCGATGGTCAGACCCTTTGTACTCACTTCGCATCCCCCTTTTCTTCTGTGCTCTGCTGCGGTGCGGCAGTTCCTGTCTCAGAAGCTGTCGCGTCGGTTTGGGAACCCGCATCCAGCATCAGCTCGTCCTGTGCTTCATCTGCACCGCCATTTCCATAGCCGTAATAGCTGCCATAGTAATAGCCATAATATTTTCCATAATAAGGATTCTTTTTGGTGTTGACCTTGTTCAGGACACATCCAAGAATCCGGCAGCCTACCTTGTCCAGCTGTTCTTTTACATTCTGGGCAAATTTGTAGCTGATGGCTCCGCTTTCGACAACGAGTACCGTTCCATCGCAGATCGCACCTACAACCGCGCCGTCGATGACGCTGCCAAGGGGCGGTGTATCTACGATGACATAATCGTATTTCATCCGCAGCACCTCCAGCATATTTTTAAACGCATCGCCTCCCAGAAGCTCACTGGGGTTGGGCGGTATCGGTCCTGCAAAAATAATATCGAAATTGTTGACGTTGGTTCTGCAGCATACATCGTCCAGTTCCATCTGTCCGCTCAGGTAATGGGACAGTCCGTATTTTTCACGATTTGCTTTATAACGGCCCCGCAGTACGGATTTGCGCAGGTCTGCGTCGACCAGGATCGTCTTCTTGCCGCTTTCTGCAAGGGACAGACATAACTGGAAGGAAACGCTTGTCTTTCCTTCGTTTGGCGTACAGCTGGTCAGGGAAATCACTTTGACATTTTTTCCCGCAAAGCTCAGATTGGTACGCAATGTTTTATAGGCTTCTTTTGTTCTGAAATCCAGACGCTCAATGGAGCGAATTACTACGTTCTGCATATTTCCCTGTCACCTCACTTTCCGCTTGTCGCCTGTTTTTTATATTTTTTCTTTTTCTTCTTGCCGTCAGCTTCATTCAGCGGAATCATCGCAAGGGTGGAAATTCCAAGATATTTTTCCACATCCTCTTCCGTCTGAATCGTATCGTTCATCAGGTGGGAAAGGATGACGATGGCTGCTACAATCAGAATACCAAGCATTCCGCCCATCATCGTGTTCTTTCCGACGGAGGGGCTTGCTTTATAAGTCGGCATATTTGCAGTTTCTACGATATTCACCGCTTCGATATCCATAACATTGCGGATATGGATCGATGCTGCTTCCCGGACCGCATTTGCGATCTTCATTGCCATAACCGGGCTGCTGTCCGTCACTGTAATGGAGATTACTCGGGTGTCCGTTGGTGTGCTGACAGCCACCTTGCCGCTCAGCTGTTCATAGCTAATGGGCAGATCCAGCTGCTCGATCACCGCTTCCAGTACGAAACGGCTTTTGATCAGCTCCGAATAGTCCTTAACCAGCTGTGTCCCTACCTGCAGGTCATTGTAGGTTACATTTGCACTACTACTGTCCTGCTTATTCAGAATATAGATTTTTGTTACAGACTGATACGTGGGCGTCATCAGAAATTTGCTTCCCCCAAAGGCCAGAAGTGCTGTAAACAGTCCCACTGCAATCATCAGCGGAAGCTTTCTCCAGAGTACCCAAAAAAGTTCTGCCAGATCGATTTCGGTTTCCTCGTTGCTTCTCTGGTTTTGATTTTCCATGTCTCGTTCCCCTTTTTCTATTCGATGTCTTCCATATCTGTATTGTCCAGAATGTGTGCTGCGTTTTTGTAGAGCAGACGTGCCGCATATTCCGGGCTGCAGTGTCTTTGCAGCCATGAGGCTCCTTCCGCCATCGATACAGACCGGTCTCCCTCTACTCTGTGGGCGTCCGTTCCGATCAGATCTGCAAGCTCTTCTTTTATCAGGCTGCGTGCTGTGCGCTTTAGCTGTCCGCCCAGCAGTCCCGGCAGCTCTCCTGCGTTGATCTGGATCCGGCAACCCATGTCCTTTAATTCTTCGACCCGGTTGAAATCCTTTACCACGTTCCGATAGCGCTCGGTGTGGGCGACAATCGGGCGGTAGCCCTCGCAGAGCAGGTCATACAGGCAGTTCCGAATGTACGCCCATTCTTCGTCCGGTGAAAATTCTGTCAGAATATAATCTGATCCGGCAAGAGTTCCCGCCTTGCCCTGTTTTAACAGCTCAATGGTATCCATGCAGCAAAAAATCTCACCGCCGCTGTAAAGTCTGATGTCGATTCCGTTTTCTTTCGCAGCCTGCTGCAGCTTCTGTGTCCGTTCCAGTGCGGAAGCAGCGGTAATGCTGCGTCTGTTCGGTTTCTGATGCGGAGTCAGGATAACTGCTGCAACGCCCTGTTTTACTTCCTGGCGCAGCATCGTCAGGCTCTCTTCCAGATTTCTCGCGCCGTCATCCACCTCCGGCAAAATATGACAGTGAATATCTATGTACTGATTTTTCTTCTCCGGCATCTCAGGCCTCACTTCCGGAGTTTTTTTTGCTATCCGAGCTGCTTTTTACGGTCTCCGGTACTGTCTCGCATTTTGCTGCAGCCTCCGCCTGTGCTGCCCGAAGTCCGTCGGCAAACAGCCACAGCATCCGCAGGCAGTAATCCTGTACACTCTGAGACATCCCGTTGAGTCCGCGCATCAGCTGTTCTTCCTGACTGACTGCGGATTTTTTCTCTTTCTCGCCATAAATCAGCGTATCCAGACTCACTCCATACAAGCGGGACAGGTTAATCAGTGTTTCCACACTCATGCCGCAGGTTCCCCGCTCGATATCCGCATAATATTTATTGACGACACCGAGCCGTTCTGCCACCAGCTCTCTGCTCCAGCCGAGCTCAACCCTACGGGAGCGCAGCCGCTCTCCGGCAGCGATCCGGTCATATGCCGGCTTCTCCTGCTTTCTCTTCATCTTGTCCCCCACTTGTTTCTTTCTGTTCATCCTAACGTATTTCTACTCTAACAATTATGTTTTTTGTCGAAATTACAAACTTCTTTCCAGTCACTTTATTATACCATCTAACGTCTTCTTTGCAGGCAGACAACGTAGCCAATATTTATGTCATTTTGATTAAATTTCTATGAAAAGTGTTAAAAATTGATAGAAAACCTCCTCTTGTATCTCGTATTTCGGATTCTTTCCTTTTCAATTGGCATGTTTTTCCTGGAATCCTGTTCGCCTGAATATACTCTGTTTTCCCCACTATTTTCCGGCTTTTACCCCCCCCCGATCAAAATTTAATCATTTTTACATTGTTATATCGTATATTCTTGTTCTCTATTTTTAATGTTCGTTAAAATGTGTATTTTTGTTTGTTTTATAGTTGGTTTTGCTCTTTCTGCAGTTTTTTTCATTTTATTGTACAGACGCTTTTTCGTATTTTTTAGTCCTGCATGACTTGTTTTTGTCCAATCCGACTAGTACAGCGTTTCGTAAATAACTATACCAATCGCGTAGGATGTGGATTCGAGTGTG
>ENA-OZGU01000534-OZGU01000534.1-human-gut-metagenome-genome-assembly--contig:-NODE-534-length-26797-cov-5.827874_pt1 | contig 26797 bp, 23 predicted proteins | sample MGYA00244662_ERZ653670 | MGnify/ENA primary metagenome ERZ653670 (study PRJEB26926, sample SAMN06165224) | human gut metagenome | biome: ENVO:00009003; feature: ENVO:2100002; material: ENVO:00002003...
CGTCGGCAGCGTCAGATGTGTATAAGAGACAGTTTATATACAATGCACAATGTTTTTTTGATAATAACTTACAATAATCAAAACTGATCGTGTTACTGTTCACACGATGTGCGGCCAGCAACGCATCACACTGCTTAAAAGCTGTTTAAAAACAGAGTGCACTCTTGCAATATAAATCATCATCTGCTAAAATTTATCTTAATGAATCATAAGGAGGACTCTAAAATGAGCAAAATTGATGAAATCAGAAGCGCTATGGTCGCTGCAATGAAGGCAGGAGACAAAGAACGAAAAGCCGCACTTTCCTTTCTGCTCTCCTCTCTGAAGAATAAAGCTATCGACAAACGTGCCGACCTGACAGAAGAGGAAGAAGGACAGGTAATCTTAAAAGAAATCAAACAGTTAAAAGAAACAATTGATATGACACCTGAAGATCGTACAGATCTGATTGAAGAGGCTCAGAAGCGTCTTGCTGTTCTTGAAGAATATGCACCAAAGATGATGAGCGAAGATGAGATCAAAGCAGTGATCACATCCGTTCTTGCAGATCTTGGTATCGATGCTCCTACAGCAAAGGATAAAGGTAAGATCATGAAAGAACTCATGCCGAAAGTAAAAGGCAAAGCTGATGGTAAAGAAGTCAATCAGATTCTTGCCGGCATGATGAAATAAATACAGATTCCAGAATAAAGACGTAGCAAAGAGGGTGTCGCACTAAACGACACCCTCTTACTTTTTGTTAATTATTTCATTTTTTTCTGCTTATTTTGTTATCTGTTTTCCCACTTATGATAAATCGCCTCAAGTGCATCTACCGCACCATCGATTCCAAGAAGACTTGAATTCAGCAGAATTGCATTCGCTTCAATACTTCCCCACTTACGGTCTGTTCTACCTTCATAATACAGGCGTCTCTCTCTGTCAATCTTCTTAATCTTATCTACAGCCTCTTTCTCGGAAAGCTTATAGATATCCATGATTCGATTGATTCTATCATCCTTATAAGCATAGATAAATGTATTCACAACATTTGAATAATCCCCAAGAACATAATCTGCGCAGCGTCCCACGAAGATTCCAGGTCCACGTTCTGCCAGCTTGCGGATGATTGCTGACTGTGCGTCAAAAAGTTGATCACTTAATGGTTTCTCCACTTCCGGACTGAGCATAAATGTAGTATAATCACCCATTCCAATATAATAGCTTGATAACACATTTCCAAGTCTCGTCTCATCTACTCTTCCAGCATCTTCGTTCGAAATTCCAAGATCTCTTGCTGCCATTCGAATCAGATTGTGATCGTAAAGAGGAATGTTCAGTCTCTCTGCCAGTCTGTTTCCTACTTCATGACCGCCACTTCCGAACTGTCTTCCAATTGTAATAATTGTATGATTCATCATAAGCAAGTCCTCCTTTTTCTGATAATTCTATTCTATCACTCTTTGAATTAAGAAAAAAGACTTTCTTCCTGTTTTCCACTAACAATTTTATAATACTGTTTCGAAGTCACCAGATACACAATGATATAAAATAATGCAAATACCAGATAGGAGCACATGGTCACCAGAATCAGGAATTTTCTGTCAGAAAAAGCAAGCAGATGCACCATTTTTTCTATCATTGGAAATGCAAATGCCGTATGAATTCCGGCAGCCACAAGAGGCAAGAAGAATACTGTCATTACCTGAGAATTGATCGTCTGACGCACTTCTTTCTGTGTCATCCCCACTTTCATCAGAATCTGGAATCTGTCCTGATCCTCATAGCCTTCTGTAATCTGTTTATAATAAATGATCAGCACCATTCCAAGAATGAATACGACTCCAAGAAGGATTCCAAGGAAGAACAGACCGCCGTACAAAGCCTGGTAATCAGCTCTTGATGCGGCTCTGCTGTCTGTAGAAGCTCCAAAAAATAGGGTATCTGATTCCTCTGATTCCTGTTCAGCCAATGCATTGATTTTCTTGTCAATCTCGTTTTGAATCTGGATCTGCTCTTCATCTCCACAGGACAGATCAAAATTGTAGTACCATTTCTCATAAGAACCATTGACACCGTAAACGGAAACATTTCCTTCTTCCAAAGCTTTTATATCTTCCAGTCCGGAAACCACCAGATAGAAGCTGCTGTTCATATTTGCCATATTATTTCCATTTGAAATCATTTTATCCAAATGTCCTTTAATCCTCCATGTCCCGGAATTCTCCACCGTGATCTGATCATATGGGAAATCGGAATCTTTCGCATACAGATACGCTTCCCCGGGAGCAAGCTCCAGATTCGTCCCCATGATCCGATTATACGCTTCCAACGGCAGAGCATAGAACATTTTTAAATGATCAAATGTATTCACTTCATTGACTCCCGGAGCATTCTCCGGATTAAAATAGATTTCATTTTTTGAAACAATTCCACTGACTGTAAGCATCCGGTAATTCTCCGGATTCTCCGCGGTCTGGTTATGTTCTTTCAAAACCTTCTGTACAAGCTCTATAATCTGTCCATTCTGATTCTCTTTCATTTCTTCCGTCTGCTCCGGTTTCGTGTACATCTCAATCTGGACAGATTTCGGATATCGAAGATTCAAGCCATGTTCCATACTCAGATACAGGCTGGTTGTAGAAGATACCATAACCAGAACCATTGTGGACAGAATGCAGATAGACGCTAACCCTGCTCCATTTCGTTTCATACGGTAAATCATGGATGAAAGTGAAACAAAATGATTTGTTTTATAATAATATCCTTTCTTTTTCTGCATTATTTTACAAAATGTGACCGAGCCGGCAATAAATAACAGATACGTTGCAAGGATTACCAGCACGACGGCAACCATAAACCAGATCATCGCTACAAGCGGATCTTTGATTGTCAGGGATAAATAATAAGCCACACCAAGCAGAAGCAACCCGAGTACTGCAAAGATCCAGTTTGCCTTCGGAGGTTTCTCTCCTGTCTTTTCACTTTTTAAAAGTTCTACAGGTTTTAACCGATAGACGGACACGATCATCCGAAGCATGATTAATGCAAAAATGACCAGGAATAACAGTGCCGTAGCCACAAGTGCCGGAACACTGATCTTCATAGAAAGTCCGGCATTACTTCCAAGTATCTTCGCTGCCAGAAGTTCCCCCAATTTAGAAAACAGGATTCCTCCCACGATTCCTCCTGCAATCGTCAGAACACTGATGATCAGATTCTCAAGAACCATGATTTTTACAAGGTCAATTTTTCCCATTCCAAGGATGTGATACAACCCAAACTCTCTCTGTCGTCTGCGGATCAGAAATGAATTTGTGTAATACAGAAGGATCAGAGAAAAGATTGAGATCACACCAGAACCAAATCCAAGGATCATCTGCATAGTATCCCCACCTTTGATCTTGGCAAACTGCGGACTCACTGCAAGATAATCGATCAGATAGAACATCATAACCATACAGATACAAGTGATCAGATAAGGAAGATACAGCTTCTTATTTTTCTTAATTCCATTAACGGAAAGTTTCAGATAAAGTCCACTTTTCATTGTCTCTCACCACCTGTCGCAAGCATTGTCAGTGTCGCTGAGATATTCTGATAGAACTGTTCATCTGTCTGTTCGCCTTTATATACCTGGTGGAAAACTTCTCCGTCTTTAATAAATAACACTCTCCCGGCCTTGCTCGCTGCTTTGACAGAATGTGTTACCATAAGGATCGTCTGTCCCGATTGATTGATCCGCTCAAATACCCCGAGCAATTCATCCGTTGATTTCGAATCGAGTGCCCCGGTCGGCTCATCCGCCAGGATCAGTCTCGGATCTGTGATCAGCGCTCTCGCCACTGCTGCACGCTGCTTCTGTCCTCCTGACACCTCATAGGGATACTTCTCCAGAAGTCCTGCAATTCCAAGTTCTTTCACGATTGGCATCATCCTGACATTCATTTTCCTGTAATCAACTCCCTGCAGTACCAATGGCAGTAAGATATTGTCCTTTAGATTAAATGTATCCAAAAGATTGAAATCCTGAAATACAAACCCAAGATGATCTCTCCTGAACTTGGACAGATCCTTCTCACGGATTGCTGATAACGGTTTTCCATCCAGATAAACTTCCCCTTCAGTTGGTTTATCCAATGCTGCCAGCATGTTCAGTAATGTCGTCTTCCCCGAACCACTCTCTCCCATGATTGCTACATATTCGCCCTCTTCTACTGAGAATGTCACCTTAGAGAGTGCCTGTACCTGATTACCGCCAAAACGGGGACGGTATATTTTTTTCAAATTTTCTACTTCCAAAACTGTCATTTCTTACGACCTCCTCTTCTTTCTTTCAACATCCTCAGTATAGCAATACAGCCAGAATGCCGACATTGATTTCTGTGACATTCCAGCTGTCTGATGTGACAAATTTGTCACTTGTTTCTCTCTGTGTGATTTAGTGTTTTACTCTGATCTCAATGGATACTCTGCCAAATCAATCGTAAAACTGCTGCCTTCCCCCAACTTTGACTCAACTGTAATCTGATGCCCCAGTTTCTTTGCCGCCATCTGACTCAGATACAGACCAATTCCCGTTGATTTCCGTTCCATTCTTCCATTATATCCCGTATATCCTTTTTCAAAGATTCTCGGCAAATCTTCCGGTGCAATTTCCATTCCGGTATCTGTAACCGTCAGTTTCTTTTCTTCACTGACAGTGATCGTCACTGTTCCTTTCAGCGTATACTTCACTGCATTGGATAACAACTGTTCAATAATAAACGAAAGCCATTTCTCATCTGTCAAAACAATCTGATCTGTCCCTTCATAGATCAGACGGATTCTCCTTCGAATAAACTGTCCTGCATATTTACGGATCGATTTTCTTATAATTTCATCCAAAGGATACCGTGCGATCACCAGATCCTTCGTGCCACTGTCAAGACGCACATACCCAAGTACCATCTCCACATACTGCTCCACCCGGAACAGTTCGGCTTTCAGATTCTGATTCGTCTCGGTATCTTCCTGCTGGAGCAGCACATTCATCACAGCGATCGGTGCCTTGATCTGATGCACCCAGGTTGCATAATAGTCCTCCATGTCCTGACCGGACTTCTCCCATCTGGCATGTTCTTTTCTTTGCTGTTGTTCTTCTTTTCTGATTAGCTCCTGATATCCTGACTCAATCCCATCTTGTGCAATTGGAAGCGAATCCTCATAAGGTCCTTCTCCTTGCAGCAAATGCTCCAGCTTCTGCCCGGTTTTCTTATACCGCAAATATCCACAGAGAAGAAAAAGTAATCCAAATGCCAGACACAACACTGTTGGATAAACCGCTACCTTCAGATTAATCTCTTCCAACACAAAAATCAGGAAAAAGATTCCCGCACACAGCAAACTCCACAGAAGCACAAAACGGATTTTTTTCAAATATTGTAAAAACATTTTTACTCCTTCTCGATGATGTATCCACCGCCGACTTTCGTCTTGATAAAGCCTTCCAGTCCCGCTTTTTCCAGCTTTTTCCGAAGTCTTCCGACATTGACTGTCAATGTATTCTCTTCGATATAATTGTATGTCTCCCACAGCTTTGTCATCAGCGTGTCTCTGCTGACCACGCGTCCTTTATTCTCCATCAATGTCTGTAAGATACGAAATTCATTCTTTGTCAACTCAATCTTTTCTCCATTATAGGTCATTGTTGTATCATAGAGGTTCAGGATTGCTCCTCTATGTTCCAGCATCGGCACTTTTCCTGACAAATCATACGTTCTTCTCAGCAGAGCCTGAATCTTCGCTGTCAGTACACTTAAGTCAAATGGTTTTGCCACAAAGTCATCTCCGCCCATATTCATCGCCATGATAATATTCATATTATCCGCTGCCGAAGAGATAAAGATCACCGGCACGCTCGATATCTTACGGATCTCGCTGCACCAGTGGTATCCATTATAAAAAGGAAGCGTGATATCCAAAAGCACCAGATGTGGACCGTACTCTGCAAATGTCTCAAGAACCTTTGCAAAATCTTCCACATAACGTGCTTCATTTCCCCACGCTTCCATCTCTTTTTTAATTGCCCCTGCCATCACAAGGTCATCTTCTATGATTAGAATCTTATACATTCTGCGGATTCTCCTTTCGCTCTTATCCACTACTATATCTCATGGTATACAGTATTTCAAGAGCACACGGTCATACCGTATCCGGCGAAATAACCCGCTGGATATGGATTGCAAGAAATCCGATTTCTTCTTTTGCGACCGGTTGTTTCAGCTGTCTGGACATATAATCACACACTCTCTTCGCCGCCTCTCCGGTCCTTGGGTAATTCTGAAAAATGAAATCATTAAAGTCTGCATTCGTCCCTTCCCCCTTACGGGTTCTCAGAATCATATAATACATATGACTCATCAGACGTGTACACCCAAGTGAGCCGCTCTCCAGCTTCTGATCGAATTCCTGTTCAATCATGGCAATCCCTTCATTTACAATCCTGGTCGCATCCAGAGTCTGGGATACTGCCTCATCTGAAAGACCTGCATGGATATGTAGCGTAATGAATCCGACTTCATCCTCTGAGATTTCATATCCTGTCAGCTGCTGTATAATTTTCCGCCCTTTCAGGGCCACTTGATACTCCTCTCCAAACAACACACGGATATCCGGTGTAAATGGATTCGGAAGCTGGCGGTTCTCCTTCGCTCTCTTCGCTGCAAGCGCAATATGATCTGCCAACGGAAGCAGCATCTCATGATTGATCTTCTGAAACACGTTCTCTGCTTCTTCAATGATCTTTCCTGTTGCCTCAATAAACTCCGGGCGGATTCCATTGACTGTTTTCAGAACAGACTCTTGCTTTCTTCTTGTGACAAGAGAATATACTTTGGCTCCTGGAAGTTTCTCGATCTGTTCTGTAGGTTTCTTTCCAAATCCCACACCGTTTCCGAGAAGGATCATCTCCTTCCCTGTCTCAACATGATATACAAGAATCCCATTATTATTCAGAACTTTAATGACTCGATACATCCCCCCGGAGCCTCTCTTTCTTTCTCTTAATTCAAGCTTACGATTTCTGCTGTCTTCTCAAGCTTCTCTACTTTTCCGCTCTTAGACATTCTTATCTCTTCACCTTCCTGAAGACTTGTAAATACAACCATACATTCATCGGATTTTGCATGCTCTTGGATATATTTTATATCAAAACCTATCAGTTTGTCACCCTTTTTTACTCGGTCTCCGTCATTTACAAAAGTTTCGAATCCTTCTCCATCCAGATTTACAGTATCCACACCAATGTGAAGCAGATATTCGGTTCCGTCATCACTAGTCAGACCAACTGCATGTTTTGATGGGAAGATAAAAGATACAGTTGCATCTTCCGGCGCATAAGCCATTCCCTCTTCCGGGCGAACCAGATAACCGTCTCCCATCATTTTCCCTGCAAATGCTTCGTCACACGCTTCTTCGATCGGTGCTGCCACTCCTGTGAATGGAGAGCAAAGCTCTTTCTTTACAGTTCCGGCTGCAACAGTTTTGTTCTCATCTTTCTTCGCTTCATCTTTTGTTTCTGCACATTTATTCGTTTCTTCTGCGCTGTTTTCGTTTTCTTCTGGAAGATATTCCACATTCGGAGCTTTCTCCAGATAATCTTCCAGATTGGATTTAATCACAGAAACAGCCGGTCCGTAGATTACCTGGATTCCCTGTCCTTTTCTTACGATTCCGGATGGGGATGTCATTCTTAAGACATCTTCATTTACCAGTTCCGGCTTTACTACCGTACAACGAAGTCTTGTCGCACAGCAGTCTACATCAGAAATGTTTTTCTTTCCCCCAAGTCCTCTTGTGATCAGTGCGCTCTTCTGATCTTCCGGTGTCATTTCATTTTCAGAATCTGCATCATTTCCATCTACTTTTGCTTTATAATCAGCTTTTGTATATAGCTTCGTTTCCGCATCATCATCTTCTCTTCCCGGTGTCTTCAGATTCAGCTTCAGAATCAAAGTACGGAAGATGATATAATATAAGAAGAAATAAATAATTCCAACCGGGATGATTCTGATCCAGCTTGTCTTAGCATTTCCCTGAAGGATACCGAAAAGGAACAGATCAATAAATCCACCGGAAAATGTAAGTCCTACTGCAATATTTAACATATGTGCGATCATATAAGCTGATCCGGCAAGGATCACCTGTACCACAAAAAGGATCGGTGCTACAAACAGGAATGAGAATTCCAGTGGCTCTGTGATTCCGGTCATCATACATGCAAGTGCTGCAGAAAGCAGAAGTCCGCCTGCCTGTTTCTTCTTCTCCGGTTTTGCACACTGATACATTGCAAGTGCCGCACCCGGAAGACCAAAGATCATGAAGATAAATTCACCGGAAAAATATCTTGTCGCATCCGCACTGAAATGTACTGTGGACGGATCTGCAAGCTGCGCAAAGAAGATGTTCTGACCGCCCTGTACCAGCTGTCCCGCAACTTCCATTGTTCCTCCAACCGCGGTCTGCCAAAATGGAAGATAGAATACATGGTGAAGTCCAAATGGAATCAACGCTCTCTTAATAATACCAAAGATCAATGTTCCAATATAACCTGTTCCTGTTACAAGTCCGCCAAGTGCATAGATTCCATTCTGAACGGTTGGCCATACAAAATAGAGTACGATTCCGACAGCCACATAAGTCAATGTTGAAATAATCGGAACAAATCTTGATCCACTGAAGAATGACAGTGCATTCGGAAGCTGAATTTTGTAAAACTTATTATGAAGTGCTGCTACTCCAAGTCCAACGATAATACCGCCAAATACACCCATCTGTAATGTCTGGATTCCGCAGACACTTGTCACAGTTCCTTCCAGAACTCCGGCTCCAAGCGTTCCGTCTGCAAGAAGATCTCCACGGATCAGAAGCATGGCATTCATTGTTGCATTCATTACAAAGAAAGAGATCATTGCCGCAAGTGCCGCAACTTCCTTCTCTTTCTTCGCCATACCGATTGCTACACCGACAGCAAAAATGATCGGCAGGTTATCAAAAATAATACTTCCCGCTTTGCTCATAATTGTGAGCAGGGAATTCAAAATTGTCCCCTCGCCTAAAATTGCCTGAAGATGATATGTCTCAATCATCGTTGCATTTGTAAATGAACTTCCTACTCCAAGCAGAAGTCCTGCTACCGGAAGAATTGCGATTGGAAGCATAAAACTTCTTCCGATTCTCTGCAATACTCCAAAAATCTTGTCTTTCATCTGTAATCCTCCTCGTATAAAATTTCTCATAGAATTAGCGCAACAAAAAAAGCATAAACTAATCCTCAATAACTAAATCCACCTTATCTGGTGAACTTATTAAGGATAGTTTATGCCTGCTTTACCAGTAACACTCTATCGTGCGCTTTTCTCTTTTAACCACGTATAGTATAACCATACTCACTTCCAACAGTCAATCTGTAATATTCAACAATATTTATCCTGTTTATTTGTTGAATATGTTACTTAGTGATCATTCCAGTAAATTAAAGTTTTTCTTTTGATTTAAATTAACTTCTCTTCATTTTACGCTTCTGGCTTTTGCTTATTTGCTTTTGTAATATCCAGACGTACATTCACACCAAATGGATTGATTGCAACTCCCTTTGCATCCGGAATAAGTATCTCCGGAATCTTATCCGCCGGAATTGCTGCTGTCTTCATCTTCTTGCCCTGTGCAAATCTGGCAAATTCTATCATATCTGTAAAGATCGGCTGATACAGACTTCCGTCCGGCTGTCTCAGAAGTGGAACCTGATTATCTTCCTGAACTCCTACGATAAAGGTTCCTTTCTTATAATGCGCCATCATCTCTTCCTGAAGTTCCTTCACATTCTCCGGCATCTCCGGTCCGATATTGCGGTGCATCTCCTGCATCAGATACATTGCTGTCAGATGAAGCTCCGGATTCTCGATCAGTTTCTTTCCGTCAGGCAGTTCTTCCTTATTCTTACGAACTACAAGCTGTTCCAGCTGAACCCTGATCTCCTCCTCTGTACCAACATTCACTGCCAGTGCATTCACGCCCATTGTATACAGGTTTGTAAAAAATCCAAGTCTGGCATTCTTTTCAATCTTGGCAATTCCTACATGATAACGATCTTCTGCAAGCGTCTTTGCCTTTTCCTTTGCAGACTCTTCCTGATAATAAACCAGAACCTCGTCATCAAATGTCTCTTCATCGCAGAGGACAAACGGCATCTTCGTTACACCTGACATGATCACATAAATCTCTTCGAGATTTCGCAGATTCACCAATGCCTGCTTCATCTCTGTACTGACAATTATTTTATTCTCATCCATCTCTTTGTTTTCCTTTCTGGTTGCTTTTCTTTATATTACAGTAGTGCAATAAAATGAGGTATAAATATGATACACCCTATGATCACAGCCATGATTGCCGTAAAAAGCACTGCACCTGCTGCCGTATCCTTCGCGATCTTAGCAAGTGGCTTTCTCTCCTCTGTCACAAGATCGACAACAGCTTCCACTGCCGTATTCACAAGTTCCAGTGAGATCACCATTCCAAAAAGGAGAAGACAGATACACCATTCCATCGGTGTTAATCCTACAAATGTTCCAACTGCTGTTACAAGAATCACTGCAAGGCAATGAATCTTCATATTCCTCTCTTTTGAAATCCCTGTCCAGATTCCTTCAAAGGCATAGCCAAAGCTTTTGAATAAAGGCTGTTTTCGATTCTTCATTCGTATTCTCCTTTCGGATTCGTATCATAGATCAAGCAACAAATCTAATATCTATGATACCACATCTGACTCCTTATCAAAAGAGGTATTTTCCTATTATTATCAAAAGAAGACTCGGATTTCGAATCTCATATCCTTTTCACTTATTTACAAGCTTCAACCATACTCTTTACATATTCTGCAACATACGGCACGCAGTCTTTTCCGTATTTCTCACACAACTTAACGATTGCACTTCCAACGATCGCACCGTCTGCGCTCTGACACATCTTCGCCGCCTGCTCCGGAGTGGAGATTCCGAATCCGACCGCACACGGAATATCATTTTCCTCTTTTACAAGTTTCACCATTGCTCCGATGTCCGTCGTGATCGCGGATCTTGTTCCTGTTACACCAAGTGAAGAAACACAATATACGAATCCCGATGCTTCCTTTGCAATCATCCGGATTCGGTCATGAGAAGTCGGTGCAATCAATGAGATCAGATCGATTCCGTACTTTTTGCACACGGTGTCAAATTCTTCTTTCTCTTCAAATGGAACATCCGGAAGAATCAGACCATCCATTCCGACATTTTTCGCTTTCTCAAGAAATCTTTCTGTTCCGTAAGAGAACACAACATTTGCATATGTCATAAAAACAAGCGGAATCTGTGTATTCTGACGGATTTCTTTTACCATATCGAAGATCTTATCTGTAGTCACGCCTCCTGTCAGCGCACGCAGGTTTGCGCCCTGAATGACCGGTCCTTCTGCTGTCGGATCGGAAAATGGAATTCCAAGCTCAATCAACGCCGCCCCTGCTTTCTCCATCTCATAGACGATCTGTTTTGTTGTCTCAAGATCCGGGTCACCACATGTGACAAATGGTATAAATGCTTTCTTCCCTTTAAATGCTTCCTGTATTCTACTCATGAAGATCCTCCCCTCTGTAACGTGCGATTGCTGCACAGTCCTTATCTCCGCGTCCTGAAATATTAATTACGATAATCTGGTCTTTTCCCATTGTCGGCGCAAGTTTTCTTGCATATGCAACTGCATGTGCACTCTCGATCGCCGGAATGATTCCTTCTAATTTAGAAAGGTACTCAAATGCATCGACTGCCTCATCATCTGTGATTGCTACATATTCTGCTCTTCCCTTATCATAAAGATCTGCATGCTCCGGTCCGATTCCCGGATAATCAAGTCCGGCTGAGATTGAGTAAACCGGTGCGATCTGTCCGTACTCATCCTGACAGAAATAAGATTTCATTCCGTGGAAGATTCCAAGCTTACCGGTCGCGATCGTTGCAGCTGTCTCTGCTGTATTCACACCACGTCCGGCCGCCTCGCATCCGATCAGGCGCACGCCTTCATCTTCAATGAAATTATAAAATGCACCGATCGCATTGGATCCACCGCCGACACAGGCAAGCACTGCATCCGGGAGTTTTCCTTCTTTTTCAAGGATCTGCTCCTTGATCTCTTTAGATATAACTGCCTGAAAATCACGCACGATCTGCGGAAATGGATGCGGTCCCATACAGGATCCGAGTACATAATGTGTGTCATCAATTCTTCTTGTCCACTCACGCATCGTCTCCGAAACAGCATCCTTTAAAGTACCAGTTCCACTTGTAACCGCGTGTACCTGTGCTCCGAGAAGACGCATTCTGTATACATTTAATGCCTGACGCTCTGTATCTTCTTTTCCCATGAAAACTTCACATTCCATTCCCATCAGAGCCGCTGCTGTCGCTGTTGCAACCCCATGCTGTCCTGCACCGGTCTCAGCGATTACTCTTGTCTTTCCCATCTTCTTCGCAAGAAGAACCTGACCTAACACGTTGTTGATCTTATGGGCACCTGTGTGATTGAGATCTTCTCGTTTCAGATAAATTTTCGCCCCGCCAAGATCTTCTGTCATACGTGCTGCATAGTATAAAAGAGACGGTCTGCCTGCATATTCATTTAATAATGTATTCAGTTCGTCATTAAATTCTTTGTCATTTTTATAGTAGTTGTACGCCTTTTCCAATTCGATCACTGCATTCATCAGTGTCTCCGGAATGTACTGTCCACCATGGATTCCGTATCTTCCTTTTGTCATGGTTGTCTCTCCTTCTTTCTTGTTTCTATTGTTTTGGTAAATTTATTCATTCACTTGTATACTCTTTTGTTTTCCAAAAAATGTTTACTGCTTTCAAAATTTCTCACAGTTTTCACAGCTTGAAGAACTTTCTCACGATCTTTCTTTCCATCTGTCTCCACTGCACTGCTCAGGTCAATTCCCCAAGGGTGTATTCGCTGTATTGCCTCCGGTATGTTCTCCGGATTCAGTCCTCCTGCGAGGAAATACGGCCGCTTTGTCCAGCCTTCCAAAAGACTCCAATCAAATGTCTCACCGGTTCCGCCTTTTCCGTGATCGAGAAGAATCAGATCCGCACTACTCGCTGCTGCCGCATCAAGATCTTTTTTCTCCTGAATCGAAAATGCTTTCATCACCGGATGGTCTGTCAGACTTTTCAACTTCTTTATATATGCCTCATCTTCCTGCCCGTGAAGCTGAGCGATCTGAATGGTTCCTTCATTTAATGATTGTGCGACCTCGCCGCAGTCTTTATTGACAAATACTCCAACCGGGCAAATCTGCGATTCAAGATTTTGAACCAGTTCACGAACTTTCGAAATGGATACATTTCTCCGGCTCTTTGGCACATCGATGATAAATCCGCAATAATCCGGTTTTGCCTCATTTATATAGGTAATATCTTCCGGGCGGCTTAATCCGCAGATCTTAATCTTGGGCATGTTCATTTTTTCTTGTCTCATACTATATCTTCCGCTAATTCATATCTAGCTGCCTTCCTGTCTGCTGCTTCAACTCCATCAGTGCTGCTTTCCGATCAGATTTTCTCATCAGAAGTTCTCCGATCAGTACCGCATCGGTTCCATTTTCATAAAGTGCTTTCATATCTTCCACTCCACGGATACCGCTCTCAGATACGAAAACTGTTTCCGAACTGACCATTTCTCTTAGCCGAATGCTATTCTTGATATCCACTGTGAAATCTTTCAGATTCCGGTTATTTACACCGATAATCTTTGCACCGATCTTCTGTGCTCTTAAGATTTCTTCTTCGTTATGTGTTTCTACCAAAGCAGATAGTCCGAGTTCGTCTGCCAGCTGATGATACGCTTTTAACCTGCCATCTTCTAATACCGAACAGATCAGAAGTACTGCCGAGGCTCCCATTGCTTTCGCCTGATAAATCATGTATTCATCACAGGTGAAATCTTTTCTGAGTACCGGAATGGATACATTTTGCACAATTTCTTTCAGATACGCATCACTGCCCCGGAACCAAAACGGTTCTGTCAGACAGGAGATTGCTGCCGCGCCGCCTGCTTCATAGTCCCTGGCGATCTCTACATATGGAAAATCCGGTGCGATCAATCCTTTGGAAGGTGACGCTTTCTTTGCCTCGCAGATAAAGGATAATCCGTCTGCCCGAAGTGCCTGTTCGAATACTGGGATTTGATCTTTAATTCCTTTTTCTTCCGCCTGCCTTCGAACCTCTTCTAATGGAACTATTTTCTTTTCTTCTTCGATCCGCTCTTTCGTGCGCTCGGTAATTTTCTCGAGTATATTCATACTATTTGTTCCTCTTTTTCTTTCAAGTTGCTTCTTCCATTCTCCCCTGCATAGCCGGGGATCAGACTTTTTATTTATTACTTTCTTCTTTAAACTGCTCCAGCTTCTTCAGTGCAAGTCCTTCGTCAATGATCTGTTCCGCTTTTCTTACACCTGCTTCGATCGAATCTGCTTTTCCTGCAAGATAGATTGCTGCTCCTGCATTCAGGCAAACTGCATTTCTTTTTGCTCCCAGCTCTTTTCCAGAAATGATATCCAATGTGATCTGTGCATTTTCCTGAGGTGTTCCTCCTGTCAGTACACCTTTTTCGCATCTCTCATAACCAAACTGCTCCGGTGTGATCTCATAGCTTGTAAATGTTCCGTCTTTAATCTCACAGACTGTAGTCGGTGCACACATGGAAATCTCATCTAACTTATCCTGTCCGTAAACGACCATTCCGCGGACAACTCCGAGATTCGCCATGACTCTTGCAAGTGGCTCTACAAGGCTTTCATCATAAACTCCCATCAGTTCCATGTTCGCTCCTGCCGGATTAGACAGTGGTCCAAGAATATTGAATACGGTACGGATACCAAGTTCTTTACGGATCGGTCCGACATATTTCATCGCAATATGATAATTCTGTGCAAATAAGAAACAGATCTGAATGTCTTTGAGAAGCTGTGTGCTGCGCTCCGGTGCGACATCGATCTTCACTCCAAGTGCTTCAAGTACATCTGCCGCACCGGACTTAGAAGATGCTGCACGGTTACCATGCTTTGCGACCGGGATTCCTGCTGCCGCAATCACAAGGGAGGATGTTGTTGAAATGTTAAATGAATTTGCTCCGTCTCCCCCTGTTCCTACGATTTCCAGCACATCCATGTCATGCAAAAGCTTGATACAGTGTGCACGCATTCCCGCTGCTGATGCTGTGATCTCATCGATTGTCTCACCTTTCATGGAAAGTGCTGTCAGATATGCTGACTTCTGAACATCCGATGCCTTTCCTTCCATAATCTCATTCATTACTTCTTCTGCTTCTGTATAGATGAGATTTTCTTTCTTTGATAATTTTATAATTGCTTCTTTGATCATTTCTTAATTCTCCTTCAATGCTTTTGCATAGTTAATAAAGTTCTCTATCATCTGAAGTCCCTGCGGTGTCATCACGGATTCCGGATGAAACTGTAACCCAAAGATCGGATATTCTCTGTGTTCCATCGCCATAATCTCGTTATCTTCGCTTCGCGCTGTCACAATCAGTTCTTCCGGTAGTGTCTCTTCCTTAACTGCGAGTGAATGATATCTTGCCACCTGGATTGGAAGTGTCAGATTCTGAAAGAGGACACTGTCTGTCTTTACGTCTTTCAGCTGTGATGTCTTCCCATGCATCAGCTGTCCGGCGTGACCTACGGTTGCTCCAAATGCTTCCGCCATCGCCTGATGTCCGAGACAAACGCCGAGCATCGGGATTTTTCCTTTCAGCTTCTGAATTGCTTCGATACAGATTCCGGCATCAGAAGGTTTTCCCGGCCCCGGTGAGATTACCAGCGCCTCGGGCGCAAGTTCCAGAATCTCTTCCGGTGTGATTTGATCATTTCGTATTACTTTCACTTCTGAATCAATCTGATCTTTTTGCATGTCACCTCTTTTTGATTCTACTCCTGCGATAAACTGATACAGGTTATATGTAAAGCTGTCATAATTATCAAGTAATAGTATCATTCCAATCCTCCTTTCGCAGTTTCCACAGCCTGAAGTACTGCCCCTGCCTTATTTAAACACTCCTGGAATTCATTTTCCGGGATACTGTCTGCTACGATTCCGGCTCCTGACTGTACACGAATGTATCCATTTTTCTTATAAGCAAGACGGATGGAAATGCATGTATCTACATTTCCTGCAAAATCGAGATAGCCGACTGCCCCTCCGTAGATGCCTCTTTTCTCCTGTTCAAGTTCTGCGATAATCTCACATGCGCGGATCTTCGGTGCTCCGGAAAGCGTTCCTGCCGGGAGAATCGCATCGACTACGTCCAGCGCATCTTTGTCTTCCCGAATTTTCCCTGTCACGGTGGAACCAATATGCATCACATGAGAATATCTCTGGATTTCCATATATTTATCAACTTTAACTGTTCCCGGCTGGCTGATCTTGCCAACATCATTTCGCCCAAGATCTACAAGCATGTTGTGCTCTGCAAGCTCTTTCTCGTCTGCAAGTAGCTCTTTCTCCAATTCCTGATCTTCCTCTTCGGTTACTCCTCGCTTCCTTGTACCGGCAAGAGGAAAAGTGCACACCTGTCCGTTTTCTAACTTCGCCAGCGTTTCCGGTGAAGCCCCTGCCACTTCAATATCATCACTTGAAAAGTAGAACATATACGGAGATGGATTCGAGGTTCGAAGCACCCGGTAGGTATCAAAAAGACTTCCTTTTGCCTTCGCTGTCAGCGGATTGGATAACACGACCTGGAAAATATCACCTTCATAAATGTATTCCTTAGCTTTCTCAACCATCTTGCAATAATCTTCTTTATCCACTCCCGGATGGAACTCTTCTTCTAAAACAAGTGGTCGGAAATCTGCCTGCGCCCCGCTTCGGATCAATCGTTCCATCTCTTCTAATTCCTGCTTCGCGTTCGTATAATTTTCTTCCAGATCGCCTTCCAGCTTCACTCCTGTAATCAGGATCAGCTTCTGTCTGTAATTGTCAAATACGATGACACGGTCAAATAACATCAAGTCCGCATCCCGGAAATCTCTTACTGCCGTTTTTGCTGCTGTCTTTCCTGTAGTCTCATTCTTCTCTTCCAGGACTGGCTTCAATGTCGGTTCTGCATATTTGATGTAGTCATAAGAAAAATATCCGACAAGCCCTCCGGTAAATGGAGGAAGTCCCGGAACAACCGGACTTTTATATGCTTCGAGAATTTCTCTTAGAACCTTTCCCGGATGGTCGGTTAAAACTTCCCGTCTGGTCTTATCCTCATCTTCATGCCCTTCGCTGATGATCACACGCCCATCGGTACAGGTGATCTCCATCGTTGGTGCATATCCAAGGAAGGAATATCTTCCCCACTGCTGTCTGTCCTCCGCACTTTCCAGCAGATAGCAATGCTTGCTTGCCGCCCGCAGCGTCCGCATCACACTAATCGGCGTAAATGCATCTGCATACAGCTCTTTGCTGATCGGAACTCGCTTGTATCTGCCTTGTTCAGCGTAGGATCTGATTTGTTCTAATGTCTTGTCCATGTGTATTCCTCCTTGAAGTTATGCTGCAAAATGAATTTCTCTTTTATCCCAATAGGAAATATATGTTTATGGTAGAAAAAAAGTCCCTGACAGAATATTCCTATTCTGTCAAGGACGGTAAATCTAAATCTTTTCCGCGGTGCCACCTTGATTCACGGGTACACTCCCATGCGCTCTGTAAGATACTAACATATCTCCGGCAACTGACGTATGCCCACACGTCACAGAGTACTCGGATTCTCAAATCCTTTGACTGTGCCCTCAGCGGTCCATTTGGCAACCTGCATCTCGATCCGGCTCTCAGCTTCCCGGACTCTCTGTGCGCGCATAATTACTTTGATCTCCGCTTCATCGGTTTAAAGCGTTATTCCATTTGCTAGGAGTTTATCACTTTAAAGCGATAGTGTCAATGCACTATTTTAATCTTTTTCGCGAAATTGTTGAAAAATTTTCTCAATTTTCTTGTCTTTATTTTCTTTTTCTCTTCCATGCAAATCCGCCAACTCCTGCTCCGAGTGAGGAGAATGCAAGTCCTAATAAGCCAAGAACATTTGCCGGATCACCTGTCTTTGCGGCTTTTGATCCACTTGTTCCTTTGGAAGCTGATCCATCCGTAGTTGTTCCTGCCTTCTTTGTAACAGTCGGAGTTGCACTTCCATTCTGACTTCCCGCCTGGTTTCCATTCTTTACAAGTGCTTTGATTGCTGTATTTAACGCATCTGTTGCTTTATCAACTTTTTCCTGGCTTTCTTTTGCATTTAACGCGCTCTTAGCGTCTGTCAGTGCACTCTGCAATACCTTCCAGCTGTCAACTGTGTAATCAGCTTCTTTCAGAGCTGCCGCATCACTGATTACTTTCTCAAGGGAAGAAGTATCAACTGCTGCCGGCTCTTCTGTCTTATCGTCGTCTTTCTTATCCTCTTCTGTCTTATCTCCCTCTGCCTTAACAAGTGCTTCAACAGCTGCGTTGAGGTGGCTTACTGCCTCGTCTACAGTTGCCTGAGTTTTTGGATTTTTCAATTCATCTTTTGCTTCCTGAAGTTCCATCTGCATAGATGCCCAGCTTTCCGCTGTGTATTCAGCTTCTTTCAGGGCTTCTGCTTTTGCAATAGCTGCCTCAAGCTCTGTTGTTGTGATTGTTTTATCCTCAGATGCTTTTACAATGTTCTCCTCTGTTGCCTGGAATTTGTATGTCACGTCATTATATCCAAGTGCTGTCAGTGTAATGGTCCAATATCCTGTTCCATCTGTTCCTTCCGGAAGTGTACAACGAAGAGAATCTGTCAGTCCAAGCTGGATTCCCATTGCTTTGTGCATCCAGTTATCTGCTGCAAATTTTGTTCCATAAGTAGCTTTTGCATTTGTATATGTGCTGTCATCTCCATAGTAAGTCCATGTAACAGTCTGGAGATTTGATCCAAGATCACCATAATTTCCTGTCAGATCAACTCTTAAGAATTCTCCATAAGATCCGCTTGCTTCTTTTACTGTCAGCCCTGCTTCCTCTGCTGTTGGTGCTGTCTTGAGTGCCTGATCTTTGATTCCGGACTCTGATCCATTATTCACTCTTGCAGAGAAACTGAAAGATCCATCCTCATTCTTTGTTGCTGTTTTCAGACCGTTTGTATTCTCTGTTACATTGGCAACCAGTCCTGTATAGCTTACTAGATTCTTTTCTGAATATCCTCCTGCAAGTTCACTTCCGTTTTCGATCACACGATAGCTTGCTTTCAGTGCATCCAGATCAGATGTTTTTACTTTCACCGGCACATATTTCAGTCCGAGTACATCATACTCTGTCATCTTTGTTGTTGCACCGGATTCTTCTGTGATCTCTCCTCTGTTAAATGTAATCTTGCTTCCGTCTGTCAGAACTGCAGTAGTTCCATCTGTCCAGTACTCTACTGCATACTCTTTTCCATTTTCCGCCTTGATTACTGCGTTGCACTGGAAAGAACCTCTGTGAAGTCCATGATTTACTGTAGCTCTTGTTACAGTATCGAATGCACCCTTGTCAGACTCTCCTTTTGAATCCTTTGCATCTGAAAAAGATGTATCTCCTGCTGCCTGCACATTTTCAGCAGCCCAGTACTCTGCCCAGCTAAGTCCTACATATGCGTAAGTATACTCACTCTCCTGTGCTAAAGTATAAGTGAATTCGTAATCCTTTGCATAGCCTGTTGCCTTTACTGAGATCTTAAATCCATGTCCATTTTCTGCATCCTTAAATGGAGCCGCAGTCGTATCAATTGTTCCATCTTCTTTGATGATCTTCACTGCACGTTTTCCTGTTGCCGCATACTCTGTTCCGTCAACTGTTACGGATTCGATCTTCTTTACATAAGAAGTTACATCCTCTGCTGCATATCCTTCTGCCGCTACAAGTGCTGCACTTTCATTGTTAAATACAACTGGTACAGCTTCTGTTGTTAATTCAAAATCTGTCGTAAGATCCGCATATTTTCCGGATTTATCAGATACTTTCAGAGTATATTTGCCTATCTCAGCGCCTTTTGTCTTATAGGTAAGTACCCCGTCTTTTACCTGAACATCCTCAAGACCTTCAACTGTATATTCTGCCTGATAATCACCAGGAAGTCCTTCTACAGTTAGATTTACTTTTCCACTTTCAACATCTGCATTCTCTGCTGCGACAGTCCCATTGAATTTAACCGGCACATACTGATCTGCATCAATCTCATAGATTCCATTATCTGTGTAATATGTGATTTTATTGATTGTCTGACCCATCATCTTTTCATAATCTTTTGAGTCCAGTGTGTTTCCATGAGATGTTGTCACAAATCCTGTACTCCATGCCAGTTTTGTCTTTTTCCAGATATTTTCAAGATGACGAAGTCCGTAGTTGTCTCCTTCTTTTGTGCTGATCACAACTCCATATACTGTATTAACTGTTTTTGGGAGTCCATTTAGATCTAATTCATAATCTCCATACTTTGTGTCTGTTGTGAAATCAATTGATGCATCACTCAACTTCTGTGCAGTTGCACCTTTCACTTCACTAAAGCTGAGTGAACCATCTGCATTTACTGTTGCTTCCTTATAATAGGAAGGAGTCTCACTTAAAATATAGTAAGAATAGCTTGCGCTCTCGAATAACGCATCTTTTCCATTATATTCTGTTGTTGTCTCTTTTCCTTTCATATTCACTGTAATAGAAAGCTTGCTGTCATCTGTGATCTGTGTATAGTTTTTCAGTACAGATGCATCACTAATCTTAACCGGATATGTAATACCTGTAATATCTGTTCCATCACTGTTTACATGATAAGATCCAGCTACAAGTGTTGATCTTGTTTTCGCTTTTGTAGCGGAGGATACACTGTCTGCTCCTGCTACCTGATCAGCTGCATAAAATTCAGAATATGGAATATTCATCAACACATACGTTTCTTTCGCAACTTCTGCCTTTTTCAATGCCTTCACTGCTGTATTCAGCTCGTCTGCTGCTGTGTCTACCGCGCTCTGAGATTCTTTTGCTGTCAGGGCAGCTTTGGCTGCTGTCAGCTTCGTCTGCATTGCACTCCAACTGTCTGCTGTGTAATCAGCTTCTTTCAGTGCTTCAGCGGCTGTGATTGCAGCTTCCAGTTTTGTTGTTTCAACTGTTACTGCTTCGTTTGCTGACTTGATTGCAGCAAGTGCAGCTTCTTTCACTGCCTTTGATGTACGTGTTGCACCACTAACAGAATCCCAACCATTAATTGTATCTTCTGTTGCAGCCTTTCCCACAAGCATTTTCTGGATTCCTTTCGATTTTGAAACAGCTTTTGCAAAATAGGAATCACTCTCCGCGTTATATCCTTCCCCTGGAGTCACAGTGATGGCTGAAAACTTGCCATCCTCCACCTTCAGGCTGACTTCAACGTCATACTCATTCCATTCGTCTTCATTTTCGTCATCCTCTGCAGTTCTTGCCACGTGGGCTGTCTTTGTATAAGTTCCATCCTTCGCAGTCTGACTTCCTGTTGCCGCAAAGATGGTTGACGGACAAAGTCCTACTACCATAGACATTGCCACTGCCATGGACATTGCCTTTACTTTCATTTCTTTGTTTTTCATAGAAACCTCCTTTTTAACTAAAATAGTTACATACAGATCCTGCCTGTCGCAGTTCTGCTTTCCTGCTTCCGCATGGAATATATTATCAAGTTAGCTTTCGCTAACCCATAATCAAAAAGTATATATCTATACTGTCCTTACAGCTTCTTTCTTCACAACCGGTAAAATCTTTCCTGCGACAATTCCAATCACGAACCCTGTCACTGTTCCTGCCACAAGAAGAACCGGCAGATAATAAATCAGTTTCAGATTCTCCACCACTGCCATCGCAACAAGAATCTGTCCTATATTATGAAAGACGCCGCCAGTGATACTTACTCCTACAATGGAAATTCCATCCATCTTCTTTACAAGTAGCATGGCAAGAAGGCTGACAACCGCCCCTGCCAGACTGTAAATGATCGACATTCCATTTCCAAAAAGAAATCCTGTCAGAAGCACACGCAGTACCGCTACCGCCAGTACTTCCGGAATTTCCAGAAAATAAAGACCTGTTACAGTGACCAAATTAGCCACTCCAAGCTTCATCCCCGGCACTCCAAAATTAATTGGGATCAGGCTTTCCACATAACTAAAAATCATTGCCAACGCAACAAGCATTGCCATATTCGCAAGTTTTTTATTTCTATTCATACATTCTCCTTTACAGTCGAACAATTGATTTATTTAGAAATTGTATCCGGTAGATGTTCCTTTTCATTTTGAGAATCATCAGAATTCTCAACCTCTTCTATTTCCACAACCAGCTTGTGAGGCAGGCAGACAATTGTCTGTGACCGGTTATTGATCTTCCCCTGCTCTTCGCAATATCCATCCGGACAGTCAGCCTCTTCCATGTAAGCTTTTCCATCCTCAATCCGGACACGGTTGTAAAAATCCCCTTCCTGCACTTCGATCACCTGGTCTTCATCCAAAGAATATCTTCCGTAAACTTCACCATCTACCTTAATCACAACCTGTTTTTCCTGATTTTCTTTTTGTCCGCTTTCCTTTGCCTGTACATACTGCATCAGATTCATCACAAGAAACAGTACACATGCCGCAAAGAGGATTCCGCCTCCTAAAAACAGATCTTTTTTCTTCATCTATTACACTCCTGCCCAGATCATAATTACAAGTAACAGAATTGCCCGAAGAATCGTAAACCAAAATTCATTTCCCTTCAGACCTTTGATTCCTGTATGGATATGCTTCTTTGGACAGGTATCAATACATTTCTGGCATTGGAAACAATCTCCCTCGACTTTGAGTGATCCGTCTTCCGGGAGTCCGATCCCGGATGGACATTTCTTCGTGCATCCACTACAGCCCTTGATACAATTTTCTCTGTCGCGGTGCAATGCAAAGAACGGAAGCACCGGAAGCAATGAGAATACTGCTCCCATCGGACACAGATTCCGACAGAAAAATCTTTCTTCCAGACACATCCCCACAATAATAAGAAGTAGTAATATCACTCCCGGCAAATATCCCTGCAAGTGAAGATTTCCTGCATGCAGCATAGAAAAAACATCCCACGGGCTTGTCCCTTTTGCCTTTCCGTATACTCCCGCAAAACAAAGTACTGCGATTACGGTCAACACCAGATATTTCAAATAGCTTAACTTCTCTGTGATCTTTTCTGAAAGTAGCACCGGCTTTTTCTTTCTCTTCTTAAAACACCAGAGATAAAATGCATGAATTCCATCTCCCAGACTTCCGAATGCACACGCGAATCCACAAAAGAATCTTCCGAAAAGAATCGTATACGCGCAGAGAACTATAAGCACCGTTACAAAAGAGGTCATCCCGATTGCCTCGCCTGCTCCTATCTGTGTGAAAATGTATTTTACACCGGCAAATGCCGCTGTATACACAGATGGCAGAAACAGAAAATAGAGAATCTGAATCAAGGCACGAAGCCAAGTATGCAATTTTTTAATTTCTTTTGCTTTTAAATTATGTATATTCAACTTCTTCAAACTACTTTACCGCCTGTTCTAATGCCTGTTCTGATGCATTTTTAATTCCTGTCGAACTGAACGTTGCTCCACTTATCGTATCAACTTCTGCGCTCTGCGCCTCTATGATCTTCGGAATGATATCTTCCGCCATCGCAAGATATGCACCGTCCTCCTTCTCAGCGGAGGTCACTTCTACCGCTTCGATCTTTCCATCTTTTACAGTAACTTCTACCGCAACCGTTCCGCCAAATCCATCCGCTTCTCCGGTATAGGTTCCATCCTTGTATCCTGCTCCATCTCCTGAATCACTCCCTGACTCAGAATCACTGCCGGCACCAGATGACTGTACCTCCAACTGTGCATTCAGTTTTGCGATTTCCTCATCCTTCGCACGGACATCCAACACTTCGTTATATCCGAAAAGGACACCGACGATTGCCAGCAGACTAAACAGTCTTACGATAAACTCTTTCATCCTACTGCGCCTCCGTCTCTTCTGGTCTTAAAGCCATTTCCAGTGCCTTTTTGCATCCGTCAATAATCGCATTCGAAGAACAGGTTGCTCTGGATACCGTATCAATTTCTTCCGGCATTCCTTTGGTAATAATCTGGGAAACGACACCTTTTTTGCTTGAAGTTCCATTTGCCGCCTTCTTGATATAGCTGTCATTCGCTGCATCCCCATCTCCTGACACGTCAGTAATGGATACAATTTTGTCATTTCGTATTGTCACCTTCATAGAAAGCTGATACTCTGTAAAATCTTCATCCTCATCCGGTTTACACGGTACACTCACCTCATAAGTTCCATCGATGTATTTTGTCTTCACTTCTTCCTCTTGATCTGACTTCTTTTTCTCAAGCTGTGCAACTGCAAGGTTCAGATTTTCCACAGCTTTATCAACCGTCTGCTGTTCCACTGTTTCATTCGCAGCTGTTTCCAACAGCTCTTTTGCATCATTCAGTCGGAGACTCAGAACCGCCCAGCTACTCTGCGTATACTCCTCCATCACAAGTGCTTCTGCTGACTTGACTGCATTTTCCAGTTCCGTTGTATCTGCTTTCTCTTCAATGGATTCTCCATTCGTTACTTTCTCCGCCTGTTTCAAAGCATTCTTTATTGCTCCGAGAAGTCCCTTAGAACTGTAAGTTGCACCAGATACAGTATCTACATCTGTATTCTGATTTTTAAGCACATTTTTCACTACATCCATTGCACGGTTGAAAAATGCTTCATCATCTGATGTCTTTGTGACTAAAATTGCTTTGATCGTATGCTCCTGGATCACCACAGCTACCGATACATCTCCACTGTATCCTTCCGCTGTTCCATAATAGATTCCTTCTTTGTATGGAACTGTTCCGGTTGTGGATGTACTCTGATTCTGACTGGAAGAACTGTTCGAGCCATTTGTTTCAGATGAATCCGAAGTCGCTCCATTTCCACTCACTGCCGCCTGACTTAATGCATCTCTTACTGCCTGGATGATTCCAACCGAACTGTACGTTGCTCCAGACACGGTATCTACATTGGTGCTCTGACTGCTGATGATCGTATTGATCAGTGCAGAGGCTTTGGAAATGTATTCGCTTCCATCTTGATTCTCCATAATCTGGATGTCTGTGATCTTTCCGCCACTGATCTCAACCTTTACTTTCAGTGTTCCACCAAATCCAGTCCCTGTTCCGTAATAAGTTCCGTCCTTATATGCTGCCGGGTCTTCCACTGTTGCGACAGAAGTAGAACTTCCTGCTGCCGCGCCGCCACCAGACTGTGACTGTCCTGTTGTTCCGCTGTCTTTTTCTCCTGTCAGTGCATTCTTCACCGCACTGATGATTCCCCGTGAACTATAGGTTGCCCCTGAAACAGTATCGACTTCCAATGTCTGTCCTTCGATGATCTTATCGATCACCGCCTGTGCACGTTTAAAAAATGCTGCATCATCCGAAGAACTCAGAATATCGATTGCAACGATCTGTTTGTCTTTGATTTGAACCGCAACCGTGATCTCTCCTGCATAACCTGTTCCAGTTCCCTTATAAACACCATCCGTCAGATCAAAAGAACCTTTTACCGCCTGCTCCTGCTCTTCTGACTTTGTAGTCTCTTCTTTTACAGAATTCGTTTGCTCCTGCGCTGCATAAACCGGTGGCTGATATCCACTCAGGGTGCCTGCTACACAGGATGCCACAACTGCTACCGAAAGTACCGGTGCAAATGGTTTCAGCTTCTTTCCTGTTTCTTTTAAATCCATTTTTCCTCCAAAATCTACTCTGTCTTACACTTTTCTATCGAATGATCTCAACTGTTCTCTCCGTTGAAAAATCATTTTCCAACCCTTCCGTTACATATAGCGTTCCGTCATCACTCATAAGAATTGCATCAAACTCATCCTTATGTTCTCTCCAGAAATCTGCCGCTTTCTCTTCTCCCATAATAAAAAGTGAAGTAGACAGTCCATCTGCCAGTGTTCCATCCGTACTTACAATTGTTACAGATACAAGTCCGCTTTCTGCCGGGTATCCGGTCTTTGGGTCAATGATGTGATGATACGTCACACCATCCTGTTCAAAATACCGTTCGTATCCCCCCGAAGTAATAACTGCCTTCTCCTGAACACTCAGAATTCCCAGATAATCTTCTGTGTCATCCGGGCTCTGCACTGCAATCTTCCATTTCGTTCCATCCGTCTTTGTTCCGAGTGCCTGCACATTTCCGCCAAGATTCACTAATCCACTTGTGATTCCATTGTCTTTGTAAATGTCCATAATTCTGGATGAGGTATATCCTTTTGCAATTCCTCCGAGATCGATTTTCATTCCTTCTACACCGAAAGATATCTTTCTCGTTTCTTTGTCATAAGAAATGTTTCCCGCATCAGTGAGTGGAAGAAGTTGATCCAATGTCTCCTGTGACGGAACCTGGAAGTTCTGTGTTGGGAATCCCCATGCTTCCATCACCGGATAAATCGCAATATCAAACGCCCCATCTGTCTCCTGATAAAGTTCCAATGCGCGTTCCGTCAAATAGCCTGCATCTTCGGAAAGCTCTGCACTTCCATCTGTGTTCAGTTTTGCGATCTCGCTATCTGCATTTCCTGTCGATAAAAGTTCATCCAGACGCTCAATCTCTGCCTGCTGTCTCTTATACACATCTCCGAGCCCACGAGACACTGAGCGATCTCGT
>ENA-OZGU01000573-OZGU01000573.1-human-gut-metagenome-genome-assembly--contig:-NODE-573-length-25411-cov-19.515499_pt1 | contig 25411 bp, 25 predicted proteins | sample MGYA00244662_ERZ653670 | MGnify/ENA primary metagenome ERZ653670 (study PRJEB26926, sample SAMN06165224) | human gut metagenome | biome: ENVO:00009003; feature: ENVO:2100002; material: ENVO:00002003...
CGAAGTACTTGTGTGAAAGAGATGTTGTCATAAAAGGTTCTGTTGATCGAAATATTTACTTTGATTTTACAGTGCTATGTATTTGATTTCATGTGTGGATGATATAATATAAAAATATTTGTAGAAAAAAATATTGATGAAGTCTACCAATCAGTGTTTTTTGTTGTATAATGTTTTTGTCGTACAGGGTCACTTTCCTTTGTAATGTTTTGGGTCAAATTCTACCCCGATGATGTGCAGAAAGTTTTGTTTGCCAGAACGTTCGGCTGTGTCATCGCTTCGGCATCTTGATCAGCTGTACCTCAGGTAAATGGAGAAGAGAAGCTTAACTTGAGCATGGTAAGCGATGAGATCAAAAGCAAAACGATGTCCTGTCTGTGGTGGTGCTATGAAACAGCAGTTCATTGGATTAAGACATTGCAAATGCGGTATCAGTTGGAAGATATCCGGACAAAGGGTGATATATCCAGTAGAATAGTATAAGAAGGTATGATGGTATGAAGATATTAGTAATTCCTGATGTTCATCTTAAACCGCAGATGTTTAAACAGGCTACAGCTCTTATGCATCAGGGAATTGCTGATCGAGCGGTATGTCTGATGGACATCCCTGATGATTGGGACAAGCAATATAATGTCGGACTTTATGAAGAAACTTATGATGAGGCTATTCGGTTTGCAAAAGCATTTACGGAAACAGCCTGGTGCTACGGGAATCACGATTTGAGTTATCTGTGGCATTGTCTGGAGAGCGGTTATAGCTCCATGGCTTCAATGACAGTGCAAAGAAAGTTGTTGGATTTGCGAGAGGCTGTTCCAGAAGATAATCCCATTAAATATGTTCAGAGAATAGACAATGTTCTCTTTTCTCATGGAGGCGTACTGAATTTCTTTGTAGAGGAATATGTTCCGCGAGCAAAATATAATGATGTGGATGCTGTGTTAGAGACGATTAATCAGCTCGGAAGAATCGAGATGTGGAATGATGCATCGCCGATCTGGCTGAGACCACAGCATTCAAAAATGAGATTATATAAGCCACGTAAGTTGTTGCAGGTTGTAGGTCATACACCTATGGATGCAATTACGAAAGAGGGAAATCTGATTAGCACGGATGTGTTTTCAACTTACAGAGATGGAAAGCCGATTGGAACAGAGGAGTTCCTCTTGCTCGATACAGTGACATGGGAATACTGCGGAATTAAGATGTAGAATCCGATACGTAATTGGATGCATATTATAACAGACATTATTACGATGATGTCCGGGGAACGAGTGAAAGTAAAAACGAAATCGTATCAGAATGATATGGTGACATTTAAAAATAAAGATGACGTTTTAACTGCACTGATTCACTTAGGCTATCTGGCGTACGATCGAAGAGAACAGATGGCGTACATTCCAAATGAAGAAATCCGCAGCGAGTTCACGGATGCGGTAGAAGAAAATCAGTGTATCATTGAGAAGTATGAAAAATAAAAAGGAGTATGAAAAGATGTATTACGTACCAGACGGAACCAAAACATGTGGTTATTATGAATGCAAGAAATGCGGCAACCGCTTTTTATCCCTTCAGACAATGGAAAAAATCCCATGCCCGGACTGCGAGGCGGAGGTGGATTATGAAATCGGACCTGGCGAATCTTTGGAGGATGTGCTGGATACCGCAGTGCTGCTGCAAAGAATTGAGGGCGAAGAGGAAGTGGAAAAGATGGATGCACTCTTAAGTCTTGCGATTACCGGCGGAGATTTTGACTGGATCTGACATAACAGAGCTTTTTCAAACACGCTCCAGACAGGTAGCGGATATTTGATGAATGCCAAGTCTGGCGTTCGCTCTGAATTTTCACAGAATTTTACCGGAGTTTTTCCGCGATTTTAAAAGAAAACAAAGAAATTTCAAAGGTTCATGAGAAAAATGTTCAGAAACAACCGAAAAAACATCGGTGAAATTGTGTAAAATTGACAGAACCGATGCAAAAGAACGGAAATCATCGAAAAATTTAAGGATTGACAAAAAGCGGGAATTCCGCTAGAATGTGCCTATGTTGAAAAACAGCAGAGAAAAAGAATAGAGTAAAGATAACGCAACGGAGCGGTTCTGGGAATAGAATCGCTCCGTTTGTAATTTTCTCCCTTTCTCCAAGGTTTTATTTCTCCCAAAAAACACTCTCAGAAAACCGGAAAACGCTCTGTCTGTTTTTCAAGATAAACTCCATATAAGTAATGGATTCGCGAAGGCGCGGTACGAAGGGAAAGCTTCGTGCCGCGTTTTTCAATCCAAAGGAGAAACGTCAGTAAAGAGTTCGCAACGGGGCGATCTGGAAGGAAGACTTCCAGGTCGCCTTTTGATTTTACCGGAAAGGAGAAAGTCCGATGGAAAACACAAACGTCTTATTTGACCGAAAGCGTCTGGTCCGGCTGATCGTTCCCTTGATTGTGGAACAGGTGCTGGCCGTTACCGTCGGTATGGCAGATATGGTGATGGTATCCGGGGCCGGTGAAACGGCTGTTTCCGGAATCTCACTTGTCAATACGATCTGTGTACTGCTGATCGTGATTTTCACATCGATGGCAAGCGGCGGTTCCGTTGTCGGAGCACAGTTCCTCGGAAGCGGGGATAAGAAAACAGCGTGTCACGCAGCCGAACAGCTCGTGATGATCTGCGGACTGATTGCACTTGTTATCTGCGGCATTTCCTTTTTCGGAAACCGTTGGATTCTCCGGGTAGTCTACGGATCGGTGGAAGAGCAGGTTATGGCCTACGCGGTGGAATACTTCTTCATTACATCGCTTTCGTTTCCGTTTCTTGGAATCTACAATGCGGGGGCGGCGCTTTTCCGGGTTATGGGAAACTCAAATATTTCAATGGTTACTTCCATCGTGATGAATGCGCTGAACATCATCGGAAATGCTGTTTTTGTTTTCGGCTTTGACATGAAGGTCATCGCAAACAGCCGTCACAAAAAGACGGGGCCGCAGTATGACGGCATCGAGCAGGTCAGCATGGAAGAAATTTTCGAACGGTCGGATGTGATCTCCATTCACTGTCCGCATACGAAGGAAACAGAAAACCTGCTGAACCGTGAAGCATTTGCCAAAATGAAGGACGGTGTCATCATTATCAACACCGCACGGGGAATCATCATCGATGAGGAGGCGCTTCTTGAGGCGCTGGAATCGAGAAAGGTTTATATGGCAGGACTCGATGTTGTCGCAAATGAGCCGCCGCAGTATCAGATTCCGCTGATGCAGTCGCCGTACACCTTTATTACTTCCCATATCGCCTGGCAGCCGAAGGCAGCAAGACTCCGCGCAGTAGATCTGGCGGTGAAAAACTTCCGGTCTTACCTGGAGGGAATGCCGACGAGTGTGATTAATTAAAAACAGCGGATTGTGAAAACAGCTGCAAAAAAACGACTGTAAAAACAGCAGAGCTGCGGAACAGTCCAGGCATGAAAGAAGAGGTTAGAAAATCTGTCAGAAAACAGATTTCTATATAGAAGCAGCAGAGCCGGTAAATGAATGGAAGAGAAAACCGGGAAGGCGGATAAAAAAGAAATCCGCAGCCGGAAAAATCAGAAGCTGTACAGGAGCCGGTTCGGAAAGGGAGGGAAAATCATGAAAAAGCTGGAAATTGTAATTCGTCCGGAGAGCCTCGAAAACCTGGAGCTACTCCTCGAGGAGCAGAAGGCAAATGGTATGATGATCACAAATATCCTTGGATATGGAAATCAGAAGGGATATCGTCAGATGTACCGCGGAGCGGAAATCGTGGCCAAAATGCTTCCGAAAGTTAAAGTGGAAACCGTTGTGGAGGATGACAAGGTTCCGAAAATCGTTGATTTTGTTGTGAAAAACCTGTCAACCGGAAACTACGGCGATGGAAAAATTTTCGTTTACGATGTTGAAGATGCAGTGCGGATCCGAACGGGCGAGCACGGCGAACAGGCACTTTAAAAAATCTGAAAGCTACCGTTTCAGAGATGACCGTTTCAGAAGATCTGCAGACGGGAACAGGTAAGATGGGAATGAGGAGGAACTTATTATGGAAAACACACAGGTATTACTCAATATCGTATGGACCATGGTCGGAGCCTTTCTGGTGTATTTTATGCAGGCCGGATTTGCCATGGTGGAGACAGGATTTACAAGAGCGAAAAACTCTGGAAACATTCTGATGAAGAATATGATGGATTTCGTGCTCGGCTCTATTTTCTTCTTTATCATTGGATTTGCGCTGATGTTCGGAGGAAGCAATGCCTTTATCGGAACAGCAGGTTTCTTTCATCCGAAATCGCTGGCAGATGCAGACGGCATGTTCAACGGACTGCCGATCGGCGTATTCATGATTTTCCAGACCGTGTTCTGTGCAACATCGGCAACGATTGTATCAGGAGCTATGGCAGAGAGAACCAAATTTATCTCTTATCTGATTTACTCCGCAGCGATCAGCGTTTTCATTTATCCGATCACCGGACACTGGATCTGGGGAGGCGGCTGGTTAAGCCAGATCGGGTTCCATGATTTTGCAGGATCTACCGCAGTTCATATGGTCGGCGGTCTGTGTGCCCTTGCCGGTGCAAAAATGGTCGGACCTCGTATCGGAAAATACACAAAAGAGGGAAAACCGGTTGCTATTCCTGGTCATAACCTTCCGCTTGGAGCACTTGGTGTCTTTATCCTCTGGTTCTGCTGGTTCGGATTTAACTGTGGATCTACCACAGCAGCAACCTACAGCCTTGGCGACATTGCCATGACTACAAACCTTGCGGCAGCAGCAGCAACACTTATTACCCTGATTGTTACCTGGGTACGTTATGGAAAACCGGATATCAGTATGACAATGAACGGCGCACTGGCCGGACTGGTAGCTATTACAGCAAGCTGTGATGTAGTGAACGACTACGAGGCACTGTTCATTGGAGCAGTTGCAGGTGTCGTTGTTGTATTCGCAGTTGAATTCTTTGATAAAGTCGTAAAAATCGATGACCCGGTTGGTGCAATCAGTGTACACGGTGTCTGTGGAGCACTCGGAACCTTATTCACCGGTATTTTTGGTGAGGGATGCAGCTTTATCACCCAGCTGATCGGTTTTGTAGCAGTTGCGGCATATACCCTGATCCTGGCGTTCATCCTGTTCTTCGTCCTGAAAAAGACCATCGGACTTCGCGTAACCGAGAAAGAAGAGATCGACGGACTGGATATGCACGAGCACGGATGCAGCGCTTATGCAAACTTCCACTTCCACAATGACAAATAAAAAGAATCGATGAAAAAGGATCAATAAAAAGGTGGTGCGGATATGAAAAAGCTGACAGTTATTGTCAAACCCGCGAACCGGGAGGATGTCATCGACATCATGGAATCGTGTGCCGTGTACGGCGTGATGGAAACGGATATCACCGGATATGGAAACCAGAAGGGTTACCGGGTGATGTACCGCGGAACCATGAGCGGACCGAATGTGCTGATGAAATGCAAATTCGAGACCGTCGGTGACGATAAGACAATTGAAGTATTAAAAGGCTTTCTGGAAAAGAAGCTGTGTACCGGAAATATCGGAGACGGAAAGATTTTTGTCGAGAAAGTGGCAGACATCATCCGGGTTCGTACCGGCCAGCGCGGCGAGGAAGCATTATAAAAACAAAAGACAGTAAAAAGGTGCAAAGAGGCAGCCAGAACAGATCGTTCGGCTGCCTCTTCTGAGCTAAAAAAGCCGGAACGGGAGGAATGCTGCATGGTAAGATACATCATAAAACGTTTATTCATTGGAGTGGTGACGATCTGGGCACTGATCACCATTACCTTTTTCCTGATTCGGATTATGCCGGGCAGCCCGTTCGAGGCGGATAATCTTTCCCGGAGCGCGATTGAACAGCTCGAATCGACCTACGGACTGGATGAACCCATGTGGAAACAGTATATTCTTTACATGGAAAATCTGATGCACGGAGATCTCGGCATTTCCTATAAAAAGAACGTTTCTGTTAATACACTGATTGCAAGAGGATTTCCGTACACGCTAAGCATCGGACTTCTCTCTATCGCGGTATCTGCATTCCGGGCTGGATCGGCATGGCTCGTCAGGTAAGAGGCCAGCTGATCGCCTTAAAGGAGCAGGAGTTTTCCATGGCAGCACTCGTCATCGGAGCAAGTGATGCGAGAATTCTCTTCCGTCACCTTTTGATCAATGCCATCGGACCGATCATTGTACAGATTACCTTCCTTGTTCCGAATGCCATTTTTACTGAAGCCTTCTTAAGCTTCATCGGAATCGGCATTTCCGCTCCGATGGCAAGCTGGGGTTCCATGGCACAGGATGCCCGTCAGGTACTTACCATGCATCCGGGCCAGCTGCTTTTGCCGACCATCTGCATCTGTATCACCATTTTCTCCCTGAACTTCCTCGGCGAGGGAATCGGCGATGCCTTTAATCCAAAGAAAACCAGGGGGTGAAGCGTATGAGTTTACTCGAAATCAGCCATCTCACAACAAAATTTGAAACGCAGCAGGGAACCGTCAGCGCAGTCCGCGATGTTTCCTACCATCTGGAAGAGGGCGAGGTACTTGGTATTGTCGGCGAGTCCGGTTCCGGAAAAAGTGTCGGCATGATTTTCCAGGATCCGATGACATTTCTGAATCCGATCCTGAAAATCGGAATTCAGATGACAGAGGGAATCCGAAAGCATCAGAATTGCTCCAAAAAAGAAGCGGAAGCGAAAGCCATTGAGCTGATGCGGCAGGTCGGAATTCCAAGTCCGGAAAAACGGCTCGATCAGTATCCGTTCGAATTTTCCGGCGGTATGAGGCAGAGAATCATCATTGCGACGGCTCTGGCGTGTGACCCGGAGCTGATTATCGCAGATGAGCCGACAACCGCACTGGATGTGACCGTACAGGCACAGATTCTGGAGCTTTTGAAAAAGCTGACGAAGGAAAAAGGAACCTCTGTTATCATGATTACCCACGACCTCGGCGTTGTCGCTTCTATGTGCGACCGGATTGCCATTATGTACGCCGGCCAGATCGTAGAAGAGGGAACCGTCGATGAGATTTTCTACGAACCGCATCATCCGTACACGAAAGGTCTTCTGAACAGTATCAACAATTCGGCAAAGGATAACGACGAGCCGCTCGCTCCGATTCCGGGAACACCGCCGGACCTCTTAAAGCTTCCGAAGGGCTGTGCATTTATGAGCCGCTGTCCTTACACTATGAAGATATGTGAGGTACAGGCCTCTCCGGTGACAACCTACAGCGAGACGCACTGCTGCAGATGCTGGCTGGAATGTATGGATGAAACAAAAATCACAGTTTCCGGGGAGGAGGCGGCGCTGGAGGACTCTATGGCAGGTAGCCATTTTTATCCTGATTTTGCAGCAGTACTGCTGAAACAGAAGGTAGCGGAGCAGTACGGATTAAAAGCAGAAAATGTACTGACAGGAGCCGGATCGAGTGCGATGATCGATATGATCGGACTGACCTTTCTGGACGATGGAGATGAGGTGCTGTTTTCCGCGCCGACCTACGGGGCATTTGCCGACATGGCGTATTTAAATGGCGGTGTGCCGGTCTCCGTACCGGTAACCGAGGAGCAGAAATTTAATCTCCCTGCCATGAAAGAAAAAATCGGTGAAAAAACAAAAATCGTGGTGATCTGCAATCCGAATAACCCGACCGGAACGTATGTGCCGATCGGGGAGCTGGAAGCATTCGCAGATACCCTTCCGGAGGACGTTCTGTTGGTGATGGATGAGGCATACATGGAATTTGCCACCGAGCCGGACTGCTGTAGTATGGTCGATTATATGAAAGCGCATCCGGAAAAACCGATTCTGGTTCTCCGCACCTTTTCCAAATATTATGCGATGGCAGGCCTTCGTGTCGGCTATGCGCTGGGCTCCGAAGAGCTGATTGGAATCATGCGGAAATGTTCCGCTTCCTGGAATCTGAATGTCTGTGCCCAGAAAGCGGCAGTGGCAGGCCTGGCAGACCAGGAATATTATCAGGAGCAGAAAGCCAAAATCGTGGAGGGAAGAGAGTATCTGGAAAAAGAGATGGCAGCGCTTGGCTGCAGGGTTTATCCGTCCCAGTCGAATTTCATCTACTTCGATACCGGAAAAGATCCTGCCTGGATTCAGGAACAGCTGATGGAAAAGGGCATCCGTATCGGCGCATTCGAGATGAGCCGTGTCAGCGTGGGAACGATGGAGGAGTGTAAACTTTATATCAAAGCATTAAAAGAAATTCTGGAAGCGGCAGAGTGAAAAAGGTTTTACGGTAAACGTTAAAAGATAGAATGAAAGAGAAAAAGACCGGATGAGAAGTAAAAAATCCGGTCTTTTTCTGCTGGTATGAGAACAGAAAAAGCGGATCAGCAGGTTGCATATTTCAGGTAAAAAAGGTATACTTATAAGTGATGAAAAGAGAAATATGTTAGCAGCAGCTAATAAGAAAAAAACAGAGAAAAAACATGGTTTTTGCAAATTAGTGCTTGCCATTCCATGAAAATTGGAATATTATATGTGCAAACGCCTATAGATGAAAAAAGATGTATCACATCCTGAAAGGGGAAAGAAAATATGCTTTTTAAAACATACCAGAAGATCACGACGTTATTTAAAGAACATCATGGATATATGAGCTTCGCAGACCTCAGAGATCATCAGGTGACCGTACTGCAGCTGGCAGAAATGGAAGAGGAAGGAAGTCTGGAACGATTTGCACGCGGCTGGTACTGGTGCAAGGACTGTGGTTATGAAAAACCGGAAGACTATCAATATATTGAAATTGCGAAAGTAAACCCACGCGCAGTCATCTGCATGGACAGTGCTGCATGGCTTGCCGGAATGCTGAAAGAAGAGCCGGCTACGATTGCAGTTGCAACAGCACGGACAGACCGAAAAAAAATGGATCTGGAAAATTTTGAAATCAGACGTTTTTATTTCCAGAATGCCGATGTCCCGGGCGAAATCTGTGAGAAAAAGACAGAGTTTGGTTCCTACAAATATTATTCTCCGAAGAGAACCTTCTGTGACTGTCTGCGCATGAACAACAAGATGCCGGAGGAAGTAAAAGAAGAAATCCTCACCTGGTGCCGGAAACAGAAATATTCCAAAGAAGAGATTCTGGAATACGCGAACAAGCTCCGTGCGGTAAAAAATATCGAGGAAGAGTATCAGAAATAAAATTTCACAGGAATAGATAAGGGAAACTCCCGACGGAAGATCTTATACGAGAAATTCTGCCGGGAGTTTCTGCGTGTATATCGGATGGTTACGCATACACGATTTCCCCGTATGTTCCCCGTGTCATTCGCAAAAATCGCATAAAATGAGAAGTAAAGAGCAATACTTGACTAGCCGAACGGGAAACGCGGCGATACAATAGAGGCAACAAATTTCGGGAGGATTTTACCTATGAGTAAAGAGACGAGAGAGTATGCAAAACAGCTGGTTTCCCAGATGACGCTGGAAGAAAAAATGAGCCAGATGGTCTATCAGTCACCGGCGATCGAGCGTCTTGGCATTCCGGCATACAACTGGTGGAATGAAGCGCTGCACGGCGTGGCAAGAGCTGGTGTGGCAACGGTATTTCCGCAGGCTATTGGCCTTGCAGCAACGTTTGATAAAGAGCTGCTGCAGGAGATCGGTGATGTTGTTTCTACCGAGGGACGTGCAAAATTCAACGAGTTTTCGAGAAAAGGCGACCGCGGCATCTACAAAGGCCTGACCTTCTGGGCACCGAACGTCAACATTTTCCGTGATCCGAGATGGGGCCGCGGCCATGAGACATATGGTGAGGACCCGTATCTGACCGGTGAGCTCGGATGCGCCTACATCCGCGGATTACAGGGACCTGACCCGGATCACCCGAAGGCAGCGGCGTGTGCCAAACATTTCGCCGTCCACAGCGGCCCAGAGGCGATCCGCCATGAGTTTGACGCAAGAGTCAGCAAACATGATCTGTATGACACCTATCTGTATGCCTTCAAACGCTGTGTCAAGGATGCAAAAGTCGAGGCAGTCATGGGTGCGTATAACCGTGTCAACGGTGAACCGGCATGCGGAAGCAAGACATTGTTAAAGGACATCCTGCGCGATGAGTTCGGCTTTGAAGGCCATGTTGTCTCCGACTGCTGGGCAATCATAGATTTCCATGAGCACCACAGAGTGACCAAAAATGTAGAGGAGTCCGCAGCGCGTGCCGTCAACAACGGCTGTGACCTGAACTGCGGCGTTGCTTTCCTGCATCTGCCGAAAGCATACGAGGATGGCCTGGTATCCGAAGAGGCAATCACCGCGGCAGTTGAGCGCCTGATGGAAATCCGCATCCGCCTCGGTATGATGAAAGACTATCCGTCACCGTACGAAGATCTGTCCTACGATCTAGTCGAGTGCAAAGAGCATGTTGATCTGTCCGTCGAGGCAGCGAGAAGAAGTATGGTTCTGCTGAAAAATGAAAACAATATGCTGCCGCTCGATGTGAAGAAGATCCGCAGTATCGCCGTGATCGGACCGAACGCGAACTCGAGAGCAGCGCTGGTTGGAAACTATCAGGGAACATCGTCCAGATACATCACGCCGCTGGAAGGAATTCAGCAGTATGTCGGTGATGATGTGAGAGTGACATACGCAGAGGGCTGCCATCTGTATAAAAATAAAGTCGAAGGACTCGGCGAGGACAAAGACCGTTTCAAAGAGGCTGTCATTGCCGCTGAGCACGCAGACGTTGTCGTTCTGTGCCTTGGACTTGATGCAACTGTTGAGGGCGAGGAAGGCGATGCCGGAAACGAATACGCGAGCGGCGATAAGCTGGGCCTCAATCTGCCGGGCTTACAGGAGGAACTGCTTGAGACAATCACAGCGGTTGGAAAACCGGTAGTCCTCGTTCTCTCGGCAGGAAGTGCCATCGACCTGTCCTGGGCCGAGGAGCATGTACCGGCTATTCTTGACAGCTGGTATCCGGGTGCGCGCGGCGGAAAAGCCGTGGCAGAGGCGCTGTTCGGCGATTATGCACCGAACGGAAAACTGCCGGTGACTTTCTATCAGGGAACAGAAAATCTGCCGGAGTTCACCGATTACAGCATGGCAGGACGAACCTACCGCTATACTGATAAAAATATTCTGTATCCATTTGGATATGGACTGACGTATGGAACAATTTCCTACAGCGGCGCAAAAACGGAGCAGGAGACGAGCGCGGTGCTCGACGATGTGACCGTGTGCACGAAGGTGAAGAATGAGAGTGCATATCCGCTGCATGAGAGCGTAGAGGTTTATGTGAAATACAAAAACGCACAGCCGGGTGAGCCAGGCTTCCAGTTAAAAGGCATCGCGTGCGTGGAACTGCAGGCAGGAGAAGAAAAAGAGGTTTCCGTGACACTGCATGCAAGAGATTTTGCTGTTATCACAGAGGACGGCGGATGTGTCGTACGGCCGGGCGAGTATGAAATCTCCATCGGCGGACAGCAGCCGGGCGAAAGAAGCCGCGCGCTGACAGGACGTGAGACAGAGATTCTGACGGTCAGAAAAGAAGGAAATGAAGAGAACGTCGAGTATTAAGTATTAGATAGAAATTGAAAAACAAAGAGGGAGGTGGAATCGTCTGCCTCCCTCTTTTGGTGACAGAATGGACGGCTTGGTGCGATGATCGCTGGAAATCTGCCGAACCTGCTTCATTTCCAGACCGGCGGACTGTATGGTGCTGCATCTTCGTGCACCGAAGGGAAAAGTGTCGGTTGAGGGGATGCTGAACCGTGCAAAATATTTTGACCGTACAGGAAAGGTCAACGATCACACGATTTATCTGAGCGGAAACCTAGGAAAAAATGCCCTGGAATTTGCCATGTGCCTGTCGGCAAAAGCAATGGGCGGCCGTGTGTATACCATGGGTCATACTCTGGTGATCGAAGAGGCAGAGAAGATTACCGAAAAGCTGGAGCGCGCGATGGCGCAGAGCAGAGAACACAAAATCATTCTCCTTCCGGCGCTGCCGAAGGCGTGGGATCATGGAGAAGTGAAAGGCCTGCGGCTGGTTGGAAATGCATCGATTGCACTTGCGTGGGAGAATGGAAAACTGACACGGTGTGCGGTTACGGCGGATCAGGCGTATGAAGGGGAAGTTGTGTATGGAGAGATGCGTCAAGCGGTAAAACTGGAAAAAGGTGAGACAGTTATGCTGGATGCGGTATTGCAGCTGCTTGAATCATAAACATGAAGATAGAAAATGCCGGGCAGAGAAAAATCTGTCCGGCGTTTTCAGCATATGTAAAGATTATAAGGCGATGGAGGAAAAAGAAGCTTCTTCTGCCAGCAGCAGGTGATAGTAATGCTCGGAATAGCGGCAGAGATAACCAGGCATTCCCCGATAAGAACTGGTTTCTAAAAACACGGCTGCGACGCAGGTGCGGCATATCGGTTGCAAACGGCATTGACAGCATTGGGAACTTAGGGAAATCTTCTGTGCAGCGGCGGAAACTTTTTCCCAGGCGGAAATAAATCCAAGATCAAAAACAGGGGCGGAGATTTCGGATAACATCACACAGGGGAAAAGAAAGCCCTGCCAGTTGATGAAGAAGGAGCAGTTTCCGGCAAGACAGGAGATATGACCATTGCCCCGTGGAAAAGACGGATTGTTGACGCGGTGGATGGATTCATGAACGTACTGCCGGAAAATATCGCTGGTCAGCTGCAGTTTCAGTGTCTGCAGGGCAAGCGCAGCGGCGTCTTCCGGGTTCAGGCGGACCTGAGCATCAAAAGGAAGGGAGCGTTCCCGGACGGCGGGCATCATATAGTGATCGGCATGAACGGGGACTCCAAGCTTTTCTCCGAGAACAAAGATTTTTGGAAAATCATGCGCGTTCTTTTTAGTGACGCTACAGCTGATTTTGACATCAACGTTTCGTTCGCGGAGCAGACGGATGGCGCGGACGGTCTGATCAAAGCCCTGGGGGTAATGGCAGAGACGGTTATAGGAAGCGGCATCGGCACCGTAGAGCGTGATGTTAATGCGGCGCGGCCTGTACTCAGCAAAAAAATCAGCCCAGGATTCGCCCAGCAGGGTTCCATTGGTGTTGATGGTAAGAATCATGCCCATGTTTCGAAGCTCAAGATATAGTGTTTTGAAATCAGGAAAGAGAAGTGGTTCACCGCCGGTCAGAAGAAGAAAAAGTGTACCGGCTTTTTGCATCTGCTGTGCAAGCAGAATCCATTCATCAACTGTGCGGAGTTGTCCCTGACATTCCATTTCTGAACGGGACAGACGGACATAACACATGTCGCAGTTCATATTGCAGAGTGGCAGAAGTTCAAGCGCGCCGGTAATAGGAATGTGCTACTGGCGCGCTTTCTGGAGAAAAGAACGCTCGAAGGTGGAAGCGTCGTCCATGTAGTTCATAAAGGTTCCTCCGAAAAAAGTGGTTTGATGAACCAATTATTAATAGGTATAGTAAAGGATCGAAACGAGTGGGTTCGATCCTTTTGCTGTGGTTTGAAAAATTATTATTTAGTGGAAAAATCAGGATTTGGCGGTTTCCCAAGTATTGATGTCTAATCTGGTAGTACAATGAACGTTTGTACCATTTTCGGTCCAGATGACAACGGGGGTTGCTTCATCATCGCGGGTAGACTGGTCATCTATAAAACCACTGATAAATCCACTATCAGATTCCGCTTCATGAGTCTTGTTACAAGGATGATATCCAGAAAATTGAGCTTGAGAGCCCCAGCCTCCCCATGAGCCTTCTTTTGCGATATATTTTTTTTGCCCAGATCCATCATAATAATAAACATTATAATTATGACCGTATTGTCCAGCATCGCAGACAAATTTATAAACTTTCCCGCTATCCCAGCAGGCCGCCACATATTCATTTGCAGCAAATTCCTGAACCTCAACAACAGGTTCCATCCACTCTTTCTTCATAACGATATAACCTCCTCTAATAATGCATACCTTAAAGTATCATGCACAAAATTTAAAGCAGAATTTTGAATCGTATCTTCCGCAGCCTCATATTCCTCTAACGCCTGTGCAACGACTTCCGAAATGGTACGTGGCTGCTGAAAAGCATTCCAGAGAAATGCAGCGGTATCGTTTGGAACCATCACTGCATTCGAAATCTGACAGGCAGTCCCAACGGGAATAATCGCATATTCCCCTGCAATTTCACGCAGCAGATAATCGGAATTGACACGATATTTTTTTTATTTATCTTTTGTAACAAATCCGACCGGGTCGGAGAAGCAATCGGTTCCATCACAAACTCCCCTCTTGCAAAATGCTGTGCCTTTTCAGGCAGAAAGTATTTCTGCAGTCAGCAAGAAAAATATGTAGAATGTTCGCAGAAATAAATTACATTTATCATTACAAAAAGATTATAAAAGAAGAACTAGGAAAAGTCAAGTAAAAACTGGAAAAAGATGGGAATGTAATCTGCTCAAAAACGAATTTTGCGATGTTTACTTTTAGTAGAGATGAAAAGGAGGTTTCGTGATAAGATAGAGAAAGAATTTGAAACGGAAGTACGGACAGTATGGGAAGCTATTTGAACCCTGGAAGTGATCTTTTTGAGATGGCGCTTCAGTCGCAGATTTTTGTGGATAAAAGTGGTCTGATAGAAAAAACAAATCGCTGTGTGCGGACACTCCAGCGATATCTGTGCGTGAGCCGTCCGAGACGATTTGGAGAAAGATCTGACATACGATAACGAAAAAGAAAACGTATCCATTCCAAACCGCGAAGTATCCCAGGAGTATATCAACGCAATCAGCAGATTTCCATTCTGCAATACAACGATGAAGACTCGCTGTGGAAGAATATTTTTATCATTATTCTCGGTTCCTGCGTGTTCCGTGTGATCTGGGTGTACACGATTTTCGCGTATTTCCATGCCATTACGTCACTGTATCTGCTATATATCTTTTCGTGGACAATTACCGGTGCGGCGGAGATCCTGTATTTCCGGCATGGCTATAAAACGCTGCAGATCAGTTGAAATAAAATTACGTATTTAATTACAAAAGAGACTCTGAAGATTGACGGAGTCTCTTTTTTTTGTTATCATAAATGCGGAAAAAGGGATCGTGATACGCTGCGGAGAGAAGGGAAGATCATGGGGAGAAAGAAGAGTTTTTGATGGAAAAAACATTTCAGACAGGGAGTTTTTCCTTCCGGCTGAAGTTTCCGGAAGAGCTGGTACTTCCGGTGGATATGGAAAAATTTTTGGTGGAAACGGATTCTGTGGACTATACATATATCATTACGGCCGTCGACATATTGCCGGAAGCGGAGGGAGAGCTGATTGTGGATCGGGTCGATCTGCAGGTGTTTCATACAAAAGAAGGATTGGAGAGCCGCCGGATCGGTGTGAAAGGAGAAGCACGTCCTTATGCATTCTACCGTGAGACTGCGCAAAATCGTGCGGAGGTTTTCGTCGGCAGGTGGTATCTGGCAGAAGTTGAAAAGTATGAAGTTGTTTTTCTTTCCCTCCTTGCCCTGGAGCGCCGTCTGGCAGAGCAGCCGTGCCTGATTCTGCACTGTGCATACACGGAGTATCAGGGGAAAGCAATGCTCTTTTCTGCACCATCGGGAACGGGCAAAACCACGCAGGCGGGACTCTGGGAACAGTACCGGGAAAGCCGTACCGTAAATGGGGATAAGGCATTGCTGGAATATGACGGCACAGCGTGGACAGCAAACGGCTGGCCGGTCTGCGGAACATCAGGAGTCTGCGAAAACAAAAAGTTCCCGGTCGGATGCATTGTAATGCTGAGCCAGGCAAAGACGAATCAGGCGTGGCGGCTGCGTCCGGCAGAGGCATTTACGAGTCTGTACGGACAGATCACCATGAACCGCTGGGACAGGGAGGGACTGGTACACAGTCTCGACCTTCTCGAACAGCTTGCTGGAAAAGTTCCGGTGTATCATCTGGCGTGCGACATTTCAGAAGATGCGGTGAAAACGCTGGAGCAGGAGATCGGGACCGGTTCGTTCGAAAGTGAAACATATGCAGCTGCACTGCACAAAAACATGATTCAGAAAAGGGAGAAACATGCATGAAAATGATGGATACACGTGCCTATGTCGGAATGCTGAAAGAACTTGTAGAGCAGGGCAGAGAAGTGCGTATGGTGATTTCCGGGAGCAGCATGGCGCCGTTTCTGATTCATGGACGCGACAGTATTTTCTTCCGAGCGCCGGCGCGGGAACTTCGGAAAGGTGATATCGTATTTTACGAGCGGCCGGGCGGACAGTTTGTCGTGCATCGGATCTGCCGCGTTCATGCAGACGGTTATGACATAATCGGGGATGCACAGACGGAAATCGAGCATCATGTGCAACGGAAGCAGATCTTTGCACGGGTGACAAAAGTGGAACGAAAAGGAAAAATACTTGTACCGGGAACGTTCTGGTGGGAGTTTTTTGCACAGGTCTGGATTCGCATTATCCCGCTTCGTCCGATTCTGATGCATGGATATGCCCGGTTATTCAGTGTGGATAAAAAGAAAAATGATGCGTGCAGAGAAAATGAAAGGAAAAGAAGATGATTACAGAAACAGAAACCGCATTCCTTGCGGTGGTTCGTGCGTTTTTGACGGAAGAAAAAGCAGCTCTGGGAGAACTTGCGGCGCTGACAGAAAAACAATGGAATCATCTGTTTGTCCTCGCGGCACAGCATTCGCTGCTGCCGGCGGTCTACGATGTTGTGGGCAAAACACCGGAATTTGCAGAGCTTCCGGATGAGCTTCGCAGACAGGTAAAAACGCAGGCGATGCAGAGCATTTTGCAGCAGGTTTCGCGTACCGCGCTGTTTCTTACAGATGAAAAGGAGCTGGAGCAGCTGGGCGTGCAGCCGCTGGTGATGAAAGGGATTGTGTGCAGAAGTCTCTATCCGAAACCGGATCTGCGCCCGTCCGGGGATGAGGATCTTCTGATTCAGGCAAAGGATTTTGCGGCAGTAGATGCCTATTTTATGCGGAAGGGCTTTGTGCGGGACAAAGAAGCCGCAATGCCGGATGGCACCAAAGACGGTATTGTCCCGGAAGAGATGGGCTACATTCATCCGAAAACAGGAGCCTTCTATGAAATACATACCAGACTGTTCAGTACGGAATCGTCTGCCTATGGTTATCTGAATCGTGCATTTTCCGATGTTTTTGCGCATCCATCCCGGGTGGAAGTACAGGGACAGAGCATTTTTACCTTAGAAGAAACGCATCATCTTTTCTACCTTCTCTGCCACAGCTTCAAGCATTTTCTTCATGGCGGCGTCGGGATCCGTCAGATCTGTGATATGGTACAGATGATTCGTATCTATGGAAGAAAAATAGACTGGGAAATGTTCTGGCAGCTGTGCGAAGAGTATCACATGACGTGCTTCTGCATCAATCTGCTGGATATCGGCGAGCGGTATCTGGGCTTTTCTTATGAAGCAAGTGGGGCAGTCCGTGCCGCAAAGAAGCTTCGCCCGGATTCCGAAGCACTTCTGATCGATATTCTTGATGCCGGTTCGTTCGGAAAATCGAGCGCGGGACGGATTCACAGTGCAAATATTACCCTGTATGCGGCAGAGACCGGTGCGGAAAAGCACACGGCGGGGGGAATCTGGAAATCGTTGGTTCCGGAAGCTTCCTATATGAAAAACAAGTATCCCTATGCGGCGAGGTATCCGTTTCTGCTTCCGGCTGCATACGTGCAGCGGATCCTGAAATGGCTGGGACAGGGAGGCAAAGAACAGAAATCGAGCATTGAAGTGGGTGCGGGACGTGTCGAGCTGCTGAAAAAATACGATATGATCCGTACCGCAGACGGGAAAAAGAGAGGAGATGCGCATGCAGGAAGAATCCAAAGAGAAAAGTAAAGACGCTTCCTTTGAGTCTCTCCGCATCCTGTCGGAGCGATGGAAAAACGGAACGTTCTCGGAAATTATCGATGACTGGAAATGGATTTTTGGCTACAGCGCGCGCTATAAGGGTGCGATCGTTTTTTACACGATTCTCGGTATCTTAAGCACTTCACTTGGACTTGTCGGCAGTGTGGCAGGAAAATACCTGATCGATATCATCACCGGCTATCAGATACAGAAGCTCCCGCTGCTGCTTTGCATCATGATCGGAAGCACCGTGTTCAGCCTTGGATTTGAGAGTGTCATCAACCGCATTTCAACGAAGCTTGGTATCGCCATCAATAACGACATCCAGGCGGATATTTTTGATAAAATCGTCGATGCGGACTGGCTGGAAATCAGCAAATACGCAAACGGTGACGTACTCAACCGCTTCAACGGCGATATTGGAACGGTCAGCGGCAATGCAATCAGCTGGCTCCCGACGATTATCATTGCCGTGTATCGGTTTATTGCCACCTTCTTTGTGATCCTTCATTATGACTGGGTCATGGCGCTGATTGCTTTTTTAAGCGCACCGTTTCTGCTTCTGATGTCGCGGTTCATGATCCGCCGTCAGCGGGAATACAGCAAAAAAGTGCGCGAAATGAGCAGTAATCTGATGAGCTTTGAGGTAGAAGCGTTCTACAATTTTGATACGATTAAGTCGTTTGGCATCGCACCGTATTACAGCCAAAAGATGCGCTGGTGGCAGGGACTTTTCAAGGACATCAGTCTGAAATATAATCTGTTTACGATAAAAACCAATATTGTGATGTCCATTCTCGGGAGCGCGGTGGAGTTTACCGCATTCGGATACTGTCTGTTCCGTCTGTGGACGCACGACATTACCTATGGAACCATGACGCTGTTCCTGCAGCAGCGGAGTAACCTCTCCGGCGCGTTTGGAAACGTGATTTCGATTATTCCGTCCTTTCTCAACAGCTCCGTCTCGGCGCACCGGATCCGTGAGCTCGTAGAGCTGCCAAAAGAAGTCCATATCCCGGAGAGTGCAGAGCTTGATCCGCTGGCCAAGGATGGCTTCCGGGTACAGATGCACGGGGTAGAATTTTCTTATATAGAAGGAAACAAAGTAATCACCAGATCGGAGTTTCAGGCCGCCCCAGGCGAAATCGTAGCGCTGGTCGGCCCGTCCGGAGAGGGAAAAACAACGATGATCCGCCTGATTCTCGGCCTTATCCGCCCGCAGGAGGGGGAAACCGTGATCATTGCCTCAAACGGAAAAACGGTTCCCATGAACGCCGAAACGCGTCATCTCTTCGCCTATGTGCCGCAGGGAAATACGATCCTTTCCGGCACAATCGCCGAAAATATGCGCATGGTAAAAGAGGATGCGACCGACGAGGAGATCATCGAAGCGCTCAAAATCTCCTGCGCCTGGGATTTCGTCCAGCATCTGCCGGATACCATCAACAGCCGCGTCGGGGAACGTGGTCGCGGTTTCTCCGAAGGCCAGTCCCAGCGGCTTGCCATCGCCCGTGCCGTCCTCCGCGATGCCCCGGTGCTGCTTCTGGATGAAGCCACCTCGGCACTGGATGTCACGACGGAACGAAACGTCCTCCGAAACATCATCCGTCAGCGTCCCAACAAAACCTGTATCGTTACGACGCACCGTCCGAGTGTCCTCGGCCTCTGCCAGAGAGTCTACCGTGTCATGAATGGAACCGTGACCGAACTCGATGGGGCAGAAGGGGCAAAGATGGTGGAAGATTTTTGACGGAAAATGGCTTTTCCTTCATAAAACAGATGGAGGAGGAGCCATTTTTTTCGTTGGATGGGGATGACAGAAAAAAGACACAAAGGTCGGAAGAGTGATACTTCAAAGTCAAATCAGTTATAGAGTTGTAAGTCAAAATTCTGCTATAATACAATCATCAAAGGTCACACAACACGATACGTGAAAAGGAGAAAAAGTATGAAGAAAAAAGTGTTAGCAGGCATTCTTGCAGCAACTATGGCATTTTCCATGGCAGCATGCGGAAGCACAGGATCCAGTTCTGATTCCGGTTCCTCCGCAGCTTCCGGAAGCACAGCAAAGACAGAGGAAAAAGGCGAGCCGTACACTGTAACTATGGTACTGCAGGGCAGCCAGCAGCCGGATGAAGAGAGAATCGAAGAAAAAATCAACGAGATTCTGGAGCCGGAGCTGAATGCAAAGCTCGATATCGTTGTTCTTCCGTGGGCAAGCGCATCTCAGCAGTTACAGCTGATGCTTTCCGGCGATGAGAAAATCGATCTTCTGTACACAAATGCAACAACAGCTGTACAGTATATGCATTCCGGCCAGATCATGGATATGTCTGAACTGATTGACAAATACGGCACAAACCTGAAAGATATCTATGGCGAGGATATTGCAAAAACAAATCAGATTGATGGGTTTGTCTATGGCGTTCCGAACCAGATCGAACGAGGCAGCATTCCAGCCATCTTCATGAGAAAAGACCTGGTAGAAAAGTATAATATCAATACCGATGAAATCAAAGAGCCGAAGGATATGGAGAAAGTATTTGAGACCGTACAGGCAGGCGAGCCTGATATGACAATGCTGTTCTCCAGCAACAACAGTGATACGCCTCTGAGCCGTCTGTCCCGCGCTGATGGACTTGGCGATGCCAACACGGGCGCTCTGATGGATCAGACCAACAGCACAACCGTAGAAAACTACTTTGCAAGCGACTGGTACAAGGAGACTGCAACTATGCTGCATGACTGGTATCAGAAAGGCTATATCAGCAAGGATGCCGGAACAAACACAGAAAACTGGAGAACCGTATGCAAAGCAGGAAATCTCTTCTCCTTGTTCTTTGCTTATCATCCAGGTACCCCGGTTGAGTTCCAGAGCTCCACAGGATATGAGTTTGAAATCGTACCGTTCTATGATCAGCCGATCATCAACTCATCCTCTTACGGCGGAATTATCTTCTCTGTAGCACAGAACTCCGAAAATCCGGAAAAAGCAATGCAGGTTCTCGATTATATCTATGGCAGCCCGGAGGTCATGAACCTTCTGAACTGGGGCGAAGAGGGAACCGACTACGTAGTAGAAGATGAAGAAAACGGAATCATCAACTACCCGGACGGTGTAACAGCAGACAATGCAGGCTACAGCTTTAACTGTGGATGGGAGCTTCCGAACCAGTTCATCGCATACAAATGGGATGGATCTGACCCGCAGCTCTGGGACAAAATGCAGGAGTTCAACGCTTCCGGTATCGAGTCGAAAGCACTGGGATTTGTCTTTGATAACAGCGAATATGCGGATCAGGTATCAGCCCTGAACAACGTAATCAGCCAGTACAACGGCGCACTTAGCAGCGGCTCCGGAGATCCGGAAGAACTGCTTCCACAGTTCCTGGAGGCACTGGACGATGCGGGAATCGATGATGTCATTGCTGCAAAGCAGGAGCAGCTGGATGCATTTCTTGCAAAGAAATAGGCTAATTTGTAAAAAGAACACGACCGGGGCGGAAGAAAATCCGGTGTGATACAGTAACCGAAGGCTCCACTCTTACTAGAAAAGATGTGGAGCCTTCTCTGTGAAAGAACCTGAAAAAACAGCCCTCATAAAAGGAGACACGCTTTATGAAAAAAGCAGAGGTTAAAAAAGGAAAAAAGAAAAACGTGCTGAAGGAATACTGGCCGCTTTATCTGATGATGCTTCCGGCACTTCTGTATCTGCTGATCAACAACTATATCCCGATGGCAGGTATGGTGATTGCGTTTAAAAAACTGAATTTTGCGAAAGGTATCTGGGCAAGCCCGTGGGCAGGACTTAAAAACTTCAAGTTCCTGTTTGCTTCCAAGGATGCATGGATTATTACAAGAAACACGTTGCTGTATAACGTTGCATTTATTCTTGTAAACATGGTAGTCGGAATTGCCATTGCGATTCTGATTACGGAGGTAAGAAACACAAAGCTCAAAAAGATATATCAGAGTGCGATTCTTCTTCCGTTCCTGATGTCCATGGTTATCTTAAGCTACATCGTATATGCGCTTCTGAGTGCAGAAAATGGTCTTGTCAACAACTCGATCCTTCCGTTGTTCCACATTGACCCGATTCAGTGGTACCAGAAACCGAAATACTGGCCGGCGATCCTGATTATCGCGAACTGCTGGAAGGGCGTAGGATACGGATGCCTGATCTACATTGCATCGCTGATCGGTATCGATCCTTCCTTCTATGAGGCTGCCAGACTGGACGGCGCAAGCAAATGGCAGGAGATTACGAAAATCACACTGCCGAGCCTCGTTCCGACCATCATCACCCTGCTGCTTCTCAGCATCGGAAGAATTTTCTATTCCGATTTCGGTCTGTTCTATCAGGTACCAATGAACTCCGGTGTTCTGTTCCCGACCACAAACGTTATCGATACCTATGTATACCGCGCCCTGATTGAGCAGGGAAATATCAGTATGTCATCTGCAGCCGGTGTATACCAGTCTCTGGTAGGCTTCTGTGTCGTAATGTTGAGTAACTGGATTGTCCGCAGAGTAGACAAAGACCAGGCATTATTCTAGGAGGATGGAAGTATGACAAATTCAAAAAAAGCAAAACGTTTCCAGTTCTGGATTAATGTAGTACTCATTCTGATTACGTTATCCATTATACTGCCGTTTGTACTCGTATTTATTTCCTCACTGACCGATGAAAACACACTGATCCGCAACGGATATTCGTTCTTCCCGGAGAAATTCAGCTTCTATGCTTACTCCTATATCATCCGCCAGGGCGAGAAAATCCTGAGAGCATACGGAATTACCATTTTTGTAACCATCGTCGGTACCGCTGCAAACCTTGCGATGTCCGCTCTGTTGGCATATCCGCTTTCGATTAAAAAGCTGCCGTACCGCAGAGCAATTACCTTTTTCGTATTCTTCACGATGCTGTTCAACGGCGGACTGGTGCCGACCTACTTGATGTATGTAAAGTATTTTCACATCAAAAACACGATCTGGGCATTGATTGTTCCAGGCTTCCTGTTAAGCGCAAACAACGTGCTGATGATCCGAAGCTACTTTAACACCAGTATCCCGGACGCGCTGTTCGAGGCGGCCAAAATCGATGGCGCAGGACACATGAAGATTTTCACCAGCATCACACTGCCGCTTGGAAAACCGATTCTGGTAACCATGGGACTGTTTTCCGCACTTGGCTATTGGAATGACTGGACAAATGGTTTATACTATTTATCAGGAAATGAAGGCCAGAAGCTTTACAGTATCCAGAACCTGCTGAACCAGATGATCACCGATATTCAGTACCTGGCAAGTGGAAAAGTAACCGGAAATATCGGTGCCGAGGTGGCAAAGCTGCCGACAACCTCGATCCGTATGGCAATCGCATTTATCGCCATGCTGCCGCTGTTTATCATCTATCCGTTCCTTCAGAAATACTTCGCAGAAGGTATCACACTTGGCGCGGTAAAGGGATGATTTTCCATGCAGGAATAAAAAAGAGAAACATTTCGGTGTTTCCGACATAAATCAGAAAAACAGTACAGACTCATGGAAACATGAGGTGTACTGTTTTTCTGCTGTATTATATTCAGAAAAAAAGATCAGTTCGTAAAATCAAACACGGAAAAATTTCGAGCGTACCGGAACAGAAAAAAGGAGGAAACTTCATGCGTATTTCAAAACAGACGAAAAAAACAACACTGGCGCAGCAGGGGCGTTATCTTTTGATCTGCCTGCTGAGTATGCTGCTGCTTTTTCTGGCTGGGAGCGTGCTTATTCTGAACCGGACGCAGCAGCAGGTATATGAGCAGCTGGAAGAGATTTCAAAGCTGTATACGGATGAGCTGGATCACCGTTTTTTTCGAATCAGCCGAAACCTGTTCTCGACCGTAATGGACAGCTCCAACCCGGATTCTGCTTTCTGGAAATATATGGATCTGATGGAGAAGGATCAGTATGAGGAATATGTCATCACGCAGCTGCGAAGGAATTATGTATCAGCAGCGTGGAATTTCGGAACGGATTACAATGTTTTTCTCTATACGCAGAAGGATGAGAGCTTATATCAGCTGAGCATTTCCTCCGACGGGCTTTACGCCGTTGATCCCTATTTGCAGGAAGCGCTGAAGCGCAGGATCAAAAGCCTGTCGCAGCAGGCGTATGCAGTCAAGAAAAAATGGACCGTGATGTGCCAGGGAGACGATATTTATATGCTCAAGGTAGCGCAGAGTCAGGGCGTTGGACTCGGCTGCTACGTCAATCTGAAGACAATTCTGGAACCGTTCTCTGAACTGTCTCTTGGAAAGAGCGGCTATGTCAGTCTCGTTGACCAGAACGGGAAAAGCATCGGAACACTGACGGAAAAAGGAATTGTAACGGACAATTCGAAAATTAATACCGACAATTACACCTTCCGGCAGGAACTTTCGCAGGCGCCGTTTGAAATCCGGATTAAAATCTCCTGGACGGGAGTCTTAAATCTGATGACGGGAAGTGTGTTTGCCCTTCTTGGCGTTGCTTTTCTGATGGTGATTGCCGGTTCCGTGCTGTTGTTCCACCTGGAAACAAAAATCCTGAAGCCGGTCGGTATGTTTACGGAAAATCTTCAGAAATATGACAATGGGGACCTCACCTATCAGATGTCGGAAGGAAACCTGGTAGAGCTGGAGCAGATTGACGATAAATTCCGAAACATGATTCACCAGATCCGCCGGTTGAAGATCACGCTGTATGAGCAGGAGCTGCAAAAACAGAAAATCGAGATGGACTACCTGAAAATCCAGATCCGTCCGCATTTTTATATGAACTGTCTGAACTTTATCTACAGCATGATCGACTTCGGTCAGTACGACCATGCAAAGTCGATGAGCCGTATTACGTCCGATTATCTTGCGTATATTTTCCGGAATACAAGCGAGATGGTGCCGGTAACGGCGGAGACGAACCACTGTGAAAATTACCTCAAAATTCTGCTGCTGCGCTATCCGGAAAAATTCACCTATTATTTTGAGGTTCATGAAGAGGTGGAAAACGCAGTAATCTTCCCGTTCCTGATTCAGGTGTTTGTAGAGAATGCGGCAAAACATGCCCTGACGCTGGAGACGGTTCCGCTGATTTCCGTGACGGTTTACCCGGAGGATCGCGGAGACGAAAAGTATGTCAACATTTATATTTCGGACACCGGAAACGGCTTTCCGGAGGAGACGCTGCAAAGGCTGAAAGCAGGGGAAGATATTTCCGAGCATGGAAAGCATATCGGAATTGAAAACTGCCTGAAACGATTCCGCTATTATTATGGCGATTCCGGAGAGATTCATTTCGATAACAGTCCGCTCGGCGGAGCGATTGTAGATATCCATATTCCATACAGGACAGGGGGAGAAGAACATGAAACTATTGCTCGTGGATGATGAAGAGTACGTGATTGAAAGTATCAAAAGAAACCTCGATCTTACAGAGACCGGGGTGAACGAGGTGTATACCGCGTTTTCCGTACAGCAGGCGAAGAACATCATGGAAATGGTGGAAATTGATATTG
>ENA-OZGU01000651-OZGU01000651.1-human-gut-metagenome-genome-assembly--contig:-NODE-651-length-23424-cov-16.358809_pt1 | contig 23424 bp, 25 predicted proteins | sample MGYA00244662_ERZ653670 | MGnify/ENA primary metagenome ERZ653670 (study PRJEB26926, sample SAMN06165224) | human gut metagenome | biome: ENVO:00009003; feature: ENVO:2100002; material: ENVO:00002003...
CTTTCCCCTTTGCCCGTATATACCGATTTACGGCTGTATATATAGATTCTCAAAGGTTACTCACCATCCTTTTTCTGCTGCACATAGTCAGATAAAATCTTAGCGCATAAGTTGGAAAAGGTACGCTTGTCCTCTTTTGCCAGATTATCTAACTGCTGCTTTAATTCCTTTGGAATTGTTATTGGTACTCTCACGTTATTTTCAGAAACAGCCAAACTATCCACCTCCTCATATACAGTGTATCACAGTGTAACACTTTTGTCAAGGTTGATGGCTGTTTTTCAAATCATCTTATACAAATAATTGAGTAAAACACAAATTGACATACTAAATGTTGTGGGATAAAATATACATATATTTCAGAGATTTTAGGAGGGTGGTTATTATGTCAGTTAGTGATTATTTTTCAACATTTTGTTCAAATTTAAGAATGAGTTCCGATACAGTTTCAACAATTCAATACCGTTATCATCAGATAACCAAAAGAATTAACCTTGATTATAGAAATAGCTCATCAGAAACAGCATATAGTTTGTACGTCGGTTCATATGGTAGAGGTACAGAAATATGGACAAGTGATATAGACATGATTGTTCAATTACCATATGAAACATATGCTAAATTTAACGCATACAGCACTAATGGTCAATCAGCCCTTTTGCAAGAGGTAAAAGGCGTTTTACAGAAAACATATAGCACATCTTTTGTTAAGGGTGATGGACAAGTAATTGGTATAAATTTTACGGATGGTATAAATTTTGAGATTGTTCCAGCTTTTATTAACAAAGATGACAGTTATACTTATCCAGATTCCAATGATGGAGGAAGTTGGAAAACTACAGACCCAAGAAAAGAAATTGTTGCTATGAATACAAGGAATAGTGACACTAATAAAAATTTAAAACGGCTGTGTAGAATGGCTAGAGCATGGAAAGAAAAATGTAATGTTTCAATGAGTGGAATATTGATAGATACATTAGCCTATAAATTCATTGGAGATTGGGAATATAAAGATAAATCGTATCTATATTATGATTTTATGAGTAGAGATTTTTTTGAATATCTAAAAAACATTGACACATCTCAAAGTTATTGGCTAGCACCAGGAAGTAACCGCTATGTTTGGAAATCGGGTAGTTTTCAATCAAAGGCGAAAACCGCATATGATAATGCAGTAGCCGCCATATCGTATGAGAGCGATAATAAATCATATTCTGCAAAGCAAAAATGGAGAGAAATTTATGGAACGAAATTCCCAGATTAGCCAAGGCTATAAGTTGGAATCACAAATTAGAGAAGCATATGGCAGAGTTACATATACCCAAACCTGTCATGATAAAATCATTAGTCGATTATTAAAAACTAATGACAGAATAAAGATTTGGCAAATTGTTTTGTCAGCGATAACTACGAGTGGTTTTATTGTTGCGATTCTTTCGGAAGATAAAATAGCGAGTGTATTAGGAGCAATTATATCCCTTGTATTACTAATTTTAAATTCTTATACAAAAAACTTCAACTTAGTAGAAGAGGCGCAGGAGCATAAGGTAGCGTCAGACGCTTTGTGGAAAATCAGAGAAGAATATGTATCTTTGTTAACTGATTTTGAAATCTTAGAACCAGAATCTATAATGAAAAAAAGGGATGAATTACAAGAAAGGACAGCGGAAGTATACAGTAACTCTCCCAGAACAGATGGAAAAAGTTATGCAGAAGCACAAAAAGCTTTAAAGAATGATGAAGAACAAACTTTTTCAGAAAACGAAATTGATATTATGTTACCAAATTCTATAAGACGCAGTAATAGAGATATAAAATAATAAAAAATGTATGTGACGGAGTATCGTAAAAACGGTACTCCTTTTTTCTTGCCCAAAATTCAGAAAGGATGTGATACCTATGCCACGGCAAGAACCGCAGGAGCGTTCCCCTCCGCATAACATCATGTGGAGATTGTGCCAGTCACGGGTTGGCAGAAATCCCCCTTATTCGGCTTGGCTACCCTTTACCTGTCAGAACGGGATTTGTCAAGGGTGCGAAGCACAACGCTAGCCCTTGATAAATCACAGGCAGACAGGTATTCTCCATAAAGTTGAATAAGGAATTATCAGAATCCATCAACCATGAATCATCAGAAAGGAAAGGTAAAGACATATGGAACTTAAATTTGTTATCCCGAACATGGAAAAGACATTCGGCAGTTTGGAGTTTGCCGGAGAAGACAAGACAGAACAGCGCAGAATCAATGGGCGCATGACCGTACTCACACGCAGCTTCAATCTGTACTCTGACGTACAGAGGGCGGATGATATTATTGTGATTCTGCCAGCCGAAGCAGGCGAAAAGCATTATGATTTTGAGGAATGTGTCAAGCTGATTAACCCACGCATTACCGCAGAGGGCTATAAAATCGGCACACGGGGCTTCACAAACTATATTCTCCATGCAGACGACATGGTAAAAGCATAAGGAAAGAGAGGTATCTATTTATGAGATTAGCAAATGGAATCGTCATTGACAAGGAAGCAACATTCGGAGCGTTGAAATTCTCCGCCCTACGCCGTGAGGTGCGGATTCAGAATGAGGATGGTACTGTATCGGATAAAATTAAGGAACGCACTTACGATTTGAAGTCCAGAGGACAGGGGCGAATGATTCAAGTGTCCATCCCTGCCAGCGTGCCGCTGAAAGAGTTTGAATATAACGCAGAAGTGGAAATCATCAATCCCGTAGCCGATACCGTCGCAACCGCCACATTTCAAGGAGCAGAGGTGGACTGGTATATCAAGGCGGATGATATTGTCTTGAAGAAAGGTGCTGCCCCTGCCGGAAATCCGCAGCCGCCGAAGATAGACAATCAAGCGGGCAAGTAAAATTCTATAATAAACTATTGAATTTTATAGACTGAACGCAAATTGCTTTTTCCACTAATAAGTAGTAAAATATATACAAATTACAACAAAGGAGTATATTTATGAGTGTTGAACAAGCACAACGTGCAGTCAATCAGCTTGATAAAGACATTGCTGATTTAGAAAAGAAAATGGCTGATTTAGTAAAAAAAGAGGCTGATAAAACTAAAAGAATTGGTGATACACAGCGCAGCATAACAAAAAATACGTCACAAAGTACATTACAGTCAAAAATGCGCCAAATTGATAGTTACCAAAAAGAGGTTTCCAAAATTCTTGCAGACAAAGCAACAATCAATCAGAAATTAGCAGACAAAAGAAAAAGACGAGTAGACGCAGCCAGTAAATTACAAAAAGAGGAAGCCGCACAAGCTAAGACACTTGCAAAACAGCAAAAAAGTGTTTTTACTGCCTATGAGCGACAAATAAATGAATTAACAAAGCAAATCGTAATGCAAGAAAATATTGCTAAAGAAGAAAACATTATATTTGAATCAAATACTGAGGAAGAATACGATGTTTTCGTTTCTCACGCTACGGAAGATAAAGAAAGTTTTTCTGATGAATTTGTGCGTATTTTGCAGGAAGAATATGGTCTTAAAGTATGGTATGACGCAGTTTCAATTAAATGGGGGGATAGCATACGAACAGAAATAGATAAAGGTTTAAAAAAATCTAAATTTGGTGTTGTTATATTATCTCGGAGCTATATTAGCAAATACTGGACAAACTATGAATTAGAAGGTCTTTTTCAAAGAGAATCCAACGGTGGCAAGTTAATTCTGCCAATATGGCATAATATAACTAAACAAGAAGTGCAAAATTTTAGTCCATCTTTAGCTGGAAAAATGGCAATGAGTACAGCATTTATGACACCAAATGAAATTGCCGAAAAGTTAAATGAATTATTAGACATTAAAAATGATTAAGGCATTATCAATTTGTTGCATTTAACATTATACTTAGGATTTGCATGAGCAGTTAATTCACTAAGAATTAGCTGCTTTTTCCATGCAGTCAGAAAGGAGGGGTTAGCATGAAACAGTATCTCCCACGTGGCAAGCGGATTCGTGCCACGGACAAAGACTTAGTTTTCCATACTGCCACCGCCGCCCTGCTTCCAGTCTTTCTGCTGATTGTCCTGCTGTTTCATGGCAGATCAATCATGCAGACAGACTGGCAGAATGTTACTTTCACGCAGCTTGGAGAATCCATCCACATTCCCTACCTGCTTATCAGCATGGGCGTGGCAGGGTTTATCTGTCTGGTGGCGGCTCTGGTCTTCCGGCACTACTGCCGTGACTATGTGAAGCAGCTCTATCACCGCCAAAAGCTGGCGAAGATGGTTCTTGAAAATAAATGGTATGAAGCGGAACAGGTGCAGTCAGTCGGTTTCTTCAAAGAACTGTCCTCCAGCCGTTCAAAGGAGAAAATCAGCTATTTCCCCAAAATCTACTACCAGCTAAAAAATGGGCTGATTCACATTCGGGTGGAAATCACGCTGGGAAAATATCAAGACCAGCTTTTGCACTTGGAAAAGAAACTGGAAAGCGGTCTGTACTGTGAGCTGACCGACAAGGAATTAAAGGATTCCTACGTGGAATATACCCTGCTCTATGACACTATCGCAAACCGCATTTCCATAGGGGATGTGCAGGCAAAGGACGGCAGGCTCCGGCTGATGAAAAATATCTGGTGGGAGTATGACAAGCTGCCCCATATGCTGATTGCCGGAGGAACGGGCGGCGGTAAGACGTATTTCATTCTGACGCTCATAGAAGCCCTACTCCACACAAATGCTGTTCTCTACGTCTTAGACCCGAAGAACGCCGACCTTGCCGACTTGGAAGCCGTCATGCCAAACGTCTACTATAAAAAGGATGATATGACCGCCTGCCTTGACCGTTTCTATGAGGAAATGATGAAACGCAGCGAGGATATGAAGCAGATGGAGGGCTACAAGACAGGAGAAAACTACGCCTACTTGGGATTGCCAGCGAACTTCCTTATTTTTGATGAATATGTGGCATTCATGGAAATGCTGGGAACAAAGGAGAACGCCGCCGTTCTTAATAAGCTGAAACAGATTGTCATGCTGGGGCGGCAGGCCGGATTCTTTCTGATTCTTGCCTGCCAGCGTCCGGACGCAAAATATCTGGGCGACGGAATCCGTGACCAGTTCAATTTCCGTGTGGCTCTTGGGCGTATGTCTGAAATGGGCTATGGGATGATGTTCGGGGAAAACGACAAGGACTTTTTCTTGAAGCAGATAAAAGGGCGTGGCTATGTGGATGTGGGAACAAGCGTCATATCGGAATTTTACACGCCCCTTGTGCCAAAAGGACACGACTTCCTAAAGGAAATCAAACTACTTGCAAACAGCAGGCAGGACACACAGGCGGCGTGCGGAGCGGAAGCCGCAGGGGTGGACTGACCTGCTGGCTGGTGTGCCGCAAGGCACGCCAGCACCTAACCCCCCGTATCTAACAGGGGGGTACAAATCGACTGGAAACAGTCTGAAAATAAAGCGGAATCCTGCTGGTTACATGGGATTCCTTAAAATCCGGCGTGTGTCAGCAAAGTACCGAAAGTTGACATACGCCTTTTTGATTGGAGGGATATTCACTGAATCACGATACTTGGGTACAGGAATTAAAGGAAAAACGCTCCGGCTATGGAATCTCACAGAGCAGACTTGCGGTAGCTGCTGGCATGACACGCCAGTATCTAAGCGACATTGAAACGGGCAAGGTACTTCCATCCGCCGAACGGAAAGCGGCTATCATGGAAGCACTGGAACGGTTCAATCCAGACGCTCCCCTTGAAATGCTCTTTGACTATGTGCGGATTCGCTTCCCTACTCTGGATGTGAAGCACGTCGTTGAGGATATTTTGAGGTTGAAGCTTTCCTATATGCTCCATGAAGACTACGGCTTTTATTCTTACGCTGAACATTACTGCCTGGGCGACATATTCGTGCTGGTATCGCCCGAAGAAGAAAAAGGCGTGCTGCTGGAACTGAAAGGGCGTGGCTGCCGCCAGTTTGAGAGCTACCTGCTGGCACAGGAACGGAGCTGGTACGAGTTTTTCATGGACTGTCTGATGGAGGGCGGCGTGATGAAGCGGCTTGACCTTGCCATCAACGACAAGACAGGGATTCTAAACATCCCCCGTCTGACGGAGAAATGCCGGAATGAGGAATGTATTTCCGTGTTCCGCAGCTTTAAGAGCTACCGCAGCGGTGAACTGGTGCGGAGGGATGAAAAGGAGTGCATGGGAAACACGCTGTATATCGGCTCTTTACAGAGTGAAGTGTACTTCTGCATTTATGAAAAGGATTTCGAGCAGTACAAGAAAAATGACATTCCCATAGAGGAAGCCGAAGTCAAGAATCGTTTTGAAATCCGACTGAAAAATGAGCGTGCTTACTATGCCCTCCGTGACCTGCTGGCGTATGACAATCCAGAACGAACCGCTTTTAAGATTATCAACCGCTATGTGCGGTTCGTGGACAAAGACGATACGAAGCCCCGTTCTGAATGGCGGATAAGTGAGGAATGGGCGTGGTTTATCGGGGAAAATCGGGAGAGCATGAAGCTGACAACGAAGCCCGAACCGTATTCATTCCAGCGTACCTTGAACTGGCTTTCCCATCAAGTAGCCCCAACCTTGAAAGTGGCTATGAAGCTGGATGAAATCAACCATACGCAGGTCGTAAAGGATATTATCGCCAGTGCGAAACTAACGGAGCGGCACGAAAAGATTTTAAAACAGCAAGCCGCCACCGCAAAGGAGGTGGTTATCTAACTGCTTTTTATTCCCTGTTGACATTTAAGCAAAGAAATCCCCTACGGGGATACCACTATGTACGGGAAACACGTACATGAATGAGGAAAGGAGCGATTTTATGAATTTCGGACAGAACTTATACAACTGGTTTTTATCAAACGCACAATCTCTGGTACTGCTAGCAATCGTCGTGATTGGGCTTTACCTCGGATTCAAACGTGAATTTAGCAAGCTGATTGGATTTCTGATTATCTCGCTGATTGCCGTTGGTCTGGTCTTCAACGCCGCTGGTGTGAAAGACATTCTGTTAGAGCTTTTCAACAAGATTATCGGAGCTTAAATCAATTTGTTTGCGGTCACGCAAACACTCCTTTCCCCCCTATGGGAGATGGGCATAGGGGGAATGAAAAGGGGGTGACAGAATGGTACACAAAGAATTTCAGAAAGGATGTGACCCACTATCGAAGAAATGAGAATCTATATTGCCAACTTAGGCAAATACAACGAGGGAGAACTGGTCGGGGCATGGTTCACGCCGCCCATTGATTTTGACGAAGTGAAAGAGCGTATCGGTTTGAATGACGAATACGAAGAATACGCCATCCATGACTACGAACTGCCCTTTGAAATCGACGAGTACACGCCCATTGAGGAAGTAAACCGTTTATGTGAAATGGTGGAGGATTTACCGGAGGACATACAGGCAGAGCTTCACGAACTGCAATCCTATTTCGGCGGTATCGAAGAATTGTGCGAGCATGAAGACGATATTATCCATTATCCCAACTGTGAGGACATGGCGGATGTGGCACGCTATTTCATTGAAGAAACAGGTGCTTTGGGCGAAGTGCCGGCAAGCCTGCAAAACTACATTGACTATGAAGCCTATGGGCGTGATTTGGAAATCAGCGGCAGTTTTGTTGTCACGAACCACGGCGTATTTGAAATCACTCGCTAAGAATCTGGCAGATCACAACCCGACAGGGGATGTTCTGACAGATTCTTTATTTTTCGGGGCGGCTTCCATGCTGCCCCACACTCTTTTAGAAACACCACAAGGGTATACCTTGATGTCCTTAAAAACAGGACAAAAAATAATGAAAGGACTGATTACATGAAGAAAATACGAAGCTACACAAGTATCTGGTCGGTGGAAAAGGTGCTATATTCCATCAATGACTTTAAGCTGCCATTCCCCATCACGTTTACGCAAATGACGTGGTTCGTGGTATCGCTGTTTGCTGTCATGCTGCTTGGGAATGTGCCGCCGCTGTCCATGATAGACGGGGCTTTCCTCAAATACTTTGGGATTCCCCTTGCGCTTACATGGTTCATGTGCCAGAAAACCTTTGATGGGAAGAAACCTTACGGCTTTCTGAAATCCGTTATCGCCTATCTGGTGCGCCCGAAACTGACCTATGCAGGAAAGACCGTGAAGCTGGGGAAAGACCATCCGGCAGAATCCATCACGGCAGTTAGGAGTGAAATTTATGGCATATCCGATTAAGTATATTGAAAACAATCTGGTGTGGAACAACGACGGGGAATGTTTCGCCTACTATGAGCTGCTACCTTACAATTATTCGTTCCTTAGTCCAGAACAGAAATATCAAGTCCACGATTCATTCCGGCAGTTAATCGCACAGAACCGTGATGGAAGAATCCATGCCTTACAGATTAGCACGGAATCCAGCATAAGGGCGGCGCAGGAACGCTCTAAAAAGGAAGTGTCCGGCAGGCTGAAAGAAATTGCCTATGAGAAAATCGACGCACAGACCGAAGCCCTTATTTCCATGATTGGGGAAAATCAGGTGGACTACCGCTTTTTTATCGGTTTCAAGCTGATTCTGAATGAGCAGGAAGTCACGATTAAAAGCGTGGGTAAAGAAGCAGCAAACGCCTTTTCTGACTTCATCCATGATGTGAACCATAAGCTCATGGGAGATTTTGTTTCTATGAGCAATGATGAAATCTGGCGTTTTTCTAAGATGGAAAAACTGCTGGAAAATAAAATATCACGCCGTTTTAAAATCCGCCGTCTGGCCAAGGACGATTTCGGTTATCTTATTGAACACCTTTACGGGCAGACAGGAACGGCATACGAGGACTACGAATACTATCTGCCGAAGAAAAAACTGGATAAGGAAACGCTGGTAAAATATTACGACCTTATTAAGCCGACACGCTGTCTGATTGAAGAAAAACAGCGGTATTTGAAAGTCGAGCAGGAGGATTCCACGGCATATGTCGCTTATTTCACCATCAATTCCATTGTGGGCGAACTGGACTTCCCGTCTTCTGAAATCTTTTACTATCAGCAACAGCAGTTCACCTTTCCCATTGATACCAGCATGAATGTGGAAATCATGGCGAACCGGAAAGCCCTGTCCACTGTCCGCAACAAGAAGAAAGAACTGAAAGATTTGGATAACCACGCATGGCAGAGCGACAACGAAACCAGCTCTAATGTGGCGGAAGCACTGGACAGTGTGAATGAGCTGGAAACCACTTTAGACCAGAGCAAGGAATCCATGTATAAGCTGTCCTACGTGGTGCGTGTCACAGCTCCCGACCTTGACGAGCTGAAACGCCGCTGTAATGAAGTCAAGGACTTCTACGACGATTTAAGCGTAAAGCTGGTGCGTCCGTTTGGGGATATGCTGGGTTTGCATGGAGAATTTCTGCCTGCCAGCAAGCGGTATATGAATGATTACATCCAGTATGTGACAAGCGACTTCCTCGCCGGATTGGGATTCGGGGCTACGCAGATGTTGGGGGAGAATGAGGGAATCTATGTGGGGTACAGCCTTGACACAGGAAGAAATGTGTATCTGAAACCTGCCCTCGCCAGTCAAGGGGTAAAAGGTTCTGTAACAAACGCCCTCGCTGCCGCTTTCGTCGGTTCATTGGGCGGCGGAAAATCATTCTCAAACAACATGATTGTCTATTACTCCGTCCTGTTCGGCGCACAGGCGGTCATTGTAGACCCAAAGGCGGAACGTGGGAACTGGAAAGAAACGCTGCCGGAGATTGCCGACGAGATTAACATTGTCAATCTTACCTCGGACGAGAAGAACAAGGGGCTGCTTGACCCCTATGTGATTATGGAGAATCCGAAAGATTCGGAATCTCTGGCAATCGACATTCTCACATTCCTTACAGGCATTTCCTCCCGTGACGGCGAAAAGTTCCCTGTCCTTAGAAAAGCCATTCGTGCCGTAACCAACAGTGAGGAACGGGGCTTACTGAAAGTCATTGAGGAATTGCGTGTGGAGGGAACGCCCATCAGCGTAAGCATTGCCGACCATATCGAATCTTTCACGGATTACGATTTTGCACACCTGCTTTTCTCACACGGGGATGTGGAGCAGTCCATCAGCCTTGAAAAGCAGTTGAACATCATACAAGTAGCGGATTTGGTGCTGCCGGATAAGGAAACCAGCTTTGAGGAATATACCACAATGGAGCTTTTGTCCGTGGCTATGCTAATCGTTATCAGCACCTTTGCCCTTGACTTCATCCATACAGACCGCAGCATTTTTAAGATTGTAGACCTTGACGAAGCATGGAGCTTCTTACAGGTGGCGCAGGGAAAAACCCTGTCCATGAAGTTAGTGAGGGCTGGGCGTGCCATGAATGCAGGCGTTTACTTTGTCACGCAGAACACGGATGATTTGCTGGATGAAAAGCTGAAAAACAATCTCGGCTTAAAATTTGCGTTCCGTTCCACAGATATGAACGAGATAAAAAAGACGCTCTCCTTTTTCGGCGTGGACGCAGAGGATGAGAACAACCAGAAGCGGTTGCGTGACCTTGAAAATGGACAGTGCCTTATCAGTGACCTATACGGGCGTGTGGGCGTGATACAGTTCCATCCGATATTTGAAGACCTGCTGCACGCCTTTGATACCAGACCGCCCGTCAGAAAAGAGGTGGAGGAATGACAATACAAAGAATATTTCACCGGAATCCGGCGGCAGGCGACAAGCCGGAACGGAAAAGAAATTGGAATATGCAGCGGCTTGGTAAAGTGGCAGTTACGGTACTTCTGGTATTCGTGATTGCCATTTTTCTGTTAGCGACGCTGGGAACGGTAGCCCATGCCGCAGGGCTGGTGGATGATACCGTCAATGCAGCTAATGAATACAGCAAGTACCCACTGGACAACTACCAGCTTGATTTTTATGTGGACACGGGCTGGGATTGGCTGCCGTGGAACTGGCTGGACGGTATCGGGAAACAAGTCATGTATGGGCTTTACGCCATCACGAATTTTATCTGGACAATCAGCCTTTATCTTTCCAATGCCACGGGCTATCTCATACAGGAAGCCTATTCACTGGACTTCATATCGGCAACGGCGGATTCTATCGGAAAGAATATGCAGACACTTGCAGGCGTTACCCCAAACGGGCTGTCCTCTGAGGGATTTTATATCGGATTCCTGCTGATTCTGATTCTCGTCGTGGGAATCTACGTCGCCTACACGGGGCTTATCAAGCGTGAAACTACAAAGGCAATTCACGCCGTCGTGAATTTCGTGGTGGTATTCGTGCTGTCAGCGTCCTTTATCGCTTACGCTCCCGACTATATCGGGAAAATCAATGACTTTTCCGCAGACATCAGCAACGCCAGCCTTTCACTCGGCACGAAGATTGTCATGCCAAACTCGGAAAGTCAAGGGAAAGACAGTGTAGACCTTATTCGTGACAGTCTTTTTTCTATACAAGTAAAACAGCCGTGGCTTTTGCTACAATACGGCAACTCGGACATGGAGAGTGTTGGTGCGGATCGGGTGGAGAGTTTACTATCCACCAGCCCCGACACCAACAATGGAGAAGACAGGGAAGAAATCGTCGTGGAGGAAATCGAGGACAGAGAGAACACGAACCTTACTGTCACGAAAACGATTAACCGCTTGGGGATGGTGTTCTTCCTCTTTATCTTCAATATTGGTATTTCCGTGTTCGTGTTCCTGCTGACAGGTATCATGATTTTTTCGCAGGTGCTATTCATCATTTACGCTATGTTTTTGCCTGTGAGCTTCATTTTAAGCATGGTTCCTACCTTTGACGGAATGTCAAAACGTGCCATCACAAAGCTGTTTAATACCATTCTGACGAGGGCAGGAATTACGCTCATTATTACAATAGCGTTCAGCATTTCTACTATGCTCTATACGCTGTCCGCTGGTTATCCGTTCTTCCTTATTGCGTTCTTGCAGATTGTGACCTTTGCCGGAATCTACTTTAAGCTGGGGGATTTAATGAGTATGTTCTCCTTACAGAGTGGCGATTCCCAAAGTGTGGGAAGCCGTATTATGCGAAGACCCCGTATGCTCATGCACGCCCATATGCACCGCTTACAGCACAAGCTGGGGCATTCTGTGGCGGCTCTTGGGGCTGGTGCAGCCGTTTCTAAGGCTTCTAAGCAGTCGGGTGCGGCTTCCGGCTCGGGAGCTTCCAGAACCACACAGGCAGACCATACCCGACCAGACGGACAGGGCGGCGCAGAAGAAAAGGCTTCTTTTGGCAAACGGGCTGGACAGGCGGCAGGTGTGGTCATGGATACCAAAGGCAAGATGATAGACACCGCCGCAGGGCTGAAAGAGCAGGCAAAGGATTTGCCCGTCAATGCAAAATACGCTCTTTACCACGGGAAAACGCAGGTGTCGGAGGGCGTGCGTGACTTTACATCCAGTATGACACAGACCAGAACCGCCAGAGCGGAGGGGCGCAAGGAAAAAGAGGAACAGCGCAGGAAGACCATTGCGGAGCGTCGGGCAGAAATGGAGCAGGCAAAAAGCAAAAAATCTTCTGCCGCAGAACCGCAGAAAACCGCTTTCCCTGTGCATGAACGACCTGCCACCACCACACCGCAGACAGAATCACGTGAGCCTATGGAGCGCAGCCAGACACAGACGGCCAGACCAGCGGTACAGGCTGGAAGTGCTGGCAAGCCGACGGAAAGACCTGTGGTATCATCCGTGAAAGAAAAAGCGGATATGCCAGCCGTGGAGGAAAAACAAGCGGTCAAAGCGGAAACACCGCCAGTACGGGCAGAACGGCAGATAGTCAAAAGCAATTTACAGCCAGCCGTCACAGAACAGCATACCATCAAAGCGGATATGCCACCAGAGAGGTCAGTACGTCAGATTGTGCAGACGGCTTCCCATTCAGAAAGACTACAGCCAAAGACGGCTGCCCCTGCCACAACAGAGCAAGAGCCGCAGCGACATTCCATCAAGGAACGCAGCTCCACCATTAAGCGTGAATCAACCAGAAAGGAGAAGTCCAGAACTGCCGCCGAAGTTAAGAAAGGGGAGAAAAAATGAAGCTGAAGCATATCATCATTGCAAGCTCTGGGATGTTCGTGCTGATTTTCTCCCTGCTCCTGTTTGTGGTCGTCTTGTTCTCGGACGAAGAAGACGGCGGCGGCTCTCATATCCAGTATGGCGGCGTGAATGTGTCAGCGGAGGTACTGGCACATAAGTCCCTGCTGGAAAAGTACGCAAGAGAATACGGGATTGAGGAATACATCAATGTTCTGCTTGCAATTATACAGGTGGAATCCGGCGGCACGCTGGAAGATGTTATGCAGTCCTCGGAATCGCTGGGATTGCCGCCAAACTCACTAAGCACAGAGGAATCTATCAAGCAGGGCTGCAAGTATTTCTCGGAACTGGTGGCTTCCGCCGAAGCAAAGGACTGCGACCTAAACGCCGTCATTCAATCCTATAACTATGGTGGCGGCTTTCTTGACTACGTGTCAAGCCGTGGTAAAAAATATACCTTTGAACTGGCGGAAAGTTTTGCAAGGGATAAATCCGGCGGAACAAAAGTGACTTACACAAACCCTATCGCTGTGGAGAAAAACGGCGGATGGCGGTATAACTACGGAAACATGTTCTACGTGCTGGTGGTGTCACAATATCTAACAGTAGCACAGTTTGACGACGAAACGGTACAGGCTATCATGAATGAAGCCTTAAAATATGAGGGCTGGCGGTACGTGTTCGGCGGAGCTTCCCCTACTACCTCCTTTGACTGTTCCGGTCTTGTCCAGTGGTGTTTCGGCAAGGCTGGAATCTCCATGCCACGGACGGCACAGGAACAGTACAACGTGACACAGCATATCCCCTTGTCCGAAGCAAAGGCTGGGGATTTGGTCTTTTTCCACTCTACCTATAACGCAGGCACTTATATTACGCACGTCGGGATATATCAAGGAAATAACCGTATGTTTCACGCAGGCGACCCTATCGGTTATACCGATTTGACAAGCTCCTACTGGCAACAGCATTTAGCCAGCGCAGGGAGAATCTCAAAATAGAAAGGATAAAAACCATGATTCAAATAAGAAAAAAAGAAAACCAGAAACAGCCAAAAGAAAAGAAGCCCCGTGTCTATAAGGCAAATACCCACAAGCGGATTGTAATTGCCCTGTGGGTACTGCTGGCGGTCAGCTTCTGCTTTGCAGTGTATAAGAATTTCACGGCGATTGACCTTCATACCATCCATGAAACAAAGGTCATTGAGGAAAAAATCATTGATACCCACAAGATAGAGAACTTTGTGACGAACTTTGCAAAGGTCTACTATTCGTGGGAACAGACAGCGGCTTCCATTGACAACAGGGAGAACGCCATCAAGAATTATCTGACGGGAGAATTGCAGGCATTAAATACCGATACCATCCGTAAGGATATTCCCGTGTCCTCGGCGGTCAATGGGGTACAGATATGGTCTGTCACGCAGGCGGATGAAAACCAGTTCTCCGTGATCTTCACTGTGGAACAGTTAATCACGGAGAACGGAAGCACGAAGACGGTACGCTCCGCTTATGAAGTCACGGTCTATGTGGATGGCTCTGGAAATATGGTTCTCACAAAGAATCCAACCATTACCAGCATACCCGTGAAATCCGGCTACACGCCAAAGGCAAAGGAAAGCGACGGAACGGTGGACGCTGTGACGACGGATGAAATCAACGAATTTCTGACGACATTCTTTAAACTTTACCCAACCGCAACCGCTAAAGAGCTGTCATATTATGTGAATGAGGGCGTGTTAAAGCCTATTGGGAAAGATTATGTATTCTCGGAACTGGTAAACCCTATCTACAACCGCAGCGACAGTCAAGTGACAGTTTCCGTGGCTGTTAAGTACCTCGACCAGCAGACAAAAGCAACGCAGGTATCACAGTTTGACTTGGTGCTGGAAAAGAACGGGAATAACTGGAAGATTATAGATTAAATAGGGAAAGAATAAGGCAGATAGTCGCTAACAGATTACTGCCTTATTCTTTATTGATAACAAGTTAGACTTTCTATAATTTCTTTAAATGTTATAAAATCTGACGGGACAGAATCTTTATGAATCCATACATTGATTGAGGTAGGCTCAACCTCTGGAATATCAAACTCATTTACAGTGAATTTATTTCGTAATATATTCTTGGGAAGTAATGAAATTCCCCCACCGGCAGCAACCGTGTTAATAATAGATTCTACTGTATCAAGTTCTATTATCTTGAATGATACAGATTCACGTAAGAATAAATCCGTTAATATTTTGCGATACGGACAAGTCTTTAAGTTGTTAACAACTATTGGCAACTGCCATATTTGGGAAATAGATTCACAAAATTTAGGTGTTATAATAGAAAGATATTCTCTGATTTTAAAAATACATTGTGCATTAGTGAATACATGAGGGTCATTCGTGATAACACAATCTAATAATTTTTGCCCTAGCTGTTTATCCATTTCTTGCTGATTAGAAGTAGTTATCGATAGATTGATATTAGGAAATTTTTTTTGGTATTCAATCAAACATTGAGGAAGTAAATATCCGGCTATTGTTTGTGTTGCTCCAATTTTTAATTGTCTAATATCTCTATGGAATGTATATAAAGTCTTATCCAGTAATGATATAATCTGTTCGGCGTATTGCAATAATTTTTCTCCGTCTTCGGTCAGCGTTACACCCTTATTATGCCGTATTAACAAAGTTGTGTTTAATTCAGTTTCTAATTTTTTAATGTGAGCTGTGATGTTGGATTGCACATAACCCATATTTTCGGCAGCTCTTGATATATTTTTAGTACGTGCAACTTCTCTGAAAATTCTTAATTCTAAACTTTCCATAGCATATCCTCCATCACTTAAAATGATAACAACCATCATTAACAACTATTATACATCATGCAGGAGCAAATGTATAATAAAAGTGTAAGTAGAAAGCTACTTACAGGGTGTTATGTGAAGTGAAGTGAAGTGAGGAGGAATAAATATGATTGCAATGCAATATAAAATTTTTTTACCAGATGATTATGATATGGATAACATAAGGCAACGTGTAAAAAATAATGGTCATAAGACAGACGGCTTTCAAGATTTAATGTTTAAAGCATATCTAATTAAGGAAAAAGATGGTACATCTGAAAGCCATAACGAATATTCACCGTTATACCTATGGAATGACAGTGGAGGGATGAATAAATTTATTTTTGAGGGCTTCTATAACAATATTTTACAATCATTTGGCTGGCAGAGAATAAATATTGGTATTCCGCTTTTATGTGATTTGGGTAAGGAATTTAATAATTCTCAATATGCTATGGAAATTGAAAATGATATTTTACCATCAAATCAAATGTCACCATTAAGCTTCTTGAAAACTTCTGAAAGGTGTTTAGGTAAAGTGCTAATATATAATCCTGATAAATGGAAATATGTAGAGTATCGCTTTTATGAGAGAGAACCACGAAAATCATTGAATTGCAAAATATATCAAATACTTCATTTATCAGTATAAAGCAATTTTGCAATTAAGAAGCAAAATAAGAGAAGCAGGGAACATTTGACTATTCCTCTGCTTCTTTCGCTTTACTTATACCATTTGCTAGAGCTTCCATAAGCATTAATTCTTTATCCGTAAAATTTTCCATCTGTTTTTCTACCTGCCTGCGTCTGGTGCTCTTTACCAGATCAGCGGCAGGTAAGAAAAACTCGTCAACGGACACGTTCAATAAAGATACAAGGTCATAAAGCACCTGTAAACTGGGGTGCTGCCCCTTGTTCTCAATATTGGTTAAATAGCGTGGGTCAATCTCAATCATTGCGCCCACCTGTTCACGGGTTAAACCTCGCTTTTTACGGGCTTCTTTTATCGCAAGCCCAAACGCTTTAAAATCGTATTTATCTTCTTTTTTACGCATAATAAACCACCTATTTACATTTTACTGTTCCTGTTCAATAAGTGACAGGTATAGAAAAACGTATTATAAGGTTTTTTAGTTCCTATTATGCGATTTATACAAAAAAGTATACTGCTAGACGGCAAATAAAAAAAACCGTTATCTGGCAGCATGATTTTCTTGTGTCAAAATCAGTTTTATATCCAGACGACGGTTTGAAGAAAGCCGCCGTTTTTTTGTTTGTTAAATGAAATCCACGGAGGATGTGTTGAAGTCAGCTATGAAAGCTCGGCGGCTCGTAAGGAGGTAGCCGCCATGCACGACACAATCGTTCGACATAATTCTACAAATGGTATGTCATTAAAAAAAGCCATTCTCCTACATTAGATAAAAATGCCCACCTATATGGTTTTTCACAATACATAGCAGGTACTAATGAAGCACATAAACAGATTGTAAAGTCTGTTTGTGTGCTTTTTTGGTTGCCGAAAACTTTTCTTAAAGTTTTTTTGACAGTAATGCAACTGGCAGCCCTTTCGTGTCGGGACTTAGTGCGAAAGGGGGGCAAAGAACTTCAATCCACTCTCTTTCATGGCAAGAAAGGGGGTGAGATACTATGAAGCCATCTTCTTTTCAGACAACTATTGAGAATCAGTTTGATTATATCTGCAAGCGTGCTATGGACGATGAGCGCAAGGACTATATGAAAGCCCTGTCCAGACAGTCCAAACGGGAAACGCTGTTTTCCGATATGGGCGATTACCTCGTCAGTCAGTTCGCAACTGTGGACAGCTACCCATCTGATTTTCATATCTTCACGCTGAATGATTCCACAGTCGGAGTGGAAAGCGATTTATTAAGTGAAGCATTAAGGAATCTGACGGACAAGAAGCGTGAAATTATCCTGCTGTACTATTTTATGGATATGAACGACACAGAGATTGCAGACCTGCTAAAGCTGAACCGTTCCACGGTTTACCGTCACAGAACCAGCGGACTTGCCTTTATCAAAGAATTTATGGAGGAAAACGAAGAATGAAGACTACATATCCCATGATTCCTTTTCCTGTCATTGTGGCGGCGACGGACGGCGATACAGAAGCCATCAACCAGATTGTAAAGCATTACAGCGGCTTTATCGCAAAACGCTCTCTCCGCCCTATGAAAGACGAATACGGGAATCAGCACATGGTCGTGGATGAAACCTTACGCCGCAGGATGGAAACCAGACTGATTGCAAAGATTTTATCCTTTGAAATCGGAGAAGAATAAAACATTTTCCCTATCGTGGAAGCGTGTTGATATGCTTCACGCTTCCCGAATGGGGATGTTTGTCGCCCTATCAAAGCATATTGCCGTCAGTATGCTTTGATAGGCTGACAAGCCGTTGTTCCTTGAAAACTGAATAAAGCAATCGAATACGTTTCGATAGGGAAAGAGCCGACGGGCTGACACGCCATGACCCCGAAAGGAGGGATGAATTAGCGAGCGATTCACGTCAGCGTTCCGTATGCAGCTTTTGGCAGAGCTGCCGCCATGACCTCCCTATCGTGATAATGATACTCCCGTACAGCCACAGTCCGAGCGTGAAAAAAACGTCGCAGGCAAAGGGTACGGCTGCATGAGAACCATGCAGGGGTGGGATTCCCGTGAGCTATGCCAGAGCTGTTTGAGTTGCTTATGACATAAAATGAAGCTGCACCAGAATCGGGCAGCTTCATAAGATGGAATAGGACATACAGACATTTTCATAACATAAAGTGTCTGGTATTTATCGAAAGGAGGGCGTGAATGAAAAGAAATTGTGTTCAGAATGTAATTATCCATGTTCCAGAAAATATGGATTTTCACGCCCTTTCCGATAAAATCAATGAGTTTCATTTAGAGGTGGTGGAACGCAGGCTAAACAGTTCTAATCTAACTACGGGTGAAAAGATAGCCGTTATTGATAAAATACTGGATAACCTAAAATCACGTGAGCTTGATGGAATTATCAAATAAGTGTTTGTGAAGCCGCCATACATGATAAGGTGGCTTTGTTTGTTTCTGTTCCCAGCTTCGAAGTGTAAAATGCTTTACGCCCATAAGCTGTGCAAGCTCCTGTTGTGTGATGTGATTTTTCTTGCGATAGGCTTTCATCCTTGAAGCCCAATCGCCAAAGTCATACATAGGTACAGTTAATTTGGCTGTTTCTTCATTGTCAGCGCCGAGGAACATTTTTGTTTCCCTTTGTATGGGGGCGGAAATATTATCCATGCAAAACTCTGTATTACTATCCTATTTAAAATCAAAACCATCTAAAATGCCTTTCAATTCTTCTGTATCATCTTTCTTAATATTTCCACTGATCGCACTTATCAATTCTTTCGCTGAACCATCAAACCATTCTTCTAATATTTCTCCTGCTTTTTCCTTTTTATAACTTTCTTTGTCGATGATTACATTAATATATGCTCTTCTTTTTCTTACTTCTACTTTGAGATATCCTTTTTCTTCTAAACGAAAGAGATATGTTCGGATACCAATGTCATTAAGTTAAGATGCTATAATAGGAATCGCTATATCAGAAATGATATGGGGTTCCTTTTTTGCACCTTTTTACAAAAAATGCTTGCCACCGATTCAAAAATGTGCGGCCGCTTTCGCTATTGAATGAAAATAAGATTGCGAAAGCGGCCCTTGTAATTAAGTAAGAAATTAATTGAAAGGAGGTAACAAATGAATTCACAACAAATTAAAGAAATTTTATTATCTGAAATTCACGAGGTGTCTATCAACTATGAAAAATACTGCAATAATCCCAAACGTGATTTTTCTAGAAAACGCAAACTACCATTTGAACTAATGCTGAAAACATCATAGGAATGGGAAGCAAAAGTATTACAAATGAATTGATTGACATCTTTCTTTTTCCATGTACCTTTGTTATTATTGGCTATTTACATCTGATCGTGTATTCTCCATTCATCTTCGCACCTGATTTTGCAGTTTTGACGTAATAGGTACCTTTCTTTACACGATATGTCTTGGATTGCTCTCCTTTGAATGAAAGTTTTTTCAGCACTTTTTTTCTTCCTTTTTTGTAAATGCTTACTTCTAATTTACCAGAATTATTATTTGTACTGATTTTTATGCTCTGCTTCTTTGTTGCTTTTACTTTATACCAGCGGGCTGCTTTCTCTGATGTTGTATAAATATTCCGTACTGTTTTTCCTTTTTTAATTGTTTGTGCTTTTGCTTTCTTTGTCTGATATTTGTTGCTGACTGGCTGATTCTGAAGTGCAATCTGATAAATCTGACCTGTTGCAGCATTGGATACTAAACGATATTCTCCTTTTTTTAGTCCTGTATCAAAGGTTACCCTTTTATGATCATTTGCAACCGCTATCATCCTATTTGTAATTGTTTTCCATACACCTTTTTCCTTTTTTTGAAGGTAGAATGTAACATTTTTATTACTGTAATTAGATGGTTTGAGATAAATGCTTTGGCTGCTTCTCTTATCCGTTTTGAATTCTTGATAAATATTTTTATCCTGCCCTGACTGTGTATATAATATATTTGTCTGAAGTGGTGTCACATTATCTTTTTTTACACAAATTGTTGCTACAAATTCATCTTTTATCTGATCTGCCAGTTTTAGATAATATACTTCTCCCTTCTTTACATTTGGTACAAATACTTGTTGATCTTCTGTATCAAGAATTGTCGCTACTGCCTTTTTATCCTTATCATATACAGATACATTTGCACCAATTTCTAAAATACCATCTGCCTGTGGATAAACTGGAATCCATTTACTTTGTGATTTTGTTGAAAATTTGAACAAATCACTTGCTGATGCATCCATTTTCATGATGCTGACATGTTCTTGTGCCTTAACTTCTTCTGCATCCTGATAGGTTGCTGCAGATACATTCACTAAGCCTCCGAATGAACTAATCAAAAGACTCGTTGCAAGTGCATAGCTGTAAAATCTTTTTTGTTTCATAATGACCAACCTCCTTATTGGTTTAGTTATAGTTAATTGTTGCAAAATGTGCAATCACATTAGCATCTGATAAATGTACCTGTGTTCCATATTTGGAAATTCGTTTTACTTTGAACGCAGGATTTGATGGATAATATTTATCTGGATCATTTGCTGCATGGAAATCATGACATACTGCAACATCAGATCTTTTTCCCTGATAACGATATAATGTATTTCTCTCTGCACGATATGCCATATCAAATCTTTCTGGTACAAACTTAGAATTGTCTGCCTCATTTTTCTTATACTGACCTTTTTTTTCGTTAATTGCATGCGTTATACTGTACCATGTTCCATTGTAATAACGATAGGTTGAATGTGCAAAAGTATCTGTTGAAGTATGCATTGCCACTCCAAATACAAACGCTTTTTTATTTGCATTGCTATAATTTTTGAAAAAGCTCTTCTTTTGTAGATTCGCCATCATTGAACGGATTCTTGAATAACTTGTATCTGTTAATCCGGGAATATCTGCTTTCGATACAGATGTATATGTTTTTCCTTTTCCGTATTCGTTTCCTATTTTGATCATAAAACGATAGCTTGCAAGATAATTTACTTCCTCATTTCCTGAATGTCTTCTCTCATATAACCCATGAAAATCTGGATTTTCTGTCATTCCTGGAACACCTGAATCATCTTTATCTGGATACACTGCTCCATCTTTCATTGCTGGTATATTTACATTATTCTCTGTTAAATATTCCTGATGTCCTTTTGCTGACCATGTTCCAGAAACTTTATTCTCATCAGAGGAATTATTATAAGTTTTAATTGTTTTTGTATTATCCTTTAGTTCAATATCCTGTCCCTGCTCATATTGTTCTTCTGCTTTTGTGTATTGCTTCTCTGCATATTCATAGTCGATCAGTCCATTTCCATAGGATTCTTTGTCTCCTACATTTCTTGCACTTTCTTCTAACAGATTTTTGATAAAATCTTTTGATTTACTTGTATCTTTCTGCCACAGAAGACTTGCTGCACCAACAACATGAGGAACTGCCATACTTGTTCCAGATGTAACCATTGTTTCACCAAATGCACCTGTTGCTCTTACTGCTTCTCCTGGTGCTACTACATCAACTTCTTTTCCTGTAGAACTGAAATCGCTTACTTCTGCTTTAGAATCTACGGAACCGACTGCTACAACATTTTCAAATGCTGCTGGATATTCAACATTATCTGTTCCATTCTCTCCTTGATTTCCTGCTGCTGCGATTACTAAGATTCCTTTTGCATTGGCTTCATCAATTGCCTGTTTTAAGGCTTCTGAATATTGATTTGTTCCAAAACTGATGCTGATAATATTTACTTTCTTATCAATGGCCCAATAAATTCCTTCTACAACTCTGCTGATTGGTGCCTGTTTATTTTCATCCAGAATCCTTGCTGAATATAATTCAACATTTTTATTGATTCCTTTTACTTTTCCATTATTACTGACAATTAAGCTTGCAATGGATGTTCCATGATTGGAACTGTCTTCAAACATTGGAGAAAATTCATTATCATCTTCTATTAAATTGACTCTTTCTTTTACATTTAATCCTTCTTGATAATCAATTCCTGAATCCAATAATGCTACTTTTACCTTTTCATCTGTTGCCGTATCCTTTGCTTTATCTACATGAATACTTTTCAGATTCCATTGACTGTCTGTTCCCTGATCTTCTTTTGCTGCTGTTGTACTTTCTGTTTCCGATGCATTGACCATTGTGTTCTTTTCTACAGATACAACTTTCTGATCTTTGTTTACGATATCAGCTTCTTTTGCTGTCATTTTTGATACTAATACATTCTCATCTTTTAGAAAATCTGTATTTTGTTCTTGAGTATCTATCATTGTATTGTATTTGCTTTCTACTGTTTTCATAGATTTTTTATCTTTTGTTACAATGATATATTCGCTTTCCTGACTTGCCGAAACATCTGCTGGCTGATATCCAGACATTGTCATCCCTGCCACCATCATTGCTACTAATGCTGTGGCTGTGTATTTTCTAAACTTTCTCATGTGTTTCCTCCTATACTGTAGTAAAATCTTGATTTTCTGATGTATTTTGCTATAATATAAGAATCCATGTGATACGTGTATCTGTATATTATACAGATTGTTGAAGATTCCCGTCTTTTGTATTACATGGATTTTTTAATTGTTCATATGACATCACCTCCTTCTACTTATTTTATACATTACTTAATATAGCTCCCCTTAGCATTAATCGTTGAATTTGTCATATTTTGTACAAAAACACTATATGTATCTGTGTCTTTTACTGGTATTTCTTTTTCCAACCCTGTAGTAACTTCATAATACTTCTTAACTTTTCCACCTTTGATTACTCCAATTCGAACTTTTTTATGTGGAAAAATTTTTAAATTAATATAGATTATACTACCTGCTTTTTTTGTAAAACCTTTCGATCTTTTAAGTATTTGAGGCTGTCTCTTATACACATCTCCGAGCCCACGAGACACTGAGCGATCTCG
>ENA-OZGU01000665-OZGU01000665.1-human-gut-metagenome-genome-assembly--contig:-NODE-665-length-23186-cov-10.633652_pt1 | contig 23186 bp, 20 predicted proteins | sample MGYA00244662_ERZ653670 | MGnify/ENA primary metagenome ERZ653670 (study PRJEB26926, sample SAMN06165224) | human gut metagenome | biome: ENVO:00009003; feature: ENVO:2100002; material: ENVO:00002003...
ATATTATACAAGCCTAAAAACACAGCTGTTTATAAAGACACTATAACATATTATTTTTCTTTTCAATCAAAGAGGCCCGTTCATGTTCCAACGAGTCTCTTACAATGAAAGAAACTGGAGTAGTGTCGTCCTTCATAACAAGAGGAACATATATACCATCAAACACCCCATTAGGTTCCAATACCAAAAGATAAAGCAAGTGTTCGGCTTCCAGTATTTTTCCATACATTTTGAATTCTCTGTTCAATGCGCAGGCATCCACCATTTCAGTGTTTTGCCAAGTCATCAGGCTCTTATCTATAATAATCATGCTTATTGTCATCTCCATTGTCGTAGGTCTATAGTCCAGTTTTTGCAAAATAGAGTTTTTATAAATATCAGCAAGATGAATGACTGTTTCTTCAGAAAAAAGCGTGACACATATATCCTCTCCATCTATATCAGTCTTCATATCGCTCAGACCAATATCCACAAGAGAAAAAAAGTATTCAAGATTGTTTATATATACATTCTTACATAATAAGGGAACCTTATGGTACAGATAGTCCTTGAAAAGAAATATCTTTCCAGTCACAAACACTCCATTCCTGCATTGCAAAATAAAAGATTTTATCTCTGAGCATAACAGTTTGAACATGTCATTATTCTTATCATACACTGCTGCTATCTTGTCAGACATTACTTTGTTCTGCTTTCCTCCAAGTTTGGAACAGTGCAGAGTCTCCTCAAGTTCTTTATGCGTTATCATAACTATCATCTTTTAACTTAACAGAAAAGTTATCAAGGCAGCATCTCACGACTTATCCAATAATAAGTTTGGCCGTTTGACTTGAATGTCTGACCGGCAGCCTGTTCAAGTTTTTCCTTCTTTTCCTTAAAATATTCAATCAACATATCAAGTATATCATCAGATACATACTTTTTCCTCTTCAGCTCTACTATCTTAAATGATTTTAAAAAAGAATTATCCGTAGGACATGTTGTGATCAAACGATGAGCATCAGCTAAAGAATATCCTTTCATCTGCTTTTTCTTGTGGCGACACAGTTTCCCATTATTGATATTTGTGTAATACAACCTGCGCAAGCCACGTCGAACTTTACGGGTCGAAGCATATTCATAATTATCCAGAGAGTCCTTTTTTTCTATGACATATTTATTATCTAACAGCCAAATATCATCAGGACAACCACAAATCTTTGGCTTTTCATCTTTTTGCTTCTTTCCTTTATATTTATAGTCAATGTTGAAATCCGCCAGTTCAGAGACAAAGTGTCTGAGACGCCTATACTCCGTTTCAGACAATAGCAATCTATAATCCACATAAGGAGATAAGGAGTCCGGAATCTGAACGGGCTGAGCCGGAATGAAATACTGAGGAGAAACAGTTTTCAAAGTATGGACTATTGGCTCTACCGAAAGATTTGTCATTCCATGAAAATGGACAAAAATAGAATCAAACCGATTTCTGAAATTACCAGTTTCAGAAAATGCTTTATGCAAACTAGAAACAAGCAATCTATTGTCAGCTTGTACCTGCTGTAAAAGACTATCTACAGAAGCCGCAAGCCCATCAAAAGGAAGGCGCTCATCTTTAGAGGGAAAAACGACCCATCCCTGTGTCATACTTTTGTGCGGGAAATCCAAACAATAGATATTCCTTCCGACCTCACTGTATTCATTTACTTTTCTAAGCTGATCTGCATAAACAATTTTTTCACGTTTCGACACACTTATGCGTTTGGCATAACTATCTATCATGTTCTCTACTTGAAGAACAAAATTTGTAAATCTATCAGGACGTCCACCATACAATTGGAAGCCAAGCAACCGGCAATTATAATCAGCCAGACGTCTTACCAGCGCTGTATCAGTCCACTCACTTCCGCTACCGGTTTCTCCAACCAGAACAATGATATTTGTCTGTTGCCTATAATCCTCAAGCATATTCACAGCCTGACGAAGTGACTTCCAGTTATGTCCTGACTCCCTATTGCGTAAATTGCTCATAGCATTTACGGATGCAGAAAGAGAATCCAAAAGTTCCATATAATTTGTAGTCAAAGAAACCACAGTACATTTGTCGGCAACATTCTTTCCTGTCGGAAGAACTGCACCAAATTTATATGTGAACCCGTCAGAAGAATCAGAAAATTTTGACTGCAAGCCTTGTACAACATTGACAATTCCCGGATATTGCCTAGCCACCTCATTATCCCCTTCAAGGACAAAAAGAATATTGATATGTTTCAACTCTTTTTCCATTTCCTTAAATCTCTCATAGGTTATAGGATTGCCATTGACATTCAAAACATAATTGGCACTACGGTCAACCAACGGGAAAAAAGCTCCAGTTCTGAAGCCTGACAAAGAGTCTGATTTATAAAAAGATACAATCGGGCTATAAGACAACGTTTTCGCAATATGTTCCAAGTCTTCTGCTGTCTGCAAATGTTCTTTTCCACAATTCAAGGTATCCACTCCATGTCTATCCTTAAAACAAATCAGATTGTCAGGCAATGTATTTATATCCACATGCAACTGTTGACCAATATTTCTGACCAAGGCATTATCAACCCAGCCCAGAACTTCGGATGCAACGCTGTCCGGAGATATATAACTTTTTTTAGCTACTAAAGTCTTGCTTTTGTCCTCAGATTCTTTAAACGGATAAACGATGCTATGCAATGCCGCACTTCCATAGTCCTGTACAAGGTCTAAATCCTGAAACATGCGAACCGAATCATTCTTAAAATACTTATCCGGAGCTGCCATTATGGTAGAATCCGCCACTACCGTAATCAACTTATTCTTTAAACCTGTAGCCAGGTCAGTGACAGAGGACTGTGTAAGCAGCAAGTCCGATTTATTAATCCAGCCATAGTACTGAGCCTGCTTACGATTCTGCAACTTACCATCTTTTACAATGTCAGGACTATATCTGATAACCTTCAACCAGTCACCTTTCTCCTTAATAACCAAATAAGGTTCCATAAATTTCAGTTCCTTGTACTCATTCTTACCTGTCGGTTTTCTATAGCTGAAATTATCCGGACGGTCAGAAAAAACAATCCAAGGAACATTATCAAGCCATACAGACCTAGAAGCCTTAATATCCGTACCGCAATAATTCATTGCGTACTCTCTCGGAACATGCTTAATTCTAGTAAAACGATTCACTGGACCGCAAGCAGTAAAAAACAACAAGGAAGAAACTGCGACAATACATTCTCCCCAAATATATTTAGTTCTTCTCATAATCCTCCTCCAGTCATTTAGTTATCGGTTTGTCATACTGAGTGACAAGTAATTGCTTAACACACTCATCCGATTCTTCATCACCTATATCAACAACAACATTGTCTATTATCAATCTATTACGACCTATAATCTTCAACCCCTGACAGTAGGAGTAAAAATCATTATGCTTTTCACCATTCACAGTAACAACAACATCAGGGTTACTGCAAAGGTATGATGAAAGGATATAATTATAATTCTGAATGAAAGGCTTACCGTCAACAATAGCCTGAAGCTTTTCCCGAATATCATTACCAATCAAAGTAAGTACATCAGTTGAGTCACTCTTTTGGAAATTCGGTTCAATGCGTATAGTATGCCTTACCGGATATTGCGTAGTTTCGGTAGATAAAAGGATTTCGTATGTTCCCGGTTCGGAATAAGAATAAAGAGTATTCTTGTCACGTGAATCAATCATTCCTGTTTCGCCAAACTCCCAACGCCATTCTTTGGCATCTCCAAGTCCACGTACAGATATAATTTCATTTTGAAGAGCAAATCCAGGAGCTTCTATTTTAATTAATTTGTCTGATTCGGCTTTATCTGTTTTCTGTCGGACATTGACAAGGAATTTTTTTTCATATTTCCCGTCAACAGTAAGTCTTATCTGAAATTTTCCTTCGTTATTATACACATGACTGCCCGATCTCGCATCGGATATTTCACCATTACCAAACTCCCACAGCCATGTTCGAGCTCTTGAAGTGCTATCGCCAAACGAAACAGCCTCTCCAACTTCAACATCCATCGGAGAGACAAAAGCCTGGACAGTCTTCCCCTGCAAAAGCAGACTCAGCCAGTATGCAACAAGAATACATACAGCCACCGCACCTATAATGATAAGTGATTTCTTATTTCTTAATTTTCCCATAACCTTAATTTTTCACATTGGAACGCCAGTCCTGTTTCTTACTTTCAAGACCAATTTCACACTCTTCCAGATTCTTCTTAAAATTGATGATATTCTGTTGTCTACCCCACAGTTCCTTTTTATCAGTCATCCACATCTGATAAAAATCCGCAATCTGAAGAAACACTTTATATCTATTGTCCCACCCGTTGTTCTGATAGACATTCTTAAGATCATTCAATAGATATTTTATATCGTCCTCTTCATACTGGGCATGAATTCCCGGCTGCAAAGCTTCTATTTTATTGTACAGTGAATCAACAGTGGTAACATAATCCTCCTGAATCTGCCTGAAAACATATATCTTTTCCATCTTTGTCATGACGGCTCCTTTTTGTTTTGAAGCACTGAAATCCGTACTTTCAATATATATGAGGAAGCAACAGCATCCCCCTGTTATCAGGAACAGCAAACAAACGTAAAAAAAGGACATGACTCTCTCACGATAACTTACCGCCATTTTGCGCGAGAAACGGCTCTGACTGCTATTTTCGTTCATAAACAAGACCTCCTACTTTTAGTTTTCTCGAAACCTCCTTATATTCTTTGACAGAACGCATCAAATCTTCACGAACCATATTCTCTTCCTTCTCGGCCATACGTATAGAGTCCTTTACTGCGAGAAAAACATTGATAGCGTTCAACAGCCTCTGATGCAACGCATAATCCTTGGCATCAAACTTACTTACATGCCTTTGAAGCTTCATTTTCTTGGAACTAATCATATCCTGTAAAAGGACATCATTTATTCTCGGAGAACTATTCATAAGATTCATGTACTGGTAGATGGAATCAAACGCGGCAACCAGATTCAACTCATCTGTATAAACCCTGTCATATTCGGCAGTTTTATCCGCAATGAACTTTACTTCCGTTGAAGAAGTCTTCATAAAAGAATAAAAAGCAAATACGGCAATACCTACACACAACATAAGATAGCCAGAAAATCTGAGATATGCCTTCTTAACAGCCCTGTTATTTATCGGTTTCATAATTATTTCTATTTTATGTTACATACGATCGAACGGAGTCCATTCCGTTGATATGCCCCTGTTATCGGAATGGCTTCTTTCTCCGATAACAATATTATCCTTATGTCGTCCTATATAGTCAAGAGAAGCCAACATCTGCCACAAATCAGACCAAGCTTTCAAGAATTTCTCAATAACAAAAAAGGCTGACTGCAAATCACAATGTTCATACTCAATATCGATAGTCTCATTCAGCAAACTTTCGAATACACCCGGATTGATATCACTCCATTCATAAAAATACTGCATCAAATCCTCTTTTTCTATCTTTTCTAGAAAATTCAACGTGTTTAAACAAATATGAGCTAAAGTAGAATAACATTCCACCAGTCTGGCTGGATGCCAAAACATTCCCATATTACGATATTCAAAAAAGCGCGAAGCCGTATATTGCAGAATGCTTTTACAAAGACCAGCTGTATTGATTGCTATGGGAGAAGAATCTGAACGATTAACGACTTTTGCCACTATATCCTTAGATGATTTCTCGATGGAATTGAACATCTGCCCAAAATAGCGGTAATACCGTATCAATTCAGAATGGGCCGTAAGGCTTGTGCACGGAGGTATATAAGTGTAATCCAAAAGAAAACGCTCACCCTCCATACGAATACGCCCCAATATCAATACATCAGGAGAAATCCTTATCCTTTCAATCGGAGAAAGAGACAGTGTATATGAAGCTTTCACATACGGATACCTCGGAGGTAACGTTGCATTGTCAGGAGTACCACTCAGAACACGCTCATAAGGGTCAACCGTAAGAAGGATATTCCAACGGTTCGCTTTACCAGTCGCTTCTTTTCTTATTGTTTCTGCCGGTATCGCTATTTTCAGATCCATATCATCCTCGATTCCTGATTTATAGTCAACGATATATCCTCCTTGCGTCACTCCTAGACAGCGGTTTATCCGTATCTCCACCTTATCGGTAACTGTATGATAAACTTCAATATCAGTACCCTGTTCCTGTGCGTCAAGACCAGCATCGGGAAGCAAACCATAACCGAATGCCGGTAAAGAGGTTTGTTTCATCTTATAGAGATTATGCAGGAAAAAATTCTCAGTCATGATCAAATCCTTTGCATCAATGTCCATGCCGTCTTCCCAGTTTATTCTTTCGAATGCTTCATTCTTACCCATATATTCTTTTTTTAATTATTTACAATCTCTTGTCTCACTCTTTTTGCAACAATCAAACTTCCACCACTTATTTTGTTGGCTCCAAACGTTTCATCGGGATCAATATATCTCCTTGAATGGAAAAAAGACGGCTTCACATAGAAAATCCATCCATAAGGAGACTGACTGTCATTGCAGGCAATACGTCTGGCAGGAAACTTCTTATTGTAATCTTGCACAAAAATCTGAAACCAATCGCCGAAAACCATAGTTTCCACAGCCTGCGCCGAAATACGGACAGAAGCTGGGTCCGTTCCAGGATTTCTAGTAAGCTCAACTTCAACCACCATCAAATCGGATTCATCTATTTTGTTGTATCCATGCAACATCCTGCCTTCAGAATACTCCCAAACCTTATATATTTCCAAAGGAATGTCAAGGTAAGCATAATAGGTCTTACGGAACAAGGACACAAAAAGGAATGGCAGCATGGCAGTAGAAGACCATAAACCATACTGTAATTCATTACACAGGTTAAATACTAGGGAATACAATGCCATTCCTATCAACATGAGCAGCAGTGTAAGCACAAACTCGTAGGTATAAGTCTTTCCTGTTCTTCCTTGTATCCATTCCTGCGACTCAGGAATAAAATGCATCATAGCCCTGAGGTGTGCATATCCCAAGACAAAATAAAAAAACTGCGAAAGGATATAAAAATATGGCATAAAATCATATTCCATCAATGCAGCCAAAGCTGGGACAACCAACAGGATTATCATTACCACACAGTAGCCAATAAGCTTTTTATTGCGAAGTAATTGATTTTTCTTGGCAATCAAGAACATTACGCTTCCCAACAAGACCGCCACCAACGGCATAAGCAGATATGACATCACAAATTTTCCAAATAACTCTTCCATTATCTTCCCATTAAATTAAAATTCTATTCATTTGTTATAGGTCCCAGCAAAATCTTATACTTGAATCGGCAACGCTCCTGACTGCGGTTAATCACAGCGGTAACGGATATTATAACCCGTTTCTTGACAGAAATCGTACCGAAAGGCATATTATGAAAATTTACATCAGAAATATCCGTATTTAATTCAACCTGGCTAAGGCGAGGTTCATACTTTGCTATAGCTTCAGAAAGGTAATCATAAAAAGTCTCCTCCCACTTCTTCAAAGATACAAGACGATCAAAATCCAGAAGCCAAATCTTGCAGCCAAAAGACCTGTCGAATTTATGCTCTCCGGGATATGTTGTAAATATAAGTTCCAGATTCTGGTCAATCGATTCCTTCTCGGTACATGTCCCGAAATTAGAAGGCCTTTCTGAAAATATATTTTCAATCTGCAACGGCAATTTGTAATAATTATCCATAGACAGCAAAGTTATAATTTACATTTTCTTTGTATGTACGAATCTCCGATACGGATTATTTTCGGTATCAAACGAATTTCTATCAGTTCACAACGGAGGGAATAATCGTACTTTTTAATATATTTCTCACATACTGCATCTTCAAAAGCGACTGATTCGAGAAAAGAAGAACAATCATCCTTACTCCTATGCCACACAATCCTGCCATTTCTCACATGTCCGCTGTCAAAAATCCATTCCAAAAGCAGCGATTCATCCCGGCCATTCCTGACAGTAAGAATCATTGCATTGTCACATAATGTATCCGGCTTGTCATAAGGGCTAAATCCTGCCAGCCCGCAACCCAGTTCAAAACCATATAAAGGATATGACGCTCCATCCATTTCCAAAGAAACGAAGATGGAAACCCCATGCCCAGATGCAGAAGTTTCATTATCCGCTACAACATTGGCATTATGCCCGGAAGATACAGTTCCCTTTTCTGAACGGGCATTCTTTCCAAATATTTTTTTCCACAGACCCATAAAAACGTCAAAACTTCATCTTTCCACAAGCTGTTATCTCAGCCCTAACCTTCAGCTTTAGAATATTTTCCATTCCCTTAACAGCTGACGCACGATATTGTACATGCAGAGCAATACAACGTCCGTCATCAAATACTATGGCAGGCATATCTTCCATTCCACCATAATATATACATCCGAAAGCAAAACAATACGAATCAGCCGTCCATTGCAGCAGATTCCGGTCTGGCAAAGACGTAATATCTATTTCCACCATGCCTGTACCCTGCCTGTCCGAATTCCGGTCAAGCAAAGGACAATAATAGGAAACAACCCTATATCTGTATGTCACATCAGCGAGACCGGCATGGACATCCTGCCTGTATTGAAGTGTAAGAAAACAGTCCATAGCATTACGATATCAAGGTTTTATAGTCCATGTCAACTCATCATTTTCTCCAAGTCCGACAGATAAGGCCTTACCTGGTTCCAGCTTTCCCTCAATAATCAGTCTCGAAATTGGACGTCGCAAATATGTACGTATCATGCCTGCCACCTGCCTTGCGCCATATCGTGGATCAAAGCCCTTATGTGCCAACATAGAACGTACCTCATCAGCAAGTACAATTTCTATATTCTGCTTTTCAAGAAGTTTTGAGAAATTACGGAACTGTATATCAAAGATTTTCAAAAGAATATCATCACTTATAGGAGAGAAAGGAACTATCTCGGACAGACGGGCCAAAAACTCCGGTCTGAAATACCGTGACATCACTTCCATCAATTGCGTAGTAGTAGGGAAATGCCCCTGCTTTATCTGGTCAGCCAGCCATTCACTGCCTACATTGGAAGTAAAAAGAACAATCGCATTGGAGAAGTCCCCTTCCTTACCCAAACGGTCATGCAACTTGCCTTCATCCATAATCTGAAGAAAGATATCATAAACAGAAGAATGGGCCTTTTCAATCTCATCAAACAAAACCACAGAATAGGGAGATTGTCTGATTTTATTAACCAAAAGTCCACCTTCCTCATATCCAACATATCCGGGAGGAGCTCCGTATAGCAATGCAGCCGAATGCTCTTCTTTAAACTCAGACATATCAAAACGTATCATGGCTTTTTCGTCATTGAACAAAGCTTCAGCCAAAGCTTTGGCAAGTTCTGTCTTACCGGTTCCTGTCGGTCCGAGAAAGAAGAACGACCCGATAGGCTGTCCCGGCTTATTCAATCCCGAACGAGATTCCAAAATAGCATCAACTAGTGATTTCAATGCATGATCTTGTCCGACAACCCTTTCCCTAAGCGTATTTTCCATATTCAGAAGACGTTCTTTTTCCTTGGATTGCAATTTACCCAAAGGAATGCCGGTCTTATCGGAAACCACAGCAGCCACTTCCTGAATACCAACTTCTTTTACCGGATTTTTCAGTAGCTCGGCCATACGGGTTAATTGCCGTTCCAAATAACCGTAAATTATTCCGGTATCAGTCTCATTTTCAACATTCACTTCTCCAGAAAGCATTCCAGCCAATGCCGGATTCAATGCTTCCTTCATCTTGAAATAGAATTTTCTCAGTACAGAGAGCTGATCGTTTTCTCCGGATGTAACCTCCCTGGGAGCGCCCTCTCCAGTTCTTTCCATTTCCACATTAGGATTGATTTTCCGCAGTTCATCTTGTAATGAAAGTAAGCCTTCACTTGCTGTTTCATTCATCAGTTTGACAGCCGAAAAGGTTCTATCGATCAAATCGAGCGCCGAATCCGGCAAACATCTGTCCTTCACATACCGTTTAGCCAAACGGACACTTTCGGTCACAGCCTGACTTGAAATAGAGAGTCCATGAAACTCCATATATGTATCCATCAGAGAGGAAACCATGCTGACGGCAGATGCTTCATCCGGTTCAGCAAGTTTCAGTTCCTCAAAACAGCGGTTGAAAGCCTGATCAGGTTCAATCACCTTACGGTATTCATCAGAAGTAGTGGCTCCTATAATAGTGATGTTACCTTTTGCAAGTTCCGGTCTCAATACACTCGTCGCACCGCCATTTCCTTGCCTAGAATCAACCAAAGTATGCAGTTCGTCTATAAAGAGAATGGCTTTATCAACATTATGCAAATCCCGGATAATGTTCTTCAATCGATCCTCAACCTCACCTTTATAACTTGCTCCGGCAATAAGCATACCCATATCCAGTTCGAATATAGAAGTATCCTTAAGAAATGAAGGCACTTTCCCGTTAGCAATAACCCATGCAAGCCCTTCCACCAATGCTGTTTTTCCCACTCCCGAATCACCGGTAACCATAACATTGGGTTTACCATGTCTTCCAAGAATTTGCATCATCAAACGTAACTCATTATCTCTACATACAATCGGGCTTATCTTCCCCTCTGTAGCCTTTTGTGTCAGATCTACACAATACTTATACAGTGCAGATTCAGATTTTTTTAAAGGAAATGAAACACCTGTAGGGCTAGACTGCCCCATCTGTCCGCCATTGCCTACTGGCATATCTCCAAGGAGATCATCCAGTATTTCATTTTCTTTAATCGGAAAACTTTTCAACTGATTTACCGAAAATGCTATACCTGGTTTTGCCAAAGCTGCGAGCAAGCACAAAGGAGTTATTTGCGGCCATCCAATCCGTGCCCGAATACGGTCTGACTCGTCGAACACCCTGGCTATTTCGGAAGAATATGATATCTCGGCCACTTTGCCAACTACAGGAATCTCCTCGATACGTATATCAGCCCATTCCTCAAGGTAAGCTATATCTTTATCCTTTGCTTTAAGAAATTCCCTCACTCCTACATCATGATGGAGCAGTCCCTTGACCAAATGAGCCGGGAAGTAATGACCATGCGCATTGTCACGCGCAACGGATTTTGCCATCTGTATGGCGGTTGTGGCCGAATCGTCGAAATTCCAACAGTCGCTTTTCATATTTGTTCATATTATTAGGTTCACAAATCAAGTAGAGAGCCCCTCCAAACATTATACAAAGGATGAAAGAAACTCATACATTCGCAAATGTAGGGAAAAATATATAATTTCATGTATTCACATGATATTTTTTTTACTGAAAATATTGGTAATTCGACTACTATTGATTATATTTACGGCGTGGCAATTTATGACCGATTCTGTGAATGCTTTACAATAACCCCATATACAAAAAAGGGGATAAAAAGCAGAAAACAAGATGAAGAATACGAAGATGATGACCTTAGAACCTTGTAAAAACAGGAATGCGAACAAATGCTATTTTTGAACGGTGAAAACCTGTGAGACAAATAACATAATACTAAACTGTTAAAATTAAAAACTATGTTTAATGCGACATTAAAATTCAAGGGAAAAGAATTCGACATCCGCTATGTCGATTACAGTATCGAACGTGATGTAGATGCCAAAGGAAGACCGGCGTCCCACCTATACGGAGGCCTGATTCGTATAATCATCGAGTCAACCGAAGACACAACAATCCTGGAGAACATGGTCACACAGTTCAATCCCCACAACGGAACTATCGAGTACAAGAAAGGGGATGAAGAAGCCGTGATGAAGGAACTGAACTGGGAGCAGGGATACATTATCAAGTTCAAGGAAACTGCGGACGTGGAAGGAAAGAAAGCTATGGTAATAGACTTTACTGTATCCGCAAAGATCCTGAAAGTAGGCAATGCGGTATTTGAACAGAGCTGGCCTGCCAAATGAGGTAAAAAAAGCTATGAAGGAGGAGGTTGATTTGTGCTTTATGATAAGAAAGGCATAAACAATCTCCTCTTTTTTTATGTAACCTATATACTCTTTGTGGATTATGGATAAAATAATATAGTCACACATTGTCCCAAAAAGGAATATCCATAAGCGACATTCTTCAGGCGTTGCTTTCTTGTGACAAAAGTAACCTGTTTGGTACTATAAATCTGTAATTTGTATAAACGAGAAATATGATTTAGATAAATCTACGTATTTTTATACATTTCCGTAATAAAGAAATATCATAAAAAAGAATCTACTGCGAACCGTAACATCTGTTTGAGCCGATTCCATTTCCAAACATGAAAGTCTTGAAATTTACATAGAATATGATAATTACTCCTATGGGCTTTCGGAATTATCAAAGAACAGCCCTAATAATTGTAAGATTATACAAAGAAAATGAGAATTATTATTTCTATCGAAAATGGAAGGGAAAATACAAAAACATACATAAACCACAATTTTATTTTCACGAATATGTTGCAAATTACATTTCAATTCCATATATTTACGGCGTGACAATTTGTAGAACGATTCTGTCCATGCCTTCGCAGTAACCCGGTATACATATAAGTACAGGGAAGAACAGGAAGCGAAACCAAGATGAAAAATACAATGATGACCTTAAAAAGGATGGGAATACGGACAAATTCACTCTTGTTAAAAGCAATTAATGAGATAATTAATTAATACTAAACCCTCTAAATTAAAAACTATGTTTAATGCGACATTAAAATTCAAGGGAAAAGAATTCGACATCCGCTATGTCGATTACAGTATCGAACGTGATGTAGATGCCAAAGGAAGACCGGCGTCCCACCTATACGGAGGCCTGATTCGTATAATCATCGAGTCAACCGAAGACACAACAATCCTGGAGAACATGGTCACACAGTTCAATCCCCACAACGGAACTATCGAGTACAAGAAAGGGGATGAAGAAGCCGTGATGAAGGAACTGAACTGGGAGCAGGGATACATTATCAAGTTCAAGGAAACTGCGGACGTGGAAGGAAAGAAAGCTATGGTAATAGACTTTACTGTATCCGCAAAGATCCTGAAAATAGGCAATGCTGTCTTTGAACAGAGCTGGCCTTCCAAATAAGGCAAAAAAGGCTATGAAGGAGGAGGTTGATTTGTGCTTTATGATAAGACAGGCATAAGCAATCTCCTCTTTTATAACAGACAGACACAATTAGTTATCTCATCAGTTTTTTATAGAATGATATTTTTTTAACAAAAAACATGAAAATATGGCAATAGACAATATCCAACTTGGGGGAAACATCGTAAGAGAAGAATCAGAACAAGGTATCACCAAAATCCCTGAAAACCGTACACTGCTGGCCAACCAGTTCACGGACGAAGAAGCTATCCTACCAGAAGTGGTAGAAGGACTAAAAACTTCGGAAGAGGTATTCAATTATTTCCGACCCAATGTAGACATCACATTCCAAAACAAGGAGGGGCAACCTGTAATAGAACATTTTGATTTCAAGAACGTAGCGGATTTCGCCGTAAAAGCAATGACAGAAAAGAGTCCCTACTTAAGCCAGTTAAGCGAAGACAAGGAATTCTTTGAAAAAGCGATGAAATCCTTGAGATCGAACAAGCCCCTACTCCGCGCAATTGCAAATGCCGACACGAAAGCGGCAATGCTCATCATACTGAAACATTTCAGAAATGAGCTGGAGGCTTCACTCTAATCATAAATATAACACTCTAACACGAAAGAAAGATGTCAGAAGAAAAAATACAGATTGCACAGGGGCAACACGAGGCTCCGGCAAAACAAGAGATACAACAATCACAACAACAGTTTGAACAGGCACTGAACATGCTGATGAAGTTTGGCGGTATTCCTTTCTTTGAATCCTTCATAAACGAAATAGCAAATATCAGTCCAATACGAAAAGCAAGAAGAGACCGTTTCTTCGAAGATGACAAAAAGGGAGACCGCAAGAAACTGCTGCGCAAGCTTAACAATTGGATAGACCTTTTGGAAGAAAATTCCACAATGGAAGACATGATAGACAAATGCAGCAAGGAAATCGACGAAACCGGTGTATTGCTCAGAAACAACCAGCATGAAGCCGTCAACCGGGTAAGAAAACTGGAACGTGCCTATAGGGAAATGAAGGCATTCTATGATAATACCGGATTGGATAAAGTGAAGAACATTTCGATCATCAACGCCTCGCACGACCAACTGACCGATCTGGACAATCCTGTGTTCATAGACTACATGGCCAATGAACTGAAACAGAATTTTGACCGACTGGATTTGAGAGACAATTACTCCCTGCTTGTACTGCCCGGCTACCTCGGTTCAAAAAAAGTGGTAGACAAATGGGCACGCATAGCGGACGAATATATGGTACAACTGTACTCGGACTTTGAGGACGTAGACAATCCGGATGACCTGATGGAAATGTTCTATGACGCAAAACTAACCGGAGCGGACGGATACCTGCAAAGTACATCACTTTGCTGTAATTGGATTACCGCACGCGCCAAATATGACGAACTCGGCGAAGAGGACGATATGAGAATCTCACCGGCATCAGCACTGGCAGGACGTATATATTCGACACTCATGTCACAAGTCACTGCCGGCTCGACTTATGGAACCATCTACGAAGCCGATGCCGTAAGGTTCAGACTTCTGAAGAGCGAACTGACCAAGCTGGAGCAGATGGGACTCATACCGCTTGTAAAAGAATTCGGCAAAGTAATGGCTTTCTCCGGAAAAACCCTTTTTGACGGGCCTAACGAAGGGCGGCAGACCTACTCGGTTGTGCGTGTATTCAATCACGTAGGAAAGACCTCAATGGACTTCTTCAACCGAATTGCATTCGAGACATGGGACCCCAAACGGCAGCAAAAGACACGCAAGGAGCTGGTACGTTATCTCGACAGCATAAAAGGCTCCGGCAAGCTGATAAAGAAATACGAAATCCTTCGTCTGGAACGCAACGACAAAGATCAGGAAAAACATATCTATTTCGACGTATTCCTGGAACCTTTCTTCCCCGGCAAGAGCTACATCATGAAGATGCACGGTATGAAGGGGGAAGACGGTCCGATAAACTGGGATACAGAAACAGATGAAGGATAGTCAATCAACTTTATATTTTAATAATTAACCAAAAGGTCTTATACGTAGCGCAACAATATCCTAACAGGGTGAATGCCAAAGCGTCATAAGACCTTTTTGCCTAAAACGAGTAAGATTATGGAAGACTGGAACCAAGTGCAAGCAACTGTGAGCATAGACGGAGAAAGCTGTGACTACACAAGTATCAGTCTGATTCAAAAATTCGGACACCATCACTACTTCGACATCGGGGTGCTGTGCACACCGCTTGACAGGAAAAACGTGTGGTACCATGAGCGTGAGGAAATGATTGCAATGCAGGGAAAAACCGTAGTGATACGAATGAAACACGAAGCGGGAGGCGATGAAAGCATTTTCAAGGGCATCATCACCTCGGTCGGAATGGACGGAGAGAAAGGTGTCTCCGGAACGCTGCACTACAGGGGATACAGCACGACCATACTGCTCGAATCCGGGAAAACCATGGACTCCTTCACTGACACCACACTGGAGGAAATAGTGAACGAAGTGGCGGAGAAATACGGAAACGGCATCAGCATAGTGAACAGTCCGACATTCAAAAACAGAATACCCTACGTACAGATGCAGGAGGAAAGCGCATATGAATTCCTGCGCCGGCTGGCATGGCAGTACGGGGAATGGTTTTACTACAACGGGCAGGAACTCTACTTCGGGAATCCGCACAAGGAGAAGGACGAGACAATCGTATATGACATAGACATGGACTCCATGCACTTCTCATCACAAATGGCACCATTGCATTTCTCAAGACATGACTACATGCCCGACAGCCACATGGACATGTTCGGAGACGACTCGGAAGCCGTGAACGGAATAAACACCTATCTGGCAAACGCCGTACAGACTTCTGAAAACATATACACGTCGCAGACCACCATGTACAGCCACACGGCTGCGGGCCACCCGCTGGACATAGAACATTTTACAGCTGCGGAAAAGGGACGGCTGGTTGCCTCACTCGTATGGATTACAGGCAGGACAAAGACATGCCGCATACGTATCGGTGAACCCATAGTGGTGCAGATACCGCCTAACATGTGCGAGCGTCAGGACTTGGGACGCTATCGCATCGTGGAAGTCAGACACACGATTGACGCAAACGGAGCATACACAAACTCGTTCAAGGGGATTCCTGCAAGCATGGAATACATCCCGACGGAGGGTATACGAATACCCGTAGCACATGCCATGCTGGCGGAAGTGACCGACAATGCTGACCCGGAAAATTTGGGGCGCGTACAGGTACAGTTCGCATGGCAGAAGAGCAAAAACAAGAGCACGAACTGGATAAGGGTACGGAGTCTTGATGCAGGAAGCAGCAGTTCCGTATCCAAGAACCGTGGATTTGTATTTGTTCCTGAGATTGGAGACCAGGTAATGGTCGATTTCGAGTTGGGAGACCCGTGCAGACCTTACGTCAGCGGAAGCATGTTCCATAAGAATAACAGTGAAGGAGGAAATACGGATAACCATATAAAAACCATTGTTACACGCAGCGGACATACGCTGGAGTTCAACGATGATGAAAATGGAGAATGGAGTATCACCATAACAGATAAAAACAATAATATTGTCAAACTGGATACAAAAAATAAATTAATTTCCATATCTTCACAAGAAAAGATAGTTATAGAATCGAAAGATATTGTTGTCTCCGCAAGTAATAACCTAGAATTGCTTGCAGCTAAAAATACAATCCTGCAAGGAGATGAAAATATTTTGTTCCGTACAAAAGAGATGCAAACAGAGGTAAAAAATGAATACCAACTGAATGCAAAAACAATGACAGAGATCACCGAAAAGGCGGAAATCCAAAGTACAAAAGACAATTTATTGCTAAGTTCAGGCAAGGAAGTCGTTGCAAATAGTAAATCAAAAAAGATTCGTTTATCTTAATCCTGCATTAAATGAAAGAGCATGAAGATATTTCCGTAAAGTTGGTCTTGAAAAATAATAATCTACATTTCAAGGCGGGTGAACTTATAAACATACCTGTACGTGCTGAATGCAAAAATATAGAGAATCTGAAAGGTGTCAAATACAACTGGACTCTATATATGGAAGGACAGGAAAAATGCGTAAAAACTACATCGTTAGGATCTGTAATGGTCAGCATACATCCAATGTATGCAGGATACAAATTTCGGTTGGTATTAAACTTGACTGCAAATGAAAAATTGTCTTCCAATAAGGAAGAAGGAGCATATATAAAATGGGATAATGCCGAATTTTCTCCTTTCTCAACAATCAGTGAAATTAAATTTACTCCTACTTATGAAAAAAAAGTCATTTCTGTAAAATGGTGCGATAAGGAAATGAATCCATTTTATACGAAAGAAATGGGAGAAAAACAGAAATCAGATATCGTAGAACAATCATTCCATCTGCAAGGGGAAAGATTCGGAGCTGTTTTCTGTTTGGTTGAACTTTTAGGATATAATGGAAGCAAAGTTCTAGTTCACAGAGAAATAACCGGATTGGATGAACAATACGCTGAAATCACTAATAAAACAAATGTGATAATCATAACAGAGGGAAATATAAGTCTTTCTTTTGGCCGTAATTTGCTCAAACTTGGCTTGAAATCTGGAGAAAGCCGTGAAGTAACCGCAATTATGAGAATCACAGATCTAAAAAAATCCACAATCATCGGTGATTTCCAATACAAATTCAAGGTAGATGGAAATGACATAATAGAAAAAATGGGGGCTTACCCTTTGCAACCTGTTATTGTTGGAAACTACAATATAACAGAGAACAACTACATGCCTTGCAAGTATACGCAAATTGACGTCGAATATACTAAAGATAAAGAAAATAAGGAAAAACAAAAGATTACAGTTTTCGAAGAAGGAAGTCATTCAAAAAATTTCGTAAATATTATTGGAGGTAGGCGTAAAGTAAACGTCACGTTATTAGAATATACTCCCAACAAATGTAGGTTAAGAGAAAAATCTCATAAAGAAAAGAAAGTTTCTCTCATGATATACGGAGAAGGTAAAAAGGAACTCCCTATTAATGTGTCCGGGGAAAAAGGCATCATAGAAAATATTGAAATAAAATATAAATACAAAGAAACGAACTTATTAAGGATGATATCATTGCCTATGGGGAATATCATGCAAACAAGCATACTTTACACTGGAAATGCTAATTGCAGACACTCCAATAACGTGGCATTGAATATGTATCCTGACATAAAGTGGGAAGCATTTATTGAACTTGGTTCTACTGATCCGACCATGTATTCCCACACGAATATGCCAGCAGAATATTCTATTTTCAAAAAACATCAGGAAAAAGCCTTGACTGCTGCAAAAAAGGATAAAAATATAGAATTATCATTCGGCTTATTAGCAACATACGATGACGGTAAAGAAAAAGAATTATCAGGCAAGATAGAAGAGTCAGTCAAAACAGCATCCCAAATATTAAAGACAATCAGAGATGCTTTAGATGCATTGTCATTCAAAAAAACAGTAAATGAAAATAAAGACAAATTAAGAGCAAGGAATATAGTTCCGAAAAATTCTAAGACTCCTTTCTTTCTTGAAATATCCAGTCCCGTCCTTAAAGTAGGAGGAGGTTGGCAATATGGTTTGGACTCCAAAAACCAGCTTATGCGCAAAGGAGAAATCGCAGTATCCGCCTCTCCTCTTATCGAAGCTAAGGGAGGAATAGACCTTATAGCCTGTTCCACCTTCATTCCAGTAGTTGGTCAAATAATAAAAGCCATTCTAAAAATAAATGATTTAGCAGAATGGACTACTAAAGTGTTATCTAATGGCAAAGCAAAATATGAAGGACTGATTTGGTTTAATTTATACCTTAAAGGAAGTATTGGCATAGAAGGTGTCTTTGAATTTTCAAAAGAAGAAAAAGAAAGAGACATCAGTACTCCGATGAATATTAAGTTTATCGTTGAACTTGGACTTAGCGCAGAAGTAAAGGTAGAAACCGTTACAATCTCAGGGAAAGAAAGCCGCACTGTGAAAGCGGGAGCTGATGGAAGCGCAAGTACCGGACTTACATTCAAGCCAAGTATGGGTTACAATACGGAAGAAGGGATGTTTCTTGGATTTGATGTAGATTTTGACGGCATAACATTAACAATTAATGGAGAGGCAATATATGAGCAAGAAAGAAATGGTATGAAAAAAAAATCTCGTGGTTTTAAAATAGGAAAAGATCCAATGCCACTTATAGGCAAAACATCTATATTTGAGGGAAAGGTTTATCCTTTTCATGCAAAAAAATCATAAACAATAAATATGAGAACTTTATTATTAACAATAATACTTATGGCATTTACCGGTTGTGGAAATACACAAGTAAAAACAGAAAAAGATATGAAACAGGAAATAAAGAAAATGGAAGAACTGATACAAGAGTATTTAGGAATGGTGAAGACCTACCCGGAGAAACCTGCCTACTATCTGCAAGTAAACAAAACAGGATGCAGACTGCTTGTCAGGGTAAATGACATTCCGGTGGGATATCATTTTGTAGAAGATGAAGGTGAGTCTATGCTATATCCTATCAATGATTTGCTATTAGGAAGCGGTAAACATACCGTAAGTATACAGGTCTATCCTCGAACGGGAGAAACGGAAGTCACCAAAGATGCCGGTGTAAATATTAAGGTTGTGCATTATAAAGAAAAACTGGTTGGTATGCCTGAAACATTGGTGGAATTAGACACTCCGACAGATATTGGGATGAAAAAAATCCCGTTCTACACTGACTCCATAAGCTTCAATGCCACACTCCCCTTTAACCATAAAAAAATACTTGCCGAAGCAACGGATTTGCGGACAATACCCGATTTGGAAGAGAAGGTTCTTGCCCATTACAATATGGTGCGTCAAATGATGATTGATGGAAATTGTTATGAATATCGTAAAATGCGCCTTGCCAGTACATGGGTTTTGACGGAAATGAATTACTTGGGGAAAGAGGCTTTGGAGAAAACATATATCGATTCAGACTATTTATTCCGTTTTTTATGCAATCCTATAGATTGGATTGCAGAACCAATACAAAACTATGAGATGGTCGTTTGTGGAAATGGAAAATTGGTTTATCTAAGAAGAAAACTTGAGCTCGATGATGTTTTACGGGTTGGTTTCTATGACACAGAGGAGGAGAAAAAAATATCACCTGAAGAGCGTACTGTTACAGCATATAAGTTCATCCTCCTTTATATGCCACAAGGCAGTGATGAATTAGTGGAGCTATATTAATTCATAATCCTCTATCTGGCAATATATTATCCTTTATCCAACAAGAAACAAAATGTCTTCCATAAAACAAAATAGAGATTTAGAATTTCCCCCGGAATCCATACATGGTATATATGGAGTGAATTATTATTTTCAAACTGAAAACAATACAATGCAACGTTTACAGTTTGAGGTAGCTATAGTTTTTTGCGGTCAATATATGGAGAATTATTACAAATATCGTATCAGTAAAAACCAATTTATTGTCAATCGAAATGAATCTGACGAATATTTGTATGATATAGCAAAAAAATGTGCAAACACTATATATCCTATTACGGTATTAATAGATAGAAATAGAATCCCGGTCTATATAAAAATAGAAAATATAGCGAATAAATGGAAAGCAACCAAAGCAGAACTGACTCGATATTACAAGGGCGAAACAGCTATGCAGTATATGGATAATGTGGAAAATTTTCTGAATAACAAGGCAGAATGGAGCCGTATCATTACCGATGACTTATTTCTGTCAAACTTATTTTCCATACTTACCCACAAAGAGGAAAACCATAGTTTTGATTGTGAAATAACTGTGGCTCCATTCCGAACGCAATTATCCTTCGATTGCGTACAATATACCGATAATGAAAGTATAGAAACAAAAGAATCGGATATTATTAATATTATTCGAGAAGGAATAACTAATAGACCCTATACATCTGACTTGCTTAATCAGCAAGCCCCCAAACATATAGAAGGATATATAGGAAAACTGTCCTCAAAATTCAAACTCAATTACACCTTGGAAAAAGCAAGTATGAGTATAGAATCTATCGAGAGAAATTTAGACATATTAGTTGATGACAAATGTATTTCCAATACTAAGTTCACCGCATTTCGGCTGTATGAAAAATCTTTGCCTTATGGTCAAGATTTCAATCCGGTAGAAACGGAAGAACAACAGCCTGCAAGCAGTAATACATTATGGAGTAAAATTAAAAGTTTTTTTTAATATAGAATATGAGCGAGAAACATCTGGTATGCAAAGGAGCGACAGTTTATTGCACCAAGTCAATGATTAATAACAATCCGGGAACCGCAATCCCTCTTACGATAACAAGCAATATGGTTGTAGAGCTGAATGGCGGTAAAGTTGCAGCAACAGATAAGGATTGTACCCCGGCAAACATGTGTTTCGGCAACTGCAATACGGGTACCAATCCACCACCTCCTTGTATTGCCAATGTACAATGGAGCAAATGTTATGAAAATGCAGAGGTAACGGAAGCTGGCATGAAATTTCTGACTGAAGAATCAGAAGCAACCTGTATGACCTTCGGCGGTAAAGTGAAAATTGCTTTTCATGGTCAATCTGCAAATCCACAACCGGAAGAACTAAAAAACGTGTCGCCACAAATAATGGCAAGTATTTTACCGGTCAATCCAATATCTGAGAATACATTCATCATTAATGAAAGTGATGAAAAAAGAGAAGAACAAATTACGGATGCATATTGGATTGATGAAAACAATACAATTCAAAAAGATTCTTTTCCAGATTTTCCTTTTACTTTATACGTGAAAGTTGATACTCCTATTGTTGGAAAGCGAGTGGATTTGAATTTTAAGTTTGAAGATTCCTGTACTTATAAATGTGCCAAATATTCAGGAACAATAAATAGTGAGGGTATTATAGTCATTGAAAATTTTAAATTTGAAACAGAACAGCATGAAGAGAATTGAAATAACCTCTCCACAAATACGTGGCAAAGCCTATTTGGGTATAAGAGATATTGTGGGATGGTGGTCAAGTCAGAAAAGCTATGACCCCCGGTATAAAATTACTGAAGCCAGGCTTGAAGACACTGTATATTTTGTAATCAAGACAACTGGTGTCCCTAGTGGTACTCAAATAGATTTACAATTATATAACCTGGAAGAACTTTTTCTCTTAGACTATCTTTATCCTGATAAATACAGATTTGATGGAAATATAAAAACAGCTGAGACGCATATACAAAATGACTATGCTATAATAGAACTTCAACTTCCAAGGACATGGACAAAAGATGTAGAAGAAGATGGAGGAGTTCTTGAATTATATTGGAAGGTAACATCCTCTAATATGAAAGATACATGTTTGCCAAAATCAAAAAAAGATTTCTTAAATGTAAAGGTATCAGACCGGGATCTATTTATTAAACCGTCATATATAAATTCAGGAATGCCTGAAGTATATACAAAAAATGGTGAACAGCTATTCTTCATAAAGTTTATTGAGGATGAAATAAAAGATGAGATTACAGAGGAGACTGTAGAGGCTTTAGAGTTTTATAAGAATAAAATAGCCCTCGCTAAACTTGCAAAAGGGTATATGGTAAACAATGAAGGTAAAGTATATGAAAGTCTAAGTGATGGGAGTCGTAGAGAAGTGTACGATTGTAGTTACTATACGACTGATGGAAAAATTATCTATGTTAAACAAGGTAGGAACTGGACTACAAGAACTGGAGATGGAAAGGTTTTATCAACAGAAGGAATAAATCAATATGAGCATTTTGCGAACAACGGTGCACGAGTTACGATTCTGAATTTGTTCTCTAAGGGTATAGGATATTGGGATATCTTTTCTTCTGTAACAAATATGAATGCAAGCGATAATTCGAAACCATTATCTGTTTCATTACCAGGTGTAACAGGCAGCTGTGGGATGGCTATATCTCTGTTAGTGGAATTGGGTGGTCTTATAGCTGTCTCTTATACACATCTCCGAGCCCACGAGACACTGAGCGATCTC
>ENA-OZGU01000689-OZGU01000689.1-human-gut-metagenome-genome-assembly--contig:-NODE-689-length-22807-cov-4.679017_pt1 | contig 22807 bp, 20 predicted proteins | sample MGYA00244662_ERZ653670 | MGnify/ENA primary metagenome ERZ653670 (study PRJEB26926, sample SAMN06165224) | human gut metagenome | biome: ENVO:00009003; feature: ENVO:2100002; material: ENVO:00002003...
AAGCTCCCGCCCCAGGCAAAAAGCGGCGCTGCCGTCAGCCCGCCCACTGCACCGGAAAGCCCGATCATGCCGGTATAAAGTCCCATCAGCATACCGATTCTTCTTGGCCAGCGCGTTTTGATGACGACCGGCATGAGCACGTTGAGAAGCGCAATACCTGCGCCCAGCAGGAACATGCCGCCCGCAAAAGCCGCCAGATTCGCAATGAAGCGAAGCGCAGTACCGAGGAGCAGCAAACCGAGCGCAGCCGACGCGGCTCCGCAAAGGCCTAAACGCGCCTGAAGCGCCGGAGCGAGAAAAGAACAAAGCCCAAAAGCGGCAACCGGCAGTGCAGCCAGCATCCCGTAGAGGCTCCAGGTCGTTCCGTAGGCAGCAACCACTTCTGCGGCTACGGGACCAACGCCTGTAACAGGACCGCGCATTACAAAAGCTGTCAACAGCAGAGCAATCAGTGCCGGCATCAGTGCCTGAGAGGAAGTCTTTTGCGCTGAGGCATCGGATAATAGTGTCATTGCAAGGTTCTTTATGCTGTCACAGCGCCCTTAAAGTGCATTGAAAACACATACATGCACATCATCAACGCCTGCGCCTCAATCGTAGCGGATAGTTACAGTTCGCATATAAACTGAACAATTGTTCAGGTCATCCTGCGCTATCGTGTAGAGTGTAGATCAAATCATATCGTTCGCTCGGCGCCCGTCGCCGAATGAACCCCCTCCTACCTACGGACAAACCACATGCAGAAGAAAGTTTCCGTCATTGCCTTGTCGCTCGCTGCGACTCTTGCTCTTGCCGGCTGCGCCAACGACGGCACACGCTACCGCGCAGACACCTACTACGCGGGACAGGTCAATCAGGTTCAGGAAGTCAATACCGTCCAGATCATTGCAGTCAATGCTGCCCGAGTTGCCGTCCCCAATGATGACAACCGTGATACCGCGAGAATGACTGGTGCCATTCTCGGCGCTATTGCCGGCGCGGCCATCGGCAACCACAACAATCATTCGACCTCTGCGCGCGTGATGGGCGGTCTCGCCGGCGGCGCGGTCGGCGGTTTGGCCGGCGATGCAGTCGGCGGATCGTCGTCCACGAGCTATACCGACGGCGTGCAGATCGTCTTCCGTACGGCTTCAGGCAAGGTGCTTCAGAGCGCACAGGTCGGCCGTCCCTGCGAATTCAAGACCGGCACGGCCGTTATGGTGTCGCCCACGCCCAACGAAGCGCGCATTCAGCCCAACAACCCTTACGGCTGCGGCCGCTGATACTGACGCTTAGCAGATTAAAAAGGATTGAATGATGAAGCTTCATACACTTGCCGCGCTGCTCGCGTCGACCATTGCTGCTGCGGCCGTTGCCGCACCGAGCACTGCCACCTCGACGCTCCCGCCCGGGGTCAAAGACATGAGCCCGGATCAGATTGATTACAACCTTCAGGCGATTGACGCCGCTGCCAAAGAACAGCAGGAATTGGCTCGTCAGAAAGAAGCCGCCCGCGCTGCTGCTCAAGCTGCCGCTCAGGAAGCCGCCGCCAAGGAAAAAGCGGCCGCTGAAAAACGTGCGGCGGCTGCCGCTCGAGCCAAAGCCCAGCAGCAAGCTGCGGCCGCTAAAGAAAAAGCCGCTCGTCAGGCTAAGCTCGACGCGTATGAGGACAAGGTTCGCGAACTTGAACTTCAAATGAAGGAACTTGACGTGACTGAACGCCGAGCTCAAGTTGAAGGAACCGTTTCCGATGCTGCAGCTCGCTCTGAACTTTCACGCGAAAAAGCTCAGGTCGAGCTCGACCGCATGAAGGCCGAAGTTGAGGCACTGCGCGGGCAAATGAAGACTGCCCAGTAAGCCCAGTATTGCAAAAGCGGCGCAAGTACGCCTGCGCCGCGCCTTTCAAGCGCTCCGCCATCCGTGTCGGAGCGCTTTTTTTCTGTTCAAAATTCGAACCGATAGAGCAGATCCAGCGCCTGATTGACGCCAGAGACCGCTTCTAAGTAGAGCCGCGGCATCAGTCGATAACGAAGCGTCAGCGTCGCAAGCGAATCAAAGATGCCGACGCCATACTTCACCTGCAGACCGGGAAGCAGATAGGCGGACACCACTACTTGCTGGGATTCCCCGCTGCCTGCTGTATCGATACCCACGCCGGAAAGGCCCACCGCGTCGCCGATTTCACTCAAAATGCCGCCGCCCTGAGATGTGCCCAGCCCAATGAGCATGCTCGTCATCATGGCTGAGCTGCTGCCGTCTTCCGAGCCGAGTCCCTCGCCTCGCAGGAGATAGGAAAGCGCCTCTTCGTCGGACATGGAAGGTGTTGAAAAGAGCTGTACCACCGGTTCATCAGCCGTGCCGGTGACACGAATGCCGGCCGTCACGTCGTCCTCTGTGGACTCCGGATTGCGGATCGCTTCCAAACGAATGCTCGGATTGGCCATCGGACCGGAAAAAAGGAATTCACCGGTTTGAATTAAAAGATCCTGCCCGTAAGCACGAAAACGCCCTCGCGGAATATTCATGCTGCCGAGGAGTCCCATGCGGCCCCCGCCCATCATGAATTTGAGTTTGCCTGAAAGCGAAGCATCCAATCCGTAGGCTTTGACACGCACATCCTTTTCACCAATCACGATGTCGACGTCTGCGCGTATCGGCAGACTTTCGGTCTTCGCAGCGATGGGGTTGAGATTGGCGTCGAGCATCACCTGGTCATCCGATACGGCGACCGCAGAAGCCGGGAGCTCATTGATTTCAATAAGCGCCGACGGAATCTCCACGCTGCCCGATGCGGATGCCGACTTGGGATCGGCCTCGGTCTTCACATCCGCTTTAACGTCCAGCCGAATGGAGGGCGGCAGGGTCAGCCGAAGTCCGTCTGTCTTGACTCGAGCACTGGCGTGCCAATCCGTCAGGCTTTCCCAAGAAGCGCTGCCGGAGAGTTCAATCTTCTGCAGTGTGCGGTCGGATGAATTCGTTTTCCCCGTCAGATTGGCAAGCGACCTCACCTCTCCCGTCAGGGTGGAAGACCGGCCGTTAAAACGCAGCTCCAGTCCTGATGGCTCCATATCGAAAGGCACCAAGTCGGCATTCACCACAACGTCCTCAAGCGCTGCACTGCCGTAGAGTTCCGGCTTGATGAGCGTACCGCCGGCGCGCAGATCGGCGTTAACAACACCCTCTGCTTTTTCCCCTTTAGAGAGAAACGGCTGAATAAAGGAAGGCGTAACGCCCGTTAAACCAAATCGCCCTTCGAGCCGACGCGTCTTCATGGGGTCAATGACGCCGACCTCTCCCCAAATGCTGCCGTTTCCTTTGGGCTTGACATCCCACGCGAGTGCAACGCGCTTTTCGGATAACAATGCATGCGCGCGCAGACGTTCAAGTTCCACAGGAATCCGCACACCCTGCCAGCGGGTTGAATAAGCCAGTCCGTCCCCATTGAGATCCGCCATGCCTTCGGGCATGCGGCCATTGTCAAGATCCCATTTCAGCCGCACGCCGCCCGTCAGCGCACCCTCCAAGGTGTCACTCTTGCGCCGCAGATAAGGTTTGAGAACCGACATCGAAAGACGAGTCAAACGCAGCTCTGCTTCCCCGCTGCGGCCCAGCACCAAAGTCTTAGGCGCACAGACCTCAGCATCATCATGCTTCCAACAATGTCCGGCAATCGTCGCCTGCGTTTTTGCAGTACTCCAAGTCATGTCTGCAGGAGACGCATTGGACCAGCCCCCTGCGGGCGTCGTGAGAGAGGCTCGGGTCAGTCTGCCCGTCCAGTCGAGCGTATCGCGGGAGAAGCCGCCGGTGAGCGCAACGCTCCCGCTCACAGGCTCTCCGTCGAGCATCAGTTTCAGCGCGTGAGCCGTCTCACGACCTTGGAGCGACACCTCCAGCTGGGGCATATTGACGCCCGGAGCAGTGAGCTCCTTCAGATTGAGAAGAAGCTTTCCGACCACTTCGCCTTCAGAGAGGGATCGAACGATGAAATCGAATTTTTCCGCTGCAGAGCTGCCCGCTTTTGGCGGCACGAGTCTTCCCGGCGGCATACGGCTGCTGATTGCCGAAGTGTCTGCTGTTTTTACGGCTGCCGAGGCTTCAGCCGGTGCAGCCGAAACGGATGGGCTGCTCTTCTGAACCGGGCGCTTGTAGGCAGTGAACGCCTTAAGCTTCAGGCGCTCAACGTCGGCATCTGGATTTGGAGAATTGCGAAGATCGGCATAGAGGCCAAACTGCTCGAGCACAAAAATATCGTTGTAGGCAAGCTTTTCGGCCTTCAGATCTGCAAGGATCACTGGATTAGCCAGACTTCCGTCGACATGGACGTCCCCCTTGGCTCTGCCGCTCAGCCCCGGAATCGTGTTGAGGAGTCCAGGCGCATCGAGCTTCATATCGAGCTTCACGCCCCGAAGCTCTTCAATGGATCCGGCTGCTGAAGCGGTGTTGCGGCCCAATAGGACGTAGAAATCATCCATTCGCCAATTCAGCCCGTTTTCGCCTGCTGCTGCCAAACGGAGTTCGAGCGGCGTATTTTGCTTGCCAATAGCCCCCTTTACCTGACTCTTGGCGCTGAAAGCAAAATTGCCCGCCGTTGTCAATGAGCCTTTTCCTGAGGCCTCAGCGACGAGTTTCAGCGGGAAAGAGACAACCCATCCGCCTAAATCGATATTGTCGGCCTTGAGCGTCCCGCTCCAGTCGAGATCCTTCGGCCATTCTGCAGATCCTGCAGCTTCAAGCCGTCCCAAGGGGGTTTCTGCAACGAAGCGGTCAATCCGAGCCCCTGAGAGTGTTCCCGAAAGGGCCGCATCAATCACGCCGGCAAAAGTCTTTTTCCCAGCGAGAATCGCTTGAGAAGCTGAAACCTCGGGCTTACCCGAGAGAGTGAATGAATACTTCCGGGCATCTCCGCCGGCGTGAAAAGCCAAATCACGAATGGTCCAGAAGGCATTTTTCAATGCTTCGGAAGCATCCGCGGACGCTTGTGCCGCACCAGCTTCTTGAAGCTGCGCAATCTTGTCTTTTTGCGACTGGGCTGCCGATGCAGCATCCGGCGGCACAGCCCCCTTGGCCTCCGCTGCGCTCTGAGCGGTTTGCTTTACGGCCAAAGCCGGGATCAAGAGCTCAGACGACGTCAGTGAGGCATTGAACGGGAGATACGGTTTAGACGGATCGGCTGAGAGTGAAAACGCCAGATCAACAGCCCCTGCGGCAGAACCCGCGAGCTTAAGTTCGCCGATAACCTCTCCCGAAAGATCCATCACCAAAGTGCTCTGGGGCGACTTGAAACGGATGTCGAGCAGCTTTCCCCAAGGCTCGGCGTCCGCACGAGCTTCAAGGTGAACGGAAAGCGGCCAGGCATCAGCCAGTTTGGCCTCTGCGGATGCGCTGATGGAGAGTACGGAAGAATCAATCGCCGCGGCTTCAACCGAAAGAGAACCGTCCTTCTGAACCGAAGCGTTTTTAATTTCTGCTTTATTCAGCACCAACGGTACCAAACCGGGCAGCGCCTGATCTGCCGAAAGTCCGGCAATCTGCCAATCTGTCACCACCAGCGACGTCAGCTTGGCGTCAAGCGGCACGGCTACAGCGGGCAGCTTAGTGACAAAAGGCTTTTGGAGCATTTCATCCAGGGCTTGGGCAAAGCCTTGAAGAGCCGCTGCGGAGGAAGCGTTCGCTTGCGCCAAGCTGCCTGAGGCCGTTGGCAATTCATCAGCCTTAAGCGCTTTGGCCTCTGCGGCGGGAGGCTCCTCTGAACCCTTTAGAAGCGAAACTCGGCCGCCGGTCAGATGAATGGCATTCACAGTCGCCGCACTGCCGCCGAATTGAAATTCGGTCGCTTTGAAAGCATTGGAAGACAAACTGAAGGCGGGCGCTTCAATCATCACGTCGTTATAGGCAATTTCGGGCAGGCGCAGCTCGCCATGGATAAGTTCCGCCGAGGTCGTAAACTCACCCACCGTCAGCCGCAGATCGTCGATCTCGGTCCTGATCTGCCGGAGCGCCGCCTGCTCCAGAATGACGGAAAACGGCAGCTGCAGATCCGGCAGTCCGGCAGCATCGTCAGCAGGCACATCCTTCGAAGCGGGAAGTGCCGTTGTGTCCACTTTGATGTCGGCTCCGACAACCTCGAGCTTAGTGACGTGAAGGGAGTGCTCAAAAAGCGCCCGCCAATCCCAGCCGAGGTGCAGTTCATCAATCTTGGCCGAAATGCCCGCAGACATCCAGCCGATGCCCTTGACCGTCAGATCATCCCAAGGACCGGAGATCGCCTGCGCCTCAAAGCCCGGCACGAAACGGACAGCGAGATGAAGCGCCGCTGAACGACCGCTTTCCGTTCCGGCGAGCCAGGCCGCACCTCCTGCGGCAGCGGTCAAAACCCCTGCCGTGCCGATGAATGTCCACAATGCAAAGCGCAGCATCGGACGGCGTCGCTTCTCTGCGCTCTTGGGAACGTTCGTCTTCGGATCTGTAGTTTTGGTCGACATCACTCAAAGCTCCGGTCCGAGACCAATATAGAAGGCAAATCCCTTGTGATCCGGATCGCCGATCGGACGCGCAATATCCAATTTCACCGGGCCCACGGGAGACTGCCAGCGAATGCCTAAGCCCGCACCCGTTTTAAAGTGCGTAGAGTCCAAGCGGTCCACCGCTTCACCCGTATCCACAAATGCCGCTCCCCACCAGGACCCCGTTACATTGAATTGATATTCAAGCGAAGCCGTGAGGAGGCGCTTTGCACCTCGAAGATCGCCCGATGCGTCACGGGGAGAAAGGGATTTGTAGTCATACCCTCGAATGCTGCGGTCGCCGCCGGCAAAAAAACGCATATCCGGAGGCACCTCATCAAAACTGCTTGAGGAAATCCAGCCGAAAGCGTAGCGGCCGATCAGTCGATGCCGCGCGGCATAACTGCGAATGATGGCGCCTTGGGCATTAAATGCCCAGAAGTTAATGTCCGACCCCCAAAGATCTCTGGCGATATCGAGCGAGTAGCGCTGAGAGTCTCCCCACATCGGCATGGAACCCCCGCGCGAGCGTGTGCGGTTAAACGCAATCGTCGGATAGATGAGCATTGTCGTGGCATCCGTATCGCCCTGCGTGAAGTTGTCGATCAGCCAGTGCAGGCCAATGGAGCGCTGCCAACCGTCTTCCATATTCCAATAGCGAGTCGCTGCCAATGAGGTCTGCATTGACTTTGTGTCATTCAGATCGGTGTGCTTGAGGCCGCCCTGAGCGAGCCAAAACTCTTCGAGCGGGCTCTTCTGCAGCGGCATTTTGTAGCTTGCATCCATCGTCTGCTCTTTGCCTGACACGGTTGAAGCGAGCGACAGACTATGGCCGCGCGAATTCACCCACGGCTTTTCCCATTTGCCCGTGAAGCGAGGACCCGCATCGGTTGAATAGCCGACACCCGTTTCAATAATGTTGCCTTTGCGCGGAGTGAGCGCCCCCGACATCGGCACGATGTGATTCTCGACGTCGGCCTGCTTAAAGTTCGGGGCAACGACGGCAGAACTGAACCATCCCGTATCGGCGAGATTCTCGTTTAACTGCGCGAGCTTCGGTGCGGCGTAAGGTTCACCATCCTTAAAAGGGACGAGCGGCTCAAGCATGTCAGTGTCAATTTGTCCGCCGGCAAATGAAACTGGGCCGAAATGCCATCGAGGACCCGAATCATAGGCGAGCCGCCAGTACGCTTCCCGCAGCTCTCTGGATACGCCGAGTTCGTTTTTCGTAAAGCGGCCTTGAAAATAGCCTTTGCGGGTCGCCAGGCTCTGCACGGATTTCTTGAAGTCCTCATATTCACCGTGATTGAGCACGCTGCCCTTTTTCGGCAAATTCTTCCTGAGCGCAGCAAAATCCGGATCATTGGCTGCATCACCCTCGAGCGAGAGCTCCGCTCCCATCACTTTGACGGGGTCACCGGGCGTCACCACCACCGTCAGTTCGCGCGGATTGCGGCTGCCTTCTGCGGGTTTCGGCCCCCAAGAAAACTTCAGCTGCGGATCGTAATAACCCAAAGCCCGCAGTCCGGTGCGTACCCCGCTGCGCACTCGTGCTCGATAGCGCCCTTCGATGGTAATAGAGCCGATACCCATGGAAGCAAGCTGAGCTTCAACATTGCTTTTGAGGTCGCCCTGAAGTCCTTCAACCTTAACGGAAAAGGCGTCAGCAGCATGTACTGCAGTCGCTCCAAGAACGATGCAGAACAGGCCGACAAAGACTGCGGAGAGACGGATAGACGGCATCATGACGAGGCGTACGCTGCTAAATCTTGATGATTGGAACTCAAACAGGATTTCAAACGCCGCAGCTGCGGCACTGAACTGTTATCTCAGCGCTTTGCGCGACCAACGAGGCAGCGGCGAATCTTCTTCACCTGCAGCCCTGCGCGTAAGTTTGCGCGTTTATCAATTGTAGGAGAAAGGTGAAACTTCTCTTAGGCTGTGAAATTATTCAAGACAATTCTGTGAGGTTTGAACGAACAATAGAAAACCGGCCGAGCGTGCGTCTGTTCAATCCAGTACGCAGCCGCGGCCGGTCAGCTCGTCTACCGCGAACCGCTGAGACCAGCTTAGCCGGCCTACGGTTCGTGACATCAATCAAGCCTTCGGCGTTTCAGCCTTCACGACAGGTTTTGCCGCAGGTTTTTCTTCTGCCGTTTTGACTGCTGCAGCGGCTGGTTTAGCCGCCGGCTTCGCAGCGGGCGTCGCCGCAGGCTTGGCCGCAGTCTTGACTGCCGGCTTCTTCACCGGTGCTTTGCGGACTGCCGGCTTCTTAGCAGCGGGTTCGGCCTTGGCCGGCGCTTTGACGGCCGCAGCTGCTTTGACTTCGGGCTTCACTTCCGTCTGGGCCAGAGCCTTCACAGTTTTAGGAGCCGCCTTTTTAACAGCAGGCTTCACAGGCTTCTTTTCCGCTGTTTGCGCAGCTGCCTTGGCAGCAGGTTTAGCGGCCGTTTGTTCCGTCTTAGCCGCCGCCTTCTTCACGGAAGCCTCTTTGGCTGCAGTCTTTTTTGCAGCCGGCGCTTTCGGCGTCTTGACGGATTTTTCCTCTGCTTTTTCGACCGCCTTCTTTTGGGCCTTCACCGCTTTGCTTGGTTTAGCGGCGACTTGCTCAACTTTCATTTTTTTCTGCGGCGTCACACTGTATTTTTCCGCAAGAAGCTTCACGGCTTCATTGAAGAAAAGCTTCACGGCTTCTTCGGGTGCAAGTCCCATTTTTTCAATGGCGGCTCGAAAACCGGTGAGCTCTTTTTCCGAAAGTTCAATCTTCGTCTTGATCTTGATAATGGCCATGAATCTTCTCCTAATACCTGCAGCTTCAGCACAAAACTGATTGTCTCAGGCGGTTGACTGTTGTCCGCTCGAAAATGCGGCATGCGCATCGAGCCTCCATCAAGAGCCTTTCCCAACCTGCAGCGTGATTGAAAGTGTCAATGCGGATTGAGAATCGCTTTGCTCATTCTGCCACTTCATTTCGGCAGCGAGAAGTCATGAACAATCAAAAAATCTCTTAAATCTCAGCAAAAGAAAACCGGCGCCAATCTCTGTGGAAGATCATGCGCCGGTTGACATCTACAGCGGCTTCGTAAGAAGCCATCTATAGCAATGTTGACAAGAAGACAGAGCTTTGTGCTCTGGAGTCCTCACTTCGTCTTCTTTTCACCCTTGCGCCACCAGAAAGGATCGTCTTGACGGACGGTTTCCTCGAGGAATTCACGCAGAAGATGAGAGAGAAGAACATTGTTCTTCGCGGCCAATGCTTCGGCCGCGGTCTTCAGTTCAGTTGGAAGGCGGCAGCTAATGACGCCCGTCTTTTTGGCGGGACGCCCGCTCTGGCTGCTGCCGTCAAGAGTCATGTCCATATTTTCGCTCCGTGTTTTGTACTCTGCCGGATCCTTTGAGCCGGCATTGTCAATGTCCGAGGCGCCGCCTCGGAGCAGTTCAAAATATTGGTGCGTCTCCACATCCCCCATGTAAAGCCGCACCACTCTGCTGGCAATCAATGTTGCCTTATCAGATTTAGAAGTAAAGATCAAATCTTTTTGTAGGCGGTCAACCATTTCAAACGCCGCATTGCGTCTTGCTCATTACAGGCATTAAGCACGCATTGTCTGAATAGTGTCTTCGGCCGCTTCCGCTACTTCCTCAGCGTATTGTGAGGCGCCCCGCGTGTTTTAGAAAGGGCTCTACCTCGGCAGGAGTACAATCAATTTGCACCCGAGCGTAATCAGATCAAGTCTTGAAATCCCTTGGGGCGCAAACCTTTCGCGTTTTCCGGCCGGTTTGCACTCAGTCGCGGTGCGGGTTTGGCATCGGTATTGACAATAAGAAGCTGCATTCACTGCCTCAATTGAGGCGCACAATTATTGACATAAAAAGGTGCAATTGATTCGTGTAAATACTGTGACTGAATAACAACGCAGATAATCAGCTGATCCAACCCCGCACCTTTCTTCTCAACCTCACTATTTAATAGTTACAACCCTATCTGCAGGCCGTTCTTCCGCCTGCTTTTCCCATGCCGCAAGTTCCGATCCGATCTCTCCTCAAAGTTCTGACGATCACCCTCATCATGCATGTCTGTTCAACGGGGATGCGTTTTACGGCCACACTGGATGCCATCAATTCAGGTGCGTCAACTTTCTGGGTCGGAGCCATGCTGGCTTCAATTTCGCTCGGTCCCATGTGCTTTGCCATTCCTTCAGGGCGTTGGCTGGATCGCGGCGGTCCCCGAGGTCCGCTTGCCGGAGCCCGCATCGGCATGATGCTTGCCGGCAGTTCAGTGCTTTTATTCCCTGCCGCTCAATACGGCATCGCTTCACTCTTTGCTGCGGCGACGCTGACGGGATTTTCCTTCATGCTCACGAATGTTGTCGTTCAGCGGCTCACGGGCGACGTTAGTACCCCAAAAACCAGACAACTTGCTTTTACGGCACTTTCTCTCACCACAGCCACCAGCAACCTCGCCTCTCCGGTAGCTGCCGGCTACCTCATTGAGCATTTTTCATATGCTGCAGTCTATATGTGGGCTCTGGGGCTGCCGCTCCTGCTTTCAATCGTCCTCCTGTTCCCGGGTATGCGCCGGCTGCTGAACACAGCAAGCCGTAGACGAAAAAAGTTTCAGGAAGCTGACGGGCAAACCAACAAAGAGCGCAGCGGATCTGCCATGGACTTTCTCAAAGATCCGCCGATGCGTGCCGTTCTCTGTGCTTCGGTGATGATCTCCATTGCCTGGGAAGTCGGCAATCTGCTGATACCGGTTTATGCTGACAGTGTTGGTTTGTCACCCTCTGAGATCGGCTGGGTGCTCGGCAGCTTTGCTTGCGCCACCTTCGTAGTGCGCTTCTGTACGCCCATCCTCCTGCGCTACGTGCTTGAGTGGCACATGATCGTCCTGTCGCTTTTCTTAGCGACGCTCGCCTTTGCAGTCATGCCGTTCACGCACAACCCGTATGCCTTGATGGCCGCTGCTTTTCTGGAAGGTCTCGGGCTTGGTGCATCATTGCCCAACATGATGTCGCTCGTCTACCTCTTCGCACCGCCGCATCGAATCGGCGAAGCTATTGGCCTGCGCATCACAGCGCTCAATGCCGGCAAATCCATTTTTCCGCTTTTTGCGGGCTTTCTCGGCACGCTGATCGGCGCCGGCGGTTCCATTTGGGTACTGGCTGCCTGCACTGCGGGCGGTTTCGCTTATGCCGCCTGCGCAGCGAGCGAGGTTTTAAAGCGCATGCGGGCATTGCGTATCGACGGCGAATACGCGAAAAAGCCCGTGGCGGGCGACCCGCATGGCCACCAGGAACTCCATCGCTGACGACTCCGCACTTCTGCGCTTGTCTTATCGAGCACTAGGAAGCCCCCGCTTTCATCAAAATACGGCCGGTCGGTTTGGTCTGAACTGTTCGCTCACAACAACAGATGTCTACGAAATGCCGTTCAGCATCAAGTGAAGCGTTCCCGAATATTTGATGCATGTCGAATATCTTTTCAACTTAAGCGTTAAAGGGGTTTTCACCCATTAAGATGCCGGCATTCGACAAAGCCATGGCGCTCGCTTTAAGACGCCCCCACCGACCGCTGTTTCATTATTCCCGCCAATTTTCCGGCAGGCGGTCAACGCTTTACCAAGTTTTCTCTCATGTACAACCCGAAATCTCGCCGCGCGGACGAGTTCATCAACCGCGAGGAAATTGAAGCCACTCTGAAGTGGGCCGAAGAACACAAATCTGACCGTCCGCTGATTGAATCCCTGATTGACAAAGCCCGTACGGCCAAAGGTCTCACGCACCGTGAAGCCGCCGTGCTGCTTTTTTGCGATCTTGAAGACTGCAATGAACGCATCTTTTCAATCGCCCGTGAAGTCAAGGAAAAAATCTACGGCAACCGCATCGTTCTCTTCGCGCCGCTCTATCTCTCCAATCACTGCGTGAATACCTGCACCTATTGCCCGTATCACGCTAAAAATAAGAACATCGTCCGCAAGAAGCTCACGCAGGAAGAAATCACCCGCGAGGTGGTTGCCCTTCAGGACCTCGGTCACAAGCGTTTGCTGCTCGAGGCTGGCGAGCACCCCAAGTACAACCCCATCGAATACATTCTGGAGTCGATTAAGACCATCTATTCGATCAAACACAAGAACGGACAAATCCGCCGCCTGAACGTCAACATCGCCGCGACGACAGTTGAAAATTACCGCAAGCTTCATGATGCGGAGATCGGCACCTATCAGCTCTTCCAAGAAACCTACCATCCGGAGGAGTACAAGAAGCTTCATCCAAAGGGACCCAAGGCTGATTACGCTTGGCACACAGAAGCGCATGACCGCGCTATGGAAGGCGGCATTGATGACGTCGGCCTCGGCGTTCTTTTTGGTCTGACGCTCTACAAGTACGATTTCGTCGGCCTTCTGATGCATGCCGAGCATCTTGAAGCCGTCTGGGGCGTGGGGCCGCACACCATCTCCGTGCCGCGCATCTGCCCGGCCGACGATATTGACCCGCACACCTTCAGCAATGCCGTGCCCGACGCGATCTTCCTCAAGATTGTGGCGCTGATTCGACTCGCCGTTCCCTATACCGGCATGATCATGTCGACGCGCGAAAGCGCCCGCATCCGTTCTGAAGCGCTTGAACTCGGTATTTCGCAGATTTCGGGCGGTTCTCGTACATCCGTAGGCGGCTACACCATTGCCGACATTCGCGACATTGAAAATTCCGCCCAGTTTGAAACGAATGACCGCCGCACGCTTGACGAGGTCGTCCGCTGGCTCCTCGAGAATCACTACCTTCCGAGCTTCTGCACGGCCTGCTACCGCGCCGGCCGCACGGGCGACCGTTTTATGGAGTTTGCAAAGAACGGCGCCATCGCCGACTTCTGTCAGGCCAATGCCATCCTGACGATGAAGGAGTATCTGTGCGACTACGCTTCCCCCAAAACGCTGGTCGAGGGTGAACAAGTCATTCAGCTCGAACTCCCCAAAGTGAAGAATGAGAAGTTCCGCAATGCGAGCGTAAAACGTCTTGAACGCATTGCTCAGGGCGAACGCGACTTCCGCTTCTAACTGATCGGCTCTTCTACAGCCTAACTACCTGCTAACCATCACCCCGCTACATACCCGCTATGTGGCGTGGTTTTTCGTGTTAGCATGGTCGTACCCCCGCTACCGTCGCGCTACCTGCACACCGCCTACACGCCGTCAGCCTGTGGGACCACTGTGGGACAAAGAGTGTGTTCGGCACCCCGTGGATTCAATTTTGTGGGACACGCCATGAACATTACGGCCAAAAACATTCTGGCAGTAGGCGATGGACGATATAAGATCGCGCCGAATTTGTACCTCGTCGTCCGAAGAAACGGACTCAGCAGAGCGTTTGTCTTCCGATACACGTTCGACGGAAAGCGCAAGGATCTATCACTGGGTGATCCGACATTCATCAAGATTCAAATGGCGAAGGATGAGGCGCTCAAGTGCCACACTCTCCTCACGCAAGAAATCGACCCAAAGGCTTTCAGAGAAGAAAAGAAAGCACCGGCAAAGACAAAGCACGAGCCAACATTCAAGGAGTATGCAGAACGCATCATCCCGATCATCATTGAGGTCAAGCAGTACAAGAACAAGCACAGCATCAATGAATGGCGGCGGTGCATTCTCGGCCTCGCCGTCCAGCACATCGGAGACATGCCGATCAAAGAGGTCGAAACGTCTCACATCCTTTCTATCCTCAATCCGCTCTGGAAGAATCAGACTCCGTCAGGCGTCAAAATGCGTGGCTACTTGGAGACCGTCTTTGCCTATGCAAAACGTGAAGGGTTTTACAACAAAGAGAATCCAGCTACATGGCGCGGCAATCTTGACGCATGGCTGCCATCACCTCAGCGCATCTACACCACCAGACATTGCCCTGCCGCTACGCTTGATGAGACGATAGACATTGTCAGTCGATTGCTTGCAGGTGAGGTCGGAGAGCCTCCTTCACGTCTGGCTGCACTCTTCGGCATCTTGACCGCCACGCGCCGAAAGGAATTTACGCTCGCGTTTTGGGATGAAATCAATCTCGAAGAGCGCATCTGGTACATCCCGCCTGCTCGCAGAAAAGACCGCAAGCCTTTCCCGCACCGTGTCCCTCTGAGCGATCAGGCCATTGAAGTGCTACTTGCCGCCAACCCGAGCCAGAAGGGACCGCTCTTTCCGTCGCCTTACTGGACGCACAGACCAATCCGCATCGACAACCCATATCACACGGTCAACAGACTCACAGACGGCAAAGTGACTATGCACGGATTCCGGTCAACCTTCCGAGACTGGGCGGCTAGAAACGGTGTGGATAGAGTCGTCGCAGAGAAGTGCCTGATGCACGCAACCGGCAACGCCGTTGAGCAAACGTATCAGCGTGACGACCTATGTGAACTACGTCGTCCCGTCATGCAGTCGTGGGCGGACACGATCATGCCGAAAAAGAAGTAACCCCTCACAGATAAAGCTACTTTAGCGGCGTTTATTTATCCGTTTACGCTTGACTTTTATTACAGCTTGTACCCCAACTATTAAGAAAAATTTAATAGTTGACGCTACTGGCTCACGATCTTCACGACCGCATCTTTATCTATCGCAGTCCGCTCAGATAGTTCGACACCTCGTCTAACCAGCTCCGTGCCTCTTTCGAGAAGGTCTGCGCATCGGGCAAGCTGCTTTCTTTCAGCGTCGCAGGTATCTGAACCGGCCGCGGACAATCGACGGCGAGCGTCGGCTGCTTGCTTGCGCACCCGCTCAACGTCACCAGACAAGCGATCAGCACGAGCGAGAGCGGCATCACGCTCTTGCCATGCGGCCACAAGGACTTGAGTCTGTTTTTGCTCAGTTGCACGATACTTTTCCTCCATGATCCGCGCCTGCTCGGCATAGTCTTCTCTCAGCGCCGCAATGTCCCGGACATAGAGCGCGGCGGCATAGCGATAGCCGCCCGTGAAGGCCAGAAGAACTGCAAGCGCCGCCCCCGCAATCTTGAGCCACGTCACAAGCCCGCCTCCTTGAGGCCGACTTCCCACGCATCGTCCGTGATCGACTCTGCTTCGACGCCGTTTTCATGGCGCGCGATGGCTTTGGCGATGTCCAGATACAGGAGCGGATCGGCAGAGAAGTTCAGACCTTCATCCGGATCACGGCGGCAGGCCGTAGCGACATGAAGCACATATGAGGCCGTATCGTTCTCATTTTCCGGAGCCCACCGCGTGATGATTTTGCGCACGGTGTCGCATCCTCGCCTCTCTACGTAGGTGCGAAGGGTTTTCAGTAGGGCCCTAACGCCAAAGTGCATTTCCGTAAATATGCAGAAATTTTGATCATCCTGCACCGGAGCAAGTCCGAGCCAGTCTTCCCCGTGACGCAAGTTGCCGGGGTTGTTGTTCCGAATTCCTCGAGCGGTCATAGTCCCTCACTTCAGAGCATCACGCCAAATCTTCACGGCCTTCCCGGCGACGCATGCGACGACGGCAACGCCGAAAGCGATGAGGACGACACGGATGGCCGTCGCCTGCCATGTCAAATCATCTGCAGTCATGAGCTCTCCGATCTTCAAAGCATTTAAAATGTCTCCCATAGGCCACCTTGCTGATGAATGCCTATAAAAAAGCCGCCCGGTTCGCTCCCGAGCGGCTTTTGCTATTTGGTCTTCTTGTCTTTCTCCTCGTCGTCGAGTCCGATCTGATCGAGCTTGGAGTCCACGGCATTCTCAAGGCGCTTCTCAAGCGTCAAGAAAAGCTTCTTGAGGACTGGAGGCAGTGCGTCTCCGAAACCCGCCCTCTCTATGTTTTCGACGATCGATCCGAACTCGCCGCAGGCATAGGCGCAGAGCGTCACGCTTTGAAAAAGTGGCATGTCGTGGAGCACGAACCAGAAGCTCACGTCGATGCCGTGCGCAAGCGTGATGATGAAAAAGGCAAGCCCCCTCTTCGCCATCCCAAAGCTAAGGCGCCTTGAGCTGAAAGTCCCGGTCCGGCAGGCGGCCCATATCCCGGTGAGAAGGTCGGCCGCCATGAAGGCCAGATACCAATAGACCAAGGGGGCAACGCTCTCTAACGTCGCCCCCCAGATCACCCCCAATACCGCACCTATCTTTATCCACGCCGCCTCAGTCCCTACCGGTAGAAGCGAGTGCATCGCGTCACCCGAGCAGGATGTGACCGTACCAACCGCCCGCAAGGCCTACGACAAGGGCGACGGCCGTGAACACGATCCACACGGCTCGAACCTTGCGGCGGGTTTCAGTGTCGAGCTGCGCCTTCTGATCTTCAAGCCACGCCTGTGCCTTCGCGATCACTTCATCCGTAGCGCCGCCCACGTCGAGCCCGAGATCCTTGAGCTTGGCGATTACTTCTTCCTTAGTCATAAGAACTCCCTATTGTTTGAAAGTTTTGAAAGGGTTGCAGTAGCAGGTAAGCTGATGCGATTCCTCGGCGGCCGGATCGAAAGAGAAGAGCTTCCACCCCATCGAAATGCGAAGGCATTTCGTCGGCCAGAAGCTCCACTGGCGGATGCAGTAGAAGTGCCAACAAGCCAACTTTTCGCCACGATAGACGCGCTTGAACCAATAGCCTGGCTTTCCTCTCGGCTGATCCGAGACGCCTTCCTGCCCGTCCATGTCGAGCCAGTCTCCCGGCATGGTCTTCTGCCCTAAAACGCTGATGTCGAACCCGTAGGCAACGTTCCGGAGAAGCCACGCAACCCGTCGTCTGTAGGTGGCCCACGCCGAGGCGCCCGGCCAGCGCTCCAAATGGCCTTTGTCGCCATCAAGAGGGTTGTCAGGCGCCTGAAACCACCAAAGCCAGCGCGGCAGATAGCCGTCCTCCTGGACGAAGAAAGGCATGAACGGCGCGAGCAACCTACCGACGACTGCCATGAAGAACGTCGGCGGCAACAGACAAACCCATTTCACATAGAGCATCAATTCACCCATAAAAAAAGCCCGCGCACTGGCGGGCCTGAGCAGACAGATAGCAAGAGGGGCCGAACTCCCGAAGAAGAACGGCCCCTGCGGCTTAACGCCTCTTGCCGATCAGCCACGCCGCAATAATGACGGCAATGACGAGCCCATCAATATTGATGTCGCCCGTCACTACAACGATGTCGTGTGGCATAATCTGACACGAAGCAAGAGTGAGGGCATGCATAACCACCCCTTGCATCAAAGACTCAGCCCGGTGTTAGCGCACTGGGCTTTGTCGTTTCTACACCCCTTGCGGGGGCCTATCCTCCGGCGATACGCCGGGAATTCCTTGCCTCGGCCGTCGGTAGGTGTGGATAGGCAGGAACAGGCTATGTGCCGCGTCCTTGCTTCGTGCTGGCGGCGATAGGCTTTCGTCGGCCCACCCGCCAAGGAGCGCATTGATGAGCTGATCAAAGGCGATGAGCACCTGCTTCAGATAGCGCCACATCACTTCGTCGAGAAGTCAACCGGATGGAAGGCGATGACGATCTTTTCCAGCTCCTCTTTCGTCTTCGCCTTTTCAATCGCGTCGCGCAACTTCCACTTTTCCTGATAGGCTGCCTGTCCAGCCTGAATAATTTCGAGCTGCAGAGTCTTGAGCTGGTCAATACTGACTTGATGCCCAACGTTGTTGGCGTCCATGAAGATCAGACCGCCCCCGCTCTCCGTGTCCACGAAGGCGGCCGAAGATTCCGCCGCCGTGACTAGGCCGTTCACGTCCTGCATGGCGCGGGAGTCCGAGTCGGCTTCGAAGCCCAGAGAAGACTTTAGTGTCGCGCCGTCCTCATACCAAGACGTAAAGGCAGAGTCGAGGGCCCGCATCTTCTCGGTGCGCACTTCCTCAACAGTCTTTTCCGGAATCTTTTCGATCGAGCGGGCATTCGTTTCCGGGTCTTGGACAAGGCGATAGGTCGCCGAGTTCTTCGTGAGCTCATCGAAAACCGTGCGGAGTTTGTGAATTCTTTCCGTCTGTTTGTGATGATCGAGCACGATGCCGACGCATTCCTCGGCTGTTTGCGGAATAGCTTCCGCCTCCCAGCCATTTTTGTCGGCAGACAGCTTGAAAAAGTGCTTCCCATCGTCTTCGGGGGCGGCGATGTCATAGCAGTCCGCGCCGAGCATCAGCGAGCCCTTCGCGTCGGCCATGCAGGCCACCATGCCATCAAAGTAGCCGTCCTCATCGACGTGCGGGATTTCTTTGATCTCATTGGGCTTCATGTCGAAAAACCTCTCTACAAGAAAAATTGCGGCCTTGCGACCGCGTGAAAAGCGATACACCGTGACGGACGGTCACGGCCTAACTCTTAGGGTTCACCCCACCGGGGTTAAAAGTTGGTGCCTCCGCATCTCGTACGGAGGCGTGGTTTCTGATTTGAGCCTCGGACGTTGGCCCGAGGTCTCCCTGATGCCGGCCCGTCAGCAGGCCCGCAGAAAGCGGAAGGAACTAGGGCAGGAGCCACCCCGTAGCTACGTCCTTCAGGACGCCTTCCGCCTGTGGTGCAATCTCAAGCGCGGCAGAATCACCTCCTACATGGACGAAAAGCGCCGCCTTGAGCGTTATGTCATCTCCCCCCTCGGTCGCCGTCAGCTCGATGAGATCACCGCTCCTCTTGTCATTGCCACTGTCCGGCACATCGAAGCCGAAGGCCATCAAGCCACACTCAAGCGGGTTCTAATGCGAACGCGAGAGATCATGGATTTAGCTGTCTGCGCCGGATACATCCAGCACAACCCTATCGATCGAGTAAGCCGCGTCTTTGCGGCGCCCATCGTTAAACCTATGCCGGCACCGCCGTGGCGCGAACTCCCGCTCGTCATGGAGACGATGAAGGACGCTCCCGCACGCATGCGCGTGCTCTTTCTTTTCTCACTCTGCTCGATGCTTCGACCAGGCGAAAACGCAAAGCTTCGCAAGTCGTGGATCGAGGCGGACGTGCTCACGATCCCAGCTGTCGAGATGAAAAAAGGTCGCGCTCATCGCGTGCCGATCACGGCTTTCATGCAAACGCTCATTAACGCAGAACAGAGGCTCTCTCCGCACCCGCGCTCAGATTTCATCTTTGCAGCCAAGCAGACTGGTAAGCACGTCAGCGCGCAAGCTCTAGCGAAGCATCTGCACTCAACAGACCTTTCCGGAAAGCTTGTAGCGCACGGTCTGCGCTCAATCGCGCGTTCATGGCTCGCTGACCACGAAACGCCCTTTGAGGTCGCAGAAGCGTGCCTTTCGCACGTCTCAGGAACAGCCGTATCGCGCGCATATCAGCGCAGTGACTACTTGGCCGCAAGGACGCCTGTAATGACGCGTTGGAGCGCTTTCATCGAGGACTGTGCCCGAAAAGCCTGTCTAGTCGACGAGATCCTTGATCCTGCAAAGCACTAGAGCCGATCTAATCGATCGAGAAGCATGTGCCTAGCCCTATGTTCTACAGCTATAAAACGCAGGTCTAGAAACGTGCTTTTGATGACCGAATATCACGGGACAAATTGGGCAAGATGACTATCAAGCCGCTGATATCGATGGATCCTTTTATGTCAAAAGCATTCAAGGATCCACAAAATCTGGTGGCGCTAACGACCGACGACGACAAACTGGTTTTCTCGCTTCTCGCAGCTCGTCTGTCTTCGGCTCATCTAGTGGAGTACAACCGCCGTCGATGACGCTCCTTCCATGTATCAAATCTTGATGCATGCGAGCAAAGCGATGCTCGGAGGTTGGACTGTAGATGCTGATCCAAAAATAGCTGCACTTCTTGTCGCTTCAAGTTGGATACGTTGTCCAGAAGAATGATTTCCACTTTTAGATGGTTGGCCGCCTTTAATTACATAAAACGCCCCTGTAACAGTATTTTGTTCTTCCACAGCTGTAAATTCACCCGTGATATTCGGCGCCGAATATCAGGGGTAACGTCAATGTCGCTAATGGGTGGGGCAGCATCGCAGATGCCGGCGCTTTATATAGAGAGGGGACTACACAAGCACCAGGGGGCGGTGCCGCAAACGGCACTTATGTGTACTTAGTGGCGTCTAGATCTTCCTCAGTTTTCGGCTCTTCTTCAGGCGTTCAATCACCAAGCATTGCCCTGATACCTTGTATCAAAATTTGATACAGGGGAGTAGCGCCATCGATGGAGGTTGAACGGTTGTATTGTTGCCGAAGATTTCGTTAGCACCAGAAGCGTCTAATTCCAAACGGAAATTTGAACCATTGCTATTACCACTATAAGCTTTATCACCTACATTAACGGGCTTGAGCGCCCCATTTTGTTCATAAAGTAAGCCGTTCCAAGGCGTAGGTAATTTATTGATTTGACCCGTTATATTCGGTCTGCCCGAATATAACGGGCAAGTTTGGCGCTTCCAAGGCCGATAGTCAGGTTATTTCAGGTGCGTTTTCAAACACCGGCTACCTGACCGGGGCTGATGGCAAGCAAAGCTCAGCGGTTCAATTTTCTTTTACTGCTTCGTCGTCTGATTCGACGTTTGGACGATCTTCGGGTGTTCAGCCTCCAGCGATAGCATTGCTTCCATGCATTAAATCTTGATGCACGCGAGTAACGCTATGCTCGGCGGCTGAACAGTAGACGCCGCGCCGTACACTGCCGAAGAACGCGAAGAATTCAGCGTCACGCGTCCTCCGTCCCAAGCGCCACCTTGATTAGATTTCAAGCCTATGCGTGCTTCCCCAGTAAATGCTCCAGTGCATTGCATCCCTGAAGTATTACCGTGCTCAGTAAATGTTCCGCTGATATTCGGTAACCCAGCTGAGTGGTAAGTGCCGACAGAACCAGTGTACGTTGTGCCTTCGAGGAAGCGACCGCCCATATTCGGCAGGCCAAAGGTTGTCACCCCGTTGCCGGTACCGTAGATCGTACCGATAGCTGCGAAAAGGGCCGCGTAGTCGGTTCGGCTCACATTCGCGCCGTTGCAGATGAGCCAGCCGCTCGGGACCGTGCGCCCGGCGTAGTGGATGATGGTGCCGGGCGGGACCGCCGGCGGATTGAAGGCCTGGACCATCAGCTTCGTAAGGAAAGGCGTCATCAGAACGTCCTTTGCGGTGCCTTCAGTGACTTGCCCCTCGGTCGCGATAATCGCGGGAAGAAGATGCGAGAAAGCGACGCTCCGCGTCGCGAGGCGTGCGCCGTCGACCGCGCCTTGTGCGATCTTGTCCTTGGTTACGCCGCCCGCCGCGAGTTTTGCCGTCGACACCGATAGATCCGCGAGGTTCCCCCCGACGACGGTTTTCGCGGCCAGCTTTGCTCCGGTAATCGAGGCGTTGGCAATCTTTCCGCCCGGGATGGTGTTATCTGACAGCCAGGCCATTGTGCGCAGCGCTTCGAGGAACTGGGTTGCCGATGGCGGCTCGGCCAGCGTCTGCCCCGCGGCTTCAATAACGGTGTTTCTCATTTGATCCTGCAGGTAGTACCACGCGGCGCCCGGCTTTGTCGCCGGGGTCCCGGTTTTCGGGTCGCCCGACGTCGGGTACCCTTTAGAAGTGAGCGTAGATGTGTCCGGCGGCGAATCAACCGCGCCGGATTTCCAATAACCTTTAGTAGCCATCAGGCGTCCTCCTCATACATAAAAATGACATACACATGAGCCGGAGCAAGCGCCCGGATCACGCATTCCAGCAAAGCATTTCCCCAGCGAGCAAGAGGCTCATCAGCGCCCCAGGTCACATCGAGGTATTCGGCATTCCCGTTAGACCGGATCGTGATGCCAAGCGTCATGACCGTCGTCCACTGTTTTTCGTAGAGCGGATGCTCCACGTCGTCATTCACGTCATGCTCCGTGAAGGTCGTTACCTTTGCCTGGTAGCCGAGCGTCCCGGCAAGCGACTCGAAAAAAGCCGCAGTCAATCCGAGATTCGACGTGATCTTCGCGAGAAGCTCCTGCCGCATCTGCTCCTGAGACGGATCTGCGATCGCCTCAAGGCAGGCGGACGGAATGCCGTAGTCGTCAAACCACCGGGCGAGCTCCTCTATAGAGGTGCGCGGATCGGATTCCTCGATTACCTGATTGATGCGGGCGTCGACGCGCGCGGCCTCTCTTCCCAGGGCATACAACACAGCGTCGAGTGCGCCCCCCGGAGTCCTTTTCCAGATCGGCCCTCTCGGAAGAAGCTCGTCGATCTGGTGCGAATAATCTCTTTCTGTCAGCGCCATATCACACCCACGTGATCGTCCCCGGAACGAAGATTTCGCCTACGCTCGCCGCCACGTCGTCCGTCGGCGACTGAATGCGGTAACTGGTAACTTCGCCTACCCCGGAAATTGCTCTGTCAAGCGAAGTCAGCAGGATCGAGCCGCCCGGGGTCGCTTCTGCAAGAACGACCGATTCAATGGCGGA
>ENA-OZGU01000697-OZGU01000697.1-human-gut-metagenome-genome-assembly--contig:-NODE-697-length-22693-cov-6.577039_pt1 | contig 22693 bp, 22 predicted proteins | sample MGYA00244662_ERZ653670 | MGnify/ENA primary metagenome ERZ653670 (study PRJEB26926, sample SAMN06165224) | human gut metagenome | biome: ENVO:00009003; feature: ENVO:2100002; material: ENVO:00002003...
TCTCGTGGGCTCGGAGATGTGTATAAGAGACAGGTAATAGGCGCCGTCTTCCGTTATCACCGAGAGGTTGCTCTCGCGCGAGAAGTCGCGCAGGGCTGCCTTGACGCGCAAAACATTCTCCGTGCCGTCGGCTTTGGCGGCCAAAAGGTCTGCCGAGCCCAGATCGACGTAGCGGATGGCCGAGGGGAAAATAACGTGCGTGGTCTTGTTGAAGGTCACCTCCAGCGCGTAAGGCGGGATCATGCGGTCGAAGGTCAGCGGACGGGTCAGCCCGCCGAAGTAGTCGCCCGTCGAAGGTGTCGCGGCAGCCGGTATGTCCGGCGCTGCGGTTTCGGCTATCTCCTGCGCCGAAGCGCCCGTTACGCATCCTAAAAGTGCGAACGATAAAAGGATTTTTTTAACTGCGCCCGGCTTGTTTTCTTTCGCTGCCGGCGAGCAAAGGTTTTGCGAGCGGACTGTGCTCTCGATTTTCTTTCGGTTCATAACTCGTCTTTCTTTAATGTGTTCGGTTTATGGATATTCAGTGGCTTGCGTGTTATTCCAGCGGGGGCAGCAGCAGGACACGGTACCCTGCTTTGAGCGTCACCTTGACCTGCCGCATCTTCTGCCCGACGTACTGCGCCGTGCCTTGTATGACGCTGCGCCCCAGATCGGAGAGCAGTTGCGTCCCCGCATCGTCCGTAATGGTGATACTGCTTCCCAATCCTGAACCCGCATTGGCGGCGATCTCCTTCACGGCGCTGATCTCGTCGGATGCGGGGACGCTGATGCCCTCGCCTCCGTCCATGTCATAAACCAGCAACTCGACCGGTATCACGCTGCCCCGATATTGCACGGCGCTGACCGTGATCATCATGCGCTCTCCGTCGATGCGGGCCGTGCCCGTAAGTACGGTGTTCGCGGGGATCAGCACGCCGCCGGCCCTCATCGACTCAGTAAGGCGCAGGGGTACCTCCTTGCCGTCCGTCACGGTCGTCGTGCGATAAATACAGGCTCCGATGCTGTTTTTCTGTACGGGGTTCTCGTTACCCGCCGCAGTATTGAATCCCCAGTTGCGAGGCTTCGTGAACTCCGCGACGAATACCGAATCGGGCATCGGGGCCGCGAGGCGCGATACGACCTCTCGGCGCACTTGGGCGACGGGTTGCACGGTGCTCCTGCCGCTGCGGGATGCACCGCCCGTCGGGGTGGTCTGGACGGCTTCCGCCGCACCGCCCGCATTTTGCCCTCCGTTCATGTATTTCGAGGCCAGTTGGTAGGATTTCTCGATCAGTGCCAGTTGTTGCTCCTCGGCGCTCTGCCGGGCCTGTTCGTCCTCCAACTGCGCTTCGAGCCGGTCGATGCGTTCCTGCAACTCCTTCTCTCTGTCGCTTTCGGCCTCGTTCTGCGTCTCTTCATAGAAGCTGCCTATCTGACGGTTCAGGTCGTGGTACGCACCCACCGATGAGTGCAGGGTTCCGCTCTCGAAGCGCGAGGGGTTCTCGTAGTATTCTACGGGTTTGGGGGCCATGCGCATCTCCCTTTCCTCGCGTGCGGTCCGTTCCTCCTCGCTCTCGGGTTCCTCGCCCAGCGAGAAGGCGAAATCTTCCAGCGAGCGCATCTTGGCCTCCTGTTTGGCCTTCATCTCCTGCTGCACATAGGCGTCGCGTTTGTCGGCGACAATGCCGCTCTGCTCCGGCGTGGGCAGGCTGGTATTGAGCCCCGCCTGTTCGGTGGCCTCCTCACCGCCCGAAGGGGCGAAAATGAGCCACATGATCGCGGCGAAGACCAGCAGCATCAGCGGGAAGACGATCATCTTGCGCCGCTGCTGTATTTGCTGCTCGGTAAGCTCCTTCGCGGGCTTCTCCGGCGCAGGCTGTTCGTTACTGCCGTGTTTCTCGTTCTCTTTCATAATCGGTCGTGTTTAATCGTTCGGAGCTGTCCGCCCCGGACTGTGTTCGTTCTGTTTCAGCGGGAAAGGCTGCTTCCTGCTGCGGCTTTGGATCTGAATTTCCGAAGGATTCCGGCTTGAGCCTCTGCTCCGGCTGCGGTGCAAGCCGTCGCAGGTGTTCGATCCGTATCCGCTCCCCGTCGTTGCGCCCCAGAGAGTATATCGCCGAAACGGTGCTATACAGCGACAGTGCGGCGAAGAGCACGAAGAGCGTAATGATCGCAATAACCCTCTTGTCGGGACTGATCGCCCCGCACACGCGCCGCAGCCGATCCTCGATCCGCTCTCCGGCGCGTTTTATCCATTTCCGTATCATAATTTATCGTGCTATGACCCGCAGATCGCGGTTTTCGACAATCTCGAAGCGCTCCATTGTAAAACCCTGCGGGTTGTTGTCCGAGCGCACCGAGTTGATGAGGTTGCAGCGCGTGATGAGCGAGCGTTCGGTAACGTTGCTCTCGCGTATAATCATCTGCCGTGCATAGGTCGTTACGCGGTACGGATAGGTATTGAAGTCGCAGACCACCGAATCGACCTGCACCTGCTGATTGATGTTGCCCGCCACCACGCGGTTGTAGTAGCCCTTCTCCTGAAGATCCTGCGAGTAGTGGTAGGCGCTCTTGTCGCATAGGAACAGGGCGCGGTTGATGTTGCTCTCGATGGCCGCCCGGTCGGGCGCCAGCGTGAAGAAGAGCTCGTGGAAGCGGCGGACGTGCTCCCGCGCCTCGACGGGCCGGTTCTGGCTGAGGTCTTGCGAGAGGGCCAGCATCAGCGACTTGCCCTGATCGAGCACATAGATCTTCTCGCGCTGGCGCTGGGCGAACTGGTAGCTCTTCACGACGCTGAACACGGCCACCACGGCGCACAGTCCGAGGAAGACGAGCGTGAAGAGCCGTATCTGCCGGAAGCTCGTTTCGATGTTTTTCAACGATTTGAATTCCATTTTTTGTCGTTTTATCGGGTTTATCTCTTCTATTGAGCCGCACAGAAAAAGGTGCGGCTGACATGCGGTTCAATCGCTACAAAAGCGATCGGCTGCATTCCATCAATGGCCGCCGGACGACCCTCCGCCATCCTTCGTGGCGAGGTTATCGCCTTGGGGGCCGCTGTCGTCGCTCTCGCCGTATTTCGATTTGCCGCCGCGCCCAAAGGCTTTGCCGATCAAAGCTCCGGTCACGCCGCCCGCGACACCGGCAGCGAACGACGAAGCGCGGTTGACGCCGCCCAGTCCCGAACCGCCGCCCGCCTGCACGATCCACTCGGCTACGGTCGGCACGGTGAAATAGCCGATGATCCCGATAATCAGGAAGATGATATAGACGCCGTTCGAGCCGTCCGGGATGTAGCTGGGGTCTTGCAGCGCCGCAATGTCGGCCTGAAGCATCAACACCTGTATCTTGGCCAGCACGGCCGAGAAGAGGTCGGCTACGGGCAGCCACAGATAGACGCAGATGTATTTTGAGAGCCAGTGCGTGAGCGTTCCCTGAAAACCGTCGTAAACGGAGAGCGCGAACGACAGCGGGCCGAGAATGGAGAGCACGACCAGAAAGAACGTCCGCAGCGTGTCCACCGTGAGTCCTGCGGCGTTGAACAGCAGCTCGAAGAAGTCGCGCACCAGCTCTCGGAACCACATCTTGATTCCGTGCCACGTCCGCTCCCACCACATACTGATTATTTCGCCCAGATCCGTAATGCCCAGTTCGGCGAGCTGTTGGTCGTACACCTCGTCGTCCACCAGCCACGCCTTGCCTTCGCGCACGCGGGCCTCGTATTCGAGATCGTCCCGCTGCTTCTGGTAGGCGGCGATGTCCGTCGTCTGCCCTTCGAGGATGGCGTGCGTGCCCTGCACCACGGGCGAAAGCACGGCGTTCACCGTCCCCAGCACGACGGTCGGAAACATAATGATACACAGCCCGATGGCGAAGGGGCGCAGCAGCGGGAACACGTCGATAGGCTCGGCCGAGGCCAGCGCCTTCCATACCCGATAGGCCACGTAAAAAAGCGCTCCCAGACCGGCCACGCCTTTGGCGATGCCGACCATATCCCCGCACAGGGGCAGCATCTCCTGATAGAGATTGCGCAGCACTTGGTGCAGGTTGTCGAAATTTGTTGCGAGCGGTGTCATGGCTACCAATATCTTTCGGAGGGTTTGCCGTAGAGCGCCTGCACGCGGGCGGCATCGCCTTTGGACTGGCTGCGCAGGAACGAAACGGAGATCGCCTTGTCGGTATAATAGCGCGTGAGGTTACGGTAGCGCAGCATCCGGGTATAGATCTGATCCACTACGTCCATGCGCTCCTTGTCCGAGAGCGAGAGGCCATTGCCGGAGGTCACGATGTTCTTCAGCTCCGTGACCAGCGCCCCGCCTTCCTCCAGCAGCCGGGCGTAACCGGCCGAGATGGCCGCCAGCTCGCCGGGGGTGAAGTTGCGGTCTGTGACCATACGGTTGAATCCCGACATGTAAATATCCGTGATCTCGCTGACCATCTCGATCGTGAGCTTCACCTTGCGGGCGTCCTTGATGATGTTGTGCACCGATTTCAGGGCGTCGTAATACGCCTTGCTTTGGTTATAAATCTTTACGCTCTCTTGCAGGGACTTAATCATGTTGGATGCCGTCGTGGAACTCTGCACGGCACTCTTGATGTTCTGTACGAGGTTGGACGGGTCGATGACCGTCCACTGCGCCGCGGCCCGCTGGGTGAAGCAGGCCGGAACGAGGCACATGAGCCATATCCATCGTTTCATTTTCTTTCGTTGTTTTATGGGTTTTACATTCGCGGGATTTTATTCCTCCGCGCGGTAGTAGTCGCCGTATCCCGCGAGGGTCAGTACGTCGCGTTCGTGGTCGTAGGAAAGACCGATGCGGCCCCACAGGTCGAAGTAACAGAGGCCCCACATCTGCCGCAGCGGACGCCGCAGCACGGTCTTCGCATCGTAGGCGAAGGCCACGTGGTAGCCGCCGGCCCGGCGTGCTTCGTTGTGGTATATCCGTACCTCCGGCGACCCTTCGCGGCTGCACCAGCGGCCCGCGATCTCCGACATCCTGAAGTAGAGGTGCGAGGCCGGTATGGGGTATTCGTTATTTCTCCTGCACATGGCCGCCTCCCTATCTTTCGTTTTCCCGCTGGCGGGTGTAATCCTCTCCCGGCGATACCATCAGCGTATCGGTCTGCGTGTCGAGCGCCAGAATCGTAATCCGGTCGCCGGAGCCGTAATAGAGAATATCCCCGTCGAGCCAGACCAGCACATAACGCTCGCCGGTCGGACGGCCGTTGCGTTTAAGGTATCTGAGGACGAAGTGCTCCCCCGCGCGGACGATCTCGATGTCGCAGCGGTTCGGCGCGGACATCCACCTGCCGCACAGGCGGCCCATCTCCCGCTCCCTGCGTCGGAGTTCCTCTTCGCGCCAGCCGGACGTTACGGCGGGTTCCTCGAAAGGAGCCGGTGCGGGGTCGGATGCCTCGTGTCCGCAGGCGGAAAGTCCGCAGGCCGGAGGGTCGCAGAGTTCGCGTATCTCGCCGAAGATCGTCTCTGGCATCGGTTCCCGATGATCGGGGGACAGGAGCGTTTCGGTCAGTATCTCGCCGATACCCGCGTGGTGACGGGCCAGACGGCGGAGTTGTTCGCAACTTATGATTTTCGACATGATGTTTTCGGTGTTTGCGGGGCGTCGGCCCCGGTTGATGACTATTTTTCGGCGAGCTGTTTGATCGCCAGCTCTATGTCGCCGCCCAGAGATTCGGCCCGGCGCTGCACCTCGATCTTCTCGCTCTCCTCGGTCGTGTAGGCGAGGTACTCCTGTTTACTGACCTCGGTGGCATAGACGGCGCTCTGCACGCCGCCCAGCCCGATCCAGACCTCCTTGTACTTGCGGCCCGGATGATTCGACATATTGATCGAAAGTATCTGCGCCTTCTCCTTGTCCGTAAGACCCAACAGGGTTTGGATGGCGTCGAAGCGGTTCATGAATTTGCGCTGATCCAATAAAATCTTGCAATCGCTGTTGTTGATGATCGCCTCCTTCACGATGGGCGACGAGATGATGTCCTGCACCTCCTGCGTGACCGTCACCACCTCGCCGAAGTGCTTGCGGACGGTCTTGTACAAATATTGGACGTATGAAGCCATATTGTTGGATGCCAGCGCCTTCCATGCCTCCTCGATAATCAGCATCTTGCGGATGCCTTTGAGTCGCCGCATCTTGTTGATGAAGACCTCCATCAGCACGATCGTCACGATCGGGAACAGCTCCTTGTTGTCCTTGATGGCGTCGATCTCGAAGACGATGAAACGTTTGGAGAGCAGGTCGATCTCGCTGGGCGAGTTCAGCAGGAAGTCGTAGCGCCCGCCCCGGTAGTAGGGCCGCAGCGTGGTCAGCAGGTTGCGGATGTCGAACTCCTCGCGCCGCACCTCGATCTCGCGGCTTTCGAGCTCTTCGCGGAACTCCCCCTTGAGGTACTGGTAGAAGGTGTCGAACGAGGGGCGTATCGAACGGTCGGCCCTGATGCGGCCGATGTAGCCTGATACGGCGTTGCCGATCTCCGTCAGCTCGGTTTTCGACACTTTCTCGTCGGCGCTCTTCCACAGGGTCAAAAGCAGCGTGGCTATGCTGTCCAGCTTTTCCGTCTCGAACACGTAGTCGTCCGTGTAGAAAGGGTTGAAGCTGATCGGATGCTCTTCGGTGTAGGTGAAGTAAATCCCGTCGCCGCCCTTGGTCTTGTTGTGTATCAGCTCGCACAAACCTTGATACGAATTGCCCGTATCCACGAGTACGATATGCGTTCCCTGTTCGTAGTATTGGCGCACGAGGTGGTTCATAAAGAACGATTTGCCCGACCCCGAAGGCCCCAGTACGAATTTGTTGCGGTTGGTGATCCAGCCCCGGCGCATCGGCTCGTCCGAGATGTCCAGATGCAGCGGCTTGCCGCTTATGCGGTCGCACATCTTGATCCCGAAGGGGCTGCTCGACGAGCGGTAGTTCGTCTCGCCCGTAAAGAAGCACAGGGCCGGCTCGATAAAGGTGTAGAACGACTCCTCGGCGGGGAAATCCCCTGCGTTGCCCGGCATGGCCGCCCAGTAGAGCGTCGCGGCGTCCACGGTGTTGTGGCGGGGGCGGCACTCCATCTTGGCGAGCTGGCTGCCCGCGTCGTTGCGGATGCGGCGCAGCTCCTCCGCGTCGTCGCTCCACGCCATGACGTCGAAGTGCGCCCGGATCGAGGTCAGCCCGAACGAGTGCGCCTCGTTCAGATATCGGTCGATCCACTCCTTGTTGATCTGGTTCGAGCGCGAGTAGCGTGCGAGCGAGTGCATGTTGCGGGCGCTCTTCTCGAAGCGGCGCAGGTTCTCGGCGCTGTCGTCCAGAAAGAGCCACTGGTTGTAGATATGGTCGCACGCGAGCAGCAGGCCCACCGGTGCCGCGAACGAGAGCAGGCAGTCCGAACGGTCTGTCGAGAGACGTTCGTAGCGGCTCTCCGTACTCACGCGCCCCGGCAGGTCGTCCGTGTCGGAGAGCGTGTGCAGGCAGACGTGCTTGTTGCCCACGCGGAACCCTTCGGCTTTCAGTTCCATATCCTGCAACACGGTCGTATCGTCGAGCGAGAGGGAGAAGTATTTCTCGATCAGCCCCGGACTGTCGGGTGTGCCGGTGATCTCCTCGTCCGTCAGGCGTGTGAGGGTCACCAGTCCCGAATCGTTGATAATGCGCTCGAACTGATCCACCGATTCGAGGAACGCGCGGGCCGTGTCCGGATTTACCTCTTTGGGAATGATGTTGCCCCGGCAGAGGGTCGAGAAGTCGGACTGCATGCGGGCCCGCTCCTTGGTCGTCTTGGTCAGGTAGAGGAAACATGCGTGGTTCAGAAAAGGGCGCTCGTTGAAGTGGCGCTCGTAGCTGCGCGAAAGGAAGCTCGCCTGCTCGCCGCCGATTTGGCTGCTCCTTCTTCCTTCTTGCCGGACGGAGCCGGATGCGCCTGCTTCTGCTTCGTTCGTCACCTCCGGACGGTATCGCTCGCGGATGAACCAATCCTGCTTCAGCACAACGCTGTACTCGGGCAGCACCTTCACGGCCTTGCACCAGGCCGCGTGCATCGCCTCGTACTCGGCACCCGTCACGGTGAAGAGTTCGGGCAGCTCGACGCGGAAGGCAGCCGTGATGTCGGCGTCCTTGCTGATAATACAGCCGCCCTCGACCGCCAGCAGCGGGAACTTACTCTCTATGGTGGAGGCTTTCATCACGTTACGCATGACGCACCTCCTTCCTGCGGTTTAGGAAGCGGCATGCGCCTTTGCGGTTTATCAGGTAGCGGGGACGGCGGCGTGCGGCGGCGAGTTTCATCAGTCCGTGCTCGCCGTACTTGGCGTTCATACGGAAGGTGTAGAACACCAGCGCCGAGGCGGCCCCTGCGCCGAAGCCGATGCACGCCCACTGATCGACGCCTGCCGTGTAGAAGATGACCAGCAGCACGAATACGGCGAGCAGTCCTCCTGCGAAGAGGAAGAGGTACTGCGCCTTGAGCCCTTTGAACTCCACGCTGCGCCCGATGCCCTTATTGATCGTGTACTTCATGGCGGACACGCTTACAGGAAGAATGAACGCAGCACCGTGGCGCTTACGATCAGGAAGATGCACGCCCCGAACCAGCTCGCGGCGGTCTTGCTGGTGTCCGGGTCGCCCGACGAAAATTTGTTATAGACCTTGATTCCGCCGATCAGCCCGACCACGGCTCCGATGGCGTAGATGAGCTTCGTGCCCGGATCGAAATAGGAGGTGACCATGTTGGTCGCGTCGTTGATGCCGGCAAGGCCGTTGCCTTGGGCCAGAGCCGAGGAAACGGCAGACACGACGAGGGCTGCCGACAGCAGAACTTTCTTGTTTCTCATAGACTTCGGATAGCTTTTTTGTTTTGTGGCGCAGGGGGCGGATAAGCCCCTGCGCCGGGGTTCGACATGGATGTTTCAGTGGCTCGGAGGACAGGGCGTACCTATCCGTAATCTCTCTCTTTCATATTGTCTTGGTGTCGGTTCATGCGAAATCGCGGACATCGAACCCTTCGGGAACCGGCGCCTGCGGGGATGGGCCTCCCGCATCCTCCGTGGCGATCCTCCGTTGGAATGCCGTGAGGTAGGCGTCGATCAGACGACTCACTTTGTCGTTCCCGTCGGGAGCGGCCGAAACGATGGCCTCGAACATATCGGTCTGTTTCAGCCCCAGCAGGGTGCGTCCTGTCTCCTGCTGCTGCTCGTCTGTAAGGGGATTGTCGTGTGCTACGGTGCGGTAGGCTTCGCTGATCTGCTCGAAACGTACACCCTTGGCTAACGAACGGCCCGCAGGGGGCTGCGTATCGTCGTGTTCCTCCTCGTCCATCTCCCTCTCTATCTCCGCTTCGAAGTCCGGGAAAGGTTCTTCTTCGTAGAGCGGGGCCTCGTAGGGTTCCGGATCGTTGTTCTCGCCTGCGGGCGGGACGCCGAACACTTCGTCCAATTTCTCCGGCGGAATCTGCCGGGGGTGTTCATGCACACTTGCTCCGGCAAATATACCGGCTTTTTCGGCCTCTTTTACGTTTTCCGAACCTGTGGCAGCGGTTGGCGTCGCTTGGCTTCGATGTGGCATCGTAAAGCGGCTTTTGCCGATGATCGCGGGCCGCGCCTCCGCTTTCGAGGGCGACGCCTGCTTCGTGCCCGCTGTCCGCTGCCCGCGCAGGAACCAGCGGGCGACCCATAGCGCGTAGCCTGCGGCGAAGAGCGCGAGGGCGACCGGTACGGCGGTTCTCAGCGCGTCCATTGCTTTCGGCCTCGTGAGGGTTTGCGACTGCGGCAGTAGCGGTCGATGCTCTCTGTGTAGTCTTCGAAGTGGGCATGCAGCACGTTGTCCACATAGGCTATCATCGACACCGCTCCGCTCCGGGCCGTGATCTGCCGCAGTCGTTCGTAATGCTCCGGACGGATGCGTACCGTCTTGCCGGAACGGAAAGCGCCGTCCCGCCGGTTCAGGACATAACGTCTCCGGTAGCCGTCGTCCTGCGCCGTATCGGGGCGGGGCTGCGGCTGCGGAGCGGTTCCCGCCCGGTGCGAACGCCGGCGGTGAATCGCCGCACGGCGGATAAAGAGGGCCGCGGCTGCGGCCGCTGCGGCCAGCAGGATGCAGGCCGTCGTCGTGTAGTGTGTCATAACTGAAAAGGTTTTAATGATCGGTTTGCAGTATATCGTCTATTCCGCTGCGGTACAGCTCGGCGATCTCGTCCTTGTGCTGGCGCAGATGCTCGGCCAGTACGTTGTCGATATATCCCCCTACGCTGATCTCCTTGCCCGCGAGCGCCAGCAGGTGTACCAGCTTGATGACGGAGCGGTGTATCTCCTGACTGATGTAAACGGGCTGCCGCGTCTTGAGTTCCCGGCGTTTGAGATATACCTCGTCGTAGCTTCCCTTGCGGCGGCGGGACTTGCCCTTCGCGGTGCCGTCGGCCGGTACGGCGGCCTCGTCCGCCACAGGCTCCTCTCCGTCCCTGCGGAATGCCGCCGGTTCTGCTCTGTCCTTGCGCGATGCCGTCTGCTCCTCTCCGTCCCTGCGGGATGCCGCCGGACGCTCTCCGGCCTCCTGCAACACGGCATTTGCGGGATCGGCCAGCAGGTCGGCATCCTTGAAGGACTGGATGATGAGCGATTCGTCCAGCGGCCCGGCTTTCATGCGCTTAGCCATTGTCGCGGAGGTTGAGCAGGGTCAGTACCTCGTCCGTCAGCGCCTCGATGTTGCTTCCTCTGAGCAGCGAACGGTCGGCCGGGAACAGCGTCGAGCGGAACAGCGGGCGGTGGCCTGCGGACAGCTCGCGCCGGAAACGCTTGCTGTCGGGAATGAAGGTCTTCAGCACATGCAGGCCCAGCTCGGCGATCACCTGCTCGTACACTTCGTACAGCTCCGACTTCTCGCGCCCGTCCACCATGTTCCACACCAGATAGGTTCCCTTGATGTTCGAAACCCCCGTTTTGCGGATCACGTCGTTCACGACCGTCATGTAGCGCAGCGTGCTCTCCAGTACCACGCGGTCGGCGCTGATCGGGGCGATGATGTAGTCCATGTTGGAGAGGGCGCGGATCACCGACGGATTGTTGACCGTGCCGGGCAGGTCGAAGAATACGAGGTCGAACGCGGCCTGCCCCGTGATGCGCTCGGCATCGTCTATGGCCCGTTCCGTGCTGCTCTCCACGACCGGATAGGCTTTCTTGCCGAGGCGCGTGAACTGTTCGTAGGCCAGCGCCTTGTAATGGTTGTCTTCCAGGGCCAGCTTCAGGTCGCGCTGCCGCATCCCTGCGATGGAGTGCTGCGGGTAATCGCAGTCCACGACCGCCACGTCGTAACCCTTCACGTAGTGCAGGTATGAGGCGACCAGCACCGTGAGCGTGGTTTTGCCCGCTCCGCCCTTCTGGGTGGAAAAGGCCAGATAAACAGGTTCTTTTTCCATAAGCATTGAAATATTAAAGCGTTTGACCGTGTATGTAAACCCTTGCGGGTTCGTTCCTTTATGGCTGCGACGCCCCGTTTCTGTACGGGAACGGCGCTTTGCGGAAATGCGGCCGTATGCCTCCATGTCTCCATGCCTCCATGTCTCCATGCCTTCATGCCTGCATGTCTGTACTGCGATGCCTGCATCGGTATCGTCCGTCCATACGTCCGTGCATGAACCGCTATGGACTGTCCGTATATCTTTCGATATGGATATATGGATTGGCCATAAGTATCATGTGTCTGCACATACGCGCCGATACGCTTTCCGTACGTCGGTAATGAATCGTCGCAGCGCATCATTGCCGATTGTCCGCAACGGCAAAGAAACACCCTCCGGCACCCGGAGCATGCGGCCGCAAACATCCGTGGCACCGCTTGGCGCAGGTTTGGCATAGGTCTGCGCTGCCTACTGGTATACAACGGATTGCATAGGCCGGTATCTTTGTCCCGTGAACCGATTCCGGTCTTTACGGTTGCGCCTCTTCGTGCTGGCCGGCGACTGTGGCGGGACTGCCTCCGCAAAGGGCAGTCCCTTGTGTCCGGAGAACATTTCATGTTCGGGACACAGCAAGCTGTGTTTTCCGTTACCCGAAACGATTTCGGTAACGGAAAACAGCTTGCCCGCAAGGGGGAGAAAGCTCCTCCGAAGTCGTCGCTTTTTACGGGGCGCCGCCGTGCGCCGGAACGGAATTTTTACCGCACCGGGGGCCTTGCGGCCTTCGGTAAAAATCGAAAGGCATGGAAAAAACCAAAGCCCCCGTCCGGGGCAGGGGCGGCAGGCCGCCCAAAACGGACACGGCGAAAAATTGCGTGATGGTGCGCTTCACGGACGGGGAATATGCCCGGTTCCTCGCGTTGTTCGAGCAGGCGGGCACGCTCTCGAAGGCCGCTTTCGTCAAAGCACGGGTCTTCGGCGACGAGTTTCGGGTCATACGATCCGACCGGGGGACGATGGAATTCGCCGCGCGGCTGACCGCTTTCAACGCCCAATTCAGAAAAATAGGCGTGAATTACAACCAGATCGTAAAGGAATTGCACGCGCATTTTTCGCCCAAAAAGGCGCTCGCCCTGCTCTATAAATTGGAGAGCGAGACGCGCGAACTGGTTGCTGTGGGAGCGAAAATAGCGGCTCTCGCCGAGGAATTTCGACAGCGATGGTAGCCAATATCACCACCGGAAAGGACATCTACGGGGCACTCGCTTATAATCAGCGTAAGGTCGATAAAGGTAAAGGGGCGGTGCTTGCGACGAGTAATATCCGCTTTCCGGCCGACGGACGCTTCGGTGTCGCGGCCCTCGCCGACGAGCTGCTCCGATGGATGCCCTCGCACGTTCGCACCGAAAAACCGGTCGTCCATATCTCGCTCAACCCCGACCCCGAAGACAGGCTTTCGGACGATGAACTGACCGACATCGCCGCCGAATATATGGAGGGTATGGGCTGGGGCGGCCAGCCCTACGTCGTCTATAAACATACCGACATCGACCGCCCCCATATCCATATCGTGATGGTGCAGGTGGATAGTTCCGGACGCAAGATCGGCGACAGCCGGCGCAACGAGCGGAGCGTGGCCGAAACGGAGAAAATCGAGCGTAAATACAGCCTGCACCGCGCCAAAGGGCGGAAGCGGGGCGAACTGTGGCGGCTCGCACCCGTGGAACCTGAAAAAGGCGACCTGAAGCGGCAGATCGCTTCGGTGGTGAAGCCCGCCCTCTCGATGTACCGCTTTCAGACCCTCGGCGAACTGCGGGCGCTGCTCGCGCTGTATCGTATCGGTGTGGAGGAAGTCGGGGGTACGCGGTGCGGACGGTCTTACCGGGGATTGCTCTATACGGTACTGGACGCCGACGGAGAGAAAACGCAGGCTGCGCCGCTGAAAGCCTCCCGACTGGGTGACGACGCCTCGCTGGCGAAGATCGAACGTGTCATGGCCTCTTCCGGGGAACAGATCGCAGGGAAAAAATTACACGAACTGACGCGGCACCGCGTCGGGGAAGCCCTGCTGGATACGACGGACGAGACGGAGCTGCGCGAACGGCTTCGGGAGCGGCATATTGACCTCTACCTGCGGCGCAACGACACGGGACGGATCACGGGCGTCACCTTCATCGACCACGAAACCCGCTGCGTACTCAACGGCTCGCGGCTGGGCAAGGAGTTCTCGGCCAATGCGCTGCATGAACGGTTCGCCGCCGGCCGGAAAACGGAGCCCGAACAACTGCGGCAGTCGCGGCGCAGGCCGCAAATTCGGAAGACATATCCCTCGCGCCGGAAATAGCCTCGCATCGAAAAGGGGCCGCCGGAAGTCCGGCGGCCCCTCAGGGGTTTTTGTTTCCGGATGAGCTGCGCTCATCCGGCGTGGGGGTTTTTCAGTCGCTACGGATGCGGGTCTTCACGACGCCGGGCGAATAGGACGAAATTGTCGCGGATGAACTCCTGCACGTCCGACTCCTTGTAGAAAGCCTTCTGATTCAGCATCCGGTATCGTAGGCCGCACTTCGAGCGGTAGCGTTGCAGCGTGCGTTTGCTTACGTGCAGCATCCGGCACAGGTCGTAGTTGTCGAAGAGTTTCTCACCGTTTTCCAGCGTCGGATACTCCTGCGCTTTGGGCGGCTTCTGGCGTTGTTCTATCGCTTCGAGCCGCTCCATGATGCGGCGCATCCATATATCGAAATATTCTTTTTCCAGTAACATGATCTCTGATTTTTTTGATTCGTAATGATTCGTAGTGCTTCCGTTACTGGTGCATGGCACAGATCGCCGCGCGGCAGGTATCGCGGGTGTTCTTCGTTCCGGCGGGTAAAAACGCAGGAGGGCTTCGATGCGTAAACGCATCGAAGCCCTCCTGCCGGGGAAATCGGGACGTGCGGCTTCCGGCCTGCCGTGCGGCGGTGACATGTCCGCGGCTTCGCCCGCATACCCGCCCGCCCCGTCGGGCGAACGGAAGCCGCTTGCGGCGGCGAACCGCATCGGCGAATATCCGCGCGGCCGGTATGCAAAGCCCCGCAATGGCCGTCCGCACTCCCGAACCCGCTCCTTCCGGCGACCCTCCGCGCTTCGGAAGCGCCGCCGCCCTGCGAACCGGGAAAGCCTCCGGGACATACGCTCGGAGGCTTCCTGTGGTATGGACATGCTGGAACGCTCCCCGCTGCCGCTGACTGCGGAGCCGTCGTCCGCAAGGGATCGGTACGGAATCTGTGTATGCCGCCTGCCTTTTATAGCTGTTTTGGGCAACTGTATCCCGTTTTACACCGCCGCTCCTCCTCGGCCGCCCCTGCGTCCCCGTTCATCTTCACGTGCAGACTCCGCCCGTCCCTGAACGGTGCGAGCGCGGGATCGGCCGCTGTCGCGCTGCGGCGGGGCGGGCCGTTCTTGCCGATACGGCGGTAGAGAACGCTCCGGCATCTTTCAATGCCTCGATTTCCCGTTGCAATAGCCCGGCTTGTACGTTGGTGCGGACGAATCCTTTTCGTGCCTTATGTTATCGCTTTACGGCGTCGGGAACTTCGCCCGGAAAATCGAAAGATATTTTCGACCGCCTCCGCCGGGAAACACCCCTGCGGCTACGAACAGCAAGGAATCAACCCGATGAATCGGATCGCCGCTTCGCGTCTATTCTTGGACGGGACGCACCGCGAAGCCGTAGGAGCGGCCGTTGCTGGTCAACGGGCTCACGTACTCCGAGTGGAAGTACAGGTTGCGACCGCTGAACGTCGAGCCCGGAACGGCCGACCAATAGTAGCCGTAGCCGCCGACGCTGCCCAACGCGCCTGACCTGCTGGCGCGATAGCCCGAAACAGGAAAGAATACCGTACCTTCTACACAGTTGAAATCCCAACCTTTCTCGGCGGCGTTCCATGTACCGTTAATCTGCGAAGCGTTCGAAGTATTGCTACCGGTGGTAGTGAAAGCCCTGAACGCATTGTTGAGCGGAACCTTGTAACCTACCGGACAAGGGTCGTAAACGGTTTTGGTAGAAGTCGCCAAATCCGATGACGTCGAAGTATTATCGGCAGCCCACAGATTATAATACATTTGATCCATATCATAATTGGAACAAAATGTTCTGGGATTCAGAATACCGTTGGTAATAGTCGTATTACCCGTACTCCAAGAAGCAGCGGTCAAAGTCGTCGAAGCAGCCCCCGAAGCATCATACCATGTCTTATTCGTATTGCCTGTTCCGGTCGAAGGCAGCATGGGGTCTTTGCGTCCCCATTGATAAAACGGCTGGTTTCCCAAGACGGAGACGGTGTATGCCTCCTGACGGACCGTGATGATCTGCTGCTCTCCGGTTTCATCCTGCGTGAAGCGCACCTTGACACTGCGAGCCTCGTAGGTCGTAGTCTGACCGTCGCACCAACCGAGATTATAAGGTAACATCGTATGAGTACCGGAATAAGAGACGGTTTTCAAATCATCGCCCAACTTATAATCCGTGACCCAGATATGCCAGCTCCACAAGACCTGATCGGAATTGTCGTACACGGCGACGACGGCATTGCCCTGCGCGATCGTCCCCTGATTGACCGCGAACTTCAGACTTTGATTATTGTCCGACAGATCGACGCCGGAGACCAAACCCTCTGCGTCCTGCCATACCAACTTGGCGTAAGCAGGCAGGCAATCCTCATTGTCATAGATATACGGCTGGGTAATGCTTGCCCCCTTATGATTGAGAAAAGTTCCCAATACTTTCGAGCCGCTGGCAGAGGAGGTATAAGCCTCCGTATTGTGGTAGGGCGATACCGAATTTTTCGACTTGTCGATGGCGTTGCCATAGACGAGCGGCAGAGAGTAAGTGCCGGGAGCGTTGATGACGTAACAGTTCGCCGTCCGCTCCACCTCCTGCGCCCCGGCGGCGTTGGAGAGGTTGTAGGGGTTCTGTCCGCTGCTCTCGTTGACGTCGGCGGCGTTTCTCAGCGCCTCGGTATGAGAATTGTCCGTAACGCCGTCCTGCCCCCAAGCCGAAGCCAGGTAAGATTTATTCGATGTGCTACCGTTGCTGTCTTTAATCGTGAAAGTTTTGAGCCAATCGGGCTTGTCCTTTGTCCATGTCTGCCCGTCGTCAATCGAGAACTCAGCCTCCCAACCGACAGGGACGGTCTTCGTAACGTCGCCTGTACGGGAAACGGTGACGTAGCTGGCAACGGTATAAGTATCCTCCCCGCCCTCGTAGGTAAAAGAGGGAGGCGTGACGTTGAGAACGGGAGTGATGTCGATACTCGTAGTGGAAATCTTATAGATGACGGTTCTGCCCATCGGCCATTGGCTGCCTGCGATAGAGGCGGTCAGGGTTCGCCGCGTCGAAGTCAGGTCGTCCGTATAGACGACCTCGATCGAAGCGCCCGACGGAAGCGTCTGCGGCAACATCATGAAGGTCGCTGCGGCAGGAGTGATCTCCTGGCCCGCAGACCCGTCCACAGTAGCCGCAAGTGTCTGCGAAAAGTCTGTCGTAGCGCCGTAGCCGCCCCACGAATCGGAACCCATGGAAAGAGCGGCCTTGCCATAGACGTTTTTGAGCGTAATCTTCGTGATTTTTCCGGCCAGCACCTTATCGCCCGTAGTAAATCGGACAGCGGTGAGGACATGGCCGAAAGTCAGCGGCACGGTGCTGTTGCCGCTACCGGTCAGGTCGCCGGTGACGGCGACGCACAAATCCTGCTGGTCGGCGACGGCAGAGGGAACGCTGTACGTGATTTCGGGAGTACCGGCGGCACTCTTGTCCGAGAGCGCGATGCCCGGCCCGCCGTAGGGCGCGTAGGCGAAGAATCGGACTTGCTGCCCGCCGGGCCAGAAGTAGTCCGTCGCCCAGCCGGATGCCTTCGTGACCTCGACATCGTACATATAGTCCGGCCGGCAGGAATCCTCGCGCCACGACTCCGTATAAGCCGACGCCAGCACGCCGAACGAATCGTAGAAAGTATCCTTATCGACGGGCGTGGCGCGTGTCTGCGGCTCTTCGGCGTCCGGACAGCCCGATTCGATGCCGTCGGCGACCGTCGCATGCAGGAACAGCGTGTCGGCAGGCGCCTCGCCCTGCAACGTAAAGACGCCCGCGTACTCCGGAGCGTCGGTCGTCTCCTCTGCGGCGCGGCTCTGCGGCGACGGGGACTGCCAGCCGTGTGCACCGGCGACCTCGAAGCGCAGTTCAGACCCCGAAAGGGCGTTGTCCGCCGTCGGGTCTTCCGAGCAGGCAGAGATCAGAAGCATGACTGTCGCCGCGGCTGCGGCAAGAAGAGTGTCGTATGAACGTTTTCTCATATCTCTAATCTTAGTTTCGTTAAATCGGTTGGCGGAACACGCTCCGTTCCGTCTTCAGCGATCGGGAGGGGACAGAAGACGCTCCTCGCGCCCTCCCCGCACATTCCGTACATTGCGCCTCTCAATGCACGCGGTGTCTCTGCGGTTCAACCCCGCCCGATCTGTATGCTTCGACAGTTCGGCTGTCGATTGACCGGCTACATATCCAAATTCTGATCGGCATTCGTCCACGGAGTTACATCGACCGTGAACTTGATGGGGCTGCCCAGAATGGGATCGCCCGGTTCGAACGGATCGGTCGGATCGACCGGTTCGGGTTTTTCGGGATCGACAAAACCGGCGCCGTTGGAGAAATCGAGTGTATAGACGTACTTGCTGCCCGCCTCCCACTTCGTATCGACGGGGATGGCGGCCCAATCGTAGTCGCCGACAGCGGCGGCCGGATAGACGCGGGCGCCGGCTGCGGTCGTGATCTGTACCTTCACGGCAAGATATGCGCCTGCGGCTGTGTTCGTCTTGTCGTTTTCCGAATCCCATTTGGTAAGCTGCTGCGGGATCAGCATGGCATTGTCGTTAGCCGCAGCCATGAGCGAAGCGGCCGTAGCGGTCAGCGTCTTTTCGGAACCTGCATAGGTTGCTTCGTAATTGCTCTTATCCGAGCCGGGCGCCCAGGCAGAGGTGCCGAAATCGAACGTCGCCTTCGAAACAGGCTTGCCGATACGCACGCCCTGCACCTTGTAGACATAACCTTCGTTCGTGTTCTTGGCCTTGATCTCGATCTGCGCGAGCTTATGTCCGAAGGCAAGGTGTACGCCCGATCCCTCGTCCGCCTTGCTGCCCGTAGCGGTTGCCGCGATGAAATCCTTCTGGTCGGCGATAGCTGCTGCGGGGGCGAAATCAACGAGCGTCTTGCTGTCTTTATCGATCGTCAAGGTGCCGCCCAACTCATCTTTCGACGGCGAGTAAGCGAAGAACGAAAGCTCGCTGCCGTCGCTGGGCCAGTAGTAGACCGGATCGGAGATAAAGGTGGAATTTTGTTTCGTGAACTCTGCGTCGGTGAAATAATTGGCGTTTGCCTTGTCGAGCGCCGTCACGAAAAAGTTCGTGATGTTGGCCGTTGTCGTTTCCGAAGCACGAGTTTGCATGGCTGCACGGAAATCGATCGCATTGCCGTGGTTGATGCCCGTAGTCTCGTCTTTCGAGCACGATGCCAGAGCCAAAACTGCTCCGGCAATCAAAAACAGTTGTGTTTTCATAGTAAAAAATAATGGATGATGTGAATGTAAAATGGTATTGTTATCTGTGTTGCCACTGAGGCGTTCTATTTTACATCGGTATTTCTATCTCCTCGGACTGCCACTCATCGACATCGGGCTGGAAGCCGCCGCCGTTGACGATGGGCTTGGGCAGCGGAAGGCCGTCCAGAACGATATGTACGTTGCGCTGATCCGGCGCGGAGTGAATCTGATCCGTCACGTCATAGGTGTAATACCATTTGCTCTCGTCGGACAGCACCGCATAGACGGTCAGCGTGTGGCTCTTCCGCGTCGAGGGGCATCCGAAAGCGAGCAGACTGCCCGTGACGGCCGTTTTATCGGCCGTCACGACCGTCTCGAAAGGGATGGTGGCGCCCGTCTCGCAGGTCGCGTCGCAGCCCACGCCCGGATAGAGGCTCTCGGCCATGCTCGACAGCGAACCGCTGAGGCCCGACACGTATTTCAGGTTCTCGGCATTGCGGATCTCGACCGTATAGCTGCTGACAGACTGTTGCGGGTAGAGCGTGATCGTCTGAGGAGCGGACGACTGCGCCAATACGACTTTCTCCGCGCGGTCGCTCCAAAGCATATCCGGAGAGAGTACGACACGCTCGCTCTCCGTACCTTCGGGACGCGGAGCGCTTTCCGAGCGCACGCCCAGACCGGAAAGACTGCCCAGCAGCGGGGTCGTCCGTGTCGTCACCTCAAAACTTCTCCTTTGCCCGGTATTCCGATAGTCGATATTTTCCGTGTCGCTGTTCAGGCACAGGGCTTCGTAACTCCCGACAGGGACGCGGATCGTGCCGCCCCGGCAGTCGGTGAACTCATAGCGCAGAGCCTTGCCGCCGCCGGTCGGAAACAGGTAGAGCGACATGGATTCGGGGGAGGCGTCCGGAGCGTTACGCCAGTCGAAAGCCACCGCCGCATCGACCGTATGCGAGTGGTCGTAACACAAGTCTTTATGTTCGCACGAAGCGGCTGCAAGCGCTGCAAACAGATATATGAACAACTTTTTCATCGTTTGCCTCCTTTCTTTTCATTGTAGTTCCCGCGGCCGAGCAGCCACACGAGCGACACCTCCGCCTTCGTGGGCCCGAACCAATGACGCTGCTTGGTAGCCTTCCAAACATAATGGCCGTCGATCGGGTCGTATTTCTTGTATTCTCCGCCCAAATACCCGATTCCGATCCCGAAATCGAGATTCAATCGCCGACCGAGCGGCAGCGAATAACCGTACTCGATACCCACGCCGTACGACAACTTCGACTGGTAGCCCGTGCCGCCCGTTTCGAAGTCATAGGTCAGCATTTGACCGTAAAGACCGAGGTGATGCCCTGTAAGCGGCTTTTCTGAGGCGCGGCGTCCGAAATATTTGCGGATGTCCAACTCGCCGCCGTAGATGCGCCAATAGTTATGACGCTTGTCGCTCTTCCACCAGGCATACATCCAGTTGCCGCCGAGCGACCACCCGCGCCCCGCATAGAATTCCGCTCCGATATTCGGGATAAGAGCCGCATCGTAAAGCAGGTTCGTTTTCAGCGACATGTAGAACGGCTTACGGGCCGGCGATTCCGGTTGCACGAGAAGCTCGACGGGAACGGGTGCTGATTCTGCGACCGGTTCGGATTCTGGTTCTGGCGCAGGTTCCGGCTGCGGCTGCGGAGCGGGTACGACGGGTGCGGAACATTCCATCTCGCAGACCAGACGCACGCCGGCACTCCGCAGTGCGGGAAAGAAATGCTCTTCCATATACCGCCACGCGCGGCCGCCGCGAAGCATACCCAGTTGCCTGTTGCGGCTATCTGCGACTTTTCCGTCACGGATTACCCATACGGGGGTGTTGCGCAGAATTTCAAGCACTTCGTCGCGGTAAGGCATATCCGAAGCTGCGACCGCTCTTTCCAATCCTTCCCAGTCGATACCCGAAGCCTGAATGTCGAGGACAGCTTCTTCGACAGAGAGATGCTCTTCAAGCCAGGCGGCGAGGTTCTTCGCTCGCTTTTCCGACAAACGCGCGTTCAGCACGCTGACGCCTTCCGGCGAGGCCGTACCCACGATTCGGAGGGTTTTCATACGGCACGAGGCGTCCCGCTGCAAAATACGGATACTATCCGCGAAAGCGGCCAGACGCTTTGCGTTGGCCCGATAATCGAGCTCCAAAATCGAATAGCCCTGACGGAAATAGACCTGAGCGCTCAATGTGTCGGTTAGCGCCTGTTCCTGCCCGTAACCGATATGGCAGAACCCGAGCAGTAACAGAAATGACAGCAATCTATTTATTCGCATACCTTGTAAAATTGTTTTTTATACTTTCCGGAATCATTCTTCAGGCGGAATGCCGGCAGGAATCCGCTCATTTTGTATTTTTAACCGCATGCGGCTTTGGCCTCCGAAGGGAGGAGCCAGGTTCCCCCCCCCTCGAAAATTCGGAAGATACTGCCTGTCTGCCTTTCGGGGTAGTCTGTTTCGATCCCCGTCTCAATTCCGAAGGCGTCATGCCGAAATATTGTTTGCAGAAGATCGTGAAATAGGATGACGTGGCGAAGCCATAGCTTGCGGCGATTTCCGCAATGCTTCTGTCGGTATTCCGAATATTATGCAGGATACGTTTGGCTCGACGTTCGTTGAGCCACTCGCGTACAGGCCGTTTGAACTCCGCTTTGAATTTACGCTGAAAATTGCGGATGCTCATATTGGCCAGCGACGCAAATCCCCTCACGTTATGGACGTGTAGATAATTTTGAAGTACGAAATCCTTGAAATTATCGCTGGTGCCGATAACGGATTGCAATAGCGTATAAAGTTCCGCTGGGCTATGGTAGCTTCGCAGAAGAATACACAGCTCCTCTTGTTTGATCCGGTGGAAATGGAGACAATCGAGTCCTTTGTCGAGATGATGGGAAAGCTCCGAATAAAAAGAGGCAAGCTCCTTACAAACTGCTAATTGTGCGAATTTTCGGGGGGGGGAAGAAGGGAGGGCTTGCCGCTACGCGGACGCACCGGGTGTTGCGGATCGACTAAATTGCGTCTGTTGCAAAGAGGCAATTGCCCGGTAAAGAAACTGACAATGAAATGGCATGAACCGAGAGTTTCTCCGGTGAAGCCTGTATTCTTCGGGAGAAACACCAGCACTCCGGGTGCGAGGGTGCTCGGCGTAGAATTTCCCGATGCAATCTGAAGACGACCTTCCGCAAGATAAAGAAGTGCACTACGGCTTTTGTTTATAGCCGAAATATCCGTGCCGTCGGACAAACGATACTGTCGAAACAGTGCGCTTTCATCCGTCGCATGATATACGCAGCCCGTGTGATCTTCTTTATTGTGCAGAGACATGAATGTGTGTTGATTTTCAGCGGCAAAGTTACAACATTTTATTAATAAACTATCAAAAATGGGACAAAAAATATTTGGAACACGACAAATGCGCGTTTTTTATATTTTTCCATATAAACAGCTACATAGTCGCTTCCGTAAATACGACGGATACATCCGAATAGGTTGTATTCGTTCGCAGTTCGACCGGTAGTTCCATGAGTTGCGACACTTTCAGTGCGGTTCCGGCGGCAGCAGCTTGCGCAGCACGGGGTCTTTGCGTAGGCGGTCGAGTTCCTTCTCGACGATCTCCGCGGCTTCGGCCTTGATGCGGTCGTAATTCTCCTTGATCGTTTCCTGCATGCGGTCTGCTCCGTTCTCGTCCGTGAAATCGGTGATTATGGGTATCTTCTCGTAGCGGGCCGTCT
>ENA-OZGU01000713-OZGU01000713.1-human-gut-metagenome-genome-assembly--contig:-NODE-713-length-22548-cov-6.504201_pt1 | contig 22548 bp, 23 predicted proteins | sample MGYA00244662_ERZ653670 | MGnify/ENA primary metagenome ERZ653670 (study PRJEB26926, sample SAMN06165224) | human gut metagenome | biome: ENVO:00009003; feature: ENVO:2100002; material: ENVO:00002003...
GCATACGAGTTCGCTCAGTGTCTCGTGGGCTCGGAGATGTGTATAAGAGACAGATGATACCCAGCATCAGGCTTTTTTCGCTGGTCCCGAATACCGAGACTACTTTTTTCCCGATGTTCTGCGCCAGCCCGGTATGGAACATTGCTGCACCGACGACGAACATGCCGGCAAATAGGAGTACTGAAGAATTGGAAAGGCCGGAAAAGACGGCTTTGGGTGTGATGAAGCCTAAGAGGCCGCAGGCAACGGCGCCGCCGATCGATGTGACGGCAAGCGGGATCAGTTCGGTAATGAAAAGTAAAGCAATAACAGCAAGCAGTAATAAAAATTGTACGTCCGGGGTCATGATTATCAACTCCTTCTCTCCAGAAAATAACAGTCTTGCTGAAGCTGGCAACAGACAGTACAGCAGGACAATTTATGGGTAAAAAATACCGCAAAGATAATGTGCCGCTTAAAGGTGTATGAGGTTACCTGTTAAAGGACATTATTTTGCGGTTTGCAAACGAAGCTATTTTATTTTCAAAGGATGTACAGCTGACTATAAAGGAATATTTCCGTGACGTTTCGCAGGGCGGGTCTCGCGTTTGCTCTGCAGCATTTGCAGGGCGTTGATGACAGTGGGACGGGTGTTCTGCGGTTCGATGACCAGATCGACCATACCTCGCATCGCAGCCTGATATGGTGTGGCAAAGTTGTCGATGTATTCCTCAGTTTTGGCTTTTACATCAGGGTCGTTTTTGAAAATGATATTAGCTGCACCGGCAGGACCCATTACTGCTACCTCCGCAGTTGGCCAGGCTATGACCTGATCGGCACGGAGGTCCTGTGAGCACATGGCGATGTATGAACCGCCATAGGCTTTACGGGTAATGACTGTGATCTTGGGTACAGTAGCTTCGGAATAAGCATACAGCATTTTGGCTCCGTGGCGGATAATACCGCCGTATTCCTGATTACAGCCCGGCAGGAACCCGGGAACATCTACCAGATTCAGCAGGGGGATATTGAAGGCATCGCAGAAACGGATAAAGCGTGCCGCTTTATCAGAGGCGTTGATATCAAGGCAGCCTGCCATGATTTTAGGCTGGTTGGCAATGATCCCAACAGTCTGTCCGTCCATACGGGCAAAACAGGTGATGATATTTGCAGCCCAGTATTGTTGTGATTCATAAAATTCGCCGTTGTCAACAATTGATGTGATAACGGTTTTCATATCGTAGGCCTGATTGGAATTGTCCGGCAGCAGGGTATTCAGTCTGGCGTCGATACGCTGTGGGGCATCTCCTGTGTCGACGACAGGTGCCGCTTCCAGATTATTTGAAGGCAGAAAGCTGAGAAGATAACGGATCTGCCGCAGACAGTCGCTATCATTTTCAGCGGCAAAATGCGCTACGCCGGAAGTACCGTTATGGGTCATGGCGCCGCCTAATTGTTCCTGGGTCACATCTTCGCCGGTGACGGCTTGAACAACTGCTGGGCCGGTGATGAACATTTTAGAGGTGTTTCTGACCATATAAATAAAGTCTGTCAGTGCCGGACTGTAGACTGCGCCGCCGGCTGAAGGTCCCATAATGGCCGAGATCTGCGGGATTACTCCCGAGGCCAGAGTATTATTGAAAAAAATCTTGCCATAGCCGGACATGGCATCGACAGCTTCCTGAATACGTGCTCCGCCGGAATCGTTAAGTCCGACAAGCGGCGCACCCATTTTCAGAGCCAGGCGCTGGACTTTGACGATTTTTGCGGCGTGCATTTCGCCTAAGGAACCGCCTTCGACTGTAAAATCCTGGGCAAAAACGTAGACCAGACGGCCGGAAACAGTACCATAGCCGGTTGTGACTCCTTCGCCGGGCAGCGCCTTTTGGGACTGGCCGAAATCAGTACAACGGTGTTTGACGAAACGGTCTAATTCAACAAAGGAGTTTTCGTCCAGCAGTGAGGCGATCCTTTCCCGTGCTGTCATTTTACCGGCTGCGTGCTGTTTGGCGATACGTTTTTCCCCGCCTGCCGCTAAAACTACAGCTGTTTTCTGCAGCATTTTTTCTATTTTTACCTGGGTTGACAAGGGAAACACCTCCTGAATGGTTGGCTGTTAAAGCCAGTGTGATTTAAGAGAACTGTTTTACCGGCTGCGGTCAGTGGGTATTGGCGTTGATAAAATCGACGATATTACCGGTAGGAGTACCTGGAGTAAAGACTTCGGCTACACCGGCGGCTTTTAAACCGGGAATATCAGTATCAGGGATAACGCCGCCGCCGATAACCAGTACATCTTTTAAACCTTTGGCCCGCATTAATTCGACCACTTTCGGGAACAGGGTGTTATGTGCTCCGGAAAGCAGGCTCAGGGCGACGACCTTGACATCATCCTGCAGAGCTGCTTCAGCGATTTGTTCCGGGGTCAGCCTGATCCCGGTATAAATAACTTCAAAGCCTGCGTCACGTAAGGCGCGGGCGACGACTTTGGCGCCGCGGTCATGTCCGTCAAGGCCTGGTTTAGCTACTAAAACACGAATTTTCATTTACAACACTCCTCAATAAAATATAGTTTTTTGATTTAATCGGCAATAAATATCTGCCTGAGTTTATTTAACCTAATTATATAAGCTGGATATTTGTTTGAAAAATATGGATGTTTGTTAGGTGAACGGGTCGAAATTGATAAGTAACAATAAAAAATAAATGGTTAAAGGGCCGGATGATTATAAAAACTGTCTAAAACCATTCAGAGGGCAGCCTGATAGATATTCTATCCAGTAAAGTTGGTTGTTTTTATATATCCAGATATCAAAAAATATTATAATTGGATAATATTTTAATGAAAATTTACAAATAGCGGCTTTGTGATATTTTAGTAACATTGCAGGATAAGTTGATGCAAAAGCGAATTATAACAGCAGGAACAATCGCAAAGAGGTGATACCATGACCGAAGAAAAAGAATTACAGCCTGTCGATATAGAGTGGGAAGCTGAAAAGATCTGCCGCTGGGGAGCAGCCCGTGCCGGTGTGATTGTAGTTGCGCCTTTGGTGGGAACAATGGCTTTGATGGCTAACGAGGTCTATATGATTATGCGCCTGGGCGAGCTGCGCGGAGTAAAGCTGGAAGAAAGTGCTGTTTTGGGACTTTTGACTTCACTGGGGGCGACTTTTGTCGGTCAGACACTGGTAACGTTGATTCCAATAGCGCCGATCCAGGTGCCGGTAGGTGTATCGGTGACTTATGCTGTAGGCAAGGCCGCTAATGCCTGGATTAAGGCCGGGCGTCCCGAAGATATTGCTGAATTCCGGGAAGTTTATGAAAGCGCTCGTAAAGAGGGAATGAAGCACAGTGAAGATTTTGAAAAAATGGATTGCAAAGACACGCCTTTGGGCGATGAAAGCAAACGTTTTGAATTGCGTGAGCTGAAGGAAGCTTTGCGAAACAAATCAGGAAATTTGTTTTCTAAAATAGAAAAACATGCTGATCGGGCGGAAATGGTTTTATCAGAAAAAATCGCGACGGTCAGTGAAAGACTGCGGCCGTTGAAAGATAAGGGGCAGCTGTGGTTCTCGGCGCAGAAATGGGAGCAGCTGAGCCAGGGCGGTCTGGTAGTCCCTTATGATGAAATCGTGGATTATGTGCGTCAAAGCCTGGCCGGCAGCGAATTTACATTACAGTCTCTGGCTTATGCCGAGCCTGATCTGCTGCAGCTGGAGCTGCAGCATACAACGCACGGCACTTTGGAGCTGCTGCTGCAGGTCGAGGTGTTTAATGTCGATGCCGAATCTGCTTTTACAAGGCTGAAGCTGGTCGATTTTGCTGTCGCAGACAATGATTTTGCGCAGCTGGTAGTGGAGCTGATGGGGAGCAAGCTGATCATGGCTATCGTAGATCTGGTGATCGACAGGGTGGATATCGATGCGGATAGTGTTACGACCAAGTATGAGCAGGGCAGTATCAGTGTCGATTTTACGGCTGCGCTGCAGCAAAGCAGGCTGCAGCAGAAAAAAGTCCTGGATCGTTCACTGTTCGATGTAGTACATTTGGTTGAGCTGGTGCCTCAGGCCGATGGCGTTCTGGTAAAAGCTAAAACTGAATGGAAATAAAACCGTTTTATAAGGTGACGCTGCTTTGGGCAGCGCCACTTATTTTTTGCGTTTTTGCCGTTTTCGGTGTAGAATATACATACCTAGCTATATATATGTATGTATAGCTACGAAGGAGGAAATTAAGTGATTCGTAAAACTTCTGCCATGGTAGAAGCGGGCATTTTGGCCGCTATCGCCATAGTTTTTGCTATTATCAGCATGTATGTGCCGGTCATCGGCAGCTTTATCAATTTTTTATGGCCCCTGCCTATCGCTATCTGCGGTATGCGCAACGGACTGCGCTGGAGCGTTATGACGCTGATAGTAGCTGATATTGCCGTAGCAGTTCTGATCAGCCCGCTGCATGCTTTTTCGCTGCTGGCTGCTTTTGGTTTAGTGGGGCTGACCTTGGGCGAGTGTATGCGCCGCGGGTATAAGCCTTTCAAGCTGATGCTGATCAGCTCGGTGGCCTGCCTGATTTCTATCGGTGCCAGTTTTTTGATTGCGCTGTATATCATGGGTATCCAGCCGGTCGATATGATGTTTACTTCATTGGAAGAGGCTGCCCGTGAGAGCGTAGGCTATTACCAGTCCATGGGAATGAGCCAGACCGAGATCGACGCAGCCGTTAAAAGCAATGCCGAGATGCTTCGGATGATGCGACTTATCATGCCGGGAGCTTTTTTCCTGTGCGCTCCTATTATTGCCTTTGTCAATTATCTGGCCGCACGTAAAATTTTGAGTAAGCTGGGAGCTGCTTTTGAGGAGTTTCCTCCTTTTACGCAATGGAACGTACCTGGCTGGATGCTGTGGCCTTATGGTATTTCGTTGCTGATGGTTTCCTATTATGTTCAGTATCCGGAAAGCCTGATGTACCATATCTCAGTTAATCTGCAGGTGATAACCAGTGTTTTCTTTGTATTGCAGGGTATTGCTTTGATCTATTGGTGGCTGGAAAAAAACAATAAGCCGAAATGGTGGGGAACTGTATCGGTGGCACTGTTGTTTTTTGTCCAGATATTTTCTCAGATTATTGTGTTTGTGGGCGCGTTTGACCTGGTATTTGATTTCCGTAATCTCAGCGGGAAAAGGACTTCCAAGCGCGCATAGAGATGAGGCGAGTATATGTTTAACAAAATTTGGGATTCGCGCAGTGATATCATACCGCTGATACTGATCGTTTTTCTGACGTTCATTATCGGTTTTTACGAACCGTTATGGATACCGGTATGTATTCTGCTGATCGGCCTGCTGTATTATTACAACAAAAAAAGTCTGCGCAGTAAGGAAGTACGCTTTAACAGCTATCTGGATACGGTAGTGCGTAATATTGAGCGTACTAATCATCATGCCGTTCAGAATCTGGATATCGGGATGGCTGTTTTTGCCAAAGACGGTAAACTGCAGTGGAAAAATGAGCTGTTCAGTAAATATGTGGGTACTAAAAATCTGGAGGGCAAACGTCCGGAAGATGTTCTGCCGTTGCCGGCCAATGCGTTCGACACGCTGAGCGTGAAGGACGGAGAACGCCTGATCCAGATCGAGGACCGCTACTATAATTTGAAGCATTGCCGGGTGCAGACATCGGAAAAAGGTGAGAAAAAAGGCACGGGCCTGATGGTTTATCTGAGCGACGTGACTGATTTTGAGCTGCTGCGCCAAAAATATGATAATGAGAAGCTGTGTCTGGCCTACGTCAGGTTTGATAATTATGAAGACGTGATGAAGGGTATGAGCGAAACGACCCGCGCCAATATCAGCGGCGAGGTCAATGAAGTACTGAGCAAGTGGGCCGAGGAAGAAAACGGCTTTATCAGCCGTTCTAATAAAGAATTGTGTCTGATTGGTTTTAATCAGGCGGTCCTGCGTGATTTAATGGAGCAGAAATTCCCCGTTTTAGACAGTGTACGTGAGATCCATGTCGGCAATAAGATCACTCCGACAGTGAGCATTGGTATTGCCTGCGAAGGCGACAATCTGGAAGAACTGAGCCAGAACGCAGTCAAAGCATTGGATCTGGCGCTGGGGCGCGGAGGCGACCAGGTGGTCGTAGCCGTAGACGGCGGAACACAGTTCTTTGGCGGTACGACTACCGTAACTGCTAAAAGTACACGCGTGCGCGCACGTATCGTAGCGCATACGATCCATGAACAGATCATTGCCGCAGATAAGGTTTTCGTTATGGGGCATATGATGGAGGACTTTGATTCGATCGGCAGTGCTATCGGCGTAGCGAAAATGGCGCTGTCACTGCAGAAGGAAACTTATATCGTTGTCAGCGGCGAAACTGACGCACTGGATAAGATCAAGGAAATGCTGCAGCGTGATGAACTGAAGCTGATCCAGGATGATGAACAGTACCTGGAACTGATGCTGGAAGGACCGGAGGCAATGGCCCATATTACGCCCGGCAGCCTGCTGTTTCTGGTCGACCATCACCGGCCGATGCTGTGCGCAAGCAAAGAGGTTATGGAAGCGATCCCGAAACGGATCATTATCGACCATCATCGCCGGGCGGAAGACGCCATCAAAGAAACGGTGCTGCAATATATGGAGCCTTCTTCTTCCTCGACCAGCGAACTGGTGACGGAGCTTGTAGGCTATTTTAATGACCGTCTGGAATTTACTAAAGGCGAAGCGACCGCGCTTTATGCGGGCATCGTTGTCGATACGAAAAATTTTGCCGTACAGACCGGTGAGCGCACCTTTGAAGCGGCAGCTTTACTGCGCCGCAGCGGGGCTGACCCGACTGTGGTAAGGCAGCTGTTCAAGGACGATATGGAAACCTTCCAGATCCGTTCGCGGCTGATTGCCGAAGCAGAAAGCCCGGAACCGGGACTGATCGTTTCCGTTTATGAACAGGCTCCCAAAGAAGCAAAATCATCAGTCATAGCGGCTCAGACTGCCGACACGATGGTTGCCATCAGCGGTATTTATGTCAGTGTCGTTATCGTGGAATATGTTGACGGTTCGCTGGGCATCAGTGCCCGCAGCGACGGTACGGTCAACGTACAGATCATTATGGAAGAGCTGGGCGGCGGCGGTCATCAGACTGTGGCCGGCGTACAGCTTGACAATAAGAGGGCTGTGGATATCATGCCGCAGATCATCTCTTTGGCAAAAAAACAGTTAGAGGAGATTGATAACAATGAAAGTGATCTTACTGCAAGATATTAAAAGTTTAGGTAAAAAAGGCGATATCGTAGAAACGGCCGAAGGTTATGGCCGCAACTATCTGCTGCCTCGCAAATTAGCGAAAGAAGCCAGTGTGGCTAATTTAAATCAGGCCAAGCAGGATCAGGCCAATGCTGCCCGTCGTGCCGCGCAGAAAAAAGATGAAGCTACCGTTCTGGCAGCTCAGATCGAAAAAGTGACCGTTACCTTGAAGGTACGTGTCGGTGATAATGGGAAAATGTTCGGCTCGGTTGCGTCTAAAGACGTGGCGGAAGCATTGATCGAACAGACCAAGCTGGATATCGACCGCCGGAAGATAGAACTGAAAACACCTGTTAAGGGTTTAGGCAATTATACAGCTGTAGCTAAACTGCACCCTGAGATTGCTGCGGAATTTGCCGTAGTAGTTGAAGCGGAATAAGCGAAAGACAGGGAAGGTTATGCAGGACAGAGTACCACCGCAAAATATAGAAGCCGAGCAGTCAGTGCTGGGCGCGATGCTGATCGAGAAAGAGGCTATCCCCAAGGTCATGGAGATCCTGCGGGATACTGATTTTTACCGTGAGGCGCACCGCGTCATTTTTAACGCTATGCTGGAGCTTTACAATAAGAACGAAGCTGTGGATATGATCACGGTGACGGAGATTCTGAAGCGTGACAACAAGCTGGAGGATGTGGGCGGTATCGCTTATGTCACTTCGCTGGCTAATGCTGTGCCGACTGCGGCTAACGTAACCTATCATGCGAGCATTATCGAAGAAAAATCGATTCTGCGTCAGCTGGTTTCCGTATCGACGCAAATCGCTTCTATGGGTTATGAGGCTAATGATGATGTGAAAAACATCATCGACAGTGCTGAAAGCAAGATTCTGGAGATTTCCAACCGGAAGAAGACAGCTGATTTTACGCCGATCAATGAGATCGTTCTTGATTCTTTTAAGAGTATCGAAGCGCTGATGGGCAATAAGAATGGTCTTACCGGACTGCCTACAGGCTTTGAAGATCTTGATAATCTGACCTCCGGCCTGCATGGCAGTGATTTTATCATCCTTGCGGCCCGTCCTTCCATGGGTAAAACTGCTTTTGCGCTCAATGTGGTACAGAATGTGGCGATCCGAGCTGCCAAAAAGGTTGGCGGAGCTCCGAAAACAGTTGCTTTTTTCAGCCTGGAAATGAGCAAGGAGCAGCTTGTACAGCGTATGCTCTGCGCCGAAGCCAACATTGATTCGCAGCGGCTGCGTATCGGCGAGCTGCGTGATGAAGATTGGGCGATGCTCATCAATACGGCAGATACGCTTTCCAGTGCTAATATCTATATCGACGATACAGCAGGTATCACTGCCATGGATATGAGGTCGCGCGCCCGCCGGCTGAAAGCCGAACACGGTCTTGATCTGATCGTAGTCGATTATCTGCAGCTGATGCAGGGCAGCGGTAAAAAGAACAACAGCGGTGACCGGCAGCAGGAGGTTTCAGAGATCTCACGTTCGTTGAAAGCGCTGGCCCGTGAGCTTGATGTTCCGGTCATTGCTCTGTCGCAGCTGAGCCGCAGCGTCGAAGCGCGTCAGGTCAAACGTCCGATGCTGTCTGACCTGCGTGAGTCTGGTTCTTTGGAGCAGGATGCGGATATTGTAGCCTTTTTATATCGTGAAGATTACTATAATCCGGAAACGGAGAATAAAAATATTACCGAACTGATCATCGCTAAGCACCGTAACGGCCCTGTCGATACGGTCAATCTGTTCTTCCACAAACAATATACCAAATTTGTGGGACTCAGTAAGCGTAAGGAGTAAACTCAGACCTGTGAGCAGATGAGAAGGAGGCGGCGCGTGGAAATATGGATGGAGCAGCTGATGGCTTTTTTGCAGAAGCATTGGCAGTTTACTATCATTGGCTGCGGCCTGCTGATTTTTATCGGCGCGCTTTTAAACTGGCGTTGGGTCTGCGAATTTGACCACAGGCGGGTGCGCCCGTTTGCCTTTGATACGCTGGTGCATGATTTTTTCGGCGATCAGGGGTACCATTTTCTGATGGGTATCAGTGGACTGATCATTATTTTGTGTGGTCTGGTATTTTTATTTTTGTCATAAATAATGGAGCGCTTTAAAGAAAAACAGCGTGAACGCCTGTGATAACAGGTTTTCACGCTGTTGTTTATTTTGCGAATGTTTTAAATAAATTTGCAAAAAATGTTCAGTAGTCTTGCAGTGAAGAACTGAAAATGTTATGATATGAAAGGATAAAAAAGTTTATTTATAAGAGAGGAAGAACGCAAGCAGGCCTTCTTCCTATTCTTATTGCAAAAAACACCGATTTTACGGGGGGAAACAAAAAAATGATCGAACGTTATACTCATCCCGAGATGGGTCATATCTGGACTTTGGAAAACGAATTCCGAACAATGCTGCAGGTAGAAATTCTGGCCTGCGAGGCGATGAACAAACTGGGCATCGTTCCTGATGACGCATTGAAGGATATTCAGACTAAAGCTGATTTCCGCATCGAACGCATCAAAGAAATCGAAGCTGTCACCAACCATGACATCATTGCTTTTCTGACAAATGTGGCCGAATATGTGGGCGATGCTTCCAAATACATACATAAAGGCCTGACCTCCAGCGATGTCAAGGACACCGCTTTGGGCGTGATGATGAAACAGTCTGCCGACCTTTTACTGAGTCATCTGGAAAAATTCCATGCTGTGCTGAAACGCCGTGCCGCTGAACACAAGCATACGATTATGATCGGTCGTACTCATGGCATCCATGCCGAACCGATGACCTTCGGGCTGAAGTTTGTGCTGTGGATGGATGAGACCGAGCGCAATATCGAACGGTTGAAGCAGGCGCGTGATTTTATTGCGGTCGGTAAGCTTTCGGGCGCAGTCGGCACTTACTCCAATATTGACCCGTTTATTGAAGAATATGTTTGTGAAAAATTAGGTATCAAGGCTGCCCGTCTGGCTACCCAGGTCATCCAGCGCGACCGCCATGCCGATTTTCTGACTACTTTGGCGATCATTGGTTCCTCTCTTGATAAAATGGCTACGGAAATCCGTAATCTGCAGCGCACGGACATTCGTGAAGCTGAAGAATATTTTGCTCCCGGGCAAAAAGGCTCCTCGGCGATGCCGCATAAACGTAATCCCATCACCTGCGAAAAAATCTCCGGTATGGCACGTTTGCTGAGAGGGTATGCCGTTGCTGCGCTGGAAGATGTCGCCTTGTGGCACGAACGCGATATTTCCCACTCTTCTGTGGAACGTGTGATTTTACCGGATGCTACTATCGCGCTGGATCATATGCTGCGTAAATTTACCGGTATCGTCGACAAGCTGCTGGTTTATCCGGAAGCGATGATGGCGAACCTGAACAAAACCGGCGGCCTGATCTTCAGCCAGAATCTGCTGATCGCACTGGTCAGCAAGGGCGTGCTGCGTGAAGACGCTTATAAATGGGTGCAGCGCAACGCTATGGCCCGCTGGCTTGAAGGCGCTGATTTTAAGACCAACGTGGAAATGGATGCGGATATCCAAAAATATCTCTCCAAAGAAGAAATCGAAGCCTGCTTCGATCCTAAACCCATGCTGCGTCATGTAGATTTGATTATGTCCCGCTTCGGATTATGATTTAGATAAGGAGATGCTCACATGTCATCTGTTGTAGTTATTGGTGCCCAATGGGGCGATGAAGGTAAAGGTAAGATTGTTGATTATTTGGCACAGAAAGCCGATGCCGTCGTACGTTATTCCGGCGGTTCCAACGCAGGTCATACGGTAGTCGTCAATGACGTTTCCTATAAACTGCGTCTGCTTCCCTCCGGTGTTTTGTACAGTGATAAGACTAATGTGCTGGGTAACGGCGTCGTTATCAACCCCGGCGTAGTTCTGCATGAAATTGCTGATATGAAGGCTAAAGGCATCAGCTGCGACAATCTGGTCATTTCTGACCGTGCGCATGTGGTGCTGCCTTACCATGCCCGTCTGGATGAACTGCAGGAAGCAGCTTTGGGCTGTAATAAGATCGGTACGACCAAAGGCGGTATTGGCCCTTGCTATATGGATAAGGTTGCCCGTACCGGCATCCGCATCTGTGATTTGATGGAACCCGATACTTTTGCAGAAAAGCTGAAAATCAACCTGGAAGCCAAAAATGCCATTATTACTAAAATTTATGGCGGCGAACCTTTTGATTATGAAACTATGCTGCAGGAATTTTTGGCTTATGCCGAAGAGCTGCGGCCGTATATTGCCGATACCGGCGTAGTTTTAGACGAAATTTTCAGCGAGGGTAAAAACGTGCTGTTTGAAGGCGCGCAGGCTACTTTCCTTGATATCGATCATGGTACTTATCCGTATGTTACCAGCTCGAACCCGACTGCCGGCAATGCCAGCACCGGCAGCGGCATCGGCCCCCGTTATATCGACCATGTGGTGGGCGTAGTCAAGGCTTATACGACACGCGTCGGCGAAGGTCCCTTTGTTACTGAGCTGCTTGATACTGACGGACCCGGGCATCAGATCCGTGAAACAGGCCATGAATACGGTACCGTTACCGGACGTCCCCGCCGCTGTGGCTGGCTTGATGCTTTCATGCTCAAATATTCCGCACGTCTGAACAGCCTGGACTGCCTGGCAGTGACCCGTTTGGATATTCTCGATAAAATGCCGAAGATCAAAATGTGCGTCGGCTACAAGATCGACGGACAGGAAATCAAACAGATTCCTGCCAGCCTGAACGTTCTGGCAAAGGTTGAACCGGTTTTTGAAGAGTTTGAAGGCTGGCTGACTGATATTACGTCTATCCGCACCTTTGACGAGCTGCCTGTTCAGGCGAAAACTTATCTGAACCGTCTGAGTGAGGTTGCCGGTGTCGAACTGGGTATTGTTTCCGTAGGTCCGGAACGTGAACAGACTATCGTACTGAAAAAATTGCTGTAAATCAAAAATTTAAACCGTCAGATTTTTTCTGACGGTTTTTATATTTTTGAAAATTATTTCTTGACAGAACAGTGAAAGGTAGTTATAATTATATCGTTGTCAAGTTGGCTTGAAACTTGATAACTATGTGATCCACTAGCTCAGTCGGTAGAGCACCTGACTTTTAATCAGGGTGTCCCGCGTTCGAGTCGCGGGTGGATCACCATTTTTTTTGTCTGGATGTTTGCCTGATGAAATAAAATCCCGCTTCTTATGACAGAAGCGGGATTTTTTGTTTATGCGGGCCTAAAGTAAAGCCTGCCGCAGTTTTTGCACCAGTACTGCTGGTTTTGGGCAGGTCATCAGGCTGCTCATCAGACAGGCGCCGGCGGCGCCTGTTTTTTTGATCTGTCCGATATTGGCAGGCGTGATCCCGCCGATAGCGTATACGGGCAGGGATGTAGCGGCGCAGACGGCGCTGAGAAAATCAAGACCGCGTCCGGGCAGCCCCTGCTTGCAGCTTGTAGCAAAGATATGCCCGGCTAGTAAATAATCGGCGCCCAAGTCAGCGGCACGTACCGCTTCGTCAGCATGGTGGATGGAAACGCCCAGGCATTGTACCTGTGCCCGCAGCTGAGGCTGGCACAGGAGCTGCTGATAGCTTACCTGCAGTCCATACGTATCAAGCCGGCGGCAGGTGTCATGATAAGTATGCAGGATCAGCGGCAGCTGATGTGTCCGGCAGATTTTCTGCACCTGTGAGGCCTGCCGATAATATTCCTGCGGCGGTAATTCTTTGGCACGGAAAATAAGAGCGTCGATTTCAGAAGCAGCTAAAAGCTGGAGCTGCGTCCAAAAATTTTCAGGACAGGAAGCTTGGTCGGTAACGGCGAGCAGCTTAAACATAGACATAATCACTCATGACCGGCTGCAGTCCTCGGTTCGTCAGCATTGCGCAGATTTCACGGACGGTACGGCTATCGTCGATCAGGAACTGTTCGTCGCCTTTGCTCTGCTGGCTGTGACCGCCGATGCCAACTTCAACGCCGGCAGAAATTTTAGTTGCGGCAAGTCCGACTACGTTATCGCGGAAACGGGCGCATTCACGGGAGGAAATAGTGAGGGAGGCAAAGGGCATAAAGATGCGGTAGGCGCAGATGATCTGCAGCAGCTGCCGCTCATGGACGTCTTTGGGATTGATCTGCTCATTGTTGATGATGGGGCGCAGGCGCGGACAGGAAAAAGCGATCTCGGCCTGAGGGTATTTACGTTGGAGCAGATAAGCATGCAGACCTGTTGCCAAAGCGTCACGGCGAAAATCATCCAGTCCCAGCAGAGCGGCAAAGCCAACTCCGCGCATTCCGCCCTGTAAAGCTCGTTCCTGTGCATTAAAACGATAGGGGAAAATACGTTTACGTCCGCCCAGATGCATCTGACCGTATTTATCAGGGGCGTAGGTTTCCTGGAAAACGGTGACGAAGTCAGCTCCGCATTGATGCAGATAGGCATAATCATTGCTGTCCATGGGGTAAACCTCAAGACCGACAACACGAAAATATTTGCGGGCCAGCCGGCAGGCTGCACCAATATACTGTACGTCGCTCATAGTCGGGCTTTCCCCGGTCAGGATCAGGATTTCTTCCAGCCCCTGAGCGGCAATAGCCTGCATTTCCGTTTCTATTTCAGCGGCAGTAAGCTTGGCGCGTTTGATATTGTTGTAGCAGTTAAAGCCGCAGTAGATGCAGTGATTTTCGCAGTAGTTGGCGATATAAAGCGGGGTGAACAGATTGACGGCATTACCGAAATGTTTACGTGTTTCTGCCTGTGCCCTTTGTGCCAGCTGTTCCAGAAATGGTGCTGCGGCCGGCGCGAGCAGTGCGGCGAATGCTTCAGGCGTCAGGTGATCCTGAAGCAGGGCCTGTTTCACGTCGTCCGCCGTATAAACAGTTTCGTCGTAAGCTGCACGGGCGGCCAGCACCTGTTCCATAATAGCTGACGAGGTTATTTCCATATCCGGCTGATAAGCCATCGGATCGGTATGCTGATCGATTTTCATATTCATATCACCTGTCTTCCAAAAAGCCTGTCAGAGGCGATGAAGCAGCCGCACCCTGCTCTAAAACACGTCCCGGTCCGGCTAAGTAAGCGGCACGCCCTGCTTCAACAGCCTGCTTGAAGGCTGCAGCCATCAGAGGGATATCGCCGGCTGTAGCGATGGCGGTATTGGCCATGACGGCAGCGGCACCCATTTCCATGGCTTCACAGGCCTGGGAGGGGCGGCCAATCCCGGCGTCGACGATAACAGGCAGTGCTATCTCATCAATAATGATCTTGATAAAATCGCGGGTTGCCAGCCCTTTGTTGGAACCGATCGGCGCTCCCAGGGGCATGATCGAGGCTGCGCCTGCGTCACGCAGATCTCGGGCGGTGTTAAGGTCGGGATACATATAAGGCATGACGATAAAGCCTTCTTTAGCGAGGATCTCCGTTGCCCTGATCGTTGCCTGATTGTCCGGCAGCAGATATTTAGAATCACGGATGATCTCCAGTTTGATAAAATCGCCGCAGCCGCAGGCACGGGCCAGCCTGGCTATGCGTATTGCTTCTTCAGCAGTACGGGCGCCTGAGGTGTTGGGCAGCAGTGTGATGCCTGAGGGAATAAAATCGAGGATATTGTCCTGCTGCGATTGAGCGCGCCGCAGCGCTAAGGTGATGATTTGCGCCCCGGCCTGTTCGGCAGCGGCTTTGATCAGCGGAAGCGAATATTTGCCGCTGCCAAGAATAAAGCGGGATCTGAAGCTGTAGCCGCCTAAAATAAGTTTATCTTCTTGCATCGTAGTTTAAAATTCTCCTTTCGTTTAAGGTGTGGTGAAGCCCAGCGCCAGTCTCATGACCATGGTCGCCGCATGGGGGGCACAGACGCTGACGCGCGGGGCCAGCAGGCTGCCGTCCGCGGCAATATCGGCAGTACCGTCGCCGCACAGGTAGAAACGGTTCAGCCTGCGGCTGGTAGTAATAGCATTGGCGCTGCCAGCGCCCGCCATGCCGGAACAAACGATCAGTTTTGCCTGCGGCAGCCGCTGCAGGACGGTTTCTGTCAGCATGGCCTTTTGTTCAGGGTCGTCAAAAGCTTCGCAGATTATATTACAGCCGGCAAAAATTTCCGGGATATTCTGCTGCGTGAGCTTTAGAAAGTGCGGCTCGTAGCATAAATAGGGATTGATCTGCAGCAGCTGTTCTGTCAAGGCTTCGGGTTTAGGTCTGCCGATGTCACAGAGTCGGTAGCTTTGCCGGTTGAGATTACTGATCTCGACCCGATCGCAGTCGGCGAGGGTCAGGTGTCCGATGCCAAGGCGCGTCAGCTGGACGGCAATGTTGGAGCCCAGCCCGCCTAAACCGGCGATACCGACACTGGCGGTGTACAAATGCTGCTGGCGTTCCTGTCCGTGCCGTTCAACCAATGCTGCTGAAAGCTGTTGCCTGGTGATTTGTTTAGTCATTTTTAACCTCCGCCCACAAACTGTACAATTTCGATGGTATCACTGTCGGCGAGCTGCACTTTGCTGAAATCGCTGCGGCAGATGATTTTACCGTTGAGTTCGACGGCGACGCGGGCAACGTCAAAACCCTGCTGCGCTAATAATTGCGACAAGGTGCTGCCTGCAGCGGTGCTGATTGGTTGACCGTTGATTTGCATAGGGAACCCTCCTTGAAGAAAAATAAAAAAAGGCGCCACAAAAAGCTACACCCGTGGTGGTGTACCCCTTTGTGACGCCTTACGGCTTCACTCTTTTTTTAGCATAGCATCGCAGGTCAATACTGTCAAGAGCTTGGCAGATACTAAAACCATGCTTTTTTTAATTGCAGCAGTGCCGGTCGGATGTCGTTTTCCTGAATACCGACAAAAGAAATCAGGATCTCTGGTAAATTACCGTTGCTGTCGTAAACCGGCAGGATCCGGACGCCGTTTTCCAGTGCCCGTTCGGACAGGGTATCGGCAGTTTGCTGCGTGACGACAGCCAGGCGCAGATGCAGACCGGATTCATAGGCTCGTACAATGACTCTGCTGCCGAAGATTTCCGTTAAAGCTTGCCGCAGCAGTGTGTTTTTATTACTGTAGAGCCTGCGCAGTCGTTTAACGTGGCGGCGCAGTGCGCCGGCGGCAATAAAGTCGGCCAGTGCCAGCTGTTCGATCGTAGAAGACGTTTGGTTATAAAGGTGTCCCAGCTGGCGGTAACGGTCTAACAGCAGCGGCGGCAATACCATGTAAGAAATACGCAGGGAAGGCAGCAGTAGCCGCGAAAAAGAACCAAGATAGATAACTGTGCGGCCATCACTCATGCCCTGCAGTGAGGATACCGGCCGGCCGAAATAACGGAACTCGCCGTTATAGTCATCTTCCAGCAGATAGGTCTGCTGCTGCGTTGCCCAGCGCAGCAGGTTCAGTCTTTGCTGCGGCGAGAGCGAGCGGCCTTTATAGGGATTGGAAGGGCTGACGTAAAGCAGCCTGGGCAGGGAAGTCTCTAACTGGTCGGTGCTGAAATGACGTACCTGCCAGCCATGCGAAGTAAAAAGCCGCTCCGCCTGGGCAAAGCCTGGCGCTTCCAGAGCAATACTGGTGATATCTGGCTGTAGAATGTCGATCAGGATCTGCAGCAGGCTTTGCACACCGGCGCCGATCACGATCTGTTCGGGGCTGCAGATAACGCCGCGGGCCACCGAGCTGTATTTGGCCAGTGTACGGCGCAGTTCTGTTTCACCCTGCGGCTCGCCATAGCCGGAAAGCAGGTGTTTATTTTTTAAGGCACGGTTCAGATAGCGCCGCCAAAGCTCGGAGGGAAAAGAAGCGGGATCGATATAATTATTGGCAAAGTTATAACGTACGGCAGGCGGTTCGATACTTTGTGTCACAGGCGCGTCGCTGTGCTTTCTCAGGCCTGACAGTGCTGCTGCAAAATAACCGCGTTTAGGTTCGTTTTGCAGATAACCGTCGGCAACCAGCTGATTGTAAGCGTTTTCGACAGTCGTGCGGCTTATCTGCAGCGCTGCTGAGAGCCTGCGTACAGACGGAAGTCTGTCGCCGGCTGCGATCTGGTCATTGTAGAGCTGGTTTTTGATAGAGTCAATGATCTGGGTATATAAAGGCGTTTCGGTCTGTTTGTCAAGTTTAAGATTAGTCAAAAGCATAAAACTGTCCCCTTTGGAAAAATAGTTTCTGGCTATTTATTACTGTACAGAATTATTGTATCATAAAAACTGTCGTTAACGAAAGTAAGTTTTTAGGAGGAATAAAGATGACAGATAGACAAATTTTAAATCGTAATTTAGCACAGATGCTCAAAGGCGGCGTAATCATGGATGTCACCAATGCCCAAGAGGCTGAAATTGCCGAAGCTGCAGGCGCAGTAGCTGTTATGGCGTTGGAACGTGTGCCTTCTGATATTCGCAGGGATGGCGGCGTTGCCAGAATGAGCGACCCGAAGCTTATTAAAGAGATCAAAAGCGCCGTATCGATTCCGGTAATGGCCAAGGTCAGGATTGGTCACATTGTGGAAGCGGAGATTTTGGAGGCGCTGGGAATAGATTATATCGATGAAAGTGAAGTTCTGACACCGGCCGATGATTTATATCATCTCGACAAGCATGCTTTTAAGATCCCTTTTGTCTGCGGTGCCCGCAATCTGGGCGAAGCACTGCGCCGTATCGGTGAGGGAGCGGCAATGATCCGCACGAAGGGAGAGGCTGGTACCGGCAATGTGGTAGAAGCAGTGCGGCATATGCGGACGATGATGGGACAGATAAGATTGCTGCAGAATCTGCCGCGGGAGGAATGGATGAGCTTTGCCAAAGAACAGGGAGCGCCGTATGAACTGGTGGCAGAAGTCGCTGCGGGCGGCAGGCTGCCGGTAGTTAATTTTGCTGCCGGCGGTATCGCTACGCCTGCAGATGCGGCCCTGATGATGAAGCTTGGCAGCGAAGGTGTTTTTGTCGGGTCAGGTATTTTCCGCAGCGGCGATCCGGCTAAGCGCGCCAAGGCGATCGTGCTTGCGACCAGCTATTATAACGATCCTAAAATCGTAGCCGAAGTATCAGAAGATCTGGGCGAGGCCATGAGCGGTATCGATATCAAAACTATACCGGCAGAACAAACCTTTGCGGAGCGTGGCTGGTAATGCAGAGTGTAGGCGTACTGGCACTGCAGGGGTCATTTTCTGAGCATCTGACTAAACTGGCGCAGCTGACGGAGGTTTTGCCGGTTGCCGTAAAAACGGCTGCTGATTTAGAGCAGGTGGACAGATTGATCCTTCCCGGTGGTGAAAGCTCTGCTATCAGCAGACTTTTACAGCGAACGGGACTGTCTGAGCTTTTAAAACGGAGGGTGAAAGAGGGGCTGCCTGTCTGGGGGACCTGTGCGGGGCTGATTCTGCTGGCAAAAAATATTGTCGGTGAACAGCCGCATTTAGGGGTGATGGATATTACCGTGCGCCGTAACGCGTATGGCAGTCAGCTCGACAGTTTCAGCTGCAGGCAGTTGCTGCCTGCTTTGGGGGCAGAACCGCTGCCACTTGTATTTATCAGAGCTCCGTGGATAGAAAGGGTTGGCGAACAGACAGAAATTTTGGGGGAGTATGCAGGGCATATCATAGCTGCCCGGCAAGGGAAGCTGCTGGCGACAAGTTTTCACCCGGAATTGACAGACAGCGATGCTGTCTATCGTTATTTTCTGCAGCTGTAAAAATAAAAAACGGAGTCTGCAAAGCAGGCTCCGTTTTTATGTGCGGAATGCTTAAACCTTATGTTTGACATGATCCAGCGCCTGGGCAAACAGCGTCAGGACGTGTTCGTCGTCCAGCGAATAAATGACTTCTTTGCCGGACTTGGAAAACTTGACCAGCTGAGCATGGCGCAGCTGCCGCAGCTGATGAGAAATAGCGGAATGGGTCATATCCAGCATTTCGGCGATATTACTGACGCACATATCCTCGTGGGACAGCAGTTCTAAAATTTTAATGCGGGTCGGGTCACCTAAAACCTTGAATATTTCCGCCATCGGCTGTACATATTTATCGGCCAGCTGAGGGTGGATTCTGGCGCTGTGTCCGCAGGAATCGCAGGTCACAGTATTGTTAGTTTTATTTTCGCTCATGTTGGGGCTCATCCTTTCTTATCAGCGCGGTAGCCCTTTGTAAAAAAGAACAGCAGCGTCGCATAATAAATAAAACCGCCGGCTTCGGTACGGGTAATCAGCCAGAAGGGAAACAGCGTAAAAGCTGCGATGATAAACAGCACGTAGGGCGCGCATTGCAGCAGCGGCGGCCGGCTGGCCAGAGTGCGCCAGCTGATGACGCTGTAGCGTGAGGCGAAAATACCGAAAAGGAAGCCGCTCAGGCAATATAAAATTTGTGAAAGCATGGTATCAATATTCATAAATTTGATTTATTTCCTTTATTAGCAAAAAGATTTGGCAGAGCGTAAGCAAGGATACCGCTTTTAATGATCAGTCCGGCGATGATACTGCCGCCGACAGTGCTGATCAGGAACGGCGGGATAAAGAACCAGGCTGCTGCCGCGCTGTTCAAGAAGAAACGGGCGATGACCCAGGCAGTCAGTCCGCCTAAAATACCGGTGCCGAAAATCTCGCCGGCCATAGCCGCTTTGACAGAGCCGAACCTGCTATAGCAAAGTCCGGCCAGACAGGCACCGATCATACTGCCGGGAAAAGCCAGCAGTGAGCCGGTACCGAACATATTGCGCAGGCAGGAAATGACAAAGGCCACTGCTGTCGCATAGCCGGGGCCTAAAATCACCGCTCCCAGCACGTTGATGGCATGCTGCACGGGAAAGCATTTGGAAATGCCGGCCGGTATATAAATAAGATGCGCGCTCAGGGTGCCGATGGCAACCAGCAGCGCCGCTAAAGTGAGCTTATGGATCTTCATGTAATGACACCTCTTCAGACAACTTCTATAACTTATTATAGCATTTCACAGCAAATAAATTAAAGGGAAACAGTAAAAAATGTAGAATATTATAAAGTATATTTTCAGAGGATATTTTGCAGTTAAAATATTGGGGGTCAGAAGAATGAAGGCTTTGACCGGTATCAAGGTGATAGATTTTTCTAAATGGCTGCCGGGACAGTACTGCGGTATGGTATTGGGAGATTTCGGCGCCGATGTTATCAAAGTGGAAACGCCTGCAGGCGACGATACACGCAGATTTTTTCCGGAAGTGCTGCCAGGCATGAGCTATTGGCATTTGGCGCTTAACCGTAATAAACGCGGCATTACGGCCGATATAAAAACTGAAGGCGGACGTAAGCTTTTATTACGTCTTCTGTCAGAAGCAGATGTATTTTTAGAAGGCTTCCGGCCGGGTTATCTGGCGCGTTATGGCTTGGATTACGCAACTGTCAGGGAAATCAACCCGCAGCTGGTCTATTGTTCGATCACCGGCTTTGGGCAGACTGGCAGTTACCGTCATAAACCGGCCCATGACCTGAATGTGATCGGACTTGCAGGTCTGAATTCACTGGATGACGTTGGCAGTGCCTGCGTTTCAGAGGTACAGATTGCGGCGCTGGGTAGCAGTATGAACGCTGTCAGCGGTATTCTGCTGGCTTTGCTGGCGCGCGAACGTACCGGGGAAGGTCAGGCTGTAGATATCAATTTATATAATACTTCACTGAGTTTGCAGACAACCGGCATCAGCAGCTTGTGGGGCTGTAAGGCTACAGGTTGTCAGCCTTTCGGGCGCACGGCACATTATTATAATATTTACCGGACGCAGGACGGCCGTTATTTGAGCGTGGGGACGATCGAACCTAAATTCTGGCGGCGTTTGTGCGAAATCCTGGGTTGTGAAGAGCTGATCGAGCGTCAGCATGATTTTGAACATGGTAATGAGCTTCAGGAGCGTTTGGCAGCAGTATTCCAGACCAAAACGCAGGCCGAATGGCTGGCGTTGATCGGTGAGGAAGAATTCTGCGTGACTCCGGTCTGTTCGCTGGAGGAAGCCTTAAACAGCGACTTGACACAGCAGTCAGAAATGCTGACGCAAAAACAGGAGGATATCGGTACTTTGCAGTATGTCAAACCGGCGATCCGTCTGTCGGATATGCCGGGCAGCATCGAACGCCGGGCGCCGCTTTTAGGAGAACATATAGCTGATGTGCTGACTGAGCTGGGTTATACGGAACCGGAGATTATGAAGTTGAAAGAAACTGGTGCGATTTGACAGTTTACGTTAAAACAAGGGATGTGAAAAGATGAAGCGCTTTATTTTAGCAATAGTTTTTGTATTCTGCTGCAGCCTGGGGATGACGCCGCCGGCAGAAGCGGGGCTGATCAGCAAGGAACAGGAAATAGAGATGGGCCGTCAGACGGCGATGCAGCTGGAAGCTAAATACGGCGTCGTGCAGGATTATGCCTTGCAGGAACGTGTCAACCGGATCGGTCAGAGCCTGGTCAAGGTCAGCGAACGGCAGGGTCTGGAATACAGCTTTAAGGTGCTGAACAGTGACGAAGTAAATGCGCTGGCCTGCCCCGGTGGTTTCATTTATGTGTTCAAGGGACTGATCGATTATATGCCGTCCGATGCAGAATTAGCTGGCGTATTAGGTCACGAGATCACACACGTTGTCAAAAAGCACACTGTGCACCAAATAGAAAAACAGCTTTTAACGACTTTGGCCTTTGCTATCGTTACCAAAGGTGATCTAGGCATAGCGGGACTGGCGACGCAGGCTTTAGCGGCCGGTTACAGCCGTACCGACGAACGCGGCGCAGATAAAGGCGGTTTTAATCTGTGTGTAGCAGCCGGTTACAATCCTTACAGTGTCGTGCTGACGATCAACAAGCTGGAAGACCTGGCGAAGGAACAGGGTAATCCAGGCTATGGTATTTTTTCGAGCCATCCCGAGCCGGAAGAACGTTTGAAACGTGTTATGAAGCAGATCAAAGCGCTTAAGGTACATCCGGAAATAACTCTTAACGAAGATAATACAGCCAGAGTACATGAAGGTGACTGGGGTTTTAATATCACGCAGACTGTCGGCAACGACCGCCCGGAATATCGCGCTTATATGCTTGCCGGCGGTTTATACTGCGTGCGTGAACGTGATAAGGGGCATATCGATCCATATCGTTTTATTGTCTATGATAACGGCGGCAGTGCCACTATTTACTATGATGACATCGAGATCCTTACTGTTTATAATCAGGATGCATATGCGGGCGGTTTCGGCAGTGCCGGCAGCTATGCGGCGGCCTGTACCGAGCTGCTGCGTCAGTGGGTTCCGGTTGCGAATGCCAATGATACGGCAGTGCCGTCCAAGAATAAAGATAAAAAGAAATAACTGAAAATTTGTTGCCGCTTCTT